>Ga0316209_1000125_pt1 | contig 152394 bp, 122 predicted proteins | sample 6monopyrite_MG_FD_204945 | JGI IMG/M metagenome (GOLD analysis project Ga0316209, IMG submission 204945) | Microbial mat bacterial communities from mineral coupon in-situ incubated in ocean water Damariscotta River, Maine, United States -... | ecosystem: Environmental > Aquatic > Marine >... | reverse complement strand
CCGATCCAAGCCGAGCGCGAGACGTCGTAGCCGAGGTTCTGCTGCGTGTCGAGGTAGACCTTCCACTCCTGGTTGAGCAGGCGCGCGTCGAGGCCGAGGTTGCGCTTCCACGAGTCGGCCACGACCTCGGCGATGTCGCGGTGCGCTTCCGAGGTGTTGTAGTGGATCTCGAAGGTCGGGAAGGGCTCTCCACCTTCGCCGAAACCGGCCGCCTTGATGAGCTCGTGCGCTTCCGCCACATCGCGCGCGAACGCTTCTTCGTAGTCCGAGTAGTCCGCTTCGAATGGACTGTGCTTCATCGTGCTGGCGCCCGACTCGTAGCCGTGCATGCCGGGCGGAACCAGCGAGAAGGAAGGCTTCTGGCCCGACTTCATGATCTTCTCGCAGATCGCGCGGCGGTCGATGGTCAGGGCGAGAGCCCGCCGGACGCGCGGATCGTCGTAGGGCGGCTTGGTGACGTTGACGCGGTAGAAGTAGCTCCCGAAGTAGGGGATCGGGTTGTAGTCCTCGCGCGGCAAGAGGCGCGGGACCTGGTTGGTCGAGATGCGGTCGATCCAGTCCACGCCGCCCGTGAGGTACAGGTTCAGCATCGTCGCGTAGTTCTCGACGGTCAGGACGTCGATCGTGTTGAAGGCCACGTTGTCCGCGTCCCAGTAGTCCTCGTTCTTCTCGAGCCGCAGGCGGTCGTTCACCCGCCGGTCCTTCAGCTTGAAGGGTCCGTTGGTGACGATGTAGCCCGGCTGCAGCCACTCGAGCGTATAGGTCTCTGGCCAGCGCTTCTTCGCTTCTTCGAGGCTGCGCGGGTTGATCGGGAACAGCGGGTAGAAGGCGCACAGCTGAAGGAAGAAAGCCGTGGGGGAGTTCAGGTCGATGACCAGCGTCTGGTCGTCCGTCGCGCGAATCCCGACCTCGCTCGGCCAGATGGTCTCTTTGCGATAGCTCGGACCGTTCTGCAGTTCGCCCGCTTCGAGGGCTGCGGCGAGAGCGGCCGGTTCCACCGCGAGTTCGGCGACCCAACCGTTCTCGTACGGATCGTTCAGCAATAGTTCGAGGTTGGTCTCGAGCTCTTCGTTGAGTGCCGTCAGCTCGCCGGCGATCGGCAGCGTGTAGCTCTTTCCCGGGCGCGAGAGCAGCGGACTGGCCTGCGCGAGCTCCGCACCGACACTCGCTCGGACATCCACTTCGACTTCGCCCTCGGAACCGCCCGCGCCCAGCGCATAGCCGTTCACGCCGACGCGAACCCGCCCGTTCTTCATGTCGCGCACCCACGCGCCCAGCTCACCCGGAACGTAGTAGTAGTCGCTCGGCAAGAGCGTGTACTGCTTGGCGCCGCGCACGTACCAGAGTTGGTAGGCGTACTCCGCGGCAGTCTCCGGATGGAGGAAGCGCTCCCAGCTGTACTCGAAGTCGTGCGCCGTGACCGGATCGTCGTTGGTCCACTTCGCGCCCTTGCGAATGTGGAAGGTGTAGGTCAGCCGGTCTTCCGAGAGCTCGTAGGACTCGGCCATTCCGGGGAGCGGCTCGAGCGTGCGCGGGTGCTTGATGTACAAGCCCTCGTAGAGCGCGCGCATCACGCGGCCTTCGGGAATGCCCGTGACCGTCGCGGGGTCGAGGCCCTGGACCTCGGTGCCGTTGTTGAAGGTGAAGTCCGCCGGCTCGATGGTCGCCTTGGTAGCGATCCTCAGAACGGGGAGAAGGACGATCAGGAGGAGCAGCGGCGGAACCAGCTGCCGGGCTCTCCTCAGGTTCGAATTCCGGCTGGTGGGTTCGTCCATGGGCGGCCCATGCTACCGATCCAGTCGATCGCCACAAGTACTGATGATGCAAGGATTTGGATCCTTGATCCGGGGCGCGGCCAGACCTAGGCTCGGACCTCTTCTCCGGGCGGAATTCCGATCTCCCGAGAGGACGCTGGTAGCCCGGAGTTCCCCGGGGGTGTACAGAGGTTGGCGCTCATGTTTCGAACCTTTCTTGCTGCTCTCGGCCTCGGTCTCGTCGCCTCGATTCTCGCGTTCACGGTGGGGAGCGAGCGCGTGCTTGCGGCGAGTCAGGAAGCCTCGGAGAGCGGTACCGAGCACCCCGTCGGACCGGGACGAGTTCCGGCCGACGACTTCCGGGAAGAGATACTGCGCGAGGGGAGGGCGACGTCGGTCGAGCCCGTGCGCGGCGGACGCCTGGTCGTCCACATCCCGACCCGCCCGCTGCACCTGAACCGCGTAATCGAAGCGGGCGCGGATGCGCGCCGCATTCTCGAAGAGGTTCACGCGCGCCTCGTCGAGCGGAACATGGAGACCTGGGAGCTCGAGCCGAGCTTGGCGGAGTCGATCGAGACCTACGATCGTTTGACCTATGAAGCGGAAGATGGTCGCGACGCCCGTGAGATGCTCGGGCACGTCACGATCCCGGAGCCCGGTCATGGTTGGATGTTCAACCGACTTCCCGTTCCCGGTCAGCGGCCGGAGAGTCACTACGTCATGGCCAAGGATGCTCACCGACTCGGACTGAGCACGGTGTTCGACTTCCGGCTTCGGCAAGACGCGCTCTGGCACGACGGACATCGCTTCGACGCGGACGACGTGATCTTCACGCTCGACACTTACTTGAACGAGGCCGTTCAGTCCGAACACGCTCGACACCTCTTCGAGGGGATTCGCTCCTACGAAGCCCTCGACGAGTTCACGGTGCGCGTCGAGTTCGAGAAGAGCTACTTCCTTGTCCTCGAGATCTTCGAGGACGACTTCGCGATCCTGCCGTCGCACCTGTTCGACCTGCTCGACGAAGACAACGAACGCTTCGACGCAGACGCCACGCCGGAAGAGCGCGCTGCCTTCATTCACGAGAACCCGCACAACGTGAACTGGATCGGGCTCGGGCCGTATCGCGTGACCGAGTTCACCGACCAGTACCTCGAGGCCGAGCGGTTCGACGACTACTTCGACGAGGCGAACGGCGGCTACGCGGACGAGCTGCGCTGGCGCTTCATTCCGAGCGACAACGCGGCCAAGCAGGCGCTGCTCGCGGGCGAGCTCGACTTCTTCGGTCGCCTGCGCTCGCGCGAGCTGCTGGGCGAGTTCACCGCACAGCCTGCCTTCCGTGAGCAGTACGACAAGGGCTTCTACTACTCGCCCCAGTTCAACTTCGTGGCCTGGAACCTGCGTCGTCCGTTGTTTCAGGACCAGCGCGCGAGACGGGCGCTCGCGCACACCTTCGACTGGCAGGAGTTCATCGACACGATCGGGAGCAAGATGGGCGAGGCCGTGACGGCGGCCTGGTATCGCTTCTCGCCGGCCTACGACGCGGAGCTCGCGCACTTTCCGTACAGCCTGGAGCGCGCCGAAGAGCTGCTCGCGGAAGCGGGCTGGATCGATCGCGATGGGGACGGTGTTCTCGATCGCGAGGGCGCGCGCTTCGAATTCGAGTTCCTGTTCAACAAGAACGACGCGGCGGTGCGGCTGATCGGACAGAAGCTCAAGGAGAACCTCGAGCGCATCGGCATCGTGATGAACATGGCCGAGCGCGACTTCGCTTCCGTGCAGGCGCTGATCGGCGATCGGGAGTTCGATGCGACGGGCGGCAGCTTGTTCCTCGGACCCGAGGTTGACCCGGTCGGGATCTGGCACAGCAAGGGTGCGGATGTTCTCCGCTCGAAGAACCTGACCGGCTACAGCGACGCCGAGTCGGATCGACTGATCGAGGCGATCCAGACGGAGCTCGACAACGACAAGCGAACGGCGCTGTTCCATGAGCTGCAAGCGCGCATCTACGACGCTCAGCCGATGCTGTTCGGTTGCATGTTCCCGGTGAAGTTCGCCGTCAGCAAGCGCACGCGCGGTGTCCAGCGCTTCTACCTCGATCCCGGCTATTCGCTGAGACGCTGGTTCATCCTCCCCGACTCCGATCGCTAGCCCCGCGTGTACCGGTTCGTCCTTCGCCGCCTCGGGCTCTTGATCCCGACCCTCTTCGGGATCAGTGTGCTCGTCTTCGCGCTGATGCACCTGGTGCCCGGCGATCCGGCCGCGATGGTCGGTGCCGAAGCCGATGGCGCCGTGGCGGCGAATGTCGATGCGACCGCGCAGATCGAGGGCTTCCGCAGGCGCTACCTCTTCGATCAACCGCTCTGGAAGCAGTACCTGCACTACGTCGGTCCGTTCAGCCTGGCCAGCGACGGGCACGAGTGGTTCGGCGGAACGGGACGCGATCCCTGGAACGGGCTCCTGGTGCTCGACCTCGGGAGCGAGTTCCTGCGGCCGCAGGTCGACGTGGGGAGCGAGCTGCTGCGACGCCTGGCCATCACGTTGCCGCTGACCGCGCTCGCGATTCTGCTCGCCTACCTGCTCTCGATTCCGCTCGGCATCTACTCGGCGGTGAAGAGCGGCTCCGTGTTCGACAAGAGCTCGGCCGCCTTCGTCTTCGCGATGTACGCGCTGCCCACCTTCTGGATCGGGCTGCTGCTGCAGTGGGCCTTCGGTCGCACCGGTCTCGACTGGCTGCCGACGATCGGGCTGACCTCACCCGATGCCGCCGAGCTCGAGGGCGGAGCGCGGCTAATGGATCGCGCCGCTCACCTCGTTCTGCCAGTGGCCTGCTACGCGGTTGGATCCCTGGCCTACCTCTCGCGCCAGATGCGCGTCGGCATGATCGAGGTGCTCGGCGAGGACTACGTGCGCATGGCGCGCGCGAAGGGCCTGTCCGAGTACACCGTCGTCAGTAAGCACGCCTTTCGAAACTCGCTGCTCCCGCTCGTGACTCTGTTCGCGACGGTGTTGCCCGCGCTGGTCGGCGGTTCGATCGTGGTCGAGACCGTCTTCGACATTCCGGGCATGGGGCTCTACGTCTACGAGAGCCTGTTGCGCCGCGAGTACAACGCGATCATGGCGGCGGTGCTGATCGGCTCGCTGACGACGGTCGCCGGGCTGCTCGCTTCGGACGTCCTGTACGCCTGGATCGATCCGCGCATCCGGCTGAGCGGGAGGCGGACCGATGGCTGATCGACTCGGTCCCAGGCGCGCGCTTCGCTTTGCGTTCGTGCTGCTCATGTTCCTCTACGGCACGGCCGTGTTCGCGCCGTTGCTCGCGAGCGACCTGCCGCTGACCATGGTGGCTTCGAACGAGCGCGCCTTCTTCCGAGCGCTGCGCACGCTCCCGATCGTCGTCGAGGAGGCTGAGGCCAAGCTCGGCGAGGGCGGGGATTCGGAGGCGAGCGTGCGCGCGGTTCGCCTCCGGTTCGACGAGCTTCAGAGAGGACTGGAAGGGGAGAGGCATCTGCAAGTCGAGGAGCTGCGCCAGGCCTTCGAAATGCTGGTCTCCGATCCGAGCGCCTCGGGGAGTGTGGCCGAGCGCACGGCGCAGCTGCGCGAAACGCTCGGACTCGAAGGGGCGGGGCTCGAGGACTCGAAGCTCGTCGCGGTTCGCAGCTATCCGGTCTTCGCATCGCTGACTCCGCTCGATGCGTTCTGGATGGCGTCCTTCTTCGCGCTCTTGTTCGCGCCGTTCTGCCTGCCGCGCCGCGCGGGACCCTGGTTGCTCGGGAGCACGCTGCTGATCACGCTCTCCGTCGGCGCGAGCTCGAGCTTCGGACGAGCAGACCTCCTGAGCGGACTCAAGGCGGACATGACTTCGGGGGACGTGCGTGTCGAGAGCGCGCTCTTTGTTCCGGTGCCCTTCGGCTTCGCGGAGACGCACCTCGACGAGGGCTTCTTGCCGCCCTCGTGGGCGCGGACGGAAGAGCAAGCGCGCAATGACTCCATCGACGTGCGTGCTGGCGAGCCGGCGCTCGACTCACTGCAGCGTCACTGGCTCGGCACGGATGCTCTCGGCCGCGACGTCCTCTCGCGTCTCCTGCACGGCGGGCGGTTGAGCCTGGCGGTCGGTCTCCTGGCGGCGCTCATCGTCTGCGTGCTCGGCGTCGTCCTCGGAACCGCCGCCGGAATGTTCGGCGGCTGGGTAGACCTGTGCTTCTTGAGGCTCGTCGAGATCGTTCAGTCCTTCCCGGCCTTCCTGTTGATTCTCGCCGGTGTCGCGTTCATCCCGAGCGGTACGCTACACCCGGCCATCACGATCGCCATCGTCATCGGCGTCGTCGGCTGGACGGAGATCGCGCGACTGGTGCGTGCCGAGCTCCTGCGGCTGCGCGAGCTCGAGCTCGCCACGGCCGCCCGCGCGCTCGGGATTCCGCCGTTGCGAATCGCCTTCCGACACCTGCTCCCGCTCGCACTCCCGCCGGTCCTCGTCGCCGCGGCCTTCGCGACCTCGGGCGCTGTCCTGACGGAGTCGGCCATCAGCTTCCTCGGCTTCGGCATCGGACCGCCCGTTCCATCGTGGGGCGGACTGATCGCCGTCGAGCGCGACGCGAGTGTCTGGTGGCTCCAGCTCTTCCCCGGCCTGTTCGTCTTCTTGACGGTGCTCGCGTTCAACCTGCTCGGCGAAGGACTGCGCGGCTCGCTGCGCGCGGGGAGCGGGGGAGCGAGCGCGATGGGAGGTGCCGAGTGAGCTCGCTCCTCTCCGTCGACGACCTCAGCGTCCAGCTCGCTCCTGCCGCCGGCCGCTCGGGCGAGTCGGGCTCGATCGTCGAGAGTGTCAGCCTGCGCATCGATCGCGGCGAAGCGCTCGGTCTCGTCGGAGAGAGTGGCTGTGGAAAGTCGACTCTGCTCCTGGCCGTGCTCGACCTGTTGGGACCCGAGATGCTGCGGACCTCCGGCGAGGTGCTCTTCGACGGGCGCAACCTGACCCTCATGGCGGAAGCCGCGCGCCGGCGCCTGCTTGGCAATGACATCGGCGTCGTGTTCCAGGAGCCGACGCGCGCACTCAATCCGGTCTTCAAGGTCGGCGAGCAAGTCGCCGAGGTCTTGCGTTGTCACAAGGGCCTGGACAAGCGCGCTGCCTGGAGCCGAGCCGTCGAGCTGCTCGAGGAGGTCGGAATCGAACAGCCCGCGCTGCGCGCGCGCGACTATCCGCACCAGCTCTCCGGCGGCATGAACCAACGCGTGGTGATCGCCATGGCGATTGCGTGCTCGCCCGCACTCCTGGTCGTCGATGAGCCGACCACGGCGCTCGACGTGACGGTCCAGGAAGAGATCCTCGCCCTCTTTCGGCGCTTGCGCGAGGAGCGCGGGATGGCGCTGCTGTTCGTCTCGCACGACCTCGCACTCGTCGAGCAAGAGGTCGATCGCGTGGCGGTGATGTACGCGGGCAGCCTGGTCGAGAGCGCACCGACTCCGGTCCTGTTCGCGAGCCCGAGGCACCCCTACACGCGCGGGCTCCTCGACTGCCAGCCGAAGTTCGCGGCGCCGCTCACGCGTCTGCCCGAGATCGGTGGAGTCGTTCCGGCCAGCGACGCGCGCCCGCTGGGCTGCAGCTTCCACCCGCGCTGCAGAGCTGCGGAGTCGCGCTGCTCGGCGGAGCTTCCCGTCCTGACCACGGACGAAGCGGAGCGCACGGTGGCTTGCTTCTATCCGCTCGGAGGATCGCAGTGAGCCTCCTCTCCGTTCAGGACCTCTCGGTTCGCTTCGAGGTGGGACGCCGGCTGTTCGGCCGGAGCCGCGGCGTGGTGCAGGCCGTCGACCGGGTGAGCTTCGAGATTGCGGAGGGGGAGACCCTGGCGATCGTCGGCGAGTCGGGCTCGGGCAAATCGACGCTCGCGCGCGCAGCGCTCGGCCTGACTCCCGCGCAGTCGGGGCAGGTGAGCTACCTGCGCGCGACGGGCGAGACGGAGAGCTTGCTCGAGCTGGACGCCGCTCGGCTGCGCGCGCTGCGACCGGAGCTCCAGATCGTCTTCCAGGATCCCGGCGCGAGCCTGAACCCGCGCTTTCGCGTGCGCGAGCTGCTCAGCGAAGCGCCGCGCCTCCACCTCGGGCTCGACAGCGACGAGCTGGACGAGCGCGTCGGCCGGGTCCTGTCCCGCATCGGACTCGGGCCCGAGATCGCGCACCGCTACCCGCGCGAGTTCTCGGCGGGCCAGCGTCAGCGCATCGCGATCGCCCGCGCGCTGATCCTCGAACCGAGGGTGCTCGTCTGCGACGAGGTCACGAGCTCGCTCGACGTCTCCGTGCAGGCGGGCATCTTGAACCTCTTGCTCGACCTGCAGGAAGAGTCGGGCCTCGCCTATCTCTTCATCGCGCACGACCTCGCGGTCGTTCGAGTCCTCGCGCACCGAATCGCCGTGATGCGCGCGGGCCGCCTGGTCGAAGTGGGCGAGGCTCGCGAGATCCTGGAAGAGCCGAAGCACGACTACACCAAGGAGCTTTTGGCCTCGAGCGTCTAGTCCGCGCGGGGCGCGTTGCTAGAGGACGCCGTACTCGCTCTCGAGGATCTTGCGCAGCTCGGTGAAGTCCGCGACCGAGTGGTCCGGGAGCACGCCGGTCTTCTCGATCTCGTAGCGCGACGCGCGGCTGCTGAAGACGGAGATCATTCCCAGTGCCTTGGCCGGCGCCACGTCGTGCGCCGGGCTGTCGCCGACGTACATGACCTCGCCGGGCTCGAGCCCGAGCGTGCGCAGCGCAGTCAGGTACAGCTTCGGGTTCGGCTTCGAGATGCCGATCTGGTCGGAGATGAAGATCGCGTTGGGCTCGAAGTGTTCAACCAGCTTCAGGCGAATCAGCTTCTCCGCCTGCTTGACCGTCCAACCGTGGGTGATGATCCCGGTCGCTATCCCAGCCGCGCGGAGGTCGGTCAGCAGCGGAATGACATCCTCGAAGGGCCGCAGCTCTTTGAACTTGGTGTCGTGATAGGCGACGACGCCGGCGGCGACGACGAGCGCCTGGTTCTTGTCGCCCAGGTCGAAGTCGAGCCGCTGGATGAGCTTGTCGAAGTGGTGGTCGTAGTTGGACGAGAACTCGGCGATGACCTCGTCCAGCTCCCGAACGACCTCCTCGAGGGGGAGGTCGAGCCCGGCTTCGACCATGGCTGCCGCCGCGTTGCGCCTGGCAATCTTGGCGAACGAGCTGGTCGCGACGAGGGTGTCATCGATGTCGAAGAGGACGGCGCGCAGACTGGACATGGCCGACACGGTAGCGGGGGGCAGGCAGGCTCACCAGGTTTGTCAGGCGGAGTCGGCTGAGAATGGTCTCTAGCGCGGCTTGGCAAGTCGCGGCAAGCGCCGAAACGAGAGCAGCCCGGCCTCCGAAGAATCGGAAGCCGGGCTGCTCTGTGGGTTCTTCGGGTGCCTGACTAGCGGGCTTGGTCGCCGCGCACGTCGGTGATCCGCGCGCGGACCATCACCATCAGGCTCGACTTCTCGTCGCTGTAGCCCTCGGTCTTGAAGAGGATGCCGACGATCGGAATGTTCGCGAGCCACGGCACTTCGGAGCGACGCTCGATCTGGCGGATTCGTGAGAGACCACCGATGAGGATCGTGCCGCCGTCCGGAATGACGACCGTCGTGAAGATGCTCTTCACTTCCAGCTCGGGGAGCTGGAACTCGACGGGGGAGGTGTTGCTACCCAGTCCGGTGGAGAAAGCGCGCAGGGCGGCGATCTCGGCGACGGTGGGTTGCAGCTCCAGGGTCAGCTTCTTGCGGTCGTGGTGGATCGTCGGGCGGACGTCGAGAACGATGCCCTCCTGAAGGACGTTGATCATCGGGTTGGCGATCGCCTCGAACTGGGCGACCTCAACGTCGAAGTCCTGGATGTAGGCGCGCTGATTGATGACCGTGACGTGAGCGTGCTGCGTGTTCTGAACACTGAGCAGCTGCTCGTTGATCAGCTCGATCTGTGAGCTCTTCTCGATCATGCGCAGGATCATGGAGACCTGGGCGTCGTCGAGGATCGACAACTGAGCGGTCAGGCCGCCGATGGACGAGAGCGAATCGCCGATTACGTTGTCCAGGATGTTGGACGTGTGGCCCTTGAACTGTCCGTCCTGACCATCGTCGAAGAAGAAGCCCGCGGACGGTGCGCCGGAGGCGTTGTTCACCACGCCGGTGCCGCCGTTGTCGACGCCCTGGCTCGCGTTGTCCTCGAGGCCGTTGGTGATGTCATCGAGATCGGTGAACGGTGAGGTCGGGTTGTCGATCCCGCGGAATTCGATGCCGATCTCCTGCAACCAGTTGTCTTCGATCGTCATGAATTTGGACTCGATCGTGACCATCGAAGAGCTGAACAGGCGCAGGTCCTCGAGGAACTGAGCGATCTGCTTGTGAACCTCGCGCGTCTGCGCGACGATCAGGTTGCCCTCGGCCAGACGAATGTCGACGCCGTCGCCTTCCCAAGAGTCTTTCGCCACGTAGTCGCGAACGAGGGTCTCGAGCGCTTCGACTTCATAGATCTTGGTCGCGTCGCCGTAGCCGCCGAAGGGGCCGCCGCCGTCGTCATCCTCGAGGTCTTCGAGCAAGCGCAGGCGATCGATGCGCGGACCGAGGAAGTCGGCCAGGTTGAAGTTCAGGTCTTGGACGGGGTGGTTGTGGACGACGAGCTCGCCGCGAACCTTCTCGTTGGTCGTGAAGATGACCGCGTCGTGCTTGATCATCCAGGCGACCTCGGGGCCGGCGTACTGCGCGACCAGGTCGAGGACGTTCGTGAGCGGTAGCGGGTTGCTGAGCGCAAAGTTGAACACCGCGGCCTCGTCATCGACGGCGGTCTGCGCGACGGGATCCACGACCAGCGGCAGGCCGGTCAGGGTGTGGAGCGTGTCGACCACGGCCTGGAGGCTCTCTTCCTCGTCGATCAGGAGGCCGGGGATCGTCGTGGCGATCAGCTTCTCACGCAACGCGGCGGCGCCGCTGTCCGTCTCGTTGACGTCGTCGAAGGAGGTCCGCATGGCGCGGAGCTTCGAGTTGGCGGCCCACTTGTCGGCAGCCTGCAGCGTGATGACGCCCGTGTACGGGATCAGGAGCTCGTCCATCTCCTCGTTCCAGCGCTCGTACTGGTCGCGCTTCTGCATGATGAAGTCCTTGCGACCCGCCTGGCGGCCGGCGCGGAAGGAGCTGTCTCGGAGGTTCGCCGCGTACTCGTTGCGCGGATCGTGATCGAGCGCTTCCTGTGCGTGCTTTTGCGCGGCTTCGTAGCGACCCAGACGGAAGGCTTCGAAACCCTTCTTCAGGATTTGAGCGATGCGCGCTTCGCGAAGGGCGACATCGGCTTGCTCCTGGTCGCGCAGGTCGGCGAGGGCTTCTTGCTCAGCGGCAGCGCGTTGGCTGGCCTTGCTCTCTTCACGCATCTCTTTGGCGAGCGCGAGCTGACTCTCAGCTTCCTCCTGGAGTCCACCCCAGTCGAGCGAGTAGGGCGCCCAACGAATGTGGTCGAGGCACAGGCTGTATTCGGCGACGGCTGCGTCGTAGTCCCCACGACCGGACAGCAGGTTTCCGCGACGAAGGTATTCCTCTGCACCGCTGCGTAGCTCTTGCACGCGCAGTTCATAGCGCTGCTCCATCTCGTGCGAGAGCGCGCCGGGTGCACGGCTGTCGTCGCCAAGGATCGCAGCGATCTGATCGGAGAGTCGTTTGACCTCCAGGTTGTCCGGGTCGAGTTCGCGCGCGCGCGCCACTTCGACGGCTGCCTCTTCGGCGTAGCCGCGAGCCATCAGGTCGCGCGCGGAGTCGAGCTGGAGATCGACGAGCAGAACCTTCTTCTGCTGCTCCAAACTCATGCGGGCGAAGTCAGCCTCCATGCCCTCGGCAGTTTGGCCGTCTCCGTCCATTCCGGAGCCCGAGCTCGCCATCTCGTTGGCCGAACCTGCGTCGGGCGAGAGGGAGGGATCTGTCCCGCTATCGCCTGTGGAAGTGCAGGCGATCGGGATCAAAAGCGCGAAGGTCAGTGCGGTACCGACATACCTCATCGGGCGTTCCTGTGTGGGGATTTCGAGGCTGCCCTTGGGGCGAACCGCGATCGTTGGTGAGAAGCTCGGACAGCCCCGGGAAACCTCGAACTGACAGCCAGCCGAAGTCCCCATCGAGAGGGCGTTAAGGGGTGCAGACGATACCAGCAGGTGGGCTTTCTCGTCAAAGCTGAAACTGAAATCAACTCCCGTCGGGACAATGACTTAGGAAGAGATTCGTGCGTGTGATCGCAGGTCGCGAGCGCGCTCGTTTGGGAGCGGCGGAGTGGAGCGCCTGTGTCGCCCTCCGCGGCTCGCGGGAAGGCTCTCTCGATGGCTGGTGCGCGGAGTCGCTCGGCGCGCTCCTCGCCTCTCTGGCGACGATTCACGAGAGCTCCAGAAGTGAATCGGTCGCCGAGACGACTGCCGATGAGCGAATCCGCCAATGAGCAAGCTTGCGGCTTCAGCGGGCGGCGACGAAGGTGATATCCGTGAAGTCGTTCGCCAGCGCGGCGTCGAGGACGCCGACCACATCGCCGTAGACGATGCCGGGCTGCGCGTCGATGGTGCAGCCGCGTTCGGGATCGGCGGCGTGCAGGAGCCCCAGCTGGTGCTCGATGACGGCCAGGTCGGTCGTCTTCTTCGGGCCGACGCGGTACTGGATCGAGCGGTCGGAACCGAAGACGAAGCGGTCGCCGGTGGCGGGATCCCAGAGGGTGGTCTCGTCGGGACTGAGCCTGGTGCCGGCGTTCAGCACCTTCAGCTGAATCTCCACCTTCTCCTTCGGCTCGGCCTCGGTCGTGTTCGAGCCGACGTCCTTGGGGAGGTAGGCCGACAGCTTGCCCTCGAGGGTTTTGAACTTGATCGTGCACATGAAGAAGATCAGGAGCAGGAAGGTGACGTCGATCATCGGCGTCATCTCGAGCTTGCTCTCTTCTTGAGCGATGTTGGCGAGTGCTGACATGGTTGGTTTCCTAGGCTGAGCTGTCTCTGCTTACTTGTTCTCGGGTTGCGCCGCCGCGATCTCGACCTTCCAGATGGCGATGTCCGGCTTACCGCACAGCTCCATGATTTTCTGGATGTGCTTGAAGGGCGTCACCTGGTCCGCGCGGATCAGGATCGGATTGTCCGGCAGCTCCTTCTTCAGCGTGTCGTCCATCTTCAGCGGCATCAACTTTGCCTGGTTGGCCAGGTAGGCGTTGAGCTTCCGGTAGTCGTCCTCTTCGGTGTCGTAGATCGGCACAGCGCGAACGATGATCTCCCCATCCCAGCCGATGTTGAGGATCGGGCGCACCACGTCCGGATCGGGCTCGTCCTTGACGGCCTGGACGGCGACCGGCAGCTCGAGCACCTCGAGCTCCTTCTGCGTCAGGTCCGTGATGATCATGAAGAAGATGATCAGGAGGAAGACGACGTCGATCATCGGCGTCATGTCCATCTCCATCTCAGTCTGGGGATCGTGCTTGGAGAGATTCATGAGGGTTCTGTCCGTGGTGAGCTATCCGAGTGCCGATCGGAGGTAACCAAACCAGGAGAGTTCTGGCGGGACCTGGGCTCGGGCTTGTTGCGAGAAGAGCGGGGAGGTGACTGGCGGGGGACCCTTTCGAGGTGGGGGACTCGAGAAGAGTCGCCCCAGTCCTTCCGGAGAAGGTCTCGCGTGGATGTTCCCCGCTTCACCGGTGGAGTCCTAGGACTCCGGGCGGAAACGCTCGAACAGGTCTTCGACGATCGCGCTGACCTCGATCACCGAGCGGACCAGGTTGTTTCGCAGGTAGGCGAAAGCACCGGTGACCGGGATGGCGACGATGAGGCCGAACATGGTGGTCAAGAGCGCCTGGGAGATGCCGCTCGCGAGCTCGGCGGGTGAGGCCTGGCCCTGCGACGATGCGATCGTCGCGAACGCGCTCACCATACCGCCGACCGTACCGAGCAGGCCCATCATGGGCGCCACGTTGGCGATCAGGGAGAGCCAGCCAATCTTCTGGTGAAGCTTGATCGACTCCTCGTCGCCCATCTCTTCGAGCGACTTCTCGATGACGTCGAAGGAGTGGCCGATCTTGGCGACGCCCGCTCCGCAGACTCGAGTGAAGTAACAGGGCTCGTTCTCACAGAGCTCCATCGCGTCCTGGTACTGACCTTCGTCGAAGAGCGCTTGGATCTCGTCGATCAGCTCCGGCGGTGCGAGCTTGTCGCGACGCAGCGAGACGAAGTTCTCGATGACGAGCGCGAGCGCGACGACCGAGAGGGCGATGATCAACCAACCGATCTTTCCGCCCTTCCGGAAGGTGTCCATCAGGGAGTCGCCCTGCGGCTCTTCTTCCTCGGCAGCCTCGGCTTCCGCGGCGTCGTCCTGGATCGGACTGGCAACGTTGAGGGGCTGCGACGTGGCGTTTGCCAAAGCGGGCTGCGTCGGAGCGGCCGCGAAGGTAGGCAGGTTAGCCACGCACAGGACTAGAACGACGGGCAGCGCACTCAAGAAGAGCAGACGTGCACGGGAAAGGACCTGGCTGAATTTCATCCTCGGAGACTCCGGTACTGGTAGATCGATGGGGGGCTTACGAATGGGAGTGTGGACTAGAATCCTTTGAGGAGTTCCTGTGCACGCACGACCCAAATCGTTTCGGAATAGTGATCGAGCACGGATCGGAGCCAGACCTTGCCCTGCTGCCTTGCGCCGGTATCGGGCAGGTTTAGGGAGCTCTGAGCCAATCCAATAAGAGCACGGGCCGCGCGGTTGCGGTCCGTGTGGTCGATGCTGGAGACGCTGGCCAGATCGAACTGAGCTTGGCGGTACTTGCCCTCAGCTAGATTGACGAGGCCCTTGCCGAGCGTGACGCCAAAGCGCAGGGCGGCGGGGCTCTCTGCGTTCGTGACCTGACTGTCGAAGAACGCTTTCGCCTGGCCGGTACTGCCCGCGGTCAGGAGAGCAAAGCCCTCGCCGAGTCGCGCGTCGGCCTGTGCGGCGACCCACTGCGAGCGTGTGTTGTCGTCCTCTTCCAGGGCGGCGATCACACCGGGAAGCTTGGCTTCCAGCGCTTGGTAGATCTCGCGCGCAGCGAGCGTGTCGCCCGCCATCAAGTAGGCATCCGCTCCGCGCAGTCCTGCAGTCGTGCAGAACAGGGGATCGTAGCCGGGCGTAATCGCGACGCCCGTTCCCTCGCGGTACAGAGAGCGGAACAGCTCGGCGGCGGAGGCGAAGTCGCCCGTCGCGAGGCGTGCCCGCGCTTGAATGAAGCGAGCCTGGGGGAGCTCGCGGTTCGTCGCGTGCTCTTCGATGAAGCGAGTTGCCGCGGTGTCCGCATCGGCGAAGGCCGAGGAGTCGACCGCGCCCAAGAGGAGCAGAGCTTCGGCGGCGCGCAGTCGCGCAGAGGCGCGAACCACATCGCGCGCGTCCGGGTCGGCGGCGGCCAGCTTGAACTTGGCGGCCGCGTTCAAGAAGTCGTCGCGCTCGCGGAGCAGCATGCCCTCGCGATAGCTGGCCGGCACTCCACCAAAGGTGACGCCGCGCACTCGGTCGGACTTGAACTTCTGCTCGTCGCCATCCCGCCCGGTCAGGCGAACTTCGTCGAGCTCGTTCGCCATGACGGTTCCCGAGGCCGCGATCACCCCGCCCGAGCGCCTGTCGATCACGAAGACCTGGTCTGGCCTCGCGTCTTGGGCGAGGGCCGGCGCCGAAAAGAGGGCCACCATGGAGAGACCGGCGAGGGCACCGCGCAGGCGTCCGAGCGCGGGGCGCAGAGGAGATTGGAGGGACAGAGGCTTCATGGAAGGGGCGACCATTCTAGTGTTCGGCGTGTTGCTCACAACCCGAGGCTTTCGGACGCTCAGGAAGAGGCCGAAAGGCATCGCGGAACGCTGTGCTAGAGCTTCTTCTCCAGCCAGAGGAAGCGCTGACGCAGGATGTCGTTGCCACAGGCCTCGGTGATCTCGGGCAGTCCCGCCGAGAGGTCCGACTTGAGCGTGCCAGTCACGTTTTTGGCGCTCTGGAGCTTCTTGCCGTCGATCTGGGACCACTGGAAGTAGGTGTAGGCCAGCTCGAACTTGAGGGCGTACCAGTCGGCTTCCCACTTCTCGGCTCGATCGGCGAGCACGATCAGGCGCTCCGCGGCGACCGGGAAGGCTTCTTCGCCCCCGACACCGGGAATCTCGATGACCTCGCTCTCGTCACCCTCGATCCAACCGGAGATCGCCCGCGCGTAGTTGCGCTGGGTCTTGCTGCTGGGCGGCTTGGCGGGGTCGGCCATCAGCTCGGTCAGGAGCTTCGCGGCGTCGCGGACCTCCTTGAGCTCGAGCAGAGCGTGCGCGAGCTCCGGCTTCACCGAAGTCGTGAGCGTCTTCTGAACCTCGGCGCTCTCGTCGGAGCCGAAGCGCGAGAGCGTTCCGGTGAGCAGGCTCTTGACCGTCTCCCACTCCTCGAGGTCCGACCAGAGCCTGGACTCGATGCGCAGGTTGTTCAGCTTGGCCGTACCGGCAAGCTCGTTGTAGAGCCCGAGGTTGACGGCCATCGCGCGCGTCAGGCCGGGAAGCTTGTCGTCCTCTTTGGCCTGCTCCGCTTCCTTGCGCAGGTCGCGGTTGACCTTGTAGATCTCGTACGCGCCGATGCCGGTCCAGCGGTTGTCGCGGAAGTCCTCGACCAGTCGATCGCGGCGGGCTTCCGCCTCGTCGAGCTTGCCGAGCTTCAGGAAGGAGCTGAGCGAGATGAAGATCGTCTTCGGACCGAACGCGAGCTGATCGGGGAAGTCGTCGACGTAGGTGTCGAGCCACTCGAGCACTTTCTCGTACGAGCCGTTTCCGCCCTCGGCCGCGTTGAAGTGAATCAGTCCACCGTAGTAGCGCGCGAGTCCCATCGCTTCTGAGCGACGCTTCTTACCGCTGTCGGTCGTGGGCGTCCGCACCGGATCGGTAACGTAGTTCTGGAGGTAGTCCTCGAGCTCCGCGAGCGCTTGCTCGGGTTGGTCGAGCTTGGTCAGGCAGACCGCCGCATAGGCCAGCGCCTTCTCGTACTCGTTGGCATCGCCGGGGACCTGAAGGAAGCGAGTGCGTGCGTCCTCGTAGTCCTTGGCCTGGTAGGCGTTCTCGGCTTGCGAGTAGAGAATGTTGCTCGCGCCTGCGCCTTGCGCAAACTTGACGACGAGGTCCTGCGACTCGCGGAAGAGGGTTTCGAGGAGGGGATCCTCACCCGCCGAACGCTTGATCGTCTTGATCGAGCTGTGGAACTGCTTGGCGTTCTGTAGGTCGTACTTGGGGTCGCCGACCCAGCGGTCGTCGAGGCCCATCCGGAAGGCCATGGCGGCTTCGAGGTCGCGACCCGACTTCTGGAAGCTGCGGCCGATGTGCCAGATGACCTCCGGCCCGACGCGCGTGCGAGTGGCCTGGTCGCCATTCTCGAGGACGGCGAGGACGCGCTTGAAGCCCTCGATGGCCTCGGAATAGCGCTGCTGGTAGAAGGCGCCCTGGGCAGCCTCGAACAAGATTTCGGGATCGACCGCCACTCCGCGGTCGATGATCTCGGCAATCAGACCCTGGGCGAGGAGCTGGAGGGAGTTGCCGCGGTTGTCGCGGTTCACGTTCTGTGCGAGCTGCAGAGCGAGGTCGATCGCCGAGCGCGAGTTGCGCCGGTTCTTGAAGCCGGCATCGCGCATCTCCTCGCGAGTCTGGAACCAAACGTACTCGCCGACGTTGCCGCCGACGAAGCCGCCCGAGTTCATCAGCGCGCGGCCCGCGGCGAGCTGAGACTCGTAGCCGCGCGGGCGGCTGACATCGAAGCCGTAGAGCGACTTGCAGTTCTCGAAGTGGAGAGCGTAGAGGCAGGCCTCTTCCACCCGGCCCGACGCGAGGAAGGCGTCGATGATCGGAGCGGTTCCCGCGTCGACGAAGTACCACAGGGCATCCTGCGTGCCGCGCTCGAGATCGTTGAAGGCGATGCCGTCGCCCTGAGCTTCCGATCGAACCTCGGGATCGAGCGGAATGCAGTTGTCGAAGACGTACTCGAGGTAGTCGGTGGCCGAAACGTAGTCGCCCATCTCGATGTAGATGCGACCCGCGAGCAGGTAGGCCTGACGTTCCCACGAGCCGCTGGAGCCCGCTTGATCCGCGATCTGCTCGGCGGTCGCGATCGCTTGATCGAAGTAGTACGTGCCGTCGTCGGAGACGCGCGCGATCGTCAGGAGCATCTCGCTGCGGTTGAGCAGCAGCTGGAACTTCTCTTGTTCCAAGGAGGCCGTCGCGAGCTCCAGCTCGCGCTGCTCGTCGATCTCCGCGTCGAGCTTGACGGTCAGGTCGGAGGTCCGACCGATGGCGTCGGTCAGGACGTCCTGGAGGAGCGTGCGCAGCTCGTCGGCGCGATCGCCAACGGCATCCTCGTGGATCGCGAAGACCTCGTTGCCGAAAGCCCGCGAGAGATCGACCAGGTCGCGTTCGGCCTGACCGCGATTCTCCGCGAAGCGGAACTCGTCGAGGTAGTCGGTGTAGGCGGCGAGCGCCTTGTCATAGAGCTCCAGCTTGCGCTCCTCGTCTCGCTCCCGCTTGGCGCCCGTGGCGAAGATCTCGCAGCGCGCGAGACCGATCTCTTCCTTGATCGAGTCACTGGCCTCGCTCACCTTGATGCCGTCGATGACCGACTCGGCGAGCTCGACGAACTGCCAGTCCTTGGCGAGTCCACGCGCGAACTCGAGCTCGTCGCGAATCTGACGATCCGAGCCCTGGGAGGGCAGCGCGGCCGCACCGAAGCTCGGGGTCGCGCTGAGGAACAGGCAGCCCAGCAGAGCGAGCGGAACAGAGAGGCGCGGAATGTCGCGGGCTAGCAGGCGGGGAGTCTTCATGGCACTGCAACTATCGGGGACGAACCCATAGGTTGAACGATTCTGGCCCCCCAATTGGAGGCGCTGGGTCTACCCCAGCAGCGGGGGGGAGTTTCGGAGATGTCGGAGCAGAAGCTTCGCGGGAGCCACTCGACGGCCCTCTGGGCAACGTCGGGCATCTCGTGTCGATATGGAGGAGGCCGGCAGTTCGAAGATTCGGTCCTTGGACCGGGAGGGGGAATCCGGCAGAGACAGGAGTGGAGTGAAGAAGTGGGGCGACTCGCGCGCTGCGCAAGCCGACCCACTTTGGGAGTTTTGTCGAGAGGAGTGCGCTAGCGCAGGCCGAGACCCATGTCGCTCACTTCGGGCTGGTGCTCGTCGGGGATGACGATCTCAGCTTTGAGCAGGATCAAGAGCTTGCGGCTGGTGACGAACTGACCCTTGCGCTCGAACAGGAGCGAGACGATCGGGATCTTGTTCAGGATCGGAATACCCGACTGAAGGTTTTGTTCGTCGCGAACTCGCAGGCCACCGAGGAGGACGGTCGCGCCGTCCGGAATCGGGACCGAGGTGCGAACGCGGGAGACTTCGAGCTGCGGCAGCTGCAAGGTCACCGCAGTACCACCGCCGAGGCTGGTGGTGAACTCGGGGATCGGGCGGACCAGCTCAGCCACGGTCGGGCGCATCTCGACCGTGATGAAGCGGCGGTCGGCGGAGACCACGGGACGCACGTCGAGGATGACGCCGTCTTCGATCACGGCGACGATCGGGTCCGCGATACTGGCGGCCTGAGCGATCTCGACGTCGTAGTCCTGAATGTAGGCGACCTGGTTGAGGACGGTCAGGTTCGAGCGCGCGGTGTTGTGAACCAGAATGTGCGGAGCGGTAACCAACTCGACACGCTCGGACTTGCTCACGGCGCGAAGGATCAGCTCCAGCTCGAGGTCCTGCAGGTAGGTCCACTGGAAGGAGAGGCCGCCACTGTTCGTCAGCACGCCCTGGTCACCGAGGTCGGTGTCGTACAGGTTCTCGAGGCGCGCGCCGACCTGGCCGTTGGCGCCGTCGTCGAAGAAGGCGCCGAGGTCGTTGCCCTGGCCGATCGAGTTGCCGAGCTCGGCCTGTGTCGAGGCATCGCCGAAGTCGTTGAAGAACTCGTTGGTTCCGGTGCCGGGTGCACCCAGTCCGCGGAAGTCGACGCCGATGTCCTCGAGGAAGTTGTCCTCGATCTTCAGGAAGCGCGCTTCGATATCGACCATGATCGCGGTGGCTTCACGCAGGTCGTGGAGCAGGCTGTCGATCTGGTCGTGGATGGCGGGGGTGTGGTTGACGATGAGCGTGCCATTCTCGGTGACCTGCAGCCCGTTGTTGTCGTCCTCTTCCCATGACTCCGGGTTGATGAAGTCGCGGATCAGGGCGTCGAGATCGTCGCCGGTGACGACGAGTGCCTCGAGCTCTTCGATGTCTTCCTCGGCGAGGTCGGTGCCTTGCGAGGGCTGAACGTTGATCTCGCGGCCGGGGAAGTTGGCGACGGGGTGAATCAGGTCACGCACGTCGTAGAAGCGCAGCTCCTGGCCACCGGTCATCTCGTCGGGGGTGACGAAGTTGACGACGCCGTTCTCGATCTTCCAGCGCACGAGCTCGGAGGTCTCGGCGATCAGGTCGAGCAGCTTGCGCACGTTGCGATCGCCGACGTTCAGGTTGACCGAAGTCTCCTCTTCGTCCTCGTCCTTCAAGAGGGCGCTGATCACGAAGTTGATGCCGGTGACCTTCTGGAGGTAGTCGGCAACGGACTCGAGGGGAGCACCTTCGCCGTCGGCGCCAAAGCGAGCCGAGACGGTCGTGCTCTCGAGGTTGCGCAAGATCGGCGCGACTTCGTTCGCGGCGGAGCCCGACGCTTTCGAGAACGAGATCGGCAGACGCTCTTGAACTTCGGCCCAGTACTCGAGGTCGTCGAAGACGATGATCTCCGTCTGCGGGACCGACATCTGCTCGATCTCGTCGAAGGTCCGCAGCCACTGCTCGTGCAGGTTGCGACGGTTGGCCGTGTCGACCTTGATGTGGCGAGCTTCCGAGGCCAAGTCGCGCATCTCGATCGCGTACTCGTTGCCCGGGTCGGCCATCAAGATGTTCTTCGCGAGGCGCTCGGCGACCTCGTAGTTCTGGCGCTGGAAGGCCGTGTTGGCATCGCTGTAGAGGCGGCGCAGCGCGTTCTCGCGATACTGCTTCGCTTCCTCTTCCGCACGTGCGGACTCGGCGTCGGCTTCGACCCTTGCGGCCATGGCCTGAGCGCTCTCCAGCTCCTCCTGCATGTCCAGCGTCGCGCGGATCTTCTCCGCCACGATGGACTCGTCGATCGAGTCGGTCGCGGTCAGCGGGTGGTACTGGAGGATGACCTCGGCTTCGCGGTAGTTGACCAGCGCGGTCGAGAAGTCGCGTTCCCTGCGGGCGCGGTCTCCGTCGAGGATGGCTTGGTCGACCTTCATGCGCATCTGAGCGCGGCGGACGACTTCGCGGCTGGCGTCGAGCTCGAAGAAGTCGGCGGCGCTGGAGTAGCCGTCACCGAGGAGGGCTTTGACGTCGCGCATGCCGGCGCGAGCGCCTTCGTTCTGCGGCGAGAACTGGAGCGCCTCGGAGAATGCGGCGAGGGCGCCGTGGAGGTCGCCTTGTCCCAGCAAGGTGTTGCCTTCACCGACCATGTGCTCGGCGAGTGAGGCGCGCTGCTCTTGGCGGCGCTCGATGCGTGCGGCATCGTCCTCGAAGTTCTCCGCTTCCTCTTGAACGGCGGGCGCGGCGACGGGCGCAGAGGCCTCCATCGTTCCGCTCGGATCCGCTTCGGGACTCGTCGAGACCGGCTCGGCCTCGAGCGGCATGGACTCGAGCGGCATGGACTCGGTGGTTTCGGAATCGCTTGCTTCCGCTTCGTTCGACTCGAACGAAGAGAGCTCCATGTCGTGCGCGCTCTCCTCCGGCTCGGAGGATTGGCAGGCGGCAAGAGTGGAGAGAGGAAGAGCGATCGCGACCGCGGAGAGGGCAGTCGGAAACAGGTTGCTAGAGAGTCGAAGAGAGCAGAAGCGCATGGTGGGAATGGCCTTGTTCCTGGGGGAATCGAGGGGACCCGCCCGTCCGCCGAAGGGCGAAGGGGCGCCGACCCAAACTCGTGCAGCTCGTTCGAAGACCGAAGTGAGCTACACGACTCGGGCGGAAGCGTCGCGGAGGGGAAAAGAGCGTGGCGGAAAGCGGAGAGCGGAATCGACCTCGGATGCAGGTGTTCCCTACACAGAGGGTCATCTACACAGAGAAGGGGATTCGACTACCCGATTTATGCCGGACCGATGGGGATCGGAGGTTGGTTGGAACGGCCACCACGCGGGAGGCCACAGAACGACTCCAAGCACACGGATGGGGCACCGTTAAAAGGAAGGTCGAGGTGAAGGCTCTTCGCGAGAGCATCCAGATTCCGCGACCCCTTGTCCTTCCAGCGGTTGCAACCGTCGGCCGAGAGAGGTCGGGGAGCATATCCCCGGTCTCCACAGGGGTCAACCGAGGGGGGCGTGTGAACTCGCCGGAGGCGTGTCTAACGCCGGGCAGGGGGCTCGAGCCCGAGCTCGGCCATACCCTTCTGGATGTCCGCCCAGGTGTCCGCCTTCATGTTCGGCGAGCGCAGCAGGTAGGCCGGGTGGTAGGTAGCGAGGACGCGCCTTCCTCCGAGATGGGCCGGGCGGTGGATCTTGCCCCTCATCTGGACCATCGAGGCCGTGCTCTGGAGGAGCGCGCCGGCCGCGTGGCGGCCCAGGGCGATGATCAGCTCGGGGTTGACCAGCTCGATCTGTTCCTGGAGGAAGGGAGCGCAGAGGGCCTTCTCCATCGGGGAGGGATCGCGGTTCTCCGGCGGACGGCACTTGAGCGTGTTCGCGATCACCACCTCCGCTCGCGGAAGTCCCATGCCCTTCTGGATGATGTCGGTCAGGAGCGCACCGGCCTGCCCGACGAAGGGCACGCCCTCTTCGTCCTCGTGGAAGCCCGGGGCCTCGCCGATGAACATCACCCGCGCCGGCGCCAGACCGTCCGCGAAGACCGTGTTCGTTCGCGTCTTGTGGAGGTCACATGCTTGGCAAGTGGCCACTTTCTGGCGGAGAGCCTCCCAGGCCTCCCGCGTGGACTCGGTCGTCTGTCCGGTGGCGGGAGCCGGGGCCTGGGCCGCGCCTTCCGGGCGACTCGCCGGCGGAGTCGAAGGCGCGCTCGAGGAAGCAGCGCTGGCCGTTGGAGCGGCGCGAAGCGGCGGCGCGACGGGGATCAACTCAGCGGCGGCGGGAACCTGTCGTCGACCGCGGCGCTGCTTGCGCACGACCTGTCGGCGCAGCGCGCCGGCCAGGATCGAGAGCTCGCCGTGCGGATCGGGGTGAACCTCCAGAGTGCTCTCCGTGGCCTCCATTTCGGGATTCTCGCTCATCGTAGCGCGGGCTCCAGTTGGGGGAGCGGGCGTCCGAAGAGCTCCGACTCACCGTCTCCTCGGTCGGCTAGCTCGAGCTCGACCTCGATCATCGCCGGCGGGACACCCTCGATATCTTCCGGTCGCAGCCGGACTCTCTGGTAGCGACCGGAGAGTCCGCTCCAGCCCTCGAGCACGACCGTCTCGCGCGCGCCGCTGAGCGACTCGCGGTAGCCCGTGGCGACCTCGGCCGCCGCGTCCGAGAGCCGCGCGCGGCGATCTCGGACCTCGCTCGGGCTTGGCAAGGCGGTCGGATTCGCGGCCGCCGTGTCGGGCCTGGGCGAGAAGGGAAAGACGTGCAGCCGAGCGAAGCCCGCCTCGTGGACGGCGCGGAGTGTGTTCTGGAATCGAGCCTCGGTCTCGCCGTCGAAGCCGACCAGGACGTCGGCCGTGAAGGCCGGTCGATCGAGTCGCTCGCGGATCGTGTCGCAGGCGGCGAGGTACTCCTTGCGCGTGTACCAGCGATTCATCGCGACCAGGGTCGCATCGTCTCCGGACTGCAGCGGCATGTGAAGGTGGGGAGCGATGCGGTGCGGAGCGTCCTTCATCACGCTGAGCACGTCGTCTCCGCCCTCGGCGGTCGGAATGACCTCCGTGGCCTCGATGGAGGAGAGCCGCAGGCGCCAGGGGCGTTCCTCTCCGTTTTGGTCCAAAACCTCGATCTCGACGAGCTTCCGGAGCAAAAAGGCCAGGTTTTGACCCAGATCGAGGCCCCAGTGACCGATGTGGATGCCGCACAGGACGATCTCGTGGAAGCCGTTCTCGAGCAGGCCGCGCACCTCTTGAACGAGCTCGTTCGCAAGCTTCGAGCGGCTGCGGCCGCGGACGCGCGGGATGATGCAGAAGGCGCAGGCCTTGTCGCAGCCATCCTGGATCTTGAGGAAGGCGCGTGTGTGGCCCGCGAACTCGGTGATTCCGGAGGGGATGCCGAGCTCTTCGGGGTCCACCTCTTCTCCCAGCTGCCGCAGGAAGTGAGTCGGTCGTTTGGCCTCGCCGTTGCCGAGCACCCACTCGACACCCGGTAGCTCGCGAAGAATCTCCGGCTCGCTCTCGGCGAGGCAGCCGGTCACACAAATGCGTGTCTCGGGGCTCTCTCGACCGATTCGGCGGATCAATTGGCGAGCTTTGCGGCCTGCTTCGGCGGTGACGGTGCAGGTGTTCACGACCACGAGGTCGGCCTCGCGTTGTTCTGTCCAGCCCCGTCGTCGCAGGGTCTCGCGGAGCAGCTGCGTGTCGTATTGGTTGGCCTTGCAGCCGTAGGTCACGAATCGAACCGAGCGCATGGCGGATACTAGCTCGATTTCTCGGAGAGGCCGCATCCGATCTCCGGTCCGTCAGAACGAAGGGACCGGACTCTCTTTTTTCGCCACCTCGATCCCATTTTTTTTCGGCGGCGTGAACCCAGCGAGGCGAGCAGGGTAGAGTCAGGCCCATGCAATTATCGGCCTCCACAATCCGCCCGGGCGCGACCCTATCGGAGATTTTGCTCCTCCTGGTCGGCGGATTGGCCAGTTCCGGCTGCTCGGAGAGTGGGGCACCTGTGGATAACGCGCCGGCCGTTCCGAGAAATCCCGGGATTTCCCGGGAGTCGGCCCCGGAAATTGTGGAGAACCCGCCCCCGATGAGTACCTCCACGACGGACATGCTTCTCCCCGCGAAGACCGCGCCCCTCGAAGGCGCCTCGACAGAGGCCCCATCCACTTCGAGCTCGGGCACACGTCTTCCGGCCGTGGCGCGCGCTCTCGAGAGCGGCCACCTGGAAGAGGCCCACTCCCTGCTCACCCAAGCCGATCACCAACGCATCGAGACGCGACTGCTTCGCGCTCGCTTGCTGCTGCGCCAGGGCCAAACGGTTCAGGCGCTGCATGAGATCGAGAGCGCTCGGGCCGCTGCGCCCGGCGAAGCGCGTGTCTATGGAGTGGCCTCCGAACTCTACTCCGCGATGGGCAAGCTGGAGGAGGCCGACCGCGAGCTGCGTCTAGGCCTCGCGATCGATGGCTCGTGTGCCGCGATCGAGCGAGCGCGCGGTGTCTATCTCTTGCAGCTGCCCGGCGCCGCGCAAGCCGCGAGCATTCACCTGAAGCGTGCGCTCGAGCTCGAGCCGGACCTGGCATTCGCCGCTCGTCCGCTCGCGGCCGCCTACAAGCTCACCGGTCGCGCCTTCCTGCGCGACCAGAATCCGCTCGAAGCGGTTCGCGCCGCACGCGCGGGACTCGACCTCTATCCCGATGACTTCGACCTGCGCCGGCTTCACGCCGATGCGCTGCTCGCCGTCGGGAGCCTCCGGCACGCCGCCGAGATTTTTGAAGAGCTCTTCGCCGAGGGCTACTCCGTGGAGGAGGACCTCTCGCTCGCCTCCTGGCGAGCCGGAATGGGGGAGCTGGTCATCGGCGAGAAGGAGTCGGCGCTCGACTACTTCGTGCGCTCGCGCGAGCTGGGCATGTCCGACGAAGGCCTGGCCTCGGCGCTCCCGCTCCTCAATCAAGCCGCGATGGTCCGCGTCGGCCGCGGCGTGAAGGCCTACAACGAGGGCAGCCTCGACGATGCGCGCGACCTCTTCGCGGAAGCGGCGCACCTCGATCCGAACAACCTGGCCGCCGCGAACCATCTCGCCGTGACGCATGCGCGCCTCGGGATGACCGACCTGGCGATCGAAGGTTGGACGCGCGTGTTGAGCGCGTTCGACGAAGCGGGCGGCGTTCCGCCCGAGCCGGTTCACCTGAACCTCGTGCGCGTGTTGGTGGAGACCGGCGGCTTGAAGCGAGCGCGTCTCGTGCTCGATCGCTACGAGCCCGAGGCGACGGCGGCTCTCTCCGAGCAGGCCACGGCCGAAGAGCTGACCGCCTGTGTCGAGCGCCTCGAGTCGGCCTATCGTTCGGCGAGCTTGAAGCGCGCCGAGTAAGGCTCGCCCCGCTCCGCTACTCCTCGAGCGCCGCGCGTAGCTCTTCGTAGCGCGCCATGTGCGCACGCGCCTGGTCGCGCTCACCCGCCGCTTCGCAGAGCTTGCCGAGGTGCATGTGCGCTTCGACGAAACGCGGATCGGACTCGACCTCGGGATTCGCGACCAGGATCTCGAGCGCGCGCCGCGCTTCCGCCGGGCGCTGGTTCATCAGGTCGATGATGGCGCGATTGAAGCGAGCGAGGTGTTGCGCTGCGTCCGTCTCGACCGCTCGGCCATAGGCGAGATAGGCCGCGTCCAGGTCACCCTTGAGGCGATGGGCTTCGCCGAGGTGGAACCAGCCTCGCGAGTAGGTCGGGTGTTCGCTGACCAGTCGTTCGAACTCGACGAGCGCGCGGTCGTGCGCTCGGACCTGCATCCAGGCCATTCCGAGTCCGAGGCGGGGGAGCGGCGCGTCCGGGTTGCGGCGCAGCTGCAGCCGACGCGCGAGGAGGATCTGGTGCCAGCGCTCCAGCTCGCGTGCGCGGCTCAAGTAGCTGTTCGCCAGCTCGGGGTTGCGGACCTCGACGGCGGCCGTCGCGAGCAGGTGCAGCGCATTCGGTGCGCCCGGATGGAGCGGCGCGCGCTTCACGAACTCCTGCGCGGCTTTCGCAGAGCGACGCAGGTCGCCCGCGCGTGCGAAGGTGCGCGCCAGCAAGAGCCACGACTCTTCGATCTGTGGATGACGCAGCGCGAGAGAGTCCGCTTGATCCGGTGAGTCCGGCGCCAGCGTGAGCAGCTTGAGCGCGCTGTCGAGCTGATCCTGTTCGAGGTGGAGCCGGACGCGCTCGAGGTCGACCCACGCGCGCTCGGAGTTCGCGAGCTCGCCGCTCATCAGGATGGCGAGCGCTTCCTCTTCTTCGCCCGCGTTGTGCAGCGCGTGCGCCACGAGTGCGCGCGCTTCGCCGCTCCCGGCGAGGACGCCGCCCGATCCGACCCACTCGCGTCCTTTCGGAATCAGCTCCGCGACCAGGTCGAGCTCGGCCAGCTCGCGAAGCTCTCCCAGTGCCTTTTCGAGAGATTCTGCAGGAGTCGTTCGCTCGGTCTGCGCGATAGCACCCTGCCGGACTCGCGACATCGGCTCCGCCTCGACCGCTCCGCTCAGCACGAGCCCGATCGACAGCGCAACAAGAACTCTCATCGGAAGCTCTCCTCTCGGATGACACCCTCTCCTTCGCGGATCGTGAGGGCGCGGCCAGCCTCTCCGGGCGGCAGCGTCTCCTGCCTGCCCGACGGCCAGCGAATCTCGATCGACGCGTACCCCGCGAGCGTGCCCAGTCCGAAGTGGAGCCAGGGTGTGCTGGCGGACTGATAGCTGCCGGAGGTCTGCACTTCGGCCAGCTGCCGGAAGACTTCGACTCCGTCCGGCGCAGCGGGAGTGACGATCACTCGCGCTCCGAAGGCCTCGCGCGGTGTGCGCGGAGCACCGGCCTCTTCATCCTCGTTGTCCGCCCCGAGGAGCAGCAGGCTCAGTCGGTTCGCGCCTCCCGAAGCCAGCTCCGTGCGGTTGAGTCCAAACAGGACGGGTCCGTCGATCGTCGTCACCACGAGGTCCGGCGCACCGTTGCCATCGAAGTCGGCGACCGCGCTGCCGCGGCTGACACGCGGAATGGAGAGCATCGAGGTCTTGCTCGCCAGCTCGACCGGCGCGATCGGAAGGCCCGGTCGCAGGCTCCAGATCGTGTCGCTCTGCGCGTACTCGGTTCCGGTATAGGCCTCGTCGGCTTGCGGGTACACGTGGCCGTTGGCGGTGAAGAGGTCGAGGTTCGAGTCGCCATCGAAGTCGATCAGGTGCGTTCCCCAGGAGAGCAGTCGGCGCGTGTAGCGACCGAGGCCGAGTCGGTGTGTCTCGGGGCGAAACCCGATCGGCGCTCCGAAGTAGAGCTCCGTCGGCTCGCCCGAGAAGTTCGTGATGGCGAGGTCCGCTCGTCCGTCGCGGTTGACGTCGCCGACCGCGACGCCCATGCCGGCCTGCGCCAGACCGTCTTGGTTCACGGCCACGCCCGAGGGTGTGGCGAAGTCTTGGAAGCTCGCGCTGCCATCGTTGATGAACAGTCGATTGGCGACGCTGTCGTTCGCGACGTACAGGTCCGTGTCGCCGTCCCCATCGGCGTCGAAGGCAGCGACGGCGAGCGTGTAGCCGGCCTCGACTTTGGGAAGCCAGGCCTCGGTCTTGTCTTCGAACTGGCCGTTGCCCAGGCCGCGCAGCAGTCGGTCGGGTTGCGCGACCAGGCCGCGCGGCCCGCAGTAGACCTCGTGCCCCTTCCACGAGCAGGGGAACTCGAGCGCGCCTTCGCCGAGCGAACCGAGCGGGGGATCGAGCGGGTCGAGCTCCAGGTACTGACCGACATACAGGTCGAGCTCGCCGTCGTGGTCGGCGTCGAAGAGCGCCAGGCTCGTCGCCCAGAGCGGAATCTGGCCGACCTCGCGCTCCTCGCCCGGGATCAGGCGGCCGGACGCGGGCGGCTCGAGGACCGGGCTCGTCTCGCGTACCAGCGTGCCGCCCTCGCCCTGCAGCAAGAGTGCCAGGTCTCCGTAGCCCGCCACGACCAGGTCGGTGGCGCCGTCGCCGTCCAGGTCGCCCGCGGCGAGCCCGGTCCACCAGCCGCTGAGCTCGGGGGCCGCGCCAGCCGCAAAGTTCGCGCTGCCGTCGTTGAGGTAGGGGACGACGTCCGCTCCGGGACCGGCCACGAGCGCTCTCAGGCTCTCGAGTCCCTGGCCGAAGACCAGGTCGAGGTCGCCGTCCGACTCGAGGTCGAGGACCGCGACTCCGGCGCCATTGGCCTCCAGGACGGTGGGCTTGTGGGCCTCGCCAGAGCGATTCTGGTAGTCGAGTCCGCGGCTCTTCGCCTCGTCGTCGAAGCGGCCCTTCCAGGTGAGCACTTCACGCGCCTGGTTGTCCGGGAGCGTGACCGTCGCGGCCGGCGGGACCGGTTTTCCCGGGGAATTTTCAGCGCCGGGAGTCGCGCTCGCTTCCGATTTCGAAGAGTCCGGAACTCGGGACGGAGCGGGCTCCTCCGCGCAGGAAGCGACCAGGCCTAGGCTTAGAGCTGCCGCTAGACCGAGGTGGGTTCGAGCTCGAAGAGGGGAGCGATTGTTCATGGCCATGGAGCTCTGCATCCTACGATCCGACCTGCGTTGATCGGCATTCTTCCGACCCTATACTCGGAGCCTCGGAAACGACACGCCGGAATTTAGCGGCACCTCGCCGGAAACCCATCATGGCCCGACACCAAAAGAGCCTGCTCGAGGCCTTTCAAAGCGCAAACGACGAGCGAGCTGGAGGAGACCCGGCTTCGGCCGGACCCTTCGCGGGAACGCCGACTTCGGACCTCCGCTCGGCCGAACCTCGCCACCTCTTGCCGGCGGTGTCGGCGCGCGACACGCGCGTGATCCTGACCTTCGCGGGCAGTTGCCTCCTGACCTTCGTCATCGGGGTGCTCCTTGGTCGGCAGTTCGGGACGAGTGAGAGTCAGGCGGCGGAGGGTGGCGAGTCGCTCAGCACGTTGCTGGCCGACGGCGCCCCGATCTGGGAGGGCTCGGAATCTCTCACTCGCGAGGAAATTGATGCTGCCCTTCTCGACAAGGCCAACCGCTACACCGTGCTCGCTTACAGTTGCGAGGCGGTGGATGAGGCCGATGCGTGGGAGAATTACTACAACCTCATCGAAAGAGGGCTGCCAGTGGCCACTTACGGGACCAACGACAAGATCTATGTCTTGGTGGGAGCTGCCACTGAGAGCGAAGACCTCGCGAGTCTCCAGGCTTACCTCCACACTCTGGGAGGGCCTGGGGGCGTCAGCTACGCCTATTCCGAGGCGTTCACCCTCTTGATCGACAATATCGTCGACCGCGACTAGTCCGGGCCACCCCGGGACTAGCGCGGCGGGACCGCGATTCCTAGGATGCTCGGCTCGTTTGCCGCTTTCACGTTCCGCGGCACCCCAGTCGCCCCGATCTTCCCGGCGAGTTTTCGCCACGCAGCCGCATCCGGCTCCCCTCAATCATGACGATCCATCCGAGCCTGAAAGGTGCGGACACCCTGGTTGGTGACCGCAGTGTCCTGACCCGTGTCGAGCGCATTCAGAAGTTGGTCAAAGACGGCAAGCTCGACGAAGAGTCGAACTCCGCCTACGGACTTCCGAAGGTTCGCACCAAGTTCAAAGTCGCCAAGAGCAAGAAGGCCGAGAAGGCCGAAGCCGAGGCGGAAGAGAAGGCCGAGGACGACGCGGAGTAGTCCGCTCGCTCGAGTCACCGCGAGGTTTCGTGAGCCAGTGCTCGCTCGCTGCTCCTGAACCGAGACTTCCCACCCGAAGAGTTTCTCCGAACGCCGCGAGGGCGTTGACCCGCTGTGATTCCGAAGACCCGTCAGGCTACCGAAACCCCCGTACTGGAGGTCTTCGCATCGATTCAGGGCGAGGGCGCCTTCGTCGGACAGCCGCAGGTCTTCGTCCGTCTGCGCGGCTGCCCGCTGCGCTGCACCTGGTGTGACACGCCGCACTCGTGGACCGTGTCGAGCGACGCCCGAGCCGAGATCGAGAAGCGCACCGACGCACTCGAGCCGGAGACCGTCTCGGAGCCCGCCGAGGCGACGCCCTTCCAGGTCCTGTGTTGGGTCGCTGCTGCGGAGGCCGGCCAGCGGCGAACGATCTCGATCACCGGCGGCGAACCGCTCCTGTATCCCGACTTCATCAAGGACCTCGCGCGCCTCGCTGGCGAGCGACACATCCACCTCGAGACGGCGGGCGGTCATCCCGAGAGCCTCGAGCGCGTGCTCGACTCGGTCGATCACTTCAGCGTGGACTTGAAGCTGCCCTCCGGTCTGCGCGAGCCGGTCGAGCTCGAGTCGAATCCCATCGAGCCGAGTCCGAGGACGCGCGAGGACTGGCGCGCGGCGCGACGGCGCACGATGGAGCTCGTCCGAAATCGCGATGCCTGCCTGAAGCTCGTCCTCCCGGCCGGCTCCGAGCTCGCCGAGGTCGAGGAGCTACTCGACGATGTCGCTCAGCATGCGCCGGAGCTGACGCTCTACCTCCAGCCGGTGACTCCGTTCGCCGGTGTCGCCGCGCCGAGTGTGCGCGAGCTGGACCAGTGCGTGGAAGCGGCACTCGAGCGCGGCCTGACCGTGCGGGTGTTACCCCAGCTGCATCCCAACCTAGGAGTCCGCTAGCCATGCCGACCCTCGCGATCGTCGGCCGACCGAACGTCGGCAAATCGACTCTGCTCAACCGCATGGTGAATAGTCGTGTCTCCATCGTGGAGCCGACCGAAGGGGTGACGAGAGACCGAATCTCTGTCGGTTGCCGTCTGACGTGCAGCTATGGGGAGCGCTACATCCAGGTGATCGATACCGGCGGAATTGGAATCGTCGATCGCGACGACCTCGGTCCGCACGTCGAAGAGCAAGTGCGCGCCGCGCTGATTGCCGCCGATGTCGTGGTCTTCATGGTCGATGTCCGCGACGGCGTGACGCCGCTCGATCGGGAAGTCGCCAAGCGCTTGCGCATGGCCGACCTGCCGGTGCTGCTCGTCGTCAACAAAGTCGAGAGCGAGCAGTATGCCTGGGATGCGGAGACCTTTCGCTCGCTCGGGATAGCCGACGAGCCGTTCATGATCAGCGCGCAGAACGGGGAGGGACTGACTCCTCTGTACGAGCGCATCGGCGACCTCCTGCCGTTCGCCGACGAAGACGAAGGTCCCACCAAGCCGTCGTTGAAGCTGGCCGTCGTCGGCCGTCGCAACGCGGGCAAGTCGACTCTGGTCAACTCGCTCGCGCGTGAGGAGCGCGTCATCGTCTCGGAGATCGCAGGCACGACGCGCGACTCGGTCGATGTCTTGTTCGAGCAGGATGGCGAGAACTTCGTCGTGATCGACACGGCCGGAATCCGTCGCAAGAAGAGCATCCAGGACGCGATCGAGTTCTACTCGGATGCGCGCAGCCACCGCGCGATTCGCCGCGCGGACGTCGTGCTCCTTCTGGTGGACGCGATGGAGGAAGTCAGCTCGATCGAGAAGCGCCTGGCGCGCTACATCGTCGACCACTACAAGCCGGTGATCCTGGTCGCGAACAAGTGGGACAAGGCGGAGAACTTCGAGCCCGAAGAGCTCTCCAAGTACCTGACCGATCGCCTGCCCGGCTTGCACTGGGCTCCGATGGTGGCGATGTCCGCGAAGACCGGGTTCGGCGTCACGGAGACGGTGGGGCTGGCGCAGGAGCTGATGGAGGAGTCGCGCAAGCGCGTCTCGACCGGAGCGCTCAACCGCGTGATCGCGAAGGCGACCGAGTCGCGCTCGCCGTCATGGAAGGGTCAGATGGTCAAGATCCTGTACGCGACGCAGGCGGACACCGTCCCGCCCACCTTCGTCTTGTTCGCCAAGAACGAGAAGATGATCGGGAAGGACTACCTGCGCTATCTCGAGAACAGGTTGCGCGAGGAGCTCGGGCTCGAGTCGGTTCCCCTTCGCTTCGTGATTCGACCGCACACGAAGGACGACGAGTACGACGAGTTCGACTGATCGCACAGCGTCACTCCACCAGACAGCGTCTCTCCACCAGACAGCGTCTCTCCACCAGGCAGAAGCGCTCCACGCGAGTGGACCTCACCACGGAAAGCTACTCATGAAGAACGCACTCCTCCTCACTCTGGCACTCTGCTTCGCTCCGCTCCTCGGTGGCTGCCAGCTCTTCGGAGCCAGCGAGCCTGATCCGACTTGGGTCGAACACGAGCTCACCGCAGCCAGCGAGAACGTTCTGTGGCAGGTCGTTTGCCGCAGTCTGGAGAGTCGTCGCTATCCGCTCGGCGCGGGCCTGGATCCCGATCGCCTGATCGCGCAGACGGGGTGGCTGCGCTCGCTCGCTCCGTTCAAGGGTCGCGGCTATCAGGTGCGCGCGATCGTGGAGATCGAGCCGCGCGAGGGAGACCGCTTCCACATTCGGATCCGGGTCCAGCGCCAGAACAATGCGGCGCTCGTGAATCCCGCCGATCCGCGCTACGCGGAGTGGGAGTGGGTGGAGGACGACGAGACCGAGGCCAAGATCCTGATGCGCCACATCCGGACCTATCTGGACACCGAGATCGAGCTGGGCGGCGGGGCCTGAGCAGCTCCTCGTTCGGGGCCCCGAAGGAAGTCGTATCTCAGCTAGGAACCAGGCTTTCCGACTGCTCGGCCAGCAAGGCAGAGGCTAAAGTAACCGCCTTCGATCAGAGATCCGCCTGCATGGGCCTGCGAGCGGTGTTTATCACGCCGCTTGGGTTCAGGAGAGCCTCTCTCGGGTCGAAAGAAACCCTGCGACCCCGGTGCGGAGCCGCTTCTCCGTATCCCTGGCCGCCGAGCCGCCTCCTCTGACACCGTCCATGTCCACGCCCCCTCCCATGACTCCCAGGCCGGATCCTCTTCACGAGTCGGCGACGCTGGGGGACGCGAGCGCGATTCTCGACTCGGGCTCGCACCAGGTCGAGGGCTGGGTCACGGCGTCACCGCCCAAGCTCGTCGAGGTGCTCCAGCACGTCTTCGTCTTCCCGAAGCTGCTCGTTCGCCACCGCGACCTGATCACGACCAGCGTGCGGCGCGAGCTCGCGGCACGCTTCAGCGGAACCCTGCTCGGCTGGGCCTGGCCGCTCGTGACGCCGCTCCTGATGTTCGCGATCTACTACTTCATCTTCACGAATCTGCTCGGTGTTAAATTCGGAGACCTACCCGAGGAGCAGAGATCCGCGATGGGCGTGTTCATGTTCGTCGGCATTCTGGTTTGGTCCGCTTTTGGCGAGAGTGTCGTGCGCTGTACAGGCGTCATCGTGGACAACGGAAACTTGATCAAGAAGGTGGCTTTTCCGACGGAGGTGCTGCCGCTCAATCAATGCTTGGTCGCCATGGTGACGATGGCTTTCGGGATCGTGGCGTTTGTCGCCGTGACTTGGATCACACCGATCTTCGGGCTGCATATTTGGGTGGCACCGGACACGGTTCGATTGACTTGGGCGTTCCTCCTGATTCCGTTGCAAGTCATGTTCACGTACGGAATCGGGCTCCTGTTGGGGACTCTCCAGGTCTACTTGCGCGACACACTGCAGGTCGTCACGGTTGGCATAACTGTCTGGATGTTTGCGACACCGATCTTCTGGACCCCGGAGCTTCTTCTCAAGGAAGACGGTGTGACACGAGGTCTAGCGCCGGAATGGGAGTGGGTCATCGATGTGAACCCGATGTATCACTTGGTCTACTCCTGGCGTGATGTGCTGATGAGCCGCGAACCTGAGATGGTTTTCCATCAACCCATGCAGGACTCGATGATCGTCTTCAGCTACTGGGCTGTGGCGAGCTTCGTCATCGGATACACCTTCTTCCTTCTGGCGCGCCGACGCTTCGCGGATGAGGTCTAAGGCATGAGTGACTTCGCCATCGAGGCCGAGGGACTCGGCAAGTGCTATCGGGTCTACGGAAACCCGATGTCCCGCATCGCGGAGGCCGCGACCTTCGGCGCGTACACGGGACACCGCGAGTTCTGGGCGCTGCGCGGAGTGAACTTCGGTCTGAAGCCGGGCGGCTCGCTCGGACTCTGCGGCGCCAACGGCGCGGGCAAGTCGACGCTGCTCAAGATCCTGGCCGGAACGACGACGCCGACCGAAGGACGCTTCCGGGTTGCCGGTCGAGTCTCCTCGCTCCTGGAGTTGGGCGCCGGTTTCCACCCGGACTTCACCGGCCGCGACAACATCCTGATGAACGGCATCATGATGGGGTACAGCAAGCGCGAGATGGAGGCCAGGACCGACGAGATCATCGAGTTCGCCGAGCTGGGCGAGTACATCGACGAGCCCGTGCGCGTCTACTCATCGGGCATGGGTCTGCGGCTCGGCTTCAGTGTCGCGATGGCGGTCGAGCCCGACGTGATGATCATCGACGAGGTCTTCGCGGTCGGCGACATGTACTTCCAGAAGAAGTGCGTCGACAAGGTCTACGAGCTCAAGAAGAACAACAAGACGGTGCTGTTCTGCAGCCACAGCCTGTACGACGTCCGGCAGCTCTGCGACGAGGCACTGTGGATTCAGGATGGTGCGCCCGCGAAGATCGGCGACTCCGTCGATGTCACCAACAGCTACTCCTCGTACCAGCGCACGCACATCGCCGAGGTCAAGAGCGAGGGCGAAGCGATCAAGCAGGAGGAAGCCAAGCCGGACTACGTGCCCGATCAAGCGCTGCCGCGCGTGGTGGATGCTCGCATCTATCGAGCGGGATCCGACGAGGAGATCTACCAGGTCGGAACCGGAGAGTCCTTCGAGGTGCGCATCTGGTGGGCGAACCCTCAACCCGACGAGACACCGATTCAGCTCGGTATCGGCTTCTTCCGTCCCGACACGACCACGGTGGCCGGGGTCGGTTCGCACATCGACGGCTTCAAGGTCGAGGGCGAGAAGGGCTGCACGCGCGTCACGATCGAGAACATCTCGTTCCTCTCCGACCAGTTCCTGGTCGCGGTGATCCTGTTCGGCGGCGAGGGGACTCACCAGTACCAGCAGTACTTGATGCGCGAGAACCTGGTCGTGACCCACAAGACGCACGACGTCGGCATGTTCAAGCTGGAGCGGCACTGGGACGACCTCGGAGACCTCGAGTTGCCGGACGACAAGTCGGCGATTCGTGAGGGGACCGTCGCAGGTGCGAGTGGTGGGGAGAGTGGCGACAACGCGGGATGGATTGAGTGAGTCGTAGAGACGTGCGACTCTCGGCGCTGGTCGTCAACTTCAACTCCGGCGCCTTCGCCGTTCGCTGTGTCGAGACCCTGATCGCAGACTGGCTGCGCGACGAGAGGCGGATCGAGGACCTCGAGATCATCGTGGTCGACAACGCCTCGCCCATGGACCAGGAGCCCTGGATGCTGAAGCTCGAGGAGCTCGGCGCTCGTGTGATTCGTCACCACGAGAACGGCGGCTACGCGAAGGGCATGAACCTCTGCTACTCGAAGAGCTCGGGAAAGCCGGATGACGTCGTCGCGATCCTCAATCCGGACCTCTACTTCTGGCCGGGTGCGCTCACCAAGCTGATCGACTACATCCTCGAGAACGAGGACTGCGGAGTCGTGGCGCCGAAGGCCTATATCGACCACGGGCAGGTGCTGCAGCTCCCGCGCAACAACTTGCCGGACCTCAAGGATCACTTCCGAACGGCCCTGGCGCAGATCAGCCGCGCCGCCTGCCGCGCCTACAGCCGGCGGCGACTGAAGAGTGCTCTGCCGTGGTGGGAGAGCGAGGGCCCGCTCGAGACCGACATGCTCTCGGGCTGTTGCCTGGTGATGCGTCGCGGTGTGATCGACGAGCTCCCGCAGCTGATGGACGAGCGCTTTCCGCTCTACTACGAAGACACCGACCTGATGCGCGAGCTGACGCGGCGCGGCTATCGCCTGGTCTTCCTCGGTGACGCCAAGCTCCTCCACCACTGGTCGAGGTCCGCCGGCATCGGGAACGCGGAGGACTGCGAGCCGACCATTCGCTATCGCATCTCGCAGCTCGAGTACTTCCAGAAGTACAACGGCTCGCTCGGTGTGATGGTCGCCAAGGCCGTGATCTGGTTCACGAAGCACTGGCCGGAGAAGTACAGCTTTCGCCCGATGCATCCCATCACGCACCTGGGCGACTTCCACGATCCGGTGGTCATTCCTCTCCCGCGAAAGTGTGAGTTCCTGATCGAGCTCTCGATGGGCCCGACCTGGTTGCTCGCCGTCGGAATCCTCGGCGAAGAAGAGGCCGATCAGTGGGTCTGTCCCGCGGAGACCTGGGAGTGGTTCTTCAAGGCGCAGTACTTCATGCGCGCGATCGACCGCAAGACCGGAGAGTTCTTGGGCGCCTGGACCTTCATGAAGACGGTCGAAGGGCGCTTCGAGCCGCTCGAGCTCTCGGGCGGTGAGCTCGAGATTCTGCAGAGTCAGGCGCTCCAGGGCGCGGCGAAGAGCACCGAGGGTGAGACGTGAACGAGAGAGCGCCTCTCCCCGCGGCGCTCGCTCGACCCGCGCACGGTCGAGTGCTGGTACTCGTTCCGCATCCGGATGACGACGTGATCGGTTGCGGGGCGACGGCGAGCTTGCACGCGCTGCAGGGCGACCCGGTCCGGATCGTGGTCGTGTACGACGGAGCGGCGGGGGACCCGGATGAAAAGTTCGACGCCGAGACCCTGATCGAGCGACGCCACGCGGAAGCTCGAGCCGGCGGGGTCTGCCTGGGGCTCGAAGACTATGAGTTCTGGGACTACCCGGAAGGGCACGAGCCGGACGACACTCAGTTCCGCGCCGGGGCAGAGCGCATCGCCCAGCTCGTTCGCGACTGGAAGCCCGACTTCGTCTACGCGCCCTGGATCGGAGAGCAGCACCTCGACCACCACATCCTGGCGCGCATTGCTCGCGCGGGACTCCGGCTGGCCGAGTTTCAAGGCCGAGCGCTCGGCTACGAGGTCTGGACGCCGCTGGTCGCGACCGAGATCGTGGACGTGACGAGCGTCTACCCGATGAAGATCCAGGCGCTGAAGAAACACGAGTCGCAGGTCAGCTACGGCGACCCGACTCACTACGGGCTGGGGCTGAACGCTCACCGCAGCATCTACCTGCCGAAGGGCGCGCACTTCGGAGAGGCTTTTGCTCCGCTGGGGGAGCCGAGTGCGGAGGACCTGGCAAGGGTGGGCCTGTCGTGAAGCTCGTGCTCCTCTCCAGCAACTACCCGCCACACTTCGAAGGCGGGACCGAGCGCGTCGTGCGCGCGCAGGCGCGGGAGCTCGCCGCTCTCGGGCACGAGGTCTCCATCGTCGCCGGCACCGAGTTCCTGCATCGCGGCGAAGACGTCGAGCGCACGGAGGTCGACGGCCTCCCGGTCGCCTTCGTGCCGCGTCTCGAGACGGAGTACTACGACATCGACTACGCGCGGCCGCGGATCACCGAGCTGGTGCTGCGCGAGACCGAGGGCGCGGACTGGGTACACGTCCACCACTGGTTCCCCTTCGGTGTCGACCTCGTCCGCTCACTGGCGCCGCGCCACTCCGTCGCCATCACTCTCCACGATCTGTTCGCGACCTGCCCGCGCTTCTTCCGCAGCCCGGTCGTCGCGAGCCTTCGGTGTCCCGCCCGCGGAGACTTCGAGCCCTGTCTCGAGTGCGTCGCGCCCGAGATTCCGGGTGGGCGCGGCGCGGACCACCTGCGCGAGAATTTCGTCGCGCGCGCCCGTGCCTTCGACGCCGAGGTGCGCGCCGCGGACTGCTTGATCGCGCCGAGCGAGAGCCACGCGCGTCGTGCGGCCGAGCTGCTCGGGCTTCCGAGTGAACAGCTGACCGTCGTCCAGCACGGACTGTGTGAGCCGATCGAGCGAGTCCCGCGTCCTTCCGCCTGGGACGGCTCGCGCCCGCTGCGCGTGCTGCACCCCGGCCACCGCACACCCTCCAAGGGAACGCGCGACCTCGTCGAGGCTCTGGCCGCGCTGCCCGCCGGACGTGTCGAGCTCGTGCTGGCCGGCTCCGAAGTCGAGGCCGGCTTCGACGCCGAGCTGGGACGAGCGGCAGGGGAGCTGACGATCCACTCGCTCCCGAAGTACACGCACGCCGAGCTGGGCGAGCTCTTCGGCTCGGCCGACCTGGTGGCGCTGCCCTCGCGAGCCCTCGAGAGCTACGGGCTCGTGCTCGATGAAGCTCTCGCGACCGGCTTGCCGGTCTGGGTCTCGGACCGCGGCGCTCTGCCGGAGCGAGTCGGCGGAGCGGGCCGAGTGCTACCGGCCGAAGACCCCGGCGCCTGGACCGCCGCCTTCGAACAACTGCTGCGAGAACCCGCCGAATACGCTCGCGAACTCGCGGCACTTCCCGAAACTATGCCGACTGCCGCGCAGGCCGCGCTACGCTTGACCGAGCTGTACTCGGAACTCTCCGGCGGCCGGGCACAGTAAAGCCAAGAAGCGCAGTAAAGCCAAGAAGCGCAGCAAAGCCAAGAACTCGAGCCAATCAGAAGACGTGAAGGCCCTCTACCCGCCGCTCTCCGATCCGAACCAGCTGCCGACGCGCATCCTGTGTATCGCGCCCCATGCCGACGACGAGGTCTTTGGCTGCGGAGGCATGCTCGCCTTCCACGCCTCGCGCGGTGACGAGATTCGAGTCGTCGTTCTGACGGACGGCGCGGCCGGCGATCCCGACGAGACCGAAGAGGATATCTGTGTCGCGCGTCGCCGGGAGTCGGAGCGGGCGGGCGAAGCGCTGGGGGAGGGCAAGATCGATCATCGGTTCCTCGCGCTCCCCGACGGAGGACTCTCCGGCGTGGCCAACCTGGTCGAGACGATTCGCGCAGAGGTCGAGGAGTTCGATCCCGAGCTCGTCTACGCGCCCTCGCCGCAGGAGATGCACCCGGACCACCGCGCGACGAGCCATGCGGTCATCGCCGCGCTCGCGAACGGCACGCCGCGCCGCGTCTTCCTGTACGGCGTCAACTCGCAGGTACAGGCGGGCGTCCTGTTCGACACGACTCCGTTCTGGGAGCGCAAGGCGGCGGCGACACGCTGCTTCGAGAGCCAGCTGCGCTACCACGACCTGATGACGAAGGCCGACGCGGTCGATCGCTCGCGGACGGTCAATATCGAGGACAGCGCCGTTCAGTACGTCGAGGGCTTCGCGGACCTGCGCAGCGACGACCTGTTCAAGTACGAGGGCCGGGTCGCCGCGCTGCTCGACTCGATCGCCGGTCCGGGCCATGGCTTGAGCGCGGGCCCGGCTTCCGTGAACGGTCAGGCCGAGCTCCCCGCGCCGGGCGCTCAGACCAGTCGCCTGCGTCCCGACCTCCCGGCTTCGACGGCCGTGATCTGCACCTGGAACAAAGCCGAGGAGCTGCGTCCGAACCTCGAGGCTCTGCGCGCCCAGACTCTGCCCTTCGAGTCCGTGATCGTCGTGGACAATGCCAGCAGCGACGACACCCAGCGCATGGTCGCCGAGGAGTTTCCCGAGGTGCGCTTGATCGCCATGCCGCACTCGAACTACGGAGCCTGCGAGACCTTCAACATCGGCTTCGCGAGTGCCGAGACTCCGCTGATCGCCATCCTCGACGATGACATCGTGCTGCCGCCCGAGTGGCTCGAGAAGACGACCGAGCGCATGGTGCGCGAGCCCGAGTCGACCGCCGTGGTCTCGACCAAGATCGTGGAGCCCGGAATTCCGGAAGCCTTCGCGAACTCGGAGGCCGTCAATCGCGAGCGCTACATGAGCACCTTCCGCGGCTGCGGGAGCCTGGCGCGCCGCGAGGCGATCATGCAGGCGGGGGGCTACGACGAGCGCTTGTACATCTACGGCAACGAGCGCGACCTGACCTGCAGGTTGCTCAACCTCGGCTTCCGCGTGTTGCAGTATCCCGACGTGGAGACCTTCCACCGTCAGCCCTTCGGAATTCAGATGGGCAAGCGCAGCCTGTACTTCCACGCGCGCAATGCCTGGCTCGGCATGCTCAAGTACGCGCCGCTCGAAGACCTGATGCGCATGCCCTTTCTGGTGATCACCAAGGTGCTGCTGCGAGGTGGCGACCAAGAGGCGAAGGGCGAGGTGACCGACGCGACCGGCACGATCGGCATCGGACGCTCGCTCAAGCAGACCCCCGGCGCGGGGTGGATCCTCATGAAGGCTCTCGGGAGTGTGATCTACAACATCCCGTACTGCCTCGCGCGGCGCGAGCCCTGCACGCACGAAGACTTCGAGCTTCCGCTCCACTAGCGCGGACTATTCATGACCACACGGAGCAAACGCCACGAACGGCCGGCGTTGCCGGCCTCTCGGCCCCTGCCGGCACTTTGCGCACGCCGGCGTCCTCGACGACCTTACAAGGTCGTCTGTGGGTCCGACGCACGCAAAGCACCAACAGGAACCGAGTCGCGACGTTTTCTCTCGCGGCTCATGAATAATCCGCGCTAGGGCGGCCGGCGAACACGAATGTCATCAGGCGACAAGAGCTCGGCGTGGCGGAGTGGGGCAGTCAGCGCCGTCGTGTGCAACTTCAACGGCGAGGACTATCTGTCCGGCTGCCTGGACGCTCTGCTGGCGCTGGAGCCGGGTCCCGATGAGATCGTTGTCGTCGACGATGGATCGACGGACGGGAGCGTCGAGCTCTTGCGCACGCGCTACCCGAGCGTGCGCGTCATGGAGCTGGGCAACAATCGCGGTCCCTGTGCCGCCCGCAATGCCGGGCTGGCCGCGGCCGAGCATCGGGCCGTCTTGTGTGTCGACAACGATGTCGTGTTGCGCAAGGACGTCTTGGCCAAGCTGCAGGCCGCCTTCGTCGAGAACCCCGAAGGAGCGGCGATCCAGACGCGCAGTGTTGTCTACAGCGAGCCGGAGACGGTGCACTACGACAGCGCGAACCTGCACTTCGCGGGCTTGCTCGCCCTGCGCAACTTCTACACTCCACTAGCGGAGGCCGAGGGCGAGGGCGTCGTCGAGGTCAATGGCCTGATTGCGCTGACCATGCTCCTGGACCGCGAGGCGGTCGGCGAGGTGGGGGGCTTCGACGAGACGCTGTTCTACCTGATGGAGGACTATGACCTCGCGCTGCGCCTGCGACTGCGCGGGCACCGCCTGTTCGTGGTGGAGGATGCGATCGCTCTGCACAAGGGCGGCACGCCGGGCCTGTCCTTTCGCGAGGGCGTTCACTATCCGGAGCGGCGCGCCTACTTCCACTCGCGCAATCGCTTGATGATCCTGATCAAGAGCTACCACTGGCGGACACTCCTGTTCTGCTCGCCCGCCCTGCTCGTGTACGAGACGGTCTGGTTCTTCTTCTCGATCCTGAAGGGCAACCTGGTGCCCAACCTCCGCGGCAAGCTCGGTGTGGTGGCGAGGCTCCTGCCGCTCTTGGAACAGCGACGTTCGATCCAGGCCACGCGGAAGCTGCACGACAGAGAGGTCTTCGTGGGTGGGCCGCTGACCCTGACGCCGCAGCTCGTGGCGAGCCCGATTGCTCGGACGGCAGCCTCCCTGCTCGACGTCTTTCTCCGCGGTTGGTGGGCGCTGGTTCGTCCGCTATGTGGCTAAGCGAGCCCGACTCCGGACAATAAATTCGGGTTCTGAATTCGGGAATAGAGCCAGCTTTCGGGCTCCAGGTCGCTGAGAGAGCGACTCCGGGCCGAGCCCGAAAAATGGGTCTGCCTGCGGCAAATTCGACCTCAAGTGAGAAATCGTCCTAGGGCGATATACCTAAGCTGCACGCGTCGCAGAGAGTCCCCTTGAGAAATCCCAGTACCGGCAACTCGAGTCTGAAGGATCGTGCGATCCCGCGTCACTCGTTCATCGCGACCACCGTGTTGACGATGGTCACGTTCGCGGCGCTCCTGATTCACGCCTCCGATGCGCAGACCGCGGCGCGGGAAATCCAAGCGACCTCGCTCGAGATCGAGCGCGTCTGCGGACAGATTGTCTACCTCGACGAAGCGCTGACCATGTCCGCACTCATGTGTGCGACGAGTGGAGACCTCGAGTGGAAGCGCAAGTACGACGAACTCGAGAAGGCCCTGGATCAAGAGCTGGTCCGAGCTCACCGTTTTGCACCGGAGATCACGGGCAACAACGGAAGTACGCTGACGAGTACAGCCAATGACAGGTTGCTCGAGCTCGAAGCGCTCGCCTTCGAGCTGATTCGAGTCGGGCGACTGGATGAGGCTCTCGATGTCATGAAGAGTCAGGAGTACGCCTCCGCCAAGGAGATCTACTCCGGCGGAACCGAGTCGCTCTTGCTCGCGCTTCGAGCCCACACGGATCTGATGCGCTCTCGCCTCGCCCGTCGTCAGGTTCAGATGATCACCGGAACCAGCATCGCGATCGTGATCCTGCTCGGTCTCTGGATTCGAGTCGGGAAGTCGATGGGGCGGCACGATCGTCTGCGCGACGAGTTCGAGGAGCGCCTCTCTCACTATGCCGCCGAGCTCGAGGAGAGCAACTCGGAGCTGGGCATGGCGCGGGAGTCGGCGGAGCTCGCAAGCCTTGCGAAGGGCGAGTTCGTCGCAACGGTGAGCCATGAGCTTCGGACTCCGATGAACGGCGTAATCGGGTGCGCGGGTCTACTCGCGGACTCCGAGCTCACTGAAGAACAACTCGAGTACGTGGAGGCGATCCAGGCCTCCGGTGAGACTCTGCTCGCTCTGATCAACGACGTCCTGGACTTCTCGAAGATGGAAGCTGGCAAGATGACACTGGAAACCCGACCCGAGTCGCCGACCGGCCTGGTCCATCACGTTCACTCGATGCTCAGCCAGGCCGCCAAGGCGAAGAACCTCGACTTCCGCTGCGAGATCGAGAGCGGCCTGCCCGAGATCGTACTGATCGACGCGGTTCGGATGGGGCAGATCCTCACCAACCTGATCGGCAACGCGATCAAGTTCACCGACAGCGGCGAAGTCGTTCTGGGACTCAGCTGCAAGCAGCCGACGGCGGAGACCGTGGAGCTGTGCTTCAGCGTGAAGGACTCCGGGATCGGCGTGGCTCCAGAGACTCTGCCGAGCCTCTTCAACGACTTCGTTCAAGCGGACAACTCCACCAGCAGGAAGTTCGGGGGCACCGGGCTCGGGCTCGCGATCAGCCAACGCTTGGTGCTGATGATGGGTGGCAAGATCAGTGCGGAGAGCACGATCGGAGCGGGCTCGACCTTCACGGTCACGATTCCGACTCAGGTCGTCGTCGAGCGCGTAGCGGCACCGAAGATCGAAGCACCCATCTCGGAGGAGATCTTCGCTCGCGTCATGCTCGTCGAAGACAACGTCATCAACCAGATGGTCGCGAGCCGGATGCTCTCGAAGCTGGGCTGCGAAGTCATTCAAGCCTCGAACGGGCAGGAGTGCCTCGACGCCCTGGAGGCGAACTCCATCGACCTCATCCTGATGGACTGCCAGATGCCCGTCATGGATGGCTATGAAGCCTCGCGCCGGATTCGTTCCGCTTCCTCGCCTCATCAAGAGGTGCCGATCGTCGCGGTGACGGCCAATGCGGGAGCTCAGGATCGAAAGCGCTGCTTCGACGAGGGTATGAACGACTACCTCACCAAGCCGATTCAGTTCCAAGAGCTGCGTGAGACGCTCGAGCGAAACTTGAATCGCGCGATCAGCGCTCCTGACTTGGTTTAGTTTTCGGCCATGCCGTCGAGCATGGCCCGGAAGTCGGAGACGCTCGGGATGGCGAAGACGGTCTCGAGGATGCGTCCGTCTGCGGAGGTGATCACCGTGCAGGGGAGCGCATCGCTCTGGAGAGTCTGGAGCAGGTAGTTCTTGAAGTCGTCCCGGGTCTGATCGTCGAGCTGGGTCAACAGCTCATAGGCAGGCTTCCACTTCTCGATGTACTCCTCGAGCTGCTGCGGCGACTCGGCGATGTCGATGCCGATCCCGTAGAACTCGATCTCATCGCTGGAGAAGACACTCCTCAGACGTTCCGTCTGCGGCAGGTCACGCTTGCACGAGGAACACCAGGTGGCCATTGCCGTGTAGGCGCGGAGACGCGGTGCGGTGTTCTTCGCCGCGACGACTTCGGGTTGGAAGCGCGTTGCGGGGAGCTCGTTGCTCGCACGCGACGCCGGGGCTCCGGGCTGGATGCGGTAGGGCTCCTTGGTCGTGGCCTGACCGTCGGTCTCGAGGACGGTGATCAGCTCGCCGGAGGCCAGCGAGCCGAGCTCGGTAGTACGTCCAGAGGGCCAGTGAACGGTGACGCCTTCGGCGCTCTCGTGCTCTCCGAGACCGATCAAGATCGTGGAGCTGTTCTGCGCGGCGAGTCCGCGTCCAGCAGCGAGCTCGCGAGTGATCAGAAGCTCGCCGAGCTTCAGCTCGATGCGGGCTCCGATCGGATCCAGTGAGCTATAGCCCGAGCCGGACTCGGCGGTTCGATTGCCTCCGACCAGGCGCAGCGCGACGAAGCGGGACTCGTCCGAGCTCTTGTGCGCGCTCATTCGATTCTCGAAGAGCTGGAACCGCGGGGCGTTCGCATTGACGAGCGCGATGTCGAGCCAACCGTCGCGGTTGTAGTCGAGCACGGCGAAGGCGCGGCTGTCGCCCTTGTGGTCCAGGCCGGAGAGCGAGGACATCTCCGTGAACTGCTTGCCCTTCGAGTTCATGAAGAGGTGGTTGCTCTCGTGTCCGGAGAGCGAGGTGTTGGGATTGCCCTGGACGCGCTGACCGGTGAGGTGAAGTAGCTCACCGTCTTGCTTCTTGAGTCCGAGGTCCCTGTCCGAGCGCACGACCGCGCGCCAGAAGCTGCTTCACAAGTCGAGCGGTAACGCGACCGCATCGGGCACCGTGTAGAAGCCCGACAGGGTGTAGATGTCGAGCCACGAGTCGTTGTCGAAATCGACGAACTGCGAGCCCCAGCCCCAGCCAGCCGCCTCGACCAGGACCTCCGGCGCCTCGAGCCCGGAGACGCGCTCGAAGCTCTCGCCCATGTTCTTGAACAGTGAGTTGCCGCGCGCCATCTGGGCGAAGCGCGGGTTCAGGTTCGAGACCTGCTTCGTGATGCGCTGACCCGCCTTGCTGTACATGTTCGCGACGTACAGGTCGAGCTTGCCGTCGTTGTCGTAGTCACCCCAGTCGGACCCCATTCCGAAGCCGATGTCGGCGACGCCGGTCCGCGCGGTCGCGTCCGTGAAGTTGCCGGCTCCGTCGTTCTCGAACAGGAAGTTCTCCGAGAAATCATTGGCGCAGTAGAGGTCCTGGTCCCCGTCCTTGTCGAAGTCGCCGAACGAGGCCTGGTAGGTGTTGCGGAACAGGTAGGTGGGGGAGTCCTTGCTCGCGAGCTCGAAGCGTCCCTGGCCGACGTTGTGGAGCAGTACGTTGGGCGGGCCCGGTCGCTTCAGGAACTTGTGGCCGCCTTCCTCTTGTGAGTGTCGATAGAGCTCTCGAGCATCGTCATCGGACAAGTACTTCGCGAGCAACCGACCGCTCTCCATCGAGTCCATGTTGGCGGTGTCGAGGTGGTAGGCCTCGGAGCCGTAGGTCGAGATGTAGATGTCGAGGAGCCCGTCGCCGTCGTAGTCCGCCGCCGAAATGGAGGAGGTCATGTAGGGCAGGTCGATATTCGTCATCTCCGCCGAACGGTCGACATACCGGCCAGCTTCGTTCACGTAGTAGCGACTGCGCTCGCGCGTGCGACCGAGGAACAGGTCCTTGTCGCCATCGTTGTCGAAGTCCGCGAAGATCGCGGCGGAGCAGCTGCCCTCGATGTCGAGTCCGTACTCGGCTGCGACCTCGACGAACGAGCCGTTGCCGGAGTTGCGGAACAGCTGGTTCTTTCCGTGACGCGCCATGATGTAGATGTCGTCGAGACCATCCATGTCGATGTCCACGACGGTGACGGCCGGATGGCGATCGAAGGACGGCAGCTGGAAGTCATCGTACGGCGGAGTCGGTGTCTCCTGGAGGAGGTAGTCGAGCACCAGCTCCTCATGGATCGAGCGCTGAGCTTCACGCAGGTCCTTGGGCCCGAGCACGGAAGCGGTCACGTCTTCGAAGAGCTTCGCTTCGACGGACTCCGAGTGAGCCTCGATCGTCTTCCAGCGCCCGATGCGCCAGATGTCCTTCTCGTGCTCGTCCTTCTCACCGGTCTTCACCCAGGTCGACTCCGCACGCGCATGGAGCGATGCGATCTCGCCGGACTGCAACCGAGCCGTCGCCGCGAAGCGCGTGTCGCCGATCCAGATGTCGCGCTCGTCCGTCGCGAAGTCGCCGTGGTGGAAGTAGAACTTCGCGCGCTCGAAGTACTGGACGCCCTCGAGCATCGGAGCCCAGAACGACAGCTCGTCCCGCGAGGTCTGCCTGGCCGTCTCCTCAACACCGAAAGCTCCGGAGCTGTACGGAAAGGAGAGCTCGGTCGCGTCGTGGCCATCGAGGTCGGCGGTGCTGAGGTCGACCAACGTGAGTTGATCTTCGAACAGCTCCAGCGAGTGGTGGTCGGGGAGCTCGAGGTTCGCCACGCTGCGCGCGAGCTTCTTGAGCTGGGGGGTCAGCTGCAGGAGCACCTCCTCGGACTCGACCATCTCGGCAATCTCGGCGCGCATGTCGCCATCGGGATCGATGATTCGAGCGGCGACCAGGTTGCCGTAGGCCGCGACGAGGACGAGGAGCAGCAGACCGACGTTGGCGAGCTTGTTCAGCGCTCCAGGGAGCAGCGGGACGCGCCCTCGCACGAGAGCGAGTAAGCCGATGACGACGGCCACCGCCTGGCAGGCTTGAATCAGAAGGATCTTCGATCCGCCGGCGAGGTGACCATCTGGGGTCAGGTTGTAGCCAACCACCTGAGGACGGACGAGTGCGGCGAGGACCAGGAGGAGCAGACCGGTTAGGGTGGCTGCACCAGAATTGGGTTTCGGAGTGGGATTGCTCATTCTCGGTTGATCGTGGATGGGGACACTTCTCGAAGACTACAAGATTGACGCGATTCCAACCGCCGTCTTGAAGAAATTCAAAGGGGTGTGACCCTTACGGTTCGACTCGCGCTTCCGTACCTTCTCCTCACACATGCGTATTCTCTTCGTCCTCCACGACTTCTTGCCGAAGCACCCAGCGGGTACGGAGATCTACACCTTCGAGGTCGCGAAGGAGCTCCAGCGCCGCGGGCACGACGTCCATATCTTCGCGGCAGAGAAGGAGATCGGGCTACCCAATCTCACCGTCCACTTCCGCGAGTACGAGGGGCTGCCCGTCCACGAGCTAACGAACAACCTGTTCTACAGCAGCTTCGAGGAGACCTGGGACTATCCGCACGTCGTCACTACGTTCAGCTTGTTCCTCGACGATTTAAAGCCGGATGTGGTGCACTTCATGCACCTCCTGTACCTGTCGGTGGGCTGCGTCGAGGAGGTTTCCCGGCGCGGAATCCCGGTGCTGTACACGCTGCACGACTACTGGCTCCAGTGCGCTCGCTACGGTCAGCGCATCCACACGAACGGCAACATCTGCCATGACATCGTGCCCGAGGTCTGCGGCGAGTGCCTGGTGGACCTCAAGTACAAGCAGACGCGAGTGGAGCGCGCGATGGCCAAGGGCATTGCGAGCCTGAACTCGAAGACAGGTGTCGATCTCTCCGCGCCGGCTCGCTCGCTCGGCGACCTGTTGAAGGGGCGCGGTAAGAAGCGAGCTTCGAGCGACTCGCCCTCGGCCGAGCAGACGGCGGAACGGCAGGCGCGTGCGCACGAGATCGCGGTGCAGATCAAGGACCGCGATGTCGTCCTGCGCGAGCGACTGCTGCCGGTCGTCTACCGCTTCCTGGCGCCCAGCAACTTCTTGCGCGATCGCTTCCTCGACTGGGGCATTCCCCCGGATCAGATCGACTACTGTCGCACGGGCATAAACCTCGACGCGTTCGAGGGAGTCGAGCGAACCACATCGGACTCGCTGCGCGTGGCCTTCATCGGCACGCCGGCACCACACAAGGGCGTCCACGTGCTCCTCGAGGCCTGGGGCAAGCTGAGCGGAGAGCAACGCGCGCGAGGCTCGCTTCAAATCTTCGGGGGCTTGGATCACAACCCCGAGTACATTCGCCGAATCCAGGTGCTCTCCGAAGAAGTTGGGGCAAGCCTGATGGGCGCGCTGAAGCGTTCGGAAGTCGCCGGCGCTCTCGCGCGCACGGATGTCCTTGTAATCCCGAGCATCTGGTACGAGAACTCACCCTTGATCATTCTCGAAGCCCTGGCGACGAAGACCCCGATCCTGGTGTCCGACCTCGGCGGAATGGCCGAGCTCGTCGACCCCGGCGTGACCGGCTTCCGCTTCAAGGTCAACGACTCGGACGACCTTTCGAAGGTCCTCGATCGCTTGCTCTCGAATCCCGATGAGCTGAGCGCGCTGTTTCCCGATGACCTCGTCATCAAGCCGGTCTCCCGCGACGGCGAGATCCTCGAGGACCTGTACGCAGAAGCCATCGCTCACGTCTCCTCGCAGGCTCCGTCCCCCTCGCCTTGAAGATCCTCTTCGCGCTGCACGGCTATCCGCCCGAGTTGATGGGCGGAACGGAGAACACGGTTCGAGCACAGGCGCGCGCGCTCGTCGCGCGCGGCCACGAGGTGGTCGTGGTGGCGGGCAGCATGAACTGGCGGGAGGAGTTCGAGACCTCGAAGGACACTGACGTCGATCCGGCGAGCGGCGTGAGCTATCCGGTCTACCGGATTCACCGCAACGACCTCTACTTCGATCACTGGCAGAAGAGCGCGTCGCCGAAGGCCTCGCGCGCCTTCCGAGACATCCTGCGCAGGGAGAGGCCGGACCTCGTCCACGTGCAGCACTGGATTCGGCTGTCGCGCGATCTGGTCGCCACCGCCGCGCGCGAGGGCATTCCCTCTGTCATCACCCTCCACGACCTGTGGACCACTTGCCTTCTGACTTTCCGCGTGCGCCCCGGTGCCGATGCGCTGTGCGAGGAGAAGCTCGGCCTGTCGCCCTGCGTTCGCTGCGCGGGCGAGATTCCGCCCAGGACTCCGTGGGTCACGGCCGAGGCCGGCGCGGTTGCTTTCGTCGAGCGCATGCAGGAGGTCAATCGAGAGCTGGACCTCGCGCGCGCCATTATCACGCCGAGCCGCGCGCACGCGGGCGCAATCGAGGGCTTCTTGAATCGTGGCGCGGGCTCGCTCGAGGCCGACGTGATTCCGCCGGGACGTGAGCTCGACCTCGACGCATCCCTCGGCGGTGAGCGCTCGCCTCTCGAACTTCCGTCCGCTTCCGGCGGCCCACTGGTGCTCGGAGCGTGGGGGCACCTCGATCCGATCAAGGGCTTGGATCTCGTCCTCGAAGCGATCGCGGCATTGAAGGATCCGTCGCGCGTGACGCTCCACATCGCTGGGGGAGAAGTGAATCCGGATCATGCCCGGCGCCTGCACGAGCTGGCCAGCGGACTCGACGTTCGCTTCCACGGTCCGTTCGAGGTCGCCGAGCTCGGATCGCTCCCCGTCGCACAAGTCCACGCCATGGTCAGTGGCTCGCGGGCGCACGAGTCCTGGGGCTTGGTGCTCGACGAAGCCTGGCACCTCGGTTTGCCGGCGCTGCTTCCGAATCGCGGCGCGTTCAACGACCGCCTGGTCGAGGAGCGCGGCGGCTTGTTGTACGAGTCCTCGAGTGTGAGCTCTCTGGCGAACGCGATGGCGCGTCTGCTCGATGAGCCGGAGCTCCTGGGCCGGTTGCGCGCAAGCATTCCGCCGGTGGGTGAGATCGCGCCGACGCTGGACCAGATGGTCGGAAGTCTGGAAGCGGTCTACGCCAAGGCGCTCAGCACGGGTCCGCCGGACGCGCCCGAGGAGCAGAGCCTGCAAGACATGGTGCGCGCACGCGCTCTCGAGGAGTGGGACAAGTCGCTCTCGCGACGTTCGACTGTGGAGCTCGGCTTCGAAGAGGCGCCGTCGTGAAGCTGCTCGTCGTCGTCCACGACTACCTTCCGTTCCACGTCGCCGGAACGGAGCTCCACGCGCACCAGTCCGGCGCGCAGCTCGCGGCGCGCGGGCACGATGTGACCGCACTGTTCACCGAGCGCGACCTCTCGCGCGAGGTCGGCTCGATTCGGCGCGGCGAGCTGGACGGTGTGAAGACGATCGAGGTCATTCACCAGCGGGAGTACGCGGACGTGCGCGAGACCTATCTCGAGGAGGACTCGGCGCGCATCTTCAGAGAGCTCCTGGCCGAGCTCGAACCGGACGTGGTGCACTTCCATCACTTCGCGTTCTGGGGAGCGGAGTGCGCGGCCATCGCCAGAGAGGCGGGCTGTCGCGTGATTGCGACGCTGCACGACTACCACCTTCTGTGTGACAACTCGGTCTTGCTTCGGAGAGATGGCAGCCTCTGCACGGACGGGCCGCGCGGCGGATGTCACGAGTGTCTGGAGCGTCATCCCGTGCACCCCGAGCGCGGCGGGTCCGAGTCGGCGGACGACGCCTACCGAGCTGCCAAGGACGAGCGGCGCGCGCTGCACGCGAGTGCGCTCGGTCACGTACACCGCGTGGTCTGCCCGTCACACTTTCTCGCCGGCTTGTTCGTCGAAGCCGGCTGGCTCGAGAGCGAGCAGATCCTCGTGATGAAGGCCGGCTATCCCGGACCCCGGCGCGAGGCGCAGCGCACGGATCCCGCCGCTCCGCTGCGAGTGGGCTTCGTCGGCGGCGTCTATCGGTCCAAGGGTGTTCACGTCCTGGTCGACGCCTTCTCGCAGCTGGTGGGAACCCCGGCCGAGCTCTCGATACACGGCGCTCTCGACTGGTTCCCGGACTACGTGGACGAACTGCGAGAGTCGGCGAAGGGCTCGCAGGTCAGCTTCCCCGGCAGGTTCGAGCCCGCGCAGCTGGACGAGATCCTGTCCGGTCTCGATCTCCTGGTCGTCCCGTCGATCTGGTACGAGAACATGCCGATCACTCTGCAGGAGGCCTTTCGAAACTCGATCCCCGTGGTCGCCTCGAACCTGGGCGGGATGAGCGAAGCCGTCGAGCACGAGGTCTCGGGCCTGCTCGTCGAACCGGGCGATTCGAGTGCGCTGGCGAGCGCTATTCGACGATTGGCGGACGACCGCGAGTTGCTTCATCGTCTCGCCCGAGGAACCCCGGAGCCGCCCTCGCTCGAGCAGATCGCGAGCGAGCTCGAGTCGGTCTACGAGCTCTAACCGCTCGAATACCGAGAAGAGCAGAGGGGCGCCCTTGTCCGGGATTCGGGCTCGGCTAGAATCCGCCCCATGGCCGACTGGAAATTCGGGCGCCGTCAGGGCGGGTGCGTGGTTTGTGATCGTGAGTTCCTCGAGCAGGAACCCCACGTCTCGCTGCTCTCGATCGAGGAGCTCGAGTCGGGTCGCAGCGACATCTGCCGCGAGTGCTTCAGCAAGCTCACCTCCGAGGATGAGGTCGACGCCGGCAAGGTCTGGTGGCGTACGCGCCATACGGTCGCCGAGAAGAAGGGCGTTCAGCTGGACCTCGAGTCCCTGACCGCTCTGTTCGATGCGCTCGAAGAAAAAGAGGACCTCGGCTGGCAAGAGCTGCGCTACTTGTTGTGCCTGATCCTGATGCGCAAGCGGCGGGTCAAAGTGCTCTCCGTGAAGCGTATCGACGGACTGGAGGTCTTTATCGTTCGCAAGCCGCGCAGCGAAACCGAGGAGGTCGTGCGCATCTTCGACTTCACGCCGGAGCGACAGGAAGAGCTGCGCGCGACGCTGACCGCGATCTTCGAGGGCGCTGATTTGGCCGAGCTCGATCCGAACGCGCCGGTCCTTCCGCCGGAGGCGGAGCTCACGGACGAGGACGCGTCGGAGGAGGAAGCCTCCGGGGCCGACTCCGTCCAGGACGACGAGGCGGAGAGCCACGAGAACGGGAACGCGGAAGCGGATCCCGTGAAAGCCTAAACGCCCAGGCGCCCGGGCGGGGGAGAGGACGGGGGCAGGGGCGACCCGTCAGCGCCCACCAGGGCGGGTCCGGAATAGACCATCGAGAGGCTCGGTGGCAGCCGGGCCCAGTGCGCAGAGGGAGCCCCCGGGAAGCGGCTGTCCGGGGGGCGCGCCGGGCGCCCCGGCAGCGGGCAGGTCTGCCCCAAATTTGAATCTCCGGGAGGCAGCTCGGACGCTACTACATCTTGTGGGCGCCAGATCGCGTTTGCGTAGTCCTTGTGGTTCCATCGGTGAGTCTCCAAGTTGTCCACAATAGGAGGTGCGCCGAGGGCCGTGGGGGCCGCTCAAATTCTAGAAAACGACACCCGAATCGGCGCGCTGGCCCATATCATCCCGTTGTGTGGCAGCAAGTGGCATGAAGGGGCATCAAGAGAGAACGGCGCCAACCGGGCGGGAGGGCACTCATGTTTGAGGGCCAGTCTACCCATGTTCTCGACGCGAAGGGACGACTCTGTGTTCCCAAGCGGATTCAAGAACAGCTGACTCGTACGGAGACTGGCCAGGTTTTGTGCGTAGTTACGCGGGGATTCGACGGGTGCTTGAATCTCTTCGCGAAGGAAGAGTTCGACCGAGTCCGCTCGAAGCTGGATACGGATCCGTTCGTCAAGCCGCGCGAGCGCCGTATGCAGCGCCTCGTCTTTCCGAACACGGTCACCGCGCAACTCGACAGCTCCGGGCGGCTCTTGATTCCCGAGAAGCTGAAGCGCTTGGCCGGACTCGAGCGCGACGTCGTGATCGTCGGTGTCGCCGACCGCGCAGAGATTTGGGACACGGAGCGCTGGGAGCGCTTCGAAGCAGACTTCGAGAAAGAGTTCGATGAGCTCGATGGCGTTCTCGGTGGGGGCTCCACCGACGACGAGGACTGACTCCGATGAGTACGCGTACGACATACCGAACCGTTCGATCAGAAAGCCACCAATAGCGGAGATGAAAGTCCTGGGGGGGATGACAGTGACCGGCAACTTCAACGATGTACACAGACCCGTGCTCTTGCGCGAGGTCGTTGACTTGCTGGGAAGCGAAGACCGATTCATTTCGGGCGGCTTGATCGTGGACGGCACGCTCGGCGCGGCCGGACATGCGTCGGCCTGCCTCGAAGCCTTCGACCGAGCCGAGCTCTTCGGCATCGACCAAGACCCCGAGATCTTGGAGATCGCGCGCGAGAAGCTGCGGCCCTTCGGCGAGCGCGCTCGCGTGACGCACGGTCGCATCTCCGAACTCTCCTCGTTGCTCCAAACTGCAGAGCTCGGTCAACCCACCGGCATGCTGTTCGATCTCGGCGTCTCCTCGCTGCAACTCGATCAGCCCGAGCGTGGCTTCTCGTTCGCTGCGGACGGGCCGCTCGACATGCGCATGGACCCGACTCGGGAGCGCACGGCCGCCGACATCATCAACAACTGGGACGAAGCCGATCTCGCCGACCTCTTCTACTACGAAGGCGACGAGTCGCGCTCGCGTTCGATCGCGCGCGCCATCGTTCAGTCGCGTCGTCGCGCGCCCTTCCTGCGGACCTCTGCGCTGGCGGAGCTGATCGCCGGAGAGATGGGAGGCGGGAAAGGCGGCAAGATCCACCCCGCCACTCGCTGCTTCCAAGCCCTTCGCCGTGCAGTCAACGAAGAGGGCGAAGAGCTCCTGTCCGGCCTCGACGTGGCCGAGGAGTGGTTGGCGAACGAGGGCGTCCTGGTCGTGATCTCCTTCCACTCTGGTGAGGATCGAGCCGTGAAGCACTTCTTCGCCGAAGGTGCGCGACGTGGTCGCTGGCGTGTCCTCACGAAGAAGCCGCTCGCAGCCGACCGTCAAGAGAGTCGAACGAACCGACGCGCTCGCTCCGCGCGTGTTCGCGCCGCCGTGCGCGTGCGCGCCGCCGAAGCCAGCGCGCCGCGAGGGGAGGGCGCTTCATGAAACGCGGCGTTCTCACCGCTCTGCTCGCAACCTCCTGCCTGGCGATCGGCATCGTCACGCTGACGATCTGCAGCAAGAATTGCGCTCGCGCCGAACGCTTGGATGCTCTGCACCGGACCTGCCAAGACTTGATTCTTCGCAACGCGCACTCCCGCGCAAAGGTCGCCGGTCACCAGCCCGGCGTCATCGATCTCGAGAGCGTTGAGGTGACCGAGTAATGCGCAAGCCGGACCTCTCCTCCGAATCTGGCCTCCGCCCGCTCAGCGCAATCGTCGTGATCGCCTTCGTGGTCTTGATGGTCATGCTGCGAGTGACCGTTCTCGCCCTCGGCGAGAACGGCGGAACGCGGGTGCTGGCCGTGCTGCAAGAGAGCGGCATGGAGCCGGCCTACAACATCGAAGATCAGAGCGGCACGCCGCTGGCCGTCTTCCTCGAGCGGCTCGACCTCGTCATGTCGCCGCAGAGCATGTGGCAGGCACACACACCCGACTACATGGCCGTCGAGCTCGCCGACCAGCTCGGTCCCGAGGTCCACCCGAGCGACCTGCTCGCCCGGATGATTCCCGATGCGGTGAACGGAGTCATCACCGTCGATCGTTGGGAGATCGACGAGGACGCCGCGCATCGAATCGATCGCTGGATTCGCGGTGAAGGCGAGTGGGAGCGAGAGGCTCCCGGCCACTTGCCCGGAATCGGATTCGAGACGGAGTCCGGAATGGGGCCGCGGCTCTCGTGGAAGCCGGTCGAGCTCTTGAGCCGCGAGACGCGCGCCACCTACGGCAAGACCACGAGTCCGACGCGCTGGACGCGCTCGATCGCCGACGCGCTCGGCACCGCACTGTTCGGTCCGCTGCCCGAGGCCGCCACCGATGCAGAGCGCACTCGACGTCGCGACGAGATCTGGTCCGGCCTGATGCCGACCAAGTTCTGCCGCGCGGCTCTCTCGATCTCTCCCGAACGCGCGCTCCCGCTCTCGAAGCTGATGCGCAGCGAAAACGTCGAGCCGATTCAGATGAGCCTGGCCTCGACACGCAGCCGCACCTATCCATCCGGTGACTTCCCGGTGCTGGGGCAGTGGGGCTTCACCAAGAACGATCAGCTGGAGCCGGAGCCCTATGGTGGGCTCGAGAGTTTGTGCGACAGCATCCTCGGGGAGGAGGAGTGGTCGTGGATCGAACCGATCCCCGGCAGCTACGAGTACCGCCGCGAACGCCCCGCGCGATTGAAGCTGCGGCCCTACTTCATGGGGCGCGTCGAAGGCACGGGTGCGCCCACGGTCCGCATGACGATGGACGTCTCGCTGCAGCGCTTCCTGCGCGAGCGCCTCCAGCGCGTGATGGCCGACCACGAGCCCGCCGTCGCGATGGCGATCGCCGTCGAGCTTGCCACCGGCAACGTGTTGGCCGTCGATGGCGTGCACGCCTACGGCATGGCCGCCTTCCCGCCGGTCAAGCACCAGTTCATGCCCGGCTCGACCTTCAAGATCGTCACCATGGCGACCGCGCTCGAAGCCCAAGTCGTGCGTCCCGAGGACACCTTCGAGGTCGGCACTGGCGAGTGGCCGCTGGTCGTCGGTGACAGGACGCGGACCATTCACGAAGCCGAGGGCAGTAAGCACGGACGAATCACCGCTTCGGAGAGCCTGGCCTACTCGGTCAACGCGGGCCTGGTCCAGATTGGGATGCAGATCCCCGCGGAATACTTCCACGACCGCCTGGTGAACCTCGGCTACGGCCGCAGGGTGAACGCCAAGCTCGGTGGAGAAGAGCGCGGCCTGATTCCCGAGCTGCCCTGGACGCGGCTCTATGCACACGCCTCGGTCTGCTACGGCTACGAGGTCTCGACCACACTCTGGCAGCACATGCAGGCGCTCACCACCATCCTGCGGGGCGGGGTCTTCAAGGAGCTGCGGATCGCCGACTCGATCTCGCACGAGGGACACCGCTACGAGTTGCAGCGCGGCGAGCCAAGCCGCCTGTTTGAACGCGGGACTTGCGCCACCGTGCGCGGCATGATGGAGCTCGGCGCGAGAGAGGGGACTGGAAAGGGCCTCTATCGCGACGACATCGTGATGGGCACCAAGACGGGAACCGCGGAACGCGTGAAGACCGAGGTCTGCCTGCATGTCTACGGGCGTGCGGCTGCGGCCCTTCGTGAGGCCGGCGAGCCCGTTACGAGCAACCTGTATCGGGAGCTGCGGGGTGTCCGCAAGGAACACCAGCGCTGTCACACCTCTTCGATCGTGGCGGTCGGACGGCGCCGGGGTGACGAGCGCGAGATCGCCGTCTTCGTCGTCGTGGACGAACCCCGCGTGGGTGGACACTTCGGCTCGAAGGTCGCTGGCCCGGCGGCCATGGAGATCCTCGTCGAAGCGCTCGGACTGACTCGCAACGGCGAAGAGACCATGGACGACCTGGTACCGGGCTTCGCGGCGTCGACCGCTGATCCCGGAGTGCTCCTGCCCGACGAGGCGCGCGAGCAGCCCTGGAACGCGAGGGCAACCTGGTGAGCCGTCTATCCGAACTGCTCGCACGCTTCGGCGGCGAGACGATCAGCGCACATGGGGAGCGGGATCCCGAGGTGCACAGCGTCGCGCTCGACAGTCGCGAGGTCGAGGACGGAACGCTCTTCGCCGCGCTCCCCGGAACTGCGCGCGACGGCGCAGAGTTCGTAAAGACGGCCATCGAGGCCGGAGCTCGCGCGGTGCTCACGACTCCCGCGCAGGTCGCGGCAATCACCGAGAGCGGTGAGCTCGGCGTTCCCCTGTGGGTTCACCCCGAAGCGCGCGAGGTCGTCGGCCACGCTGCGGCGATGGTCGCGGGCCATCCGTCGCACTCGCTTCGCGTGATCGCGATCACCGGAACGAACGGCAAGACCTCCGTCGCTCACCTGACCTCGCAGCTCCTCGAAGCGGGCGAGGTCTCGACTGCCGAACTCGGAACGGTCGGCTACCGACTCGCCGGCAACCGAACTCTTCCGGCAACTCACACGACTCCCGGCGCTCCCTCACTGCAGCGCCTGTTCGCCGACCACCTCGGGTTCGGCGGACAAGCGGTCGTACTGGAAGCGAGCTCCCACGCTCTCGATCAAGAGCGCCTCGCCGGAACCGAAGTGGACATCGCGGTCTTCACCAACTTGACTCGCGACCACCTGGACTATCACTCGGACATGGATCGCTATGCCGAGGCCAAGGAGAGACTGTTCGCGATGCTCACCGAGAAAGGAACGGCTGTCGTCAAGCTGGACGATCCCTACTCGGCGCGCATGGCGAAGGTGGCGCGCGAGCGCGGTGCCAAAGTCGTCTCCTATGGCGTTTCGTACGGCGCCGACGCCGGAGCAGACCTGTGCGCGACACGCATGACCGTCGAACGCGGGGGTACACGTTTCACTCTTGAAGGGATGGGGATCCCCGTGAGCGAAGTTTGTGTTCCATTGTTCGGCCGGTTCAATGTCGAGAACGCACTGGCTGCTACAGCTGCGGCGCTACTCTCAGGAGTGAGCGTCTCCACCGTCCTGGAGACGCTCGCTCGGATTCAGCCCGCTCCCGGTCGACTCGAAGAGGTCGGTCGCGGGTCGCGCGACTTCTCGATCGTCGTCGACTACGCGCATACCGAGAACGCGCTCGAAGAGGTGCTCTGCTCGCTGCGCGAGGTCCTGTCCGCGCGCGATCGGGGACGCCTGGTGTGTGTCTTCGGCTGCGGCGGGGACCGCGATCGGGGCAAGCGCGATGCGATGGGGCGCGCCGTCGGGAGGCTGGCGGATGTGGCCATCGTGACGAGCGACAACCCGCGCACCGAAGCGCCCGAGAAGATCGTCGAGGAGGTCTGGGCCGGACTGACTTGCGTGGAGGGCCCGCGCGGCCAGAGAGCCGAGCTCCACAGTGAGACGGATCGTCGCTCTGCAATTGAGCTTGCGATCGATCTCGCTCTTCCGGACGACGTGGTCTTGATCGCGGGCAAGGGACACGAGACAACACAAGAAGTGAACGGGGTGCTCTTGCCCTTCGACGATCGCCAAGTAGCCCTGGAGGTTCTCCTATGAGTGTTTTCCGTCTCGAGGACTTTGTCGATGCGACCGGCGCGTTCCCGATCTCCGGTGGGATCGACCTCGACCTCGCGGGTCTGTGCACCGACTCGCGCAGCCTCAAACCGGGCGAGCTCTTCGTCGCCCTGGACGGACCCAACTTCAACGGCAACGACTATGCGCGCGCCGCGATCAAAGCTGGCGCCGGCGCCGTCGTGTTGAAGAGCGACTCTCCTTCTGGTCCCGGCTCGGTAGAGGAGCTGGTCGACGGCGACGAAGCACTCAACCCTGCCTGTCCCGTAGTCAGCCACTCGAACCCGCGCCGCGCACTCGGCGACTTCGGCGGGTGGTACCGCTCGACCCTCGAGAGCAAGGTCATCGGAATCACCGGCTCGTGTGGCAAGACCACGACCAAGAGCATCCTGGTGAAGCTGCTCGAGCCCCTGATGCCGACCGTCGGCTCGCCGCGCTCGTACAACAACGACATTGGCGTCCCGCTGACTCTGGCGCTCGCCAGGCGCGACACGCGAGCGCTCGTCGTCGAGATGGGGACCAACCATCCCGGTGAGATCGCCGGCTTGTGCCGCATCGCTCGCCCGGACATCGGGCTGATCACGAACATCGGCGCCTCGCACCTCGAGGGGCTCGGCTCACTGGAAGGCGTCGCGCACGAGAAGGCGGACCTCGCGCGCTCGCTGCCGCGGGACGGCTTCCTCGTGATCAACGACGACTGCCGCTTCTCCAAGTTCTTGCGCAGCGAGACGAGCGCCGAAGTGCTCAGCTTCAGCATCGATGGGGGCGGCGACCTGAACGCGACCGACGTCTACTTCCACGCGGGGGGGACCGTGTTCCGCGTGAACGGACACGACGTGAGCTTCCCGCTGCTCGGCACGCACAACGTCCAGAACTGTCTGGCCGCTCTGTCGGTCGGGATCGGACTCGGTCTCGAGCTCGAAGACCTGCTCTCCGCGGTCTCCTCTCTCACCGGCGGACGCCAGCGCATGGAGCGGTTCGACCTCTACGGTCTGACCGTCTTCGACGACAGCTACAACTCGAATCCCGACTCGGCGCGTGCGGCCGTTCGCGTTCTCGCCGGACTGCATGGCTTCGGTCGTCGTGTGTTCGTCCTCGGAGACATGCTCGAGCTGGGCGATCAGGCCGCCGAGCTGCACCGCGAGGTCGGCATCGAGGCCGTGACTTCCGGTGTGGACTGCTTGATCGGTGTCGGCGAGCTGGCCTCGCACGCCGTCGAGGGTGCCCGCGAAGCCGGACTGCCGGCCAGCTCCGCCATTCACTTTCCGCTGGCCGACGATGCGCTCGACGCGCTCGGCTCGCTGCTCGCGACCGAGGATGTCGTTCTCGTCAAGGGCAGCCGGGGCATGGCCCTCGAGCGTCTGGTGAAGAAGCTCCGGGACGACTGGCGCGTCCGCGAAGAGGTGCCCGAGACCGCAACCAGCTCTTCGCCGCGTGCGCGAGAAGGAGTCGGCGGGTGATCCCCGGCATCTTCGACGAGCTGTTTGGAATTCGCCTCTTCGGGTACATCTCGTTCCGTATGGCGATGGCCGCGCTGACGGCCTTCGGATTCGCGCTCTGGTGGGGGCGTCCCGCGATCGCCTGGCTGAGGAGCCACCGGGTCCAGGAGGATGTGTCCAAGACGGACGCCCATGACCTGGCGCGCCTCAACAAGGAGAACAAGAAGCACGAGACGACGACGATGGGCGGCAGCTTCTTGATCGCCGCGCTGCTCTCGTCCGTCTTGCTGTGGGCGCGCCTGGACAACATTCACGTCGTCCTGGGGGTAATCCTCGTGGCGGGCTTCGCCGCGGTGGGCTTCGTCGACGACTTCAAGAAGCTCACGATCCGAGACTCCAACGGGCTCTCGCGACGCTCGAAGATGCTCGGCCTCACGATCGTCGCCCTCGGCTGCTTGGGAGCGCTCTGCTACTACGCGCGTACCAGCGGTCGCGACACGCTGCTCGAGCTCTATCCGCCTCTGCTCAAGGACTCCGTCATTCCGCTGCCCGCCTGGGGCTTCGCCGGAATCGCGCTGTTCTTGGCCTTCGAGTGGCTGGTCGTCGTCGGAAGCGCCAATGCGACGAACATCACCGACGGCCTCGACGGCTTGGCCGCAGGCCTCCTGATCATCTCCGGCCTCACGCTGTCCGTCTTCTGCTACGTCAGCGGTCGCCACGACTGGACCGCCTACCTCCACCTCCCGCACATCGTCGCGGCTTCGGAGATGGCGGTAGTCGGCGGCGGCCTGGTCGGCGCCTGTCTGGGATTCCTCTGGTACAACGCCTATCCGGCACAGGTCTTCATGGGGGACTCGGGTTCGCTTCCCCTTGGCGGCTTGCTCGCCTGGATGGCGCTCGTCAGCAAGCAAGAGCTCGTCCTGCCGTTGATCGCATGCGTGTTCGTTCTCGACCTCGGCTCGAGCTGGCTGCAGACCTTTCACTACCGTCGGACGAAGCGACGCATCTTCACTTGCGCGCCGGTTCACCACGGGCTTCAGCTCCACGGCGGCTTCTTCAAGCCCGCGGACAAGCCCTGGCACGAAGTGCAGATCGTCATTCGTTTTTGGATCGTCGCGGCTTGCGGCGCAATGGCCAGCCTGGCTCTCTTGAAGGTTCGTTGATGGCAGCACGAGCAAGCAGACGCGGCAAACGCGATCACCCCAGTCAGCTCACGATTGCGAGCTTCCTCAGCGGACTCGCCGCGCGAGCAGAGACGCGCGATCCGGCGGTACCCGCAATCCGTTTGCTCGGTGTCGTCGTGATGATGATGGGCTTCGGCGCTCTCATCCAGGCGAGCCACGCAGCGACGATTCACGATACGCACGGTTTCTCCAGCACCGTGATCGAGCAGGTCATGTCGCGGGTGGCGGGCCTGGTCGCGATCCTGGTCGGCTACCGAATGGGACCGGCCGGAATTCGCCGCTTCCTTCCGGTCATGACGGTGGGCGCGATCGTGATCCTCGTCCTGTGCTACATCGAGCCCTTCTCGGTGGTCCGCAACGGCGCCAGGCGTTGGATCGATCTGGGGGTTCGCTTTCAGCCCTCCGAGGTCGCGCGCATGGTGATCGTCCTGTGGATCGCCGACCGCTGCATCCAGCTCGGCCCGCGCGTCTCCGAGTTCAAGCGCGGCGTGCTGCCCATGCTCGCCCTCGTGATGACCTTCTTCGCGCTGATCCTCGGTGAGACGGACCTGGGCGGTTCGCTCCTGCTCCTGATCTGTGCGCTCTCGACCATGTGGGTGGGGGGAGCGCACGCCGTTCCGATGGCGGTCTCCATGGCGGCCGTCGGAGGCGGCGCGTTCATCGGAGCGACGGCGTTCATTCCCTACATTGGAAATCGCATCGGCATGTGGTTCGGTGACGTGCAGAACGAGCAGGTCACCGAAGCCGTTCGCGCGATCTCAGGAGGCGGAATGTGGGGCGTGGGACTCGGCCAAGGCACGGCGCGCAGCGCGGGCGTTCCTTACCTTCAATCGGACTACGTGTTCGCGCAGGTCGGCGAGGAGTTCGGTCTGTTCGGAATGCTGACTGTCCTCGGATTGATTCTCGCCTTCCTCTGGTTCTCACTGCAACTGGTGCTCTCCATCCGAGGCCGCTACGAAGCGCTCGCCTCCTTTGGTCTGTTGGTTTCGGTTGCCATTCAAGCCATGCTTCATGTGCAGGTGGTCTCTGGATTGGCACCCCCGAAAGGAACGATCTTGCCGTTCATCTCGGACGGCGGCACCTCACTGGTTGTCTCATCTCTCGCCGTGGGGTTGGCCCTCGGCTCCGCTCGAAAACGGTCCAGCACCGCTTCGTCCGAGTCGTGGTTGTCCGCTCCCTCGACCTAACCGTTAGCTCTTCCGTTTTCTCATTCGGCTCGTAACCGGAGTCTTCAAATGCAGCCCATCGAACGCGTCGGCGTCTTCGCGCTTCTCTTCCTGGTGGTCATGGTCGTGGCCGTCTGGCTCTTCGATCGTCAACCCGAGGACCTGTCCACGGAGGTCGCCGCCAGCGAGCGTGCGAGTTCCGCCGAATCGGTCCGGGATCGAACCTCCGGGTCGGTTCCCCAGCTCGGCCAGACCACGAAGTCGACCCGCTCCAAACCCGCGACTTCGGGGAGCTCGGCAGCGAGTGATTGGAAGCAGCGCAAGGCGGACCGCGAGGCCCTGCAGGCCGAGGAGCGCGCCGCTCTGAGCAAGTCAAAAGCGCTTCCGGTTTCGGCTCCCAAGCCGCAGCTGACGCCGGCTCCGAAGCGCGACCTGGAGGTCGTGAAGAGCACCGGTCGTCACAAGCCGGCCAACAAGCCTTCAGGGATCCTCACACCCAAGAAAAAGGCCGAAGTGCTTCAGCCGAAAACCCCCGTAATCGGCAGCCAAGTGGGCCACAAAGGCCAATCCAAGCCTGTCGCCTCTCCGTCAGGCAGGAGCTCGAACCCGCTCGGCGAGTACGTCGTCAAGTCTGGGGACACGCTCAGCGAGATCTCGCAGAGGCAGCTCGGCACCGCCACTCGCTGGAAGGAGATCGAGGCGCTGAACGGCGTGAACGCGAACCAGCTGAAGGTCGGCATGAAGCTCCGTCTCCCGCTGGGCCGGACGACGACCACTGCTGGCACACCCAAGCCGACGGACGTCGCCTCGAGGAGCGCTTCCAAGGCCACCTCGAAGGGCTCCAGCTATCGCGTGAGCGAAGGCGACAGCCTGTGGGTGATCGCCCAGCGCCAGCTGGGTGACGGTAGCCGCTGGGCCGAGATCGCCGCTCTGAACTCGTCCATCGATCCGGACAAGTTGGTCGTCGGAACGACCCTGGCCCTGCCCACCGGGGCGGCCAAGCAGAAGACCACCGTGATCGCAAAGAACTCCACGCCCGCCCGCTCGACCTCCACGAAGCCCAGAGTCCGATGAGCCGCCGATTCCACAAATTCCTGCTGAGCGGATGCCTCGTCATCGGGGCGCTTCAAGCGCCCGCTGCGCTCCAATCCCTGGAAGAGGGGTGGCATGGTGCGTATGCGAGCGAGCCCACGACCGGGCTGACCTTCGAGACCGCGCACAGGTCGGACTCGAAGCACGCGGACGCGAAGTCCGAATTGGACCCGAAAAAATCGGAGTCTTTCGAAGAAACCTCGGCGCCCGTTCTGCGCGCCGGAGTTTGATCTCGGCCGAGATGATCCTTTCTTAATCAAAGGGCTCGGCGCGGACCGCTGAGCCCACCCGGCACCTTGTCTATTCTCCACCCAAGCTCCTCCTCCGAGTCGACCTCGCTCTGTGCGGATCCGTCCAGAGTGGAGGAGCTCGAGCCGACGGGATTGAGGCTCGCGCTGGCCGGGGGTGGGACCGGCGGGCACGTCGTCCCTGGCACGCATCTCCTGCGGCACCTGAAGGGAGCCGGCGAGCTGGAGTCCCTGGTCTGGTTCGGCGCCGGAAGGACGGCGGAGCGTCGAGCGCTGGCCGGGATCGAGGATCACCTCGACGCCGAGGTCGCGTTCACGAAGGTGGACCTCCCGCTCGAGTCTCCGGCCGGAGGCGCGCCGCGATTCAGGGACCTGGCCGTGCGCTTCGCACCCGCGACGCAGCGAGCGCGCCGAGCGCTCGTCGAGGGCAAGGTCCAGGTGGTCTGTGGGCTGGGCGGCTTCACCTGTCTCCCGGTCGTCCTGGCCGCGCGCTCTCTGCGCTTGCCCATTGCCCTGCTCGAGATCAATGCGGTGCAAGGCAAGGCGACTCGCTGGCTCAGTCCGGTCTGCCAGCGCGTCCTGCACGCCTGGCCCTCGACGCTGCCCGGGCCTGCGCACGCGGAGAGAGAGACGGACAAGCATCGCCTGATCGGTCCGCCGCTCGCGCCCGCCTTCGTGGAGCCGGCTCTCGACGAGGAGGAGCGCGCTCGCGCCGTTGCCAAGCTCGCCTTCGATCCAAGCCGCCCCCTGATCCTCGTCCTGGGAGGCAGCCAGGGAGCGCAGGCGCTCAACCGTCTCATGCTCGACCGCAACGACGAGTTCACGAGCTGCGGCCTCTCGATCCTGCACCAGGTCGGGCCCGGGCGGCTCGACGAGGCGGGGCAGGCCAGAGAGCACTATCGCGCCGTCGAGTACGTCGACGATGTGGCCGCGGCGCTGCGGGCGGCGAGCCTCGTGATCTGTCGCGGCGGCGCGTCGACGCTGGCGGAGGTTGCCGCCGCGGGAACGCCCGCGGTGGTCGTTCCCTACCCGCACCATCGCGATGCGCACCAACGCGCGAACGCCGACGCGCTGGGCGATGGCGCCCTGGTCATCGAAGAGGCGCTCGGCGAGGACGCGATCTTCTCGGGAGCGGTTGGGTTGGTGAAGAACAGCTCGGAGCTTCTTCGCCGCGGACGAGTCTTGCGAGACGCGATTCCTATCGGTGGGGCGGCGAGACTTTTCGAAGAGTTGAGCCTTCTATCGACCTCTCGCGTTTCGCACGATTAGTCAGGTCAAGGGTCGCTCGCCATCTGACCAACGGACCTGCGACCGACTGAACCCATCGGAATTCCAGAGAGCTCCATTCCCGTCCTCCTGCCTTCGTCCGCCACATGAATGACGACATAGGATTCGATCGCGCTTCTTCCGACCAAGACCCTTCGAACAACGCTTCCGAAAATGGTGACTCTGGAGAGAGCCCCTTCGGAATCCTCCCCGGCCTCCCGACGCGCATCCACATGCTCGGAATCGGAGGCGCGGGAATGTCTGCGGCGGCCCGGATCCTGGAATCCCGTGGCTTCATGATCACCGGGCACGACCGGGAGGTCTCGGTGGCGCTGGAGAGCCTGGCCGACCTGGACATCACGGTGCGGATCGGTGACTCGGAGGCCGAGGACCTGCCGGATGACGCCGCACTCGTGGTTCACTCCGCCGCCATTGGTGAGGACGACGCGCAGCTCGCGAGAGCGAGAGAGCGCGGTCTGCCCGTGATCAAATACGCGGAGCTCCTGGCGCGGCTCGCTCCTCCGGAGAAGACGCTCGCGGTCGCCGGAACCCACGGGAAGACGACCAGTGCGTGGATGCTCTGGTTCGCGCTCGAAGGCGTGCGCGGCGACGAAGGACGCGGCCCCTCACCGGGCGCTCTGATCGGCGGCACTTCGCGCGACCTCGGTATCAACGCCATTCCCGGAGACCCGGACGGCTGGTTCAGTGTCGAAGCCTGCGAGTACGACCGCAGCTTCCTGAAGCTCTCGCCCTTCGGCGCGATCGTGACCAACGTCGAAGGGGATCACCTCGACTACTACGGATCGGAAGCGGCCATCGAAGAAGCCTTCGCCCGCTTCTGTTCGCGCGTTCACTCCCAAGGACTGCTGGTGCTCGGTCGCGATGTTCCCGAGTGTGTCGAGCACGCCTCGACTTGCACGGTCTGGCGTCTCGGTCGCGACTTCGAAGTCGACTTGCTCGGCGAGCGCAAGGGCTACTTCCGCTTCCGCCTGCGCGGTCCCGGCTGGAGTGTCCCCGAGGTCGCGCTCGAGGTGCCCGGCGAGTTCAACGTGGACAACGCGGCGCTCGCACTCGCGCTGGCCATCGGCGTCGGAACTCCCGGCGGCGGTCTGCCCGCGACTCCGGACCCGAGCAGTGACCCGGGACGCGGAATCGAGATGTTCACCGGCGTCGGTCGGCGCTTCGAGTACTGGGGCGACGAGGAGGGCATCGTCGTCGTTCACGACTACGCGCACCATCCGACCGAGGTTCGAGTGACCCTGGAGACCGCCCGTCGCACGATGCCGGGAGTTCCTCTGCACGTGCTCTTCCAGCCGCACCAGCACAGCCGGACGGCGCGCTTCCTGGACGAGTTCTGTGAGAGCCTGCGGAGCGCGGATCGGGTGGTCGTCAGCGATGTCTACGGAGCTCGCTCGCACATCGACGGTGAGCGGTTTGCCGGTGCAGAGGCGATCGTGGCGGGCCTACGCGCTCGACTCGTCGACGCTACCTATGGGGGGAGTCTCGAGAACAGCGTCGAAATCTTCACCTCCGAGCTGCCTTCTTCCTGTGCGGCCCTGGTGCTCGGCGCCGGCGACATCGACAATATTCGCGATGAACTCCTCGACCACGTGGCCTTGCGCAGCGCTACTGAACGCAAGCCTATCCAGTAGAACCACGCTCAAGATCGGCGGCGAAGTCGAGGTCTTGCTCGAGCCGACCGATCCGGAAGAGCTTCGGCTCGCCCTGGTCGCCGCGCACGAAGCGGGGGGCCCGGTGCGGCTCCTGGGCGGCGGCGCGAACCTGTTGATCGAGGATGGCGTTCTGCCCGGCGTCGTCATTGCGACGGCTCGCATGCGCAGGACCTTTCGTCTCGGTGACCGCTGGGACGGCGACCCCTACGTGCGCGAAGGGGCAGACGCGATCGAGCCCGATCCGGAGAGCGCGACGGGGCTCGTCGCCTGGAGCGGCGCGACGCTGCCCGGTCTGGTTCGCACGGCCTACGAGCTCGGCTGGACCGGACTCGAGGGATTGGTCGGAGTCCCCGGCCACCTCGGCGGCGGCGTCACCATGAACGCCGGCGGTCGGTGGGGCGAACTCTGGGATGTGATCGAGAGCGTGCGCGTCATCGACAGGAGTGGGGCGGTCCACGACCGGGGCCGCGCGGACTGCAACCCGAGCTACCGCAACGGAAACCTGGGCGACCACGTGGTGACCGGCGCGGTCCTGCGGCTCGAGCCCGCTTCGAAGCCGGAGATCTACGAGCGCATGAAGACCTACCTCGCGGAGAAGAAGGCGGCCCAGCCGGTGACCGAGTCTTCGTCCGGGTGCGTCTTCAAGAATCCCGATCCCGAGCTCTCCGAGGGGCGCTCGGCTGGGCTGCTCGTCGAGCAGGCGGGAGCGAAGGGGCTCCAGCGCGGAGGAGCCATCGTCAGCCCGCTGCACGGCAACTTCATCCTCAACCGGGGCGGCGCGACGGCGAAGGACGTGCTCGACCTGATCGACGATGTGGTCGCGATGGTGGCCGACAAGACCGGAATCTCGCTCGAGCGCGAAGTCCAGATCTGGCGTCGGGCCGAGTAGGAACCGGCTGTCTCGCCGGTCCTGGTGAGCCGGGCCGGAAAAAATGGTCGACCCGCCGAGCGGTCCCTCGATTGGGAGCCGAAACTTCGAGGGGAAAGCGCTTGGGAGATCTCGAAGGGGTCCCGATACCTCTTTCGATACTGGTAACCGAAGCCTTCACCGAGAAGTCACCACGTGAAGCCCTTCCCTACCTTCCCCTTCCCCTCGGGACCGTTTCCCCAAGCGATCCCCATTGCTTTGCGAAGGCAGACCTAGTCGAAGGTTTCGGTTGCCGCTATCTTTCCTGACCTGCCTGTTGGTCCAACGCGAGTTGTCGACTAGAGAGGCAGACCAGGCTGATCCGCAACGGGGCGGACATCCCGAATCGAGGTTCCAGGTGGGAGCTTCCGACTCGTCTTCTTCCCCGCGAGCGACAACATGTCGAACTCTGACTCTCGAGAGGTAGAGGAGCCCTTTCCCCTTTCGACCCTCCGTCACTCCGTGTCGCACTTGATGGCCTCGGCCATTCAGCGGCTGTATCCGGACGCCAAGTTCGGATTCGGTCCGTCGATCGAGCACGGTTTCTACTACGACTTCGATCTGCCGGAGCCTCTGGAAAAGAAGCACCTCAAGAAGATCGAGAAGGAGATGCGCCGGATCGCCAAGAAGGCCGGTCCGATGGAGTGCGCGGAGTACACCCGCGATGAAGCTCGCGCTCGCTTGATCGAGCGAGACCAGAGCTTCAAGGCCGAAGCGCTCGACTCGATTCCGGAAGACGAGAAGATCACCTTCTACAGCCACGCCGGCTGGGAAGACCTGTGCGAAGGGCCGCACCTCGACACTCTCGAGCGCAAGTTCTTCTTCAAGCTGCAGAGCGTGGCCGGTGCCTACTGGCGTGGCGACGAGAAGCGCCCGATGTTGCAGCGCGTCTATGGAACCGCGTTCTGGAGCCAAGAAGCGCTCGACGAGCACCTCGAGTGGTTGGAAGAGACCAAGCGTCGCGACCACCGACGCCTCGGTACAGAGCTCGACTTGTTCAGCACTCACGAAGCGGCGGGAGCGGGCTTCGTCTTCTGGCACCCTAAGCTCGGCATCGTGCGCCGCGAGATCGAGAACTTCTGGTGGCGCGAGCACGAACGCCGCGGTTACGAGCCGGTCTATACCCCGCACGTCTCGCGCGAGTCACTCTTCGCCGTCTCGGGTCACCTCGAGAACTACGGCGAGATGATGTACGCCCCAATGAATCTGGACGACATGCCCTATCGGGTCAAGCCGATGAATTGTCCGGGCCACATTCTGATCTACCAATCGAACCAGCACAGCTATCGCGACTTGCCTCTGCGGTGGGCAGAGCTCGGCACGGTCTACCGTTACGAAAAGTCGGGAGTCGTCCACGGCATGTTGCGTGTGCGCGGCTTCACTCAGGACGACAGCCACATCTTCTGCACGGCGGAGCAGCTCGAGGAGGAGATCGCCGGCGTGCTCGAGCTCGTCGCTCACATCCTGGGCGCCTTCGATTTCGAGTACACCGCCTATCTCGCGACTCGCCCATCCGAGCACACGATCGGTGACGATGAGAGCTGGGAGCGCGCGACCAAGTCGCTCTCCGATGGTGCTGCGCGAATCGGCATGGAGCTCGAGCTCGACGAAGGCGGTGGCGCTTTCTATGGCCCGAAGATCGACTTCAAGATCAAGGACGCCCTCGGCCGCGAGTGGCAGAACTCGACCGTGCAGTGCGACTTCAACCTGCCCGACCGCTTCGACCTCGTCTACACCGACTCCGACGGGCAACGCAAGCGGCCGATCATGGTGCATCGCGCCATCCTCGGGAGCTTCGAGCGCTTCGTCGGCGGCCTGATCGAGCACTACGGCGGACGCTTCCCGTTCTGGCTGGCGCCGGCGCAAGTCGCGGTCATTCCGATTCGCGAGGAGCACGCCGACTATTGTCGCGGGCTGACCGAGCGCATGCGCGATGAGCTCTTCCGAGTGGACTGCATGGACGACCCCGGCCACATGAACAAGAAGATCAAGCAGGCGCAGCACGACCAGGTGCCGTACATGCTGATCGCCGGAGAGCGCGAACGCGAAGAGGGGACCGTGGCGATCCGTCGTCGCGGCACTCGCGAGCAGGCCGTGATTCCTTTCGACAAGTTCCTCGAGTCGATCCGCACCGAGCGCGCGACCCGCGCGAGCGAGTTGACCGAGTGGAAGGAAGAGGCGGGCGTCTAGAACGGACGCTCACCAGACCAGCGCATGAGCCGCATCCTCCTGCTCCAGGTCGGATCCACGGTCCCCGGTCTCATCCCGAGACGCGGGGACTTCGACCGCTGGTTCCGGGAGGGTTTTGGCGAGACTCCGATGGACGTGGTCCGCCCGCACGAGGGCGATCCGCTTCCCGAGCGCGGAAGCTATGCCGGTATAGCGATCACCGGTGCGAGCAACATGATCACGGACGATGAGCCGTGGAGCGTGGCGACCGAAGAGTGGGTGGGTGCCGAGGCGCACAGCGGTGCGCTCATTCTCGGTGTCTGCTACGGCCACCAAATGCTCGCCCGAGCACTCGGCGGCGAGGTCGGCTGGAACAGCCGCGGCCGAGAGATCGGAACCGTCGAGCTCAGCCTGACCGCCGAGGTCGGCGAGGATGCTCTCTTCTCCGGTCTGCCCTCACCTCTGGTCGTCCACGAGTCGCACTCTCAGTCGGTCCTGGTCCTGCCGCCCGGCGCACGCCGACTCGCCTTCAACCGCCACGACGACAACCAGGTCTTCGCCTTCGGCTCGAACGCCTGGGGCATGCAGTTCCATCCCGAGTTCGACGCCGACATCATCCGCGGCTACATCGAAGGCCGCGACTCCGAGATCCGCTCCGAGGGCCTCGATCCCGATGCACTCAACGCTGCCGCGCGCGACAGTCGTGTCGGCCCCGAGATCCTGCGCCGCTTCGCGAACCTAGTCTCTGCGCGCTGAAGCGGCACTCGAGTTTAATTCCGCCGCTTCGGCTTTAGTCTCCGCCCCAGCAGAAGCTCTCTACCATCTGCTCGGTCTGGAGCCACTTCTGCATACGGGACAATCTGAAACTGTTGATTCGTGTGGCGAGTCACAATCCGAGCAAATCCAAGTCCAAATAATTGGACCTTGCTCGAGGATTGACTCGAAGATGCTTATTGCGAGCGGTCTTGCAGATTCGTCCTCGTACCGAATGCTAAGAGTGGCCGGTACTTTGGGATCGGGGTCGTTTTGGAGGATGCACGCAAACGGCCTGTCGTTCACCGTGAACTCGATGAAAACCAACTGAGTCCCCGGAGCTCTAAATGTCACGACGGGGCTACTCGATTCGCGCAACGAAGATAGAACGGTACCGAAGAGGAATCCGTGTGGGTCGGGCGAGATGTCGGCCCCAAGACCTCCTGGGAAATCGAAGGATCGGAGAAGTGTGCCAGGATCAGATTGCGTGGGAGGAAGGACCAGGCTCTCAATCGAGAAGGGGGCGACGTTGCCCATGGAGTCTCGGGCGCTTCCATTGACGGTGTAAGTGAGGCCCGCATCTTCTGGAATCATGAATGGGACCGTGAACTTCAAATGGTCCCGGTCCGCATCCTCACGTCGCCGCTTCGTTGATTCATGTACGAGCTGGTCGAGTTCTCTCTCTTCCCAATTGCCCCTGCTGGTGATCCGAACGTGCCTCTCGGCAAGGTTTGGGAATCTGGATGCCGGACGGCCCGGCCAGCGAAACTGAACACCATCGAACTCGAGGACATCCACGTGCTCCCAAAACTCCAGATGGAGAAGCCCCCGCTCGCTCAATGGCCCGCTGACCTCTTCGCCGAGTTGAGAGAACTTCTTCCCTTTTATTTCGATTCTCCTGAGGGTGGGTCCCAAGTGATCGTAGGTGAGTATCTGGGAAAAGCCTGACTTGTTGCCGGCGGCGTCGATTGTATTTACGGCGAAGTAGCGTGTACCACCGCGCGAGAATTTGACAGCGAATTGAAATTCGTCGCCTTCCCCTGAACGTATCAGGGAGAGGTCTGAGCCTGTTCCTGACAGTAGTTCGACGGTGAACGGATTCGTATCGCTGATAGAGAGGCGGAGTTGATGCTCGGCTTCGGTAGTGATACTCGGAACGAGGTCGAGCTCCGTGATCGCCGGCGGCGTTGAATCATGGACGATACTAAGGTGGCGGATAATCCGTCCGTCTCTCGGAAGAACGACTCCGACTGGCTCGACCGAATCAGGCTCAATTGAGAGTGTGGCTTCGAAGCGCCCATCCTCTGCGAGATCGTAAATGGTGGTTTCTCCTCGCAGTAGGAGTCCGACCTGCTTGCCGTTGGAATTGGTAAGTGCGCCGTTGAGTCGCACTGTCGGCGACTGCGTGTAGAGGACCGTGCCTTCAGCATCGATTCCGTCAATGACAAGCCCGGGACGCAGCGACGCTTCTCGGTTTGCGGCGAGGTCGGGCGCAAAGAATGCGCAGCTGCCACCATCGTGCCCGCGCAAGTTTCCACGCAAGGGTGTTTGCCGGCGCTCCGTCTTTCTCTCGACCTCGCTACTGACGTGGTAGCTGAGCTCGCCGAATGTGACGACACCATCCTTGTTGCTATCGGCGCGGCCGTCGAGGGCGTCGAGAATCGATTGAGTGAATACAGAGTGTCCCTTTCCTCCACTGTCGAGCACGGATTGCTCGCCACTGCCCGCCGTGAGTATTTCCCGAGCGCGAGCGCCAAGTCCGGGGGCTACGGGGGGCGCAGAGCGCATAAGTGTGAGTCCGCTGAAGCAGCAGTCGAGCAAGAAGAGCGCGTGTTTCGGCAACAGCGCTTCGGAGGCAGCATCCACAACGGACATGCTTACAAGCGTGGAGAACTTGCTTTGCTGCCCGTCGTAAGGAACGAGGTAGCCGCGGTTGCCGTTCGGCATGAATCGAGTAATTCCGTGCCCGGCGAAGTAGATGACAAAGAGGTCGTCCTCGCTGGTTCGATCCGGATCGCAGGCCCAGTCGTCCAACGCGCTCTGGATCGCGTCCCGCGTGGCGTCTGTGTTGATCAGGCGCTTAATGTTGGAGACGGGAAAACCGTATTTTTGCGTGAGGACATCGGCGACGGCGTTTGCATCCGCCGCTGCATGTTTGAGGCGCGGAAAGTTCGCATCCTTGTATTCGTCGATGCCAATGACCAAGGCGTGCCGGTTTGCGTACCCAGAGTCGAGTTTGTCTTCCCTTGTCTCGAGTACTTCCACGCCTCGTGCAGTTTCAGCTTGAAAGGCTAGCAGTGCGGCAGCGAGTAGAATCATGGGGTCAGTTAGAGGGGTGGCTGGCAGTTAACCGAATGCGTTCTTCAAGCGCATTCTAACGACTCTTCGTGATTCGCACCGAGTACTGTGCTCAAGCGTTGCGCAGGCGCGCGGTTAGTTCGCGTAGAGTGACCTGCTCGACGTAGCCCAGGTCGCGTTGGATCGGCTCTAGGGAGTAGGAGTGGGAGGTCGACATTTGCATGGCGACGAAGCGGGTCATGGGGGGCTCGCCGGCGAGCGGGAGGATGCGCCAGAGGGATTCGCAGAGGACGCCGATGGAGTAGGCGGCGCGTTGCGAGATCTTCTTGGTCGGTGCGGGGACACCGAGCTCTGTGAACAGGTCGGCGACCCAACTCCAGATCTTGACGGGCTCGGCTTGGCCGACGAAGTAGGCGCGACCGGCACAGGCGGCATCGGGGGAGAGCGACTTGGCTGCACAGAGGTGAGCGTGCGCGGCGTTCTCGACGTCGGTCAGGCTGACCTCGTTCTGGCCGTCGCCGATGATGCGCAGGCGGCCGGCTCGGGCGCGCTCGATCAAGCGCGGGAGGATGTGCGGGTCGCCGGGGCCCAGGATCAGGTGCGGGCGGACGGCACAGGTGGAGAGCGTTGTGTTGTTCGCGCCGTTGGAGCCGTTGGCCGCGAGGACTTCGCGCTCGGCGATCGCCTTGGTCTCGGGGTAGACCGAGAGGAAGGTCGTCGCGAGCGGCAGGTCGTTGCTCGCGTTCCGGTGGTCCTGGCCGTCGAAGCACACGCTGGGGGAGCTGGTGTGGATCAGGCGCGGGACTCCGTTCGCGAGGGCGGCGGCGATCACGTTGCGCGTGCCGAGGACGTTCGCGCCGTAGAAGTCCTCGCGCTTGCCCCAGACTCCCGCGAGGGCGGCGACGTGGAAGATCGCGTCCATGCCGGCGGCCGCCGACTCGAGCGCCGCGGCGTCAGTGAGGTCGAGCGAGATTGCGCGGACGCCGGCGGGCAGCTCGGCGCGTTCGGCGGAGCGGCTGGCGACCGTGACCTCGACGCCTTGCCCGAGCAGCTGGCGGACGATGGCGGAGCCGAGGAAGCCTGCGCCTCCCGTCACCAGTGCGCGTCGCAGCTCGAGCCCGTTCGCCTGCTCGTCCGCGCTCATTGCACGTGCGTGGTCGCCCACGCTTTGAGCTCGCCGCGATGAATCTTCGCGTTGTGGCGCACGTCGACGGGGAAGCTCTTGTGGAAGAGCACTCGGGTGGGCGTGATGCGACCGTCGAGCTGGGCTCGATAGCTCGCGATCTCCTCTGCCAGTGTTCCGCGCTCGCTCCCGCTGGGAGGCTCGACCGGCTCGATGATCAGGACCGGGAGCTCTTCGCCGGGCTTGCCGACCCCGACGAGCGCGCTGCGGCGAACGGCGGGGTGCGTGTTGAAGATGTTCTCTTGCGGGACCGGCAGAACGAGCCCCCGCTCGGTCTGCAAGCGGTGAGACTTGCGGCCGTAGAACCACAGGAGTCCCTCTTCGTCGAAGCGCCCGATGTCGCCGATGCGGTGCCAGACGTGCTCGCCATCGGTGATCTTCGACAGGCGGTTGTGCTCGGGCTCGAACTTGTAGGAGCGCGTGACAGCGGGGCCTCGCACGACGATCTCGCCCTCGCAGCCCGGCTCGACCTCGAGGTCGTCGCTCCACGTCTCGATCGCGTCGTCGGTGATTCGAATCAGCCGACAGTCGATCCCCGGTGCGATCTTGCCGACGCAGGTTCCGGCTCCGGTCTCGGCCGCCTCGCGTCGCTCCAAGATCTCGCGGCCGCTGATCGACGCGACCGGCAGCGACTCGGTGGCGCCGTAGGGCGTGAACACATCGGCCTCGCCTTCGAGGACACGGTGGAAGCCCTCGACGAGGGAGGGCGGCACGGGCGCTCCGGCGATCAAGACGCGCCGCAGGCTCGGGAGCGTCTCGCCGCGCTCGATCAACCACGGCACGACGCGCTTCCAGATCGCGGGGGAGCCGAAGGTCAGTGTGGCCTTGTTCTCGCGGATCGCGCGCGCGATCAGCTCGGGGTCGCAGTCGCCGGGATGCGACGGATCGATCTCCGGAAAGACACTCGTCATGCCGAGCGCGGTATCGAAGAGCGCGAACAGCGGGAAGCAGACGACGTCGACCTCACCGGCGCGGAAGTCGTACAGGGCGCGGAGCGCTTCGAGCTGCGCGCGGAAGGTCTGGTAGGTGTAGACGACGCCCTTGGCGGGGCCGGTGCTGCCCGACGTGAACAGGATCGCCGCCTCGGCCTCGAGGGCGGGGGAGGCCAGCTCGAAGGGAGCGCGACCGGCGAACTTCTTCGAGAGCTTTCCGGCGCGCGGGACCGTGAAGCTCCGCTCGACGCTGCGGAAGGAGTGGCGGAAGAGTCGGCGTGCGACCATGGCCGCCGGAATGCCGACCATTCCGTTCGGCCGAATGTGTTCGACGCAGGCGAGCAGGCGCTTGCGTCCCATGCCGGGGTCGATCAAGACGGGAATCGCGCCGAGCTTGAACAGCGCGTAGGTCACCGCGATCAGCTCGATGCCGGCGCGAACGAAGACGCAGACTCGATCGCCCGTGTGAAAGCCGCGCTTGTCCAATGCGTAGGCGAGCGCGTCGCTCTCCGCTTCAATACCTGCGAAGCTGATCTCGCGCCACTTACCGCGGCCAGCGGGAACGCGAACGGCCACTCCGCTCGGATTCGCTTCCGCCCGCTGGCGCAGGTCGAGCGCGACGTTCGGGTTGGCCGGCGGCGCGTCGAAGGCAGCGAAGGGGTCGGGTGCGGCGCTCACGAGTTCGTTCCGGGCGTCTCCTGAAGGAAGCGTGAGATCCAGCGCAGGACTTCGGGCCCCTTGTCCTCGAGAATCCAGTGGCCGCCATCGGGAGCCGTGTGGACCCGCGCGTTCTCGAAGCGCCGCTCCCACTCCTCGCGAAACTCCGGCGTGAAGCACCAGTCGCGCTCGCCCCAGATGATGCACATGGGAGTCTCCTCGAACTCACGCAGGGATGCGTCGGTCGCCGCGAGCTCGGCGTAGGACGGGTGCGCGGGAGTCAGCGGGATGTCGCGAACGAAGGCCATCGTCGCGACGCGGTTGTGCCAGTCACCGTAGGGCGCGAGGTAGCCGCGCCGCACGTCGTCGGTGATGTTCTCGCGGTTCTCGATGGCCATCGAGAGCGCGGCCAGCGAGAAGGCGCCGAAGCCGCGCACGGCCAGCGGCCCGACGATCGGCCAGCGACAGACGGAGATGCGCAGCGGGATCGCGGTCGAGCAGAAGGCGGCCGTGTTCATCACGACGATGCGCTTGATTCGCTCGGGGTGGCGTCGCGCGAAGCCCATACCGATCGCTCCGCCCCAGTCGTGCAGCACGAGCGTGATGTCCTTCAGGTCGAGCTCGAGCACGAGCCTTTCGATGTTGAGCGAGTGCTTCTCGAGCGTGTACGCGTAGTCCTTGGGCGTGTCGGAGATTCCACAGCCCATGTGGTCGGGAGCGATCACGCGGTAGTGCGAAGAGAGGCCCTGGATCAAGCCGCGGAAGTAGAACGACCAGGTCGGATTGCCGTGCAGGCAGAGCACGGGCTCGGCCTCTCGCGGACCTTCGTCCACGTAGTGCATGAAGTGGCCGCCCGCTTGCTCGATGAAGTTCGGCTCGAAGGGGTAGAGCGACTTGAAGGAGGCGACGAAGATCGCGGCCTCTTCTTTGCGCGCGCGCTCGGCGAAGTCTTCAGCCGCCGGTGCGGCGGTCTTGGTCGTGAGGTTCATGCGGACGCCTCCTCCAGGTGTACCTGTACGGGGGCGAGGTGATCGAGACAGGAGATCGAGAGCCAGTAGTCGCCGATGCGATGGGCGGCTACGTCGTGGCGCGTGCCGTCGAACTCGTAGACCAGCTCGCCGGCACCACTCGAGGAGACGAGGCGGCAGCGCGACAGGCCGGTGAGTCCGAGCCCGAGCTTCTTGAGCACCGCTTCCTTGCCCGTCCACAGGAGGACGAGGGCCGCGGCGTCGGGAGTTCCCGTGGCGCCGAGCACTTCGAGCTCGGCCTTCGACGCGCTCGTCCGGGCGGCGCTCAGCCGGGGGCGATGGATCCACTCGGCGTCGATGCCGAGCGGTGTGCGTGAGAGCGCCGCGGCAGCGAAGCCCTCGGTGTGCGTCTTCGAGACGTGCCAACCGTCCAGTGCTTCGGGTGCGCCGAGGGGAGTCGTGCTGATCTCGAAGTTCGGTGCACCGACGCGCAGGGTGGCGTCTTGCAGCGCGATGCGGCTGAGCGTCCGCAGGAGCTCGATTCCCGGGCGGCCGAGGAGCACGGGTTCGCGCGGAAGGGTGATGAAGCTGAGAGCGCTCTGCATCACGACTCCACCCGCGTTGCGCGCTCGACGACTCGGCTGTCGAAGTAGTTCACGCCCATGCCCGCGTCCGCAACGAGCCCCTGTGCATTGACTCCACTCGAACGCTCGGAGAGCAGGAAGAGCGCCAGGTCGGCGACCTCGCGTGTGCCCAGCCCGCGCTTTCGCAGGGTGCACGACTCGGCGTACAGGTAGCTCTCGAGGTAGCCGGGAATGCCGGCCGAGGCGGAGGTCTTCAGCGGCCCGGCCTTGACCGAGTTGAAGCGCACCTCGCTCGTCTCGCTGAAGCTCTTGGCCAGGAACACGACGGTCGAGTCGAGTGCGGCCTTGGCGGGGGCCATGAAGCCGTAGTTCGAGGCCGCCATGTGGGTGTCCGAGATGGAGATCGCGACGACGGAGGCGTTCGGAGTGAAGAGCTCGCGGCAGGCGTTCGACAGGGCGACGAGAGAGAAGCAGGAGATGTCGACGGCCTGCAGGAAGTCTGCGCGCTCTGTCTCGTGGAAGGGCAGCCAGTTGCCGTCTTCGCCGGCGCGGTAGTTCGCGAAGGCGATCGAGTGGACGAGCCCGTCGATCTTCGGATAGCGCTCGGTCAGCTCGTCGCGCAGCCGATCGATCTCGTCTTGGCGCTCGACGTCGCAGACGAGGATGTCGCGCGGCGCGAGCCGCTTCGCAAGCTCGTCACGGCGCTTCTCGCTGCGCACGACATAGACTGGCGTCGCGCCGGCCTCTTCGAGCGCCTGGCCGACGTTGTAAGCCACGCTCTTCTTGTTGGCCACGCCGAAGACGAGCACGACCTTGCCCTGCATGCGGAGGTAGTCGCTCACGGCTGATCACTCTCCGCTTTCATGCCGTCCGTCACTCGCGCCATGGCCGCGGTCCCCGAGAGGACGAAGCGCAGCTTCACGCACACGGCGCCCTCCGACCGAATCGTCGCCTTCATGTACCAGGCCGGTCCGAGCTGATCCTCGACCCCGACGGTCGTCTCGAGGGTCGCGCCCGGCGAGACGACGCGCTTGAAGCGGGCGTCGCGGATGCGCGTCAAGACGGGGACGCCATCGTCGCTGGAGAAACCGCCGAGGGCGTTCGAAACCAGGAGAGCGCCCGCCTGAAAGCTGTGCTCGCTCAGGATCACGCCGGGCGTGACGGGTTGATCGGGATAGTGGCCGCGGAAAAAGTCCGAGTCTTCGCGTACCGTCCATCGAACGACGATGCGATCCTCCGTGCTCTCGACGATGCGGTCGACGAACAGGAACGGATCGCGGTGGGGGATCTTGGCCTCGATCTCCACACGGGCCGCGGCATCCTCCGAGAACGGAACCAGCTCTTCCGGGGCGCTCATAGACCGGCCTGCTCGGGCTCGCGAGCCGCCAGGAGTGCGTCGACCTTGTTGGCCGTGATTGCTCCGTAGTTCGCCGCGCCGAGCCAGCCCGACATGATGATGCCGACGCTGCCCGTGTGGAACAGGCCGTGGATCTGCGAGGGGAGCTTCGAGCTGACGGCCAGCCCTTCGAACTTCGTTCCGAACGAAGTGCCGGTGGGGTGCTGCGTGTAGAACTCGAACGACTTCGGGGTCGAGGCCTCCGTGTGGTCGAGCTTCTCGGTGACGCCCGGGAGGTAGCGCTCGAGGCAGTCGATCGTGTCGCCGATCAGCTGGCTCTTGGCCGCCTCGTAGCTCGGCTTGACGAGGTGAGCCCAGTCCGAGTAGTTGGCGTTCGTGGAGCTGACGATCGCGTAGCGATCGGTGCCCGGCCTCGTCTTCGGATAGTAGAAAGAGAAGGTGCGGCTCTCGCCGTTGAAGTCGCACAGGCTCGCGGAGTCGAAGGTCGGCCGCGTAGACGTGAACAAGAGGTCCGTGATGAAAGGGATCGTCTCGCCCGCGCGGACGCCGAGGTAGACCTGGCAGCTCGAGTTGTTCAAGCGGACGGCTCGAGCCTCTTCGATGAAGCTCTCGTCGAAGTGCTTCTCGCCTACGAGCTTGTCGATGGTCGTGACGACGTTCGCGTTCGAGATGACCGTGTCGGCCTCGATCAGGCGACCGTTCGCGACTACGCCCCGCGCTCGTCCGTCGCGCACTTCGATGCTCTCGACCTGCACGTTGTTGTAGAGCTCGACCCCGTTCTGCAAGAGCTCCTGCTTCATCGCGCGGATCAGGCTGTCCGTCCCGCCCTGGAAGGTGTAGACGCCCTTCTTCATGAAGTTCGAGAACACGATTCCGTAGGAGATCGCGGGGTCGTCCATGCTCGACCCATTCGCGTAGGAGATCGGCTCCATCAGCAGCCGGTGCACGTCGTTGCGATCGGGGAAGAACCTCTCGAACATCTCCGCGGTCGTCTCACCGGAGTCGTCGTAGTAGTTCATCTTGGCGAGGTGATCGTAGAAGGAGATCACGTGCTCGCGGTCGAGGCCGAGGACATCGACCAGCTTGTCGGTGAAGTCCTCGCGCGTGAAGCTGGTGTCGAAGCTGAACTGTGGGTTGTCGAACCGGACGCCGTCGAGTTGGACGATGCGGCCGGAGATCTCCTTGCTCCAGTACTTGCGGCAGGTCTTGACCATGCCGATCGGGAAGCCGTGCAGTGAGATGTCGAACAGGTGGCCGCCGCGGCGCTTGAACCAGGTCGCGAGCCCGCCGAAGTTGTAGTGCTGTTCGAGCAGGCAGACCTTGTGGCCGACGCGGCCGAGGATGTTGGCGGCGGTGAGGCCGGCCAGACCGCTGCCGATGATCACGGCGTCGTACTTGGAGTGCACGTTCGCAAGCGGGTCGAGCTTGAGCGGACGCTTCCCGTCGCTGCTACCTTTGTAGTACTTGGGGCTCTTCATCAGCTCTGGACCGGTGAAAGGAGTTGTTCGTTTGCAATGATGCATCCCGACGCCATGGCTCCCACGATTCCGAGGTAGCCGTGGTCGGTTCCACAGAGGCGCAGTCCCTCGATACTCGTCTGGCCCTGCTTGCGCTTGTGAGGAGAGCCGTAGACGACTCCGCCCGGGTGGCTGGTGAAGCGACGGATCGTGGTCGGTGTGAAGACGTCGCGGTAGATCGTGTTCGGCTTCCAGCTCTGGCGTCTCTCTCCGCGGAGCGCTTCGCCATCGGTAAAGGCGACCAGCGCGTCCTCGGCGTTCTCGGCCTCGACAACCTTCTGCGCGGCGTACTCGTCGGGAGCGAGTGCTTCCCAGGCCTTCCCGTTCGCGAGGACCGTCATGCGCAAGAGCTGGTCCTTCATGGGCGTCTTGGCGGCGAAGTTGTTGGGCGACGAGACCAAGCCCGAGCGGTAGTCGCACAGCTCGGAGGGCGGGTGATAGTCGAAGCGCGACTGCGTGGAGAAGAAGGAGGTCGCGGCGGTGTAGCCGAGCGAGGCGGGCTCGCAGTCGAGGACCGCGATCGACTCGAGGAAGGTCACGCGTCCGCGGTCGGCCGGCTCGACTTCGCGCGCGACGGCGGCGGAACCGCAGAGCTCCATGGTCTCGACCAGTCCGGCGCTCGAGATGACGGCCTGGGACTGGAGCTCCGTGCCATCTTCGAGCACCACACCGCTCGCTCTGCCCGCACTGTCGAGCTGGATCCGCTCGACACCGTTCTTCATCAAGAGCTCGCCGCCCACTTTGCGGAAGCGCTTCACGAGCAGGTTCAGGATCGTGCGCACGCCGCCTTCGGGCCGTGCAAGTCCCTCCAGGAAGATGCTCGAGAACAGCACCTTGAACTGGTCCCACTCGACGTCGTCTTCCATCGCACTCCCGTAGTAGCAGGTGGGGAGCAGGAGCATCTCGATCAGCATCGGATCGCGGAGACGCTTGGCGAGCTCGTTGCGAGCGGACTGGAAGTCGGTCGGACGCTCGTCGAAGGCGGTCTCCTCGACCTCGCGTGCCAGAGCGAGAAAGCGATCGAGCTCGGTGGGGAAGGCGCGCGCGACCTCTTCCGTCAGGAGCTCGAAGTCGTTGGAGAACAGGAGGTGGGCTCCGGGGAAGAGAATCTCCGAGTACCCGTGCTCTCCCAGCTTGAAGTCGTCGTAGCGGAGGCGCAGCTGCTTGATCGTGCGCGTCAGGGGCATACCGCGCGTCCCCTTGGGGACGAAGTTGGTCAGCGCGTGGAGCCCGACGTCGAAGCGGTAGCCATCCTTGCCGTAGAAAGAGTTCAGTCCGCCCCAGACGTAGTGCTTCTCGACGATCGCGACCTGCTTGTCCTGCTGCGCCAACCGGATCCCCGCAGCCAGGCCGCTCATTCCAGCACCGATGATGATCGCGTCGTAGAACACAGCGGAGCTCGTGGGGGCGATGCGCCGGGCCTAGACCGTCTGGCAGTGGGAGGGCTTGTCGGCAAGCAGCGGGTGAAGGTACTTCACGCAGCCGGCCATCGACGCGAGGTTCGGGTAGTCCTCCTCGGGCACCTGCAGCTTGTAGAGCTTGCGCAGCTCCATGACGATGTCGAGGAAGTCCATCGAGTCGAGATCGATCTGATCACGCAGCAGCTCGTCGTCATGGATGGCGGAGAGGTCCTCATCGGGGACGATCGTCTGGATGATGTCGAGGACAGCGGAGTGAGTTTCTTCGGGAGTCATATCGAGTAGTGCCTTCTGGCGGTTGGTCGCGTGGCGGTTGCTGGATTTGAACTAGTCGCGATATCTGCGAACGAGGACGCCGGAGTTAATTCCGAGCATTCCGAAAGATAGGTTCATGATGACGTCAACGTTCTCGACTTCACGAGGCGTGTTGACGACCAGGTTTCGAACGTCGCAAGCCGGATCCAGCTTGTCGACGTTGATCGTGGGGTGGACGACACCGTCCGTGAAGGTCGGGAGGTTGCCAGCCAGCTCGAGCGCGGCGGCCGCACCCATGGCGTGACCGATGTAGCTCTTGGTGTTGTTGATGTAAGTCGCCTTGCTGTCGCCGAAGACCTGGCTCATCGCCTCGCACTCGATCGCATCTCCGGACGGAGTCGAGGTCGCGTGGCTGCTGATCAGGTCGACCTCTTCAGGTGCGATGCCGGCGTTCTCGAGTGCGATGCGCATGCAGGCGTTCTGGCCTGAGGAGGAGGGCAGCACGAAGTCGACACCGTCGGAGTTGACGGCGTGACCGATGACCTCGGCGTAGATGTTCGCTCCGCGGGCGAGTGCGTCGTCCAGGCGCTCGAGCGCGTACAGGCAGCCGCCCTCACTGACGACGATTCCGTTGCGGTCCGCGTCGAAGGGACGCGAGGCCTTGTGGGGAGTGTCGTGGTGGGCCAGAGCGGACTGGGACGCGAAGCTCGCGAAGATCCCGAAGGTGTGGATGGACTCGGAGACGCCACCGCCGAGCGCGAAGTCCACGACTCCCAGCTGCAGCATCTGCATGCCCTGGATCAGGCCGAGGTTTCCGGCGGCACAGGCTCCGCCGAGGCTGTAGGCGGGACCCTTGAGGCCCATGTTGAGCGTGACCTCGCCGCCGGGGTTGTTGGCGACGGTGCGCGGGTTGTGGTGGTGCGACCAGAAGCTCAGGTCGAAGTCGTACTCGGCGACCTCGTGGATCTGGTTCTCGGTCTCGACGTTGCCGTGCTCGGTGATGCCGGTGTAGATCCCGATGCGGCTCGGGTCATAGCGACTGATGTCGATGTTGCCGTCGAGCACCGCTTCGTTCGCGCAGTAGATCGCGATCGAGCCGGCGCGTGTTCCGCGGCGCAGCTCCTTGCGCTTCTGGTGCTTGGAGGTGTCGTAGTTGCAGATTCCCGCCAGCGTCTTGCCGACGTGACGAATCTCGTAGTCGGAGACGCCCGAGACGCCGGCCAACAGATTGGCGCGATACTCGGCCAGGTTGTTGCCGTTCGGACTCGTGAGCCCAACTCCAGTGATGACGACGCGGGGGAGGCTCATCAGCTGGCGTTCTCTCTCTCCGCGGGCGCTTCGTCGTCGGGTTCGAGCTCCTCGTCCAGGAGAGCGGTCGACTCTTCGCCCGCGCCCTTGTGGTTCTTCTCGCCGCCGAGGAAGACCTTGGCCGGGAGACCGACGCCGACCTTGAGTGCGGTGCTGACCGCCTTCGAGAGAATGCTCTGCGAGTCGCCGAGTGCGGTGTTGACGGCCGAGAACACGAGCTCCATCAGAGCCTCGCCGATCTCGCAGGTCATGATGATCGAGCGCAGCGTCAAGACGCGCGGATCCTTGGAGCCGTAGCGCGTCGAGATGAAGTCGAGCGACCGTGTCGTCGCTTGTTTGAACTGTTGGAAGGCGACCTGCTCGCGCCGACGGAAGACGGTCGCGACGATGGAGAGCGCGTTGCCGACGGGGGAGTGCAGGTGACAGCGCCGGTGGCTGTCGAACTCGGATCGAATCGCGCCCCACTCGGTCAGCTCGCCCAGGGTCGTGCTCGTCGCACCCTGCGAGATCTCCAGCTGCTCTGAGATCTCGCGGCTCGAGAGCGCGTCCTTCGAGAGGACCAGGAGTCCCCAGACTCGACCGTGGATGCGCTTGAAGCCGAAGGTCTTGAAGAACAGCTCGAAGGTCGGGAGCTCCGCCAGGAGCGTCTCGTCCACGGGGAGGACGGTCGGAGGGCCCGCGGCGGGGTCGGGGCGAACACTCTTTAATTCAGTGGCCATAGCGGTGGCGCGCGGAACGCTGCGGAGAGTGGGTGGAATCGCTCTCGAGGGGGTGGAGAGCGGCGAGAGAGGGGCTGGCGGAGGGGGCCCCTTGCGGATATTTGAATAATCTGAATTCCAGAGGGGCCTTAGATGCCACAGCGGGCCCCCTGCGGCAAGGGCGGAGGAGGAAGAATGGGGCGAGTCTTTCGCCCCGGGAGAGCCCCGGCTGGCCGGTCTCGAGCTCGGTTCGAGTGGCGGCGGGAGGGCAGCTCCGCAAGACCCGCCTCCGACTGGACTTGCAGCGTCCGCCTACCAGTCGACGGCCAGCATCAGGCAGTGCAGCCCGCTCCCGATACCGAACATGGCCACGCGATGGCCCGAGCGAATGAAGCCCGCCTCCTCGGCCATGCTGAAGCAGAGCGGCAGCGAGACCGAGCCGACGTTGCCGAGGGTCTCGACGGTGGGGAAGTCGCGCTCCGGATCCATGCCCAAGGTCTGGAGCAGGAGCTGGCGGTGGCGAACTCCGACCTGGTGAGTGACGTAGCGGTCGATCGGCTTCGACTCGAAGTCGAACTCCGCACGGAACTCCGCCCAGGTCTCACGCGCAAGCTCGTTGCCCGCCAGCATGAGCGCCTCCGAGTCGGTCTCCATCAGCGGCCCCGCGCTAGACTCGGTGCGGTCGCCGCGGCAGAGCTCGTGGTGCTCTGTCGCCGAGCGCATCGTTCCGCCGACGAGTCGGTGCACGTCGGTGCATGTCTCGTCCGCGCGCGACAGAATGACCGCCGCCGCGCCGGAACCGATCGTGAGCGAGGCGAAGGCAGCCTTGAGCTCCGCCTTGCCCGCGTTCTCCGACGCGAGCAGCGCCGCCAGCGTCTCTTCGACGAGCGGTCCGCCGTCTTCACCGGCAACGATCAGTGCCGTCTCGATTCGGCCGAGCTCGATCTTCTCGGCGGCGAGCACCATCGCGTTCGCGACACCGAGGCAAGCGTTCGACAGATCGAAGACCTCGCAGTTGTCGCGCAGCTCGAGCAAGCGGTGCACGACGGAGGCCGTGGCGGGCTCCATGAAGTCGCGACAGACCGACGCGTGAATCAGGCAACCGATCGAAGAGCGATCGACGCCGGACTTGGCGAGCGCGAGCTCGGCCGCACGCGCGGCGACCGTACTCGGGCGCGTTCCGGGCTCGAAGTGTCTGCGCTCTCGAATGCCCGACATCAGCTCGAGTCGGCCGGTGCGAAGGCGCAGCTTTTCGTAGAGCGAGCCGAGCCGCTCCTCGAGGGACTCGGAGGTGACGACCCGCTCCGGCAAGGCGTGGGCGAAGGCCTCGATTTGTACTTTGTGGAATCTCACGGGTCGGTTCAGGCGGCGCAGACTAACGCTTGCCGGCAGTCCTTCCAGGTCGGATCTCGGAACTTCAGAGGGGGGAGGCCGGGCGCTCCGGAGCGAGGAGAAGTCGAGCTGCGCGGCGTGAGGCTGGAAGTTCTCGAACGCAGAGAGCGCTCGATTCCCACAAATAGCTGCCCCGGCTCATTGCCGGTTGACGGATCTTTCGATCCTGGTTCAGCTTGTGCAGTGCTCGAAGGTGGATGGATGCCTGCGATCGCTGTGCTGGACACCCCATGACGAGCCCCTCTCCCAAAATTCTGCACGCCGACATGGATGCCTTCTTCGCGTCCGTTGAGATCCGCGACGACCCGAAACTCGTGGGATTGCCGGTGGCAGTGGGAGGTCGAGCGGATAGCCGCGGAGTGATCGCAGCGGCCAGCTACGAGGCTCGCAAGTTCGGAGTGCGCTCCGCCATGCCGACCGGTCGCGCGCTCGAGCTGTGCCCCGACCTGGTCTTGGTCTCGCCGGACTTCGATCGCTACACACGCGCCAGCGGTCAGATCATGGACATCTTCCATCGCTACACGCCGATGGTCGAACCGCTCTCGCTCGACGAGGCCTTCCTCGACACGACGGGCTGCGAGCGACTCTTCGGCGACTCGATCGAGATCGGGCGTCGCATCAAGCAGGACATCCTGCGCGAGACCGGACTGGTCGTCTCCGTCGGGATTGCGCCGTCCAAGTTTCTCGCCAAGCTGGCGTCCGATCTGGACAAGCCCGATGGCTTCCGCGTGATTCGCGAACACGAGATTCGAGACGTGCTCGATCCGCTGCCCGTCGAGAAGATCTTCGGGGTTGGACAGCGTACCGCGCTTCGCCTCAAGGCGCTGGGTGTCGAGACGGTCGGCGACCTGGCGGCACGCGATCGCGAAGACGTCTCGCGCGAGTTCGGTGCCAGCGGCGCATGGATCTACGATCTGGCGCACGGCGAAGATCCGCGCCGCGTGACGCCGCGCCGCGAGGAGAAGTCACACGGTATGGAGCGCACCTTCCCCGAGGACATCTCGGACCGTGAGAAGCTGCGGCTCCTGCTCTTCGAGTTCTGCGAGGAGGTCTCCTACGACCTGCGCACGCGGGGACTGCGCGGTCGCACGGTCTCGATCAAGGCACGCTTCTGGAACTTCAAGACCGTCTCGCGCACGAAGACGCTCAGCTATCCCACCAACCTGGGCCCGCGCATTCACTCGACCGCGTGTGAGCTACTGGATCGCGTCCCGCCCGGCCCGCTGCGCCTCCTGGGCGTGTCGGTCTCGAGCCTCGAGGACGTCCGCGCGCCTCGCCAGGCCCAGCTCTTCGGGGATGGCGACGTCCAGGCGCCCGCGAAGGACGAGCGCATCAGCCTGGCCGTGGCAGGAGTGGACAAGCTCAAGCGCAAGTACGGTCGCGATGCCGTCGTGCCGGCCAGCTTGCTCTCGAGACTCGCCGCGGCGCGCGCCTCCGACAAGCGCGCCGAGGAAGCGAGTCAGGACCGCAAGCCCCAGACGCACCACGCCTGATTCGCGAAGAGCACTCTTCCGTCGGAGTGCTGGTGGGGTTCGGTCTCTCTCTCGACGGCAGCCCAGACGCTCTCGCGTTCCGCCTCGGTGAGCTCGGCGAGCATTCGCTTGAAGGAGCTCGAGAGGTCACCGAGGAAGTCGCGGTACTCGCGGAAGGAAGCGAAGTTCATGTGCACGGTGACCGACTCGTGCTCGACCTCGGTAAAGCCCGCTCGAAGCATGAGCGCATCCAGCGCGCCCTCGTCGCAGAGTCGAAAGGGACCGGGCGCGTCGGCGGGCGGGGGCTCCAGGTCGAGCACGCTTCGCGCGGCGCGCATCGGCGTGGCGAGGAAGGGTGCGGATTTGGGGTCGCCCCAGACCGAAGCCGCGAGGGTGGCGCCCGGCCGCAAGGCCGAGTGAATGTTCTCCAGAACGCGCGACGGGTCGAGCATCAACATGATGCCCCAACGCGAGACCGCCGCGTCGAAGCTCCCCGGTTCGAGAGCGAGCTCGTGCGCATCGCACTCCAGGAACTCGATATTGTCGAGCCCAGCACTCTTCGCGCGCTCCACTCCGAAGCGGAGCATCTCCGAGGAGAGGTCGGTGGCCAGCACGCTGCCCGTCGGACCGACCGTTCGCGCAGCGGTGACCGCCGGTTCGGCGACGCCGGTCGCGATGTCGAGGACGCGGTCTCCGCTCGCCGCTCGGCTCCGGTCGACGAGCGTTCGGTTCAGGTTGCTGGCACCCTGCTCGAAGATGTCCCACCACTCGCTCCACCCGCTGGCGACCGAGCTCCAGGCCGCTCTCTGGGATTCTTGAAACTCGGCGGGATCGATCGGCTGGATACTCATGCTGGCTGCTGGAAGGGAGAGTGTGGCTCTGTTGACGCGTGAGTGTAACGTCAACTTCGTGCGAGCCAGCCCGCCGGGCTCGACGCTCCCCATTGCAAACCGGAGTTCGTGCCCCAACCGCCTCCCGAGTTCTGGTCCGGACCTACGCGACCTCCTTGGGTCGCTCGTGGCTCGGTTCCGGTTCCGGTCTAGGCAAGAGGCGCGGCGAGCGCTCGTTCGGAGATCGCTCGTTCGCTTCTCGTACCGACGCACGAGCGCGCGCTCAACAACCCGCAGGCGGACCGAAGAGATCGAAGTGGGTGCTTCCGGTGTGCCGTGCGAGGGCCGATGATGGGGCGATGTTGGTCTGCGCAAGAACGGGTCGAATGGGGGGGCGAGCCGCGTCCCGTGCGCGAGCGCTCTCGTGCGCGACTCTCGTGCTGGTGCTCGGCCTGGAGAGCTGTTCGGCCGAGGGGCCCGACCTGCCGGTCGCCGCTGCACAGCAGCTTCCGAAGCCGAGCGCCGAGCTGCGTCACCTCCTGTTGATCACGGCGGATACCTGGCGCGCGGATCACTTCTTGTCCGAGCGCGCGGGCCAGCGACTGACGCCCTCACTCGACGGGCTGACGACGACCGGAGCCGTCTTCACCGACAACAGCTCGGTGGCGTCGATGACCTCACCGGGAGTTGCCGGGATCCTGACGGGCCTCATGCCGGTCCGGTCGGGCGTGTTGCGCAACGAACACATCCTGCCCACGACCGTGCCGACGCTTCCGGACACCTTGCGCGCGGCCGGCTTCGTCACCGCGGCGTTCGTCGCGAATCCCGTCTTGCGGCCGGGGCTCGGTTTCGAACGCGGGTTCGATCACTACGAGCTCGTCGAGCCGAGTCCGCCCGAAAAGAAGGCGCGCGCAGAAGCGGTGACGAGTCGCGCTCTGGCTTGGCTCGAAGGTCGCGATCCTGCCGGACCGCGCGTCTTCCTCTGGGTTCACTACATGGAGCCGCACGGTCCCTATGAACCCGGGCAGGCTGCGAACGCGCTCTTCCCGGTGGAGGAGTTCGGGGACGCGGAGCTCGCGGTGCGCCTGCTCGAGTTGAAGGATCCGTCCGGGCGCGGCGGAATCCCCGGCTATCAGTGGAACACGGAGTCCTTTCTGCGCGAGACGGATGCTCGCTCCTACCTCGGCCGCTATGCCGCGGAGGTCTGGAGCTTCGATCGTTCGGTCGGTGTGCTCTTGGCGGGAGCGGAAGAGCGCGGCTGGATGGGGTCGGGTGGGGAGACGCTGCTCGTCATTGCGTCCGACCACGGCGAGGCCTTGAGCAACGACCACGGCTTCTACTTCTCGCACGCTCATCCGCCGACGCAGGATCAGATTCAGACTCCGTTGATGTTCGTCTATCCGGGGGCGAGCGGTGAGCAGTTCGCGGAGCCGGTGTCGAACCTCGACATCGCGCCGACTACAGCGGCGCTGCTCGGAGTAGAACCTGCGGCGCTGACTGACGGAGTCAATCTGCTCGATCGAATCGAGCCGCGTGCGGTTATCGCTCAGTATGCGCAGCACCGCATGACTCGTCTGGGCAGGTTCAAGTGGAGCCGCTCGGCGAAGGGAGCGGGGAGTCGCGTCGACCTCGCGAGTGATCCGGGCGAGCGGGAGACCGCGAAGTTCCCGGCCAAGATTCGAACCGCTCTCTCGGATGAGTTCGACGCGCAGGTACGCATTCAGCCGCTCGGTGACTCCGCCAGTCGCTTCGAGCTCGACGAGGCTGAGCGGGCAGAGCTCGAAGCGCTCGGCTACATGGAGTCCACCCCCTGATTCCCTCTCGCCGGACCGCTATGATGCCGGCCATGTCGCGAAGTCTTCTCTGGTTCGTTCCGGCGTTCGCGGTCGGGGTCCTTGTGCGACTCTGGAACATCGAGAACCAGATCGTGGGCGGCGATGAGCTGCATGCCGTTCGCCGCTCGTTGACAATGCCGCTGTCCGAGATCCTCGTGACCTATCACGAGAGCGACAACTGCCTTCCGCTCACCGCGATCTACCGCATGTGGATCGACTCTGGGCGGCCGCTGACGGAGATGGTGTTGCGCGTTCCGGTGCTCCTCTCCGGATTCGCCCTGCTGCTCCTCGCTCCCTGGGCAGTAACCCGAAAGTTCGGAGCGCGCACCGGCGTCGTGCTGGCCTGGCTGCTCGCGATCAGCCCGCTCCTGATCAACTACAGCCGAACGGTTCGCTCCTACATGCCGTCTGTCACTCTGGCCTGTCTGGCCGTCGTCGCCTTCATGACCTGGTGGCGCGGCGGGGGACGAGCGTGGGTCCTCGTCTACGTTCTCATCGCAGCGCTGGCCGTCTACTTCCATCCGCTCGTGGCCTCCTTCGTCCTGGCGCCCGGAGTCTTCGCCGCCCTCGACCTCTGGTTCCGAAGAGAGGCCGACGAGCGCCCGTCCTTCGCCGCTCTCATCGGTGCGGGACTCGGCTTGGCCATCGCGTTGGCAAGCTTCATCGTTCCGGCCCTGCCCTCGCTGCGCGCCTTGCTGGATGACAAGGTCGGCTCGGGCACGATCGAGACGCTCGACCCCGGCCACGTCCTCCAGCTCATGGCGGGAACCCATGGCTTCGGTTTCGTCCCGGTCTGGCTGGTCGTGGTCTACGGCTGGCAGCGGTTGCTTCGGAAGGACACGGGCCTGGCCTATCTGGGGCTGCTGCTCATCGCGGCGCAGCTGGTCGGCTTGGCCGTCCTGCGGCCGACCATGGTCGAGCGTGGCCTGGTCCTGACCCGCTACATCCTGGTGCTCCTGCCGCTCGTTCTGTTTTGGGCAGCGCTCGGTCTGGAGGGGATTCTCGAAGCGGTCGGCGCTCGTCTCGGCCAGCGCGCCGCGGGAGTCGCGGGTGGTCTCGCCGTCTGCGCGCTCGTCCTGGCCGGCCCACTGACGAACCGACAGCTCTGGACGACCTCCTTCACCAACCACAACGACTATGTGGACTTCACCGTTCCGGTGACCGAGCTCGAGAAGAAGCAGCTGCCTGCCTTCTATCGCGGCGAGCTGGAACCGGGTGCCGTGGTCGAGTCTCCCTGGCCGTCGTCGTGGTGGATGGGGCGGACGGCGCATCTCTATCAACTGCAGCACGGTCGCCGCGTCCTGGTCACGCCGGTCGAAGCGGTCCTCCACGATCGACGGCTCGCCTTTCGAAACTACGCGACGAACCTCGACCAGGCCGTGTCGAGTGGAGCGCGCTACTTGATCGTGCACAGCAACCTACCCGCGGAAGAGCTCCGGCTTCCCGAGCTGCCCACGCCGCGCGGCGAGATGCGCGAGGGATTGATCGAGCGCATGCTCTCACTCTCGCGAGACCTGGGGCGGGATGCGGCGGCGCGGTTCGGGCCACCGGCCTTCAAGGACCAGCGCATCCGAGTCTGGGACCTGCACGCGTCCGAGTAGGGAGCGCGTTAGTCGTTGTCGGGTTCGATCGCGAATTTGAGCGCGGTGCTGTCGCCCGACTCTTCGATCCAGCCCCGAAGTAGCATGCGATGCTCGTCGAGAACCGAGGCGTAGTCCGAGTTCCGCGCGAGGTTCACGAGCTCACCGCGATCGGACTTCATGTCGAAGAGAGACTCTCGCTCTTCTCCTTCGATGAACAGGCAGTACTTGTACTCCGAGGTACGCAGCATGCGTCCGGTGTGGTTCTCCGTCACGACGAAGGCGCGCTCCGGCGTATCTCGGCCGCCCTCCGCGACAGTCCGCAGGCTCCGCCCCAGGAGACCATCGGGGATCGCCACTCCGGCGAACTCACACAGGGTCGGTAAGAGGTCGAGGCCGGTGGAGACGAGGCTGCTCTCGTTCACCACTCCGGCGGGGAGCGTGCCCGTCATGCGGAGGATGAATGGCACTCCGGCGGACTCCTCGTAGAAGTGGGCCTTGGAGGGCAGGTGGTGGCTCGCGTCCATGTCGCCGTGGTCGCTGGTGAAGACGACGAGCGTCTCTTCCTCCAGTCCATTCCGTTCGAGCGCGTCCAAAATCTCGCCGATGTGCTGGTCGACTCGCTCCGTCAGTCGGCAGTACATCCAGCGGTACATGCGCCAGTCGCGCTCGCCGTACGACTCTCGCATCAGGCGAGAGGGCGTTACCGTTGTAGTGCCCAGGTTCGCGCCCACGGCGCTCGGCTCACCTTCGGGGATGGCGTAGTTGGAGGGCAGCGGGGGCAGCTGATCGAGCGGAAGTTTCCGCGCGCGGCGATACAGCTCCGCGATCGGAGTGCGCTCGTCATGAATGAGGTTCTCCCGCGCTTGATCGGCGAAGCAGATGTCGTGCGGGTTGATGAACGAAGCCACGGCGAAGAAGGGCGCCGTGCGCTCGCGCTCGATGAACCGAATACAGGCCTTCGGCAGAGTCTCGCGGGAGGACTTGAAGTGCTGGTCGAAACCAGAAGCCAGCGGGGCGAGCGCGGCGGACATGTCCGCCTTGCCTCCATAGAAGGTGTCGTAGCCAGCTGCCTTGATCAGTCGGCCCAACGACTTGGCTCGAGCACCGAGCGGGATGGTGGGCTTGGCCGCGTTGTGAAACATCCCGAAGCTGCCCGGCATTCGACCGGTGAACATGCTGATGCGGCTGGGTCCACACACGGGGTTCGTGACGTAGGCGTTGGTGAAGCGAACACCACCCTTGGCCAGTCCGTCGAGCGCCGGCGTGCTCAGGTTCGGATTGCCCGCGCAGCTCAGCATGCCCGCGTGTTGCTGGTCGGTGATAATCAGCAGGATGTTCGGCTTCTCTGTCGGTTCTTGCGCGGGCACGGTTGGTCTCGTTCTCGACGAGGAGAGCAAGGCCGTCGCAGCGATAGCCAGAAGGAGCGAGAGTGTCGAAGTCCGCTTCACCGCCGAGCTCCCCGTGCCTTGTCCACGTGCGGAGCCTCAACGTGTGTTTGCTGCAGGGGTTCAACTCCCGTCAGAGTGCGGGTGCAGGACGATGGAAAGCGGTTCATTACTGCGAACTCTACGGAAACACAGGCTGCAGGTCAGCCCGCTCTACCAGACGCGAGCGCGCGCCTGGACGAAGGAGTAGAAGAAGACCGCGTTGGGATCGTGCGCCACGCGATCGAGCTCGACGCGCATACCTTCGACCGTCTCTTCGGAGACCTTGCCGGCTTCGAGGAGGCCGGGCGCACCGCTGAGGAGCAGCTCGGTCCAGAAGGCCAGGAACTCTGCGCGTTCGCCGGGTGCGCGGTTGTCCAGGTGGATGTTGCGCACCTTGGTCGTGATGTCGCGACAGCCGACGGCGAGCAGGAGATTACCCAGCTTGGCGCCGACGAACGGATCGCCGCCGAGCTCCAGCTGGTGGTCGTTGAAGGCCAGCCAGTAAGCCATCGTGTGCGGACTGTAGGGGTCCACGAAGAAGGTCGCGTTCAGGACCTCGGTGGCGACGATTGGCGAGCCAGGTCGCAGGACGCGGCGAACCTCGGACAGAACGCGCAGCGGATCGCCGACGTGTTCGAGAACCCAGCAGAGAAAGGCGCCGTCGAACTTGCTCGCCTCGAAGGAGAGGCGCGTCGCGTCTTCCACCCGAAGGTCGAAGCGGTCTTGCGCCCAGGCCACTTCGCGGAGGTTGGCCTCAGCGCGTCCGAGGTTGACCTCGGACTGGTCGATGCCCGTGACGTGGAGGTCGGGAAAGTGCCGGAGCAGGATCTCTGTCTGGGCACCCACTCCGGTGCCGACCTCGAGGAGGTTGCGGCACTTCCAAAACGGAAGGCGATCGTGGACTCGGTGCTCGAGGAATCTCGCCTGGCTCCGCAGCCGGTCCTGCTCTTCGCGCGTAAACCCGTGGAGGTAGCCTTTGGTGTCGTTCGTGGCCATGGCGCGCATTGTAACCGCGCGCCGCGGGACCGACGCTCAGGCCTCCGGGCTCTTCTCCGGGAAGTCGGAGAAGGGGAACGGCGGCTCATCGTCGGTGAAGGTCACGTAGCGGACGATCAGGACACAGTAGCGAGTCGTGAGCTCGGCGAACTGTTTGAGTCGTGCGTGCGGGGTCTCGCGGGTGATCAGCGCGAGGATCAGCTGAATGGCGACGAGCAGAGTCAGCAGGCCGCCAGCCAGGTTGAGGATGATCGAGAAGACGATCGTGTACAGAATCCGGAGTCCGGTATCCGTGCGGGGGAGTTCCGGTTCGGGGGCGGCTTGGAACTCACTGGCGGACTCACTGGCGGAAGAAGCGCTGGCATCCATATCGTGGCTTTCGAGCTGGGGGTGAAGACTCGCTCGCGGCCGAAGTAGGTGGCGCAGAGACGAGCAGTGCGGAGCGAAGTGTTCTCTAGCCCACATTATTCATGACCACGCGGACTAAACACCACGAACGGCCGGCTACGCCAGCCTTTCGGCCCCTACCGGCGTTTTGCGAACACTGGCTTCCTCGACGAGCTTACAAGCTCGACTGTGGGGCCAGCGCCCGCAAAACACCAGTAGGAACCGAATCGAGGCGTTTCCTCTCGCGGCTCATGAATAATGCGAGCTAGAGGGGGGGGGGACGCGTCGAGGCGACCCCGACGCCGTTGTTGGGAAGTTCGAGTCTTCGCTTTCACGAACCCGAGTCAAGCCGCTCGGGTGATCGGGCCTCTCGCTCGGGCCACGCTCCTCACCGGGGCGCTCTCGCTCTTCCGCCGCACCAGGTTGCGGAGCTTGCGCCGCAGGACCAGGCTGCTCTGGCGCGCCCAGCGAAACTCACGGCCGAGGAGAGCCAGCGCGACCGGAATCACCAGGGAAGCCGGGCCAGGGGTGAAGATCAGGAGCACGCCGACGACCAGGGTGAGGAGACCGAGGACGATGTCGGTGATCCTTCGCAGAGCACTCCGGGAGGCAAGTTGAGCTCGAGACATGAGGAGAGGACCCTCTTCAGGGCTTCAGCGTTCTTGGGAACGCACCCCGATCTCTTTCAATCGGTGGCCGGAACCCCTCCTGAGGGGCAGCGGGCACCACAATACCGTTCAGGCCCGAGCTAGTGGCTATCGGAGAGGTAGCTCATGAAGGACATGCCGATGTCCTCGAACTGGTGTGCGCGGGGCACCTCGATGGCGTCCTTGATGCAGACCTGCTCGCACAGCTTGCACGAGACACAGTTCTTGTCGATCACGACCGCGACCGTGAGGTTCTGCGGCAGGCCGTACTCGCTCTCGTAAGCCTCGGGAGCGGGCTTCATCTCGATGGCCTCGAAGGGGCACACATCGACGCAGTACTCGCAGCCGGTGCACAGCTCTTCGTGGACCAGAGCCTTGGGCACCTTCTTGGCCTTGATGCGCTGCACGACTTCGTCGCGGTTGTCGTCGATCGCATCGAATGGGCAGTAGACGCCGCAGACCGAGCAGTTGATGCACAGGTCCGGATCGATGAAGAAGATCTCGCCACTCGTGATGGCGTTGGTCGGGCAGACGCGCTCGCAGATCGTGCAAGCGGTACACTTGTCGGTGATGAAGTGCGACTTCCACTGGTGCGTCTCCATCGCGACCGGGTTGGTGAACAGGATCACCTCGAGTCGCGCGTGCGCGTCGTAGCGGCTCTTCATTCCGCAGAAGGGGACGTCGGGCTCGAGGTCCAGCGTGGTCATGAACTGCGCCGGGAAGGACTTCGAGGTGTGTGTCAGTGCGCGAACCTTGGGGTCCGTCAGCCAACCGGCGACGAAGAGCTCATTGCCCGTAGCGCTGACGTGGCTGCGGTAGAGCGGCATCTCGGTGGGCAGTCCGTACTTGAAGCGATCGCGGACAGCCGGCACTCGCGTCGGGAAGTTGAACTGGACGCGAATGAAGTCGCTCTCCCGCTCGACGGAGTAGTCGCGACCGTAGCGGCGATCGCGCTCGACGAGGTCTTCGGTCACATCGCGCCAGCGCGCCCACTCCAGCTCCCATCCGGGAACCTCTTCCAGCTTGCCGAGGTCCTCCGCTTCGGGCACTTCACCCGAGAAGCTGATCGCGGCGGTGGGGCAGACGTCGATGACCGTCCGCGCGTTGTACTTGTCCGTCGGATGCGTGTCGAAAGCGTGCGCCTTCGCGTCGTCTCCCATGAAGAAGACTTCGGGGAAGTCCTGGCAGCACGCGTCACAGGCAATGCACAGCTCGGGATCGACGGCATAGGCCTCGTCGACGGTCTGTTGGAGGGCAGCGGTCTCGCTCATCGGGCGGGAGGGATCGGTGTCGTAGGACTCTTCTAATGACATTGGCCCCCGGAGCGGGAGCCATCACGGTTCTAAGCTAGCACAAGCCTCTACTGACAAAGGACTTGTGCTAGGCCTGCTCGTCCTCGGGAGGTGACCCTCGGAAGACTGCAAGGCATTGTATGCCAAGGCGTTGCCGCGACAAGCGCTGAATCGGACGAACTCTTCCGTGAACTGGAGAGATTCGCATGACGAAGCCGGTGTGCCCTCGCGCCCTCACTCAGTGGGCTTCCAGCCAGTTCGCGCCGTGGCCGCAGTCGACCGCGATGGGCACGGCCAGCTCGACGGCGTTCTCCATACAGTCTCGGACCAGCTCGCGGGTGGCCTCCAGCTCGCTGACCGGCACCTCGAGGAGCAGCTCGTCATGCACTTGGAGCAGGAGCTGAGCCGAGAGGGAGCTCTCCTCGAGTCGGTCGTGCAGCTGGATCATCGCAATCTTGATAATGTCCGCGGCGGTGCCCTGGATGGGCGTGTTGACCGCGACGTTCTCGGCGGTCGCCCGGATGCGCGCGTTGGAAGAGTGGATGTCGGGAATGTACCGACGCCGGCCCATCATGGTCTCCACGTAGCCCAGCTCGCGAGTCGACTCCTTGACATCGGAGATCCACTCGCGGATGCGAGGAAAGGCGGCGAAGTAGCGAGCGATGAACTCGACGGCTTCCTTCATCGACATGCCGGTCTCGCGTGCGACGCGCTGCGGTCCCATGCCATAGAGCAGGCCGAAGTTGATCACCTTGGCCTGGCTGCGCATGGTCCGGTCGACGAGCTCGGGGAAGACACCGAAGAGCGTCGAGGCCGTGGCCGCGTGGATGTCCTCGCCCTTCTTGAAGGCGGCGATCATCTTCTTGTCACCGCAGTAGTGCGCCATCACGCGCAGCTCGATCTGGCTGTAGTCGGCGGCCAGGAAGACCCACTCGCCCTGCTCGTCGGGAAGACGCGGCACGAAGGCCTGGCGCAGCTTTCGGCCGCGCTCCGACCGGATCGGGATGTTCTGCAGGTTCGGATCGCTGGATGCGAGACGGCCCGTCGCGGCCGCGACCTGACTGAAGGAGCAGTGAATGCGCCCGGTCACCTCGTTGACGTAGCGCGGCAGCGAGTCGACGTAGGTGCTCTTGAGCTTGTTGATCTCGCGATACTCGAGCAGCTGCTGGACGATCGGCACGTCCGAGTACTTGTCGGTCAGGGTTGGCGCGTCGGTGGACCAGCCAGTCTTCGTTCGCTTCGGGCGCTTGACTCCCGCCTCGTCCTGAATGCGGAGCTCCTCGAACAGGATCTGCCCGAGCACCTTCGTGCTGTTCAGGTTGAAGTTGCGACCGGCGATCTCCTGGACCGAGTCGGAGAGCACCTGAAGCTCGCTCTCGTAGCTACTGCTGAGGCTCTCGAGCAGCTCGGTATCGACGCGAACTCCGCGCTCCTCCATTCCGGCCAGGACCTCGACGAGCGGCATCTCCAGCTCGTGGAAGAGCTTCTCGGTCTGCTGCTCCTCGAGCTCGACCTTCAGCTTCTCGTACAGCCGGAAGGTGACATCGGCATCCTCGCAGGCGTACTCCGCGACGACCTCCACGGGAACCTCGGCCATCGTGATCTGCTTCGCCCCGCTTCCGATCAGCTCCTTGGTGGGGATCTTCTGCATGTTGAAGTAGTACAGCGCGAGCGAGTCGAGGTTGTGGCGTCGGCCGGCGCCGGCGACGCAGAAGCTCGCGACCATCGTGTCGAAGTTGGGCGGCGCGGGCCGGACGCCGTTCGAGGTCAGCACGAGCTGGTCGTACTTGTAGTTCTGTCCGATGCGGTAGAGCTTCTCGTCGGTGAAGAGGGGAGCGAGCGCGTCGAGCAGCTCTTGCTTCTCGTTCTTCTTGAAGAGCGGCGGGTCCGCATTGAAGGGCACGTAGAAGGCGCGACCCTCACTGGCGCTGAAGGAGGCGCCGACCAGCTCGGCCTCCATTGGAAACAACGAGGTCGTCTCCGTGTCCATCGCGAACGTGCCGGCCTTCACGAGCTCGGCCACCATCGCCTTCAGCTCCTTGGCAGTCTTGATCGTGACGTAGTCGCGCTCGACATCGTCCTCCTCGACGGCGATCACCTTCGCCGCGAGGCTCTGGAAGTCGAGCTTCTTGAAGACCTCGCTCAGCTCTTCGGCGTCTGGATCGGGTGCGGTGAGCGCCTCGACGTCGGGATCGAGCGGCACCTCCTTATCGATGGTCACCAGCTCGAGCGAGAGCTCCAACAACTCGCGCGAGGCCTCGATCTTCTCGCGCTGCTTGGGCGTCAGCTTGTCGAGGTTGTCGAAGACCCCCTGCACGCTGCCGAACTCCGAGATCAGCTTGATCGCGCCCTTCTCGCCGATGCCCTTCACGCCGGGGATGTTGTCCGAGGCGTCGCCCATGATCGCGAGCACGTCGATCATGTGCTCGGGCGTGGTCCCGAACTTCTCCTTGACCGCGTCGATGCCCTGGATGACCAGGTCGACGCCGGGCTTGAAGATGTTGTAGAGCTGGACCTTGTCGCTCACCAGCTGCATGAAGTCCTTGTCGCCCGAGACGAGGAAGACCTCGAAGCCGGCCTCTTCGCCTTGCCGCGAGAGTGTCCCGATCACGTCGTCGGCCTCATAGCCGGAGACCTCGAACAGCGGAATGCCGTGGGCGCGCACGACATCGCGAATGAAGGGCAGCTGTGCGATCAGCTCTTCGGGAGCCTTCTCGCGCGTGGCCTTGTACTCGGCGTATCGCTCGTGCCGAAAGGTCGGGCCCTTGGCGTCCAGCGCAACGGCGACCAGGTCGGGCTTCTCCTGCTCGAGGATGCGGCGGAGCGACATCGTGAAGCCGTAGGTCGCGCCGGTCGGCATGCCGTCGGCCGTCGAGAGGCCCGAGCGAGCGAGGGCGAAGTGTGAGCGATAGGCGAGCGCAGTTCCATCGAGAAGAAAGAGTCGTTTCACGGCGGAGAGGATATCAGTCGGCACCGCGCGAGTTAGACTTCCCCGCTTCAAATGCAGCCTGACCGTATTCTCTTCGCTCCGGCCGTCGATGGCTTCCCCGCTCTAGGTGCGGAGAGCGCCGACGACCTGTTTCAGCCCGACCGCCTCGCGACCTGGTCTCGTGCGGAGATCCTGCCCTCGCGGGCCGGCGATCGGGTTGTGCGCGTGCCGCTTCCCGGGACGCCGGACGAGTGGGGCAAGGTCTACGAGCGTCCGCGTGGAGCCGGCACCGGGCACGTGATCCTGCGGCGCTACCACACGAGCTTTCGCGGTGGTCTGGTGGCGCGCATGTCGCACCCGCGGAGCGAGAGCCTGGCCGAGCGCGGGTGGAACCTCTCCTGCAAGCTGCGCGAGGCGGGAGTGGGGACGCCGGACCTCGTGCTCGCGGCGGCGCGCGGCTCGGCCTTCTTCGCACGCGAGAGCGTACTCGTCGTTCGCGACCTCGAGGGCATGCAGCCGGTCAGCGAGTGGCTCGAGGCCGCGCGTGCCAGCGAGTCCGACCGCGAGTCCGACCGCGAGCTCGGCCTGGAGTCTGTCCGAAAAGCGATCGAGCGCCTCGAGCGCAGTGGGGTCGTCCTACCCGAGCTCGAATTGCGGGATATCTTTGTGACGACACCGAGCGCGAAGTCGGGCTCCGCCTGCAGCTCGAGCCCCGAGAGCGCGGCTCCCGGTCCGCTGCGCCGACTGCCCGGCGTCGTCTTCGCCAACCTCCGCGGTGGCTTTCAGGTCGCGGATGTCCGCGAGCGGCGAGCCCTTGCCGCGGCGGCCAAACTGAAGTCCGAGCTCGAGAGTGCGATCCAGAGCTCGACCTCGAAACTCTCCAGCTGACACCGACCGATGACCACCGACCCCGATCAGACCGAGAAGCTCTCGCCCATTCGAATCGTCTCGGGCGGCATCCTGATGGGGCTCGCCAACGTGGTGCCTGGCGTCAGCGGCGGGACGATGATTCTCGCGATGGGCCTCTACGACGCCTTCATCGATCGAGTCGCCAGGCTGTCGAGCCTGCGCTGGAGCATCGACTTGTTCCTCTTCTTTGCCATCTTCGGCGCCGGTCTGGTCGTGGCGCTGGTCGGTGGTGCGAAGGTGGCGGTGACCCTCGTCGCCGAACAGCGCTGGATCATGTACTCGCTCTTCATCGGCCTGACCATCGGCGGCATCCCGGAGCTCGTCGCGCAGTGTCGGCCCGCGCGCGCAACGGTCTGGCTGGGCGGAGTGATCGGCTTCGCAATGATGGCCGCGCTCGCCTTCGTCCTCGACTCGGCGCCCGTTCCGCAGAACCTGCTGAGCTTCTTCCTGATCGGAGCGTTGGCTGCTTCGAGCATGATCCTGCCCGGCATCTCCGGCTCGACGATCCTGTTGATCTTCGGCTTCTACGAAGTCGTGATCGGAAGCCTCTCGTCCGATGCACTGCGCGAAAACTTCATGGAGAGCTTGGGCGTCATCGGTCCGGTCGCCGCCGGCGCTGGCGTCGGTGTGGCGCTGCTCTCCAATGTGCTCAAGGTCTGCCTGACGAAGTACCGGCTCGGCTCGCACGGCCTCTTGATGGGACTGCTGCTCGGCTCACTCCTGATCATCATTCCCTTCCAGGAGCCGGTCTATCCGGACCTCGCCGTGAAGTCCCACCGCAAAGCGATCGCCATGGTGGTCGAGGGTGCGAGCACACAAGAGGTCGAAGCGGAGAAGGGTGTCCTCTACAGCGCAGAGGAGCTCGAACGCATTCGCGCCGAGTACGGGGGCAAGAGTGCCACCGATCTCAAGCGCATGTCCGACGAGCTCGCGTACTTCCGACCGAGCTTCCTGCAGGGCTCGAGCTCGCTCGGCCTGATCATCGCCGGCTTCATCCTCACGCAGCTGATCGGTCGGCTCGGAGCGAAGAAGCCGAGCTGAGCAGGGAAGCCGACGAGCGGACTCAGTTCGGAAGGAGCGCCAGCCGCTCCCGAATGCGCAGACGCGCGGCGGTGACGGGCTGCTCTTTCGCGTTGGCAATCTTCAGGGCTTCACGCGCGTACTTCTCGCTGATCGGCATCGCGTTCTTGCCGCCCTGGTCGAGCGTGAGGACGGACAGGAGAGCGAGCACCTCTCCCGCGCGCGGGTGATCGGGGAGGATCGAGGTGCGATAGACCTCGAGTGCTTCGCGAGCGAATGGAAGCGCTTCGTCGCTCAACTGAAGCTCGTACTTGGCTTCCGCGAGCGCGAGGAGCAGGTCGCCGTAGATCTCATCGGGTTCGTCCGTGAACTCGAGGTGGAAGGCTCGCGCTTGTTCGAGGGTCTCGGTCGCTGCGCTGTAGTTTCCTTGAGCGAGGAGCAGCCGACCGAAGTCGACGAGCGCTCCGCGGTAGCGCGTGGGCCTCGACTCGATATGCGGCAGGCTGCACTCCATCAGGTCTTCGACCGCGCGTTTACAGACCGCCAGGTCGCCCTGATCCAGACTCAGGATCGCGATCTGGTGGAGCGTCTCCCAGTACGGCTCTTCCTGCGCTTCACGGTGAAACTCGACTACCGGTAGCGCGAACGCGAGCAGCCGCTCGGACTCTTCGAGCTCGCCAACATCGCACTTCAAGCCGGCGAGTACCGTTGCGGTGCGCGCTTCACTTAGATCCGCCCCGAGCTGGTTGGCCACGCGCATCGCATCGCGAAGGGTCGCCTCGGCTTCGGTATGCAGGCCCAGCCTCCACTGAATCTTGCCGAGTGCGCGCTGCACGTACGCGCCGACGATCTCGTTGCCTTCGAAGCGGCGGGGGATGCTCGCGATGCCGTGCTCGAGCGCGAGGCGCAGCGGAGTGTCGGAGCCGCTCAGCGTCGAGTCTCCGGCGAGGAGCAGGTCGCGGCTGAGGAAGCGCAGCGTCGCGCGCTGCAGCTGTTGAGCGAGGATCATGTCCTCGAACTGGCGCTCGACCTCGCTGCGAGCCAGGTCGGCTTGTTCTCGCGCGGCGAGCTCTGCGTCGCGCGCGCGCTCCGCTTGATCGCGCGCAGTCGACTCTGCATCGCGAGCCGCGATCAACTCCAGGGCTTGGTCGGAGAGCACCGATGCGGTGTGCCTGTAGAACAGTCCGGCCGCGACGACCGTGATGAAGAGTAGGGCGGTCAGAGCGGAGGCGCGTCGGTTGCGCGCAACCAGCTTGCGCAGCTGATACAGCGCGCTCGTCGGATGGGCGAGCACCGGCTCGCCGGAGAGGTGCCGCCGCAGGTCATCGGCCAGCGCATCGACACTCTGGTAGCGCTCCATCCGATCCGCGGCGAGCGCGCGCTCGCAGACCCAGTCGATCTCGGCGCTCAGGCCCGGACGCATGCTCGATGGACGCGGACAGTCACGCCGCTCCAGAGCCTCGAAGAACTGGGGGATGCCCTTCTCGGGGTGGTAAGGGCGCTGCCCGGTGAGCATCTCGTACAGGATCACGCCCAGCGAGTAGACGTCGCTGCGGATGTCGAGCCGCTCCGCGTTGAACTGCTCGGGCGACGCGTAGGCCGGCGTCCCCGCGAAGGGTCCACTGATCGTGACCTCGCCGCTCGCGGCCAGGGACTTGGCCAGACCGAAGTCGAGGATGTGCGGACGACCGTCTTCGGAGACCAGCACGTTCGACGGCTTGAGGTCGCGGTGCAGCACTCCGTTCTGGTGCGCGTGGTGAACGGCCGAGCAGAGGTCGAGGAAGATGTGGAAGATCTCCTTGTCGGTGCGCGGCTTGCCGCTCCCCGGATGCGCCCACTTGTTGATTGGGATCCCGTCGATCCACTCCATGGCCATCAGCGGCAAGCCATCGACGACCTCGTAGCCGTGGATCGTGACGATGCCCGGATGGCTGAGCGATGAGGAGGCCTCGATCTCGCGCTGGAAACGCTCGCGTGACGAGCGTGAGGAGAAGGAGCCCGCGATCAGCCGCTTGAGTGCGATGTCGCGACCGGTGCCGGGCTGCCGAGCTCGGTAGACAACGCCTTGCCCACCGCGGTCGATCTCCTCGACCAGCTCGTAGCTCCCGATTCCGCCCAGGTGGTCGGGCTTCTCGGCCGTATGCGCGAGCTTTACCCAGTCGTCGTCGGCGGAGTCGAAGCCGAACAGCGTCTCCTCATCCTTTCCGAGGACCTGGGACTCCTCACTCCGCTCGAGGCCTTTGTCACTCTCTGTCATCGAGCTTCAATATCGCACTTCCGCGCGAACTCGGACAGCCTCCCCGATTTTGGTTGGGCTATTCGACCGAGAAATCGGCCACGAGCAGCTCGAGCGAGCGATCGCCACGCCAGTAGTTCCACCGCGGCGTGAAGACGAGACGAAGGTCTTTGCCCATGGCCAGCTCGTCCTTGCGGTCCGCCATTCCGAAAGCCATCGCCTTCATGACCGTCGAGCCACTGCGCACATCGAGGCGGAGGTGGCGCTGGTCGGCGCCCAACACGACGGCGGGGCGCGCGAGACGAAGAGCGGAAGAGACGAACTGCGGCTTCTCGTTCTGTTCGCCGAACGGCTCGAGCTGATCGAGCTGGCTCATCAGCGCGGGCGTGACCTCGGCGAGCGCAAGCTCGGCATCCAGAGTGAGCTCGGCTTCCTTCTGACCGAGGACCTCGAAGAGCTCGCGCGCTCGCTCGCAGACGGCCGACCGGAGCGCAGCGATCGTGTCGGCGCGCACCTCGCAACCGGCAGCCTGTTCGTGCCCGCCGAACTTGAGCATGTGAGCCGCGCCGCCCTTCATCGCCTCGAGCACCGAGAAGCCCTCGATCGAGCGCGCGCTGCCGCGTCCCTCCTCGCCATCCAGTCCGATGACGATGGCCGGCCGGTGGTAGCGATCGACGAGCCGCGCCGCGACGATTCCCACGACGCCTTGGTGCCAGCCCTGGCCGGCGATCACGAGCACCGGGTGCTCCTCGCGACTCATGAAGTTGGCCTCGACTTCGGCCACGGCCGAGTCCAGAACGCCGCGCTCGATGTCCTTTCGCTCTCCGTTGAGGTCGTCGAGCTTCTTCGCGTAGGCGCGTGCCTCTTCGTCCGTCTCGGCGAGCAGCAGCTCGACCGCCGACTGGGCGCTGCCCAATCTTCCGGAGGCGTTGATGCGCGGTCCGATCTGAAAGCCGACGTCTTCCGCACCGAGCGCTCTCCCGCGCAGCCCGCAGATGTCGAGCATGGCGGCCAGTCCGGGATTCTTCGTGGCGGCCAGGGCGCGCAGACCGAAGCGCGCGAAGATGCGGTTCTCGTCGAGCAGCGGAACGACGTCGCACACGGTGGCGATCGCGACGTAGGCGCAGGCTTCTTCGAGGAAGGTCTTCATCGCCTCCGAGCTCGTGCCATCGGGAGAGAGGTGGGTGGCGAGTCCCCAGGCGAGCTTGAACGCGACTGCGCCGCCGCACAGCTCGCGCCACGGGTAGGTCGAGTCGGCGAGCTTCGGGTTGATGATGGCGACGGCGTCGGGCAGCGGGCCATCGGGCGGCTCGTGGTGGTCGGTCACGATCGTGTCCACGCCGGCCGCCTTGAGGTCGGCGATCGTCTCGGCGGCGGAGGTGCCGTTGTCGACGCTGATCACGACGGTCGAGTTCGTCTCGCGCGCGCGGTCCACCGAGTGCGGGCCGAAGGAGTAGCCGTCCACGAGTCGGTTGGGAATGTGCCAGAGCACATTGGCGCCGACGAGTCGGAGCATGCGCACGAGCAGCGAGGTGCCGGTCACACCATCCACGTCGTAGTCGCCGTGAATCAGGATGTTCTCGCCGTCCGCGATCGCCCGCTCGAGGCGCTGGCAGGCGGCTCGCATGTCGGGCAGCAGGAAGGGATCGTGGAGTCCCTTCGGGGCCGCGCGCAGGTGCTCCTCGGCGGCCTCCGGGTCTTCATGCCCGCGGCTCACCAGGAAACCGGCGGCCACTTCATGGAGATTGCAGCGCCCCGCGACGCGGCGGACGAGCTCGGGATCGGGAGTGCGAACGGTCCAGCGTGTCATGCCGAGACGATAGCGACTCGGCCGCCGTTCGCGCTCGGCGCCCTTCGGGTTTCTCGGCGGCGTTCGCGCAAGCTCGCTCCTGCTCGCTCGTTACTCGGGCGGCGCCATCTCGGCAAAGACCTGGGAATGACCCGACGGGTCGCGCACGACCATCAATGGCGCTTCGATGGCGACGGTGGGTGAGTAACGAGTGGCGTAGTTCGGCGGATCTAGCCGATTTCCGCACGCGCCCCACGCGAATTTGCGGAACTGATTCCGAGGCGAGAGGTGGGGGATACCCGGCGACCGGTCGCGTGCAGTATCGTCGGGTGCATGAGTTCGAACTCAGACAACCAACGGGCGGCCTATCGACTGCTGCCCTCCGTGGACGAAGTGCTCCTGGAACCGGACGTGCAGGCGTTGGCCGAGCGGGTGAATCGCGAGGTCTTGGCGAGCTTCGTCCGCGAGGTCGTCGAGGCTTGGCGCTCGGAGATCTCGGCCGGAGTGCTGGACGCCGAGCGGCTGGGGCAACGCCTGACCGAGGGACGCTTCGCGATCGAGCTCGAGCGGCGCGTCGGTCGCGAGCTCGGCGCCGGCATCGTTCCGGTGGTGAACGCTACCGGCGTCGTGTTGCACACTGGACTCGGGCGGGCGCCCGTTCATCCCGAAGCCGCGCAGGCGATGGGGCGAGCGGCACGGAGCTACTGCGTGCTCGAGGTGGACCGCTTCTCCGGCAAGCGCAACCGCCGGGACGATCGGCTCTCCGAGCTGCTCGTGAGACTGACGGGCGCGGAGGCCGGGATCGCGGTGAACAACTGCGCCGCGGCGGTCGTGCTCTGCTTGCAGAGCTTTGCGGGGAACCAGCGCGAGACGGTCCTGTCGCGCGGCGAGCTCGTCGAGATCGGCGGCTCGTTCCGCATGCCCGACGTGATGGAGCGAGCGGGCACGAAGCTGCGCGAGGTCGGGACCACGAACCGTACGCGCGCCTCCGACTACGAGCAGGCGATCGGCGCGAACACCGGGCTCTTGCTCAAGGTCCACACGAGTAACTTTCGCGTCGAGGGTTTCACCGAGGAGGTCGACACGGCGGCACTCGCCGAGCTCGGCAGCAAGCACGGGATTCGGACCGTCTACGATCTCGGCGCGGGGCTTCTGGAGTGCGCCGGCGCGACCGCGCTGGACTTCCTCGCGGGCGAGCCGCTGGTGCGGGACTCCGTCGCGGGCGGGCTCGATGCGGTCACCTTCTCCGGCGACAAGCTCCTCGGCGGACCGCAGGCCGGACTGATCGTCGGAAAGCGCGACGCGATCGATGAGCTGCGCAAGAACCCGATGTATCGCGCGCTGCGCCTCGACAAGGTCGCGCTCGCCGGACTCGAAAAGACTCTGGAGCTTCACCTGGCTGGCCGCGCCGACGAGGTGCCCTCGCGCGAGATGATGCTGCGACCCGAAGCTCAGCTGGAGCTGGCGGCCAGCGCTCTCGCCGAACGCCTCGGCTCCCTCGACGGATTTTCGGCCAGCGTGGCCGCCGACTCGTCCCAACCCGGAAGCGGCAGCGCACCGGGCGTCTTCTTGCCGACCTCCGTCGTGAAGGTGACCCACGCCAAGCTCTCGGCCGAGCAGCTCAGCGCGCGGCTGCGCAGCGGCGAGCCCTCCGTCTTCTGCCGCATCCAAGACGATGTGGTCCTGCTCGATCCGCGCACGCTCCTCGAAGGCGATCGCGAGCGCCTCTTGCAGGCGTTCGAGAACCTGGCCTGACGCACTCGCCTCGATGTTCAAATCGCAGGAAGGCATTGGAGATCGCGGCGAGCGTGTTCCCGGACCGCCGTGGATCCTCGGGCATCGCGGCGCGCCGCGCATCGCTCCCGAGAACACGGTCGCGAGCTTGGTACGCGCCATCGACTTCGGCCTGGACGGAGTCGAGTACGACCTGCAGCGCTGCATGACGGGCGAGGCCGTTCTGCTGCACGACGAGACGCTCGATCGGACGACGAATTCGCATGGGCGGATCGCGCTGCGCACGCTCCCCGAGCTGTTCGGGATCGACGCGGGCGGCTGGTTCCATGGACGCTTCGAGGGGGAGCCGTTGCCGCTGTTCGAGGAGGTGCTCGATCTGCCGGGCCGCGAGGTCGACTCGCGACCGCAACACATGATCGAGATCAAGGACCCCGACCTGGTCGGCGAGGTGGCACGCCACATCCGGGAGCGTGGCCAGAAACTCTCGGTGCGCATCGCGTCCTTCTATCGGGCGGTGTGTCTCGAAGCGCGCGACCTCGGCCTGCCCACCATGTTGCTCGCGGACTTCGCGACCGAAGAGGACCGCGCCTTCATCCTCGACGAGAAGCTCACCGCACACGGGGTCGGTCCCGGAGGTTGGCGCACGAAAGCGGGACGCCGGGAGTGGAACTGCGAGCGCTGGTCCTGGTCGGTGGACGAACCGGAAGACCTGCTCGAGGCCTGTCGCACTCCCTTCAACGGCTTCAACACGAACGAGCCTCTGCGCGCACTCGCCACGCGGGCGATGGTGCACCTCGCGCCGAACGACACGGGCCCGTATCCCATTCAAGTTCCGACGCTCGAGGTGACGCCGGGCGTCCTCGGGAACCGCGAGCACCCGGGCGGCGAGTGGAGCGGTCACTGGAGGGTCTCGGCTCGCGTGCGCAATCCGTTTCCGTTTCGCGTTCGCGCAGTCGCCGAGGTCTGGGTGCGCGGCGGTGCGTTCGAGGTCGACGGTCTGGGGGAGGTCTTCGAGCTGGGCTCCGGCGAAGAGCGCGAGCTCTGGTTCGAGTTGACCGGCGGCTCGTGGTCGCCAGGCTCCGATCCGCTGCTAGCCGTCGCCTATCGCTGGCGTCCGGGACCCGGAAGGCCGGAAGAGGGACTCGTGCTGGATGCTCCGCTCCACCGCGTTCGTTCGGTCCGCGTGTCCGACGAGACACAGCGCCTGCCGATGCTGATCGAGAGTCCGGGCGACGGCGCGGCCTCGCTCACCCTGCGTCGGCAGGGCAATCGCCTCATGGTCGCGCTCGAGAATCCCGGTGACCTCGAGGACCCGAACGTGGTCGTGCGGCTCGGTGAAGCTCAGCTCCGCGGCGGACGCCGGGTCGCGCTCTCCTTGCCGAACGACTTCGACCTGCGGCCGGCGGGCATGCCGTTCAGTTGTGGTGTCGTGGGAGTCGTCGAGAAGGGTGGGGAGCTTCAGACCAGAGTGCGTCGGTGGGCGGGTGGAGTTCCGAGCGGGCTCGAAGGTGGAGTGCCCGGCGTGCTCTTGCCGCGCTGAAATCGACGCCTTTTGTCTCGCGGCAAATCAGCTCTTCGGGCTAGGCTCTGCGCTCACTGGGAGTGGATCGGTGCTGGTGTGCCGCCCGGTCTTCAAAGCCGGTTGGGTTTCGTGAACAGCGGGACCGGTGGGTTCGATTCCCATGCACTCCCGCCACCGAACACGCACGTGACACCGAAATCGAACTGCGACCCCTCCAAAGCCTCCTTGCCAGGCAGTCTTCTCGCCAAGAAGTCTCCTCGCCGGAGAGCTGACCGCGAGCGATGAGTAGCGCGGAGGTCCCTCCCTACACGGTCCGCGAGTACCTGCCCGGCGACGAGCACGCCATCCTCGAGACGTTCAACCGCGTCTTCGCGGAGATGGATCCCGCCTTCGAGCCGCGCTCGATGGAGACCTGGCGCTGGCTCTACCTCGCGAACCCGTCCGGTTGGCGAATCTACGTCGCGATCACCGACGACGGTCAGGTGATCAGCCAGTACGCCGGCGTTCGACAGCGCATGTGGCTGGAGGGCGAGCCGGCCTACTTCAGCCAGGCGATCGACTCGATGACGGATCCCGCCTTTCGGCGCGGGCTCAAGCGCCCCGGCTTCTTCGTGCTGACCGGCTATCCGTACGCGGCGAACTACGGCGGCCCTCCTCCCGACCACGACGTGATCATGTGGGGGCTGCCACTCCCGGCGGCGTGGCGCATGGGGAAGAACTTCCTCGACTACGAGATCGTGCGGACACAGAGCAAGCTGGTCGCCGAGCTGGAGCGCGTGTCGCTGCCGGCCGTTCCCGGCGTGGACCTCGAAGAGTGCGAGCGTTTTCCCGAGGAGATCGTGAGCCTGTCCGATCGCACGCGGGAGGAGCACGGCGCCATCGCGGTTCGCGACAAGGCTCAGCTGGACTGGCGCTTTCCCGACAACCCGAACCACGACTATTCGATTGCGCTGGCGCGTGTGGACGGTGAGCTGGCCGGCTACGCGGTCTATCGCAAGGGCATGTATGACCGTGTGGAGTCCGGGCTGTGCTGCGACTGGCTGGTGCCGGGCGACAACCCGGCCGTGGCGGCAGCTCTGCGAGCTTGGCTCCTCGAGCGGGCGCGAGCGGACGGAGCGGAGAAGCTGACCGCCGTCTTCCCGGACACGGTGCGCGAGTGGCTCGACTTCCAGCGCGCCGGCTTCCGCGTCGAGCCGACGACCTACTTCCCCGTCGGCCGCAACTACGTTCCGAAGTACCGCATGCCCTGGCTGTATCGCAACTGGTACTACACGCTCGGCGACTCCGACATCGTCTAGTCCCATGCCCGACTACGAACTCCGCGAGTACAAAGAAGGTGACGAGCACTCGCTGCTCGAGACCTTCAACCACGTCTTCGGGCAGAACAACCCGGAGTACGTCCCGCGCACGCTCGAGGAGTGGCACTGGGGCTTCATGCAGAACCCGGCCGGGTGGCGCATCTGGGTGGCGGTGTGCGAGGGCAAGGTCGTGGCTCAGTTCGCCGGCCAGCCCTTTCGCATGCTGATCAATGGCGAGGAGCAGATCTTCGTTCACTGCGTGGACAGCATGAGCCACCCCGACCACCGCCGCGGGCTCAAGCGCCCGGGGCTCTTCATCAACGTCGCGAACGAATACTTCGACAACTACGGCGGCATCGAGAAGGACTGGATCCACTACGGCTTGCCGATCGAGGAGGCCGCGCGCATGGGCGATCGGTTCCTGAAGTACGAGGTCGTCAAGACGCAGCTCTTCCTGGCCAAGGAGCTCGATCCGGGGCCGTCCGGGCTGCCGGGCGGAGTCGAGCGCATCGAGCGCTTCGATCACCAGGTGCGCTGGCTGTACGAGCGCTGCTGCGGGTCGTGGGGAGTGAGCGCCATTCGCGACGACGCCCTCTACAACTGGCGCTTCGCCGATCACCCGCGGTTCAAGTACTACTCCTTCGGAGTGCGCGACGAGGAGGGCATCCTGCGGGGCGTCGCGGTGTATCGCCACGCCAATTGGGTCTTCGAGAACGTCGGCTTCGTCGTCGAGTGGTTGGTTCCCCCGGAGGAGCCCGAGGTCGGTCGGCTGCTCGACGAGGCTGTCCAGGCGCAGGCGCGCGCGGATGGCGCGCATGCGACCGCGACCTCGATCCCCGAGTGGTCGCCGTGGTTTCGGACCTTTCAGGACTGGGGCTGGCTCGTTCACCCGAGCGACTACAACCTGCGCGTTCGCAAGTTCCACCCGAAGTTCCCGGCCGAGGCTTTGCGCGACATCTGGTGGCACCAGCTCTCCGAGACGGACCTGGTTTAGATCATTCGGAGTCGCAACCTGATAGAGTGGAGCACATGTGTGCGCTTTGGTTTCGGGCGCTGATTGGCGCACTGGCTGGCCTGCTCCTCGCGGGGGTGGCCGCCGGACAGACCACGCCTTCCTCGGGCGAGGTCGGTGTGACGCTACTCGAGATCGACGGTCCGCTGGACGTCGGGACGCTGAGCCTGGTGAGGCGCGCGACCGAGGGTGCCCTGGAGCGCGGCGACCGACTCCTGATCGAGATGAACACGCCGGGCGGCGAGATCGAGCTGATGTGGAAGCTCGCTCGCGCGATCGGGCGCGCCTCGGACGAGGGGCTCCTCACGATCACGTGGGTCAACGACCAGGCGCTGTCGGCGGGTGCGCTGATCGCCATGGCTTGCGACCGAATCTACATGCGCGCGCGCGCGACGATCGGCTCCGCGACGGCGATCACCGTCGGGCCGATGGGGGTCATGCCGGTCTCGGAGGACGAGGCCGTGCTCGAGAAGTTCAACTCCAGCTTCCGCTCGCAGTTTCGCGGCTGGGCCGAGGAGCACGGGCGCTCCGGGGTCATCGCCGAGGCGATGGTGGACGCGGAGATCGCCGTCCGGCAGGTCCGCGTCGACGGCGAGCTGCGCATCGTCTCCGACAAGGGGCGCGACGACCTGATCAGCTCCGGCGAAAAGTTTCAGCTCATCCGCACGGTCGTACAGCGCGGCGAGCTGCTCAACCTGACGGGTACCGAAGCGCTCGAGCTCGAGTTCATCGATGGCATCGCCGAGTCGATCGAAGAGGTCTACGAGCGCATTGGACACTCCGGCGTGACTCCGACGATCATCTCTCGCCAGCGCTCGGAAGAGCTCGCCTCCTGGCTCGATGGCCTCTTGCCGCTCCTGTTCATCGGCGGCCTGGTGTTCGCGTTCATCGAGCTCAAGATGCCGGGCTTCGGGCTGCCGGGCATCCTCTCGATCGCCTGCTTCGCGCTGCTCCTGTTCGGGCGCTACATGGTCGGCCTCGCCGACATCCCGCACATCCTCATCGTCGCGGCCGGGGTGGTCCTGATCGCGACGGAGATCTTTCTGCTCCCCGGCCACCTGTGGCCCGGCGTGCTCGGCGGACTCTGCGTGATCGTCGGATTGATCTGGGCGAATCTCGGCCCAGGATACGGGCTCGAGTATCCGCTCGATCGCGAGCTCGCTCTCGACTCCGCGTTCACCACCTTGATGTGGGTCGCGTCGGCCGCCTTCCTCATGTTCTTCATCTCGAAGTATCTGCCGAAGACCGCGCTCTTCAATCGCATGGCGCTCGAGCCGGGTGGCTCGAGCTTGGGCGACGGCGCCGGGCTCCACTTCACGGCCGGCGAGGTAAAGCCGGGCGCCGAGGGTCGCGTGATGACCGAGCTCCGGCCGGTGGGGAAGGTGGAGCTGGATGGGGACGCACGCGAGTTCGAGGCCAGCTATCCTGGCGGCCAGCTCGCGGTGGGGACCCGTATTTCGGTGACTCGCGTCCTGCCGGGTGGGCGGCTCGAGGTCGATCCCGCCGAGCTGCCGACGAGTACTCCCAGAGCCACGAGTCCGCAATGAGACCCGCAGCCCACGATTCGGAGAGCCGCTCATGACCCTCGCCATCATCCTCCTGGGAGTCGGCCTCGCGCTGGTCATCGCGGAGGTCTTGTTTCCGAGCTTCGGCGTGCTGGCCGTCCTGGCCACCGCCGCGATCGTCGCCTCGCTGGTCGTCGCTTTCCGCGAGGGCGTCGGCGCGGAGTTCTTGATCGCGACCTCCGTCCTGGTCCCGGTCGTGATCATGCTCGGCCTGCGCGCTTTCCCGAAGAGTCCGATGGGCAAGCACATGGTCATCGGGGGACTCTCCTTCGAGAGTCGAGCGGCAGTCGATGAGCGCGACCTGGACCTGCTCGGCAAGCCGGGCGTCGTGGAGACCACTCTGCGCCCCGCCGGCATGGCGCGCATCGAAGGACGCCGCGTGGACGTCGTCAGTCGCGGAGAGGTGATCGAGCCGGGAGCGGCTATCGTTGTTCATGAAGTCGAAGGCAATCGAGTCGTTGTGATTCGAAGTGCCTCGGCGGAACCATCAGAAGAAGCGCAGCAGCGCACGAGGAGAAGGCTTGATGCCTAGTCAATTTGCTTTGGGACTCGCCGAGGTCGGCGAATGGGGACCTCTCAAGATCGTCGGAATGGTGATCCTCGGGATCGTCCTGTTCATCTTCCTGTTCGTCTTCCTGCGATACGCACACCTGTACGTCCGCTCGATCCTGACCAAGGCTGGTGTCGGGCTCTTCGACATGTTCGCGATCAGCCTGCGGAAGGTGAGCCCGGCCGTAATCGTCGATGCGAGGGTCATGCTGGTTCAGGCGCGGCTCGACAACATCGATCGCCGTGACCTCGAGGCTCACTTCCTCGCCGGCGGAAACGTCCAGCGCGTGGTGTTTGCCTTGATCGCCGCCAACCGCGCCGGAATCGATCTCGACTTCCGGACGGCGGCGGGCATCGACCTGGCCGGTCGCGATGTCCTCGATGCAGTTCGGACCTACGTGACGCCCAAGGTCATCGACTGCCCGAACCCCAGCTCGGGCAAGACCGAAGTCGCGGCCGTCGCCAAGGACGGTATTCAGGTGCTCGCACGCGCGCGCGTGACGGTCCGCACGAATATCGCACGGCTCGTCGGTGGTGCTGGCGAGGAGACGATCGTCGCCCGAGTCGGCGAAGGCATCGTCTCGACGATTGGCTCGAGCGAGACGCACAAGAAGGTGCTCGAGAACCCGGACGAGATCTCGCGCGTGGTGCTCGGCCGCGGACTGGATGCCGGAACGGCGTTCGAGATCGTCTCGATCGACATCGCCGACGTGGACATCGGAAACAACATCGGTGCTCGCCTCCAGGCGGACCAGGCCGAGGCCGACAAGCGGGTGGCGCAGGCCAACGCCGAGAAGCGACGCGCCATGGCGGTTGCTCAGGAGCAGGAGTTCACGGCGACGGTCATGGAGAACCGCGCCAAGGTCGTGCTGGCCGAGGCCGAGGTGCCGCAGGCGATGGCGGCCGCGTTGCGCTCCGGAAACCTGGGAGTCATGGACCTGTATCGCCTGAAGAACATTCAGGCGGATACGGAGATGCGCACCGGAATCGCGGGCGAGAGCAGCTTCGACGGAAGCGGACCGAAGCCCGAGTGATGCTGGACCTCCCCTTAGCAGCGCTGACGAAAGAGGACCTGTTCACCTACGGGTTCCTCTTCTTCTTCTTCGTTCTGCCAATGATCCGTTCGGTTCTGGACAAGGCCCAGAAGGCGAGAGGGACTACCGGCCGCGGAGAAGAAGACGACGTTCCGTTCGAGGACGACACCGAGGATGACTACTCGGGTGGGGCGGATTGGGAGCGGCTCCTGCGCGGCGAATACGAGATCTCGCCGGCCAAGCCAAAGGTTCCCGAACCCGTGAGAGCGCAGGGGACCGTCGTCCAGAAGCCGGGGAGTGGTCCGACTCCCATCTACGGTGGCTCGGGTTCAACGCTCGGTTCTCTGCCGGCCATGGGAAGTCTTGGTGAGGAGCCCTCTGCCGAGCGCAGCTTCGAGAGCCTGCGCAGCTCGGAGGCGAGCCATCCGAATGTTGCACTCCACGAGTCCGTCACTCACCTGGCGGAGTTTCACTCCTCTTCGGAGGACATGAGCACGCAAGGGGAGAACCTCTCGAAGGACTTCGCCTCTCTGAAGGACTTGACGCAGATTCCCGCGACGCACTCGCATCGCCCGAGGTCGAAGAGCGCGCTCGACTGGCGGCTCGCCATCCGGACGCGAGAGATACTCGGAGCGCCGGTCTCGCTTCGAGGCGAGTCCGCCGAAATCCCGGGCTTCCGCTAAGCGGAGGCCTACGCTTCCTACGAACCGCAGCACGTCACGCCCTCCTGGCGGACGAAGAGAGACGCTCCATGCCCCGCAGACAAGCCAAGTACTGGTTGATGAAGTCCGAACCCGAGACCTTCTCGTTCACGGACCTCATGAACTCTCCCAAACAGACCACGCCCTGGGACGGGGTTCGCAACTATCAGGCGCGCAACTTCATGCGCGACGACATGCAGATTGGAGACGGGATCCTCTTCTACCACTCGAACGCGAAGCCGCCCGGTGTCGCGGGGATCGCGGAGGTCGCGAGTGAGGCCTACGACGACCCGACGCAGTTCGACCCGAAGGACTCGCACTACGACGCGAAGAGCCCGAAGGATGCCCCACGCTGGCAGCTCGTGGACGTGCGCGGCGTGGAGGAGCTCGAGACCTTCGTGACGCTGGAGGACCTGAAGGCGGAGCCCTCTCTCTCCGAGATGGCCCTCGTCCAGAGGGGCAATCGCCTGTCCGTGATGCCCGTCACCCCGGGGGAATGGAAGCGAGTCCTTGCTCTCGGGGGGCTCAAGAGCAGCCGCGCACTCTCCAAGGGTCGCAAAGGCTAAGTTCCTGCCAGGGCAGTCCTTGGGTCCGTAAATGCCTGCCCCGTGGCGCCTTGCCCGGAGGGATACCCCCTCCGGATACCCACGAGAACGGGTTTCCGGCTTGATCCCGGGGCGATTATGTGGCTTCTAGGGGGTCTGAGGGCACTCGGGAACCCAATCCCGGGCGGACTCCCTCGCTCGTTTTTTCAACCGAAATAGCCCTCAGGGCTCCGTCGAGAAGCATCCCATGAGCCAGAACTACGATCAGCTGATCGCCACTGTCAGCGCCGTCCGCGAAGACATCGAGCGCGCCGAGACCGGAAACAAAGCGGCCTGCGCACGCGTCCGCAAGAGCATGCAGGAGGTCAAGGGCATTGCTCAGGACTTGCGCAAGGAAATGCTCGAGCTGCGTGACTCGGGCGGCAAGTCTTCCTGACGACGCTCTTCTAGCGCGCGAGCCTTCCCGGCTCGCGTGAAACCGTGGGTGCTCGCCGCAAGGCGATGCCCTCGGAAGACAGGCCGGTTAAACCGGCCTGTTTGCGTTCAAGCGCCCTCTCGGTGGTCGCCCAACGGGGTGGCAAGCGGGGTGCCTGGAGGCTGGTCCCCGCTGGCCTCGGCGCCGAGAGCGGGCGCCGCCCAGCCCTCCTCGCTCGACCGCTCGAGTCGCCACGTCCGCAGGACCTCACCCGCACGCAGAGCGCGGTAGACGTGGGGGAAGGCCTGGTCGCCGCGCGAGACCTCCACCTTCAGAGCGTCCTCGACCGCGTCTCGATCGACCTCGACGAGCAGCACGAGGTCTACCGCTTCGAAGTGCACCGCCAGGGTCCCGGCCAGCTGCTCCGCGAAGGAGAGGTGAAGGAAGCCTTCGCTCGCCAGGGAGGGTGGCGCCCAGTTCGCGCCGCCCGTGCTCAGGAACTCGTCGATGTCGGTCGCGGCCACGAAGTGAAACAGACGCGCGCTCATGTAAGGAGCTCCAGCTCGGGTGTGCTCTTCGAAATCAGACCGCGCTTTCTGGCCAGCTCGCTCAGCGTCGTCAAGGCCGCGCGACCCTCTGCACCCAGCGCGCGGGTGTGCTCGTTGACGTACAGCTCGACGTGCGACCAGAGGACTTCCGGTGAGAGCTCCTGTGCGTGCGCTCGCATGGTCACTCCCGCGGCTTCCGGATGAGCGCGCGCCCAGTCGATCGACTGCCCGAGCGCCTCGGCAAACTCGCGCGCCACGGGTTCGCCGAGTGTGCGTCGCGCCATGATTCCTCCCAGAGGCAGCAGAGCACCCGTCTCGCTCTCCCAGCGTTCGCCCAGGTCCTCGACGAGCTCGAGTCCGTGCTCCCCCCAGGTGAAGCGTCCCTCGTGAATGCAGACTCCCAGGTCGGCGCTGCCCGCCTCGAGGCGCGGCATGATGTCCGAGAAGACGCACTGTTCGACTTCACCTTCGCCGCTGTGGAAGAGCTCGTAGAGCAGCGAGGCCGTCGTCCAGCGCCCGGGGCAGAGCACACGGGGCGTCGTTCGATCGGCGCCCGGCTTGGCGAGCAGGAGCGGCCCGACTCCACTCCCGAGCGCGGAGCCCGCGGGGAGCACGTAGAGGTCGGCCGCCGTTCGCAGTGCCGCGTGGTAGCTGAGCTTGGCCACATCGAACTCGCCCGCGATCCAGCGCCGGTTGAGCTCTTCGACGTCGGTCAGCTCGAAGCGCAGCTGAACGCCCTCGAGCTCGAGCTCTCGTTCGAGGAGCGCATGGAAGGCGAAGGTGTCGTTCGGGCAGGGCGAGATCCCGATATGGAGCTCGCGCGTCACGAGGCCTGTTCCAGGAAGGCGAGCGCCTTCTCGCGCGCGGCGAAGAGAGCGCTGGGGATTCGCCAATTGCGCGAGTCTCGATCGCCGACGAGGTTCGAGAAGCCGCGCACGATCGTGAGTGGAGTGCGAGCGAGGGCGCAGGCCATCGCGACGGCGAAGCCCTCCATGTCCTCCGCGACCGCAGTCGGAAAGCGCTCGAGCCGCAAGCGGACCTCGTCCTCCGAGATCGATGCGGCGCAAGTCGTCAGGAGCAGCGGACCGGTATCGTCGCGACCGGTTGCTAGCCGGAGCGAGAGCTCGATCGGATCGACTTGCGTGTCTTCCGAGCCCGGCCACTGTGGAAAGCCGAGAGCGGGCGGCAAGAGGTGGTCCTCGCCCTGTCCGGCTCCGACTCCGTCGATGGCAACCTCTCCGAAGACCGCCGCCGAGCCGACCGGGTAGGTCGCGTCGTCGTAGGTGCCGGCGATGCCGCACAGGACGACTCGCGCGGGCTTCAGCTTCTCGATGAGCTGCGCCGTTCGCGCGGCGGCAGCGACCGGACCGAAGCCGCAGATCTTCTGGATGGCGAGGCCGAGCGGCAAGCCGCCCCGGTCCGCGAAGCGTTGACGCTCGAGCTCGGTCGGAAACAGAACCAGTGCGGGGGAGCCGAAACTCGGACCGTGTTTGGAGGGAGTAGCCAAGCGCGGATTGTACGGAGTCAGGACATTCCGGACTCCGTACAATTCGCGCTTGGCTACCCGATCCGAAATGCAGGCAGTGCTCTCCGAGCGCTTCGGCCTCGACGACTTCCGCGGTCCGCAGGCCGAGGTGATCGAGTCCGTCCTGGCCGGACGCGACGTCCTCTTGACGATGCCGACGGGGTCGGGCAAGTCGCTGTGCTATCAGCTGCCGGCCCTGATGCTCGACGGACTGACACTGGTGATCAGCCCGCTGATCGCGCTGATGAAGGACCAGGAGGACGCGCTGCGCGCTCGCGGCATTCCGGCCTACGCCGTGAACTCCTCGCTGGATGCTCCGGAGCGCACGAAGCGGCTGAAGGCCGCCGTACGTGGCGAGGTCAAGATCCTCTACATCACGCCCGAGCGCTTTCGCAGCCCCCAGTTCCAGGAGCTCGAAGGCCAGCTGAACATCGCCCGACTCGCCGTGGACGAGGCGCACTGCATCAGCCAGTGGGGCCACGACTTCCGGCCCGACTACTGGAAGCTCGGCGAGTACCGCGAGCGCATCGGCAATCCGCCGACGCTGGCGCTCACGGCGACGGCGACGACAGCGGTTGCGGGCGACATCTGTCAGGCGCTCTCCCTCACCGGTCCCCTGGTGGTCCGCGAGGGGATCGAGCGCCCCAACCTGTTTCTCGCGACCACGCCGATCGAGCTGGCCGAGGAGAAGGTCCCGATCCTGGCCAACCGAATCCGCGAGATGGACGGCCCCGGCATCGTCTACTCCTCACTGATTCGCGACCTCGAGAATCTCTCGACCGAACTCCGTCGGTATGGCATCTCGAGTCTGGTCTACCACGGCAAGCTGTCGCCCAGCGAACGGCGGCGCATGCAGGACCGCTTCATGAAGTCCGAGCGCGAGGTCGTGCTCGCGACGAACGCATTCGGCATGGGCGTGGACAAGGCTGACATTCGCTTCGTGCTCCACGCGCAGATCCCGCGCACTCTGGAAGCGTGGACGCAGGAAGTCGGGCGCGCCGGTCGCGATGGCAAACCGGCATGGTGTGAGCTGCTCTACTTCCAGGAGGACCTGGCGATCCAACAGAACTTCGTCAACTGGGCCAACCCGACGCGCGAGTACCTGATCGGTGTCTACGAGACTCTGGCCGGGTGGGGCGAGCGCCTTCAGGCGAAGGACCTGGATGATCTGCGCGACGAACTCCTGATCAAGAACCGCGGAGACAATCGCGTCTCGATCTCGCTCAAGTGGCTCGAGGTCCTGGGCGTGACGAGCGGAGCCTTCGAGACCAACAACCTCCGGCTCGAGCGACCGCTCGATCCGTCGGAGCTTCCGAGCTTCGTCGGCTCCGAGGACAAGCTGCGCGCGGACCTGTCCAGCTTGCTCGGCATGGCGCGATTCGCGGGCGAGGATCAGGTCTGCAGGCGAGTGTCGCTCGCCCATCACTTCGATCTCTCGGCACCGACCGAGCCTTGCGGTGCCTGCGATGTGTGCACCTCCGGTGCCGACTGGCGAGCCGCGAACTTCGTCGCGCGGCCTGTGCGCGAAGCGGCGGTCCAGGACTCGGCGACAAGTTCGACCGAACCGAAAGTGCGCTACGAGCGCGGCGACTGGGTGGAGGTTGACAACCGCCACATGGGACAGGTGGTGCGCGTGGACGAAGACAAGGGACGCGTCAAGCTGGTCGTGGAGAGCGCGAGCGACCTCAAGCGCCGGACGGTGGATCCTCGCCGTCAGCGAGTGAAGAAGCTGTGACGGACGACGACCGAGTTCGCGTGACCCTGCTCTCGGGTTTCCTCGGGAGCGGAAAGACTACTCTGCTCAACCGCATCCTCTCGGAGCACCACGGCGAGCGGTTCGCCGTGATCGTGAACGAGTTCGGCGAGGTGGGGATCGACGGCAGCCTGGTCAAGCACGCCGACGAAGAGGTGGTCGAGCTGAACAACGGGTGCCTGTGCTGCACGGTTCGCGGTGACCTCGCGGAGACCATCGGCGGTCTGCTCGCCCGCCGAGAGCGCAAGCGACTCGGCCGGCTCGAGTTCGATCGAATCCTGATCGAGGCGTCGGGGCTGGCTTCGCCCGGGCCGATCGCGCAGACGCTGGAGATCGTGCCCGAGCTTCGAGACCGCGTCGTGCTCGACGGAATCGTCACGCTCGCGCGGGCCAGCTCGATCGAGTCGGAGCTCGAGACCTATCACGAGGCCGAGGAGCAGCTCGGCTACGCCGACCACATCGTGCTGAATGGCTGCGACCTGGTGGGGGACGCCGATTTGGAGCGGGTCGAGGCGAAGCTGCGCAAGCGCAACGGGCTGGCGCCGATTCATCGGGCGGTGCGGGCAGAGCTTCCGCTCGAAACCCTCCTGGCCGTGGGCACGCGGGACCCCGAGCGCTGGGCGAAGCTGGTCGAGGCCGCCTCGGACCATTCCGCCCACCACGCGAGCGTGGGGACGATCGCCCTCCGCACCGACGAGGTGCTCGACCTGCACCGGCTGAAGATGTGGCTGCAGTTCCTCGCCAAGGATCGGAGCCACGAGATCCTGCGACTCAAGGGCATCTTCCGTTGCCTCGACTTCGAGACGGCCGTGGTGGTCCAGGGTGTCTATCAGTGGCTCGAGCTCGGGCCGCTGGAGGACGAGCCGCCCGCCGAGTCGGTGCTCGTGATCATCGGCCGGAACCTCGACATGAATCAGCTCGAGCGAGGCTGGACGGCCGTTCGGTCCTGAGTTCGGCGCGCGACAAGGAGCGCGTGTTTTAGGAGCGGCTACTAGGTCGGACGTGGTGCTGACCGTATCTTCACGGAATGGCCGCCGTTCTGTCCCTCCTCGCGATTCTGACCTTCGCGATCATCGTGACGCGTGTCGCGGAGATGATGCTCGTCCAGACCGGGCTCTCGCGCGAGGCGGCGCGATTCCAGGCTCGCTCGGCTTTCACAGGCGTCGGCTTCACGACGACGGAGTCCGAGACCGTGACCAACCACCCGGTTCGTCGCCACATCGTGATGAGCCTCATGTTCGTGGGCAACGTCGGATTCATTACCGTGATCTCGACGTCGATCTTCACGATCACCGAGCTGCGCGATGACAACAAGATGGCCATGATCGGCTCGCTGATCGGCGGGCTGGTCCTCCTGATCTTGCTCTCGCGAAGTAACTGGATCGATCGACGTGTCTCGTGGTTCATCGGGTACCTGCTGAAGACGTTCACGTCTCTCGACATCCGCGACTACAACAGCCTGCTTCAGCTGAGCGGCGAGTACCGCGTCACCGAACTCATGGTTGAAGAGGATGACTGGCTCGCGGATCGGACGCTCGAGCAGCTCCGCCTGCGCGATGAAGGCGTGATGGTCCTCGGAATCAATCGCCTGGATGGGACCTTCATCGGTGCGCCGCGCGGTAGCTCCGTCATCCTGGCCGGCGACACCATCATCATGTACGGGAAGCTGGACATGGTCGAACGACTCGATGCACGCCATCGCGGCTATGAAGGAGAGGTCGAACACCGCCAGGCCGTGGCGAGCCAGAAGATCGAGCTGGAGCAACAAGAGCTCCACGACCCGGGTCGAATCGATCACGAATGAACACCTTGATGCAGAAGCTCCTTCGGCTGCCCGCAGTCCTCGCGTTCGTCTCACTCTCCGCGTGCACAGTCCTCGAAGTCGAACCGACCGATCGCGCGGCCGTGGTCTACATCACCGACTTCGGCCTGGGCGACGGCGCGGTGTCGGCGATGAAGGGAGTTGCGACGGGTGTGGACTCCGCGCTCCTCTTGGAGGACCTCACCCACGAGATCGAGCCCTTCAATATCTGGGAGGCCAGCTATCGACTCCGTCAGACGGTGAGCTACTGGCCCAGCGGAACGGTCTTCGTGTGCGTGATCGATCCCGGCGTGGGGACCGCTCGCAAATCGATCGTCGCGCGGACGCAGGCGGGCTACCTGTTCGTCACACCCGACAACGGAACGCTGACTCTCGTCGATGAGTACGATCCGATCATCGAGGTGCGCGAGATCAGCGCAGCGCATCGCGTGCCAGGCTCGGAGCAGTCGGCGACCTTCCACGGCCGCGATGTCTACTCGTTGACGGGCGCGCTGCTCGCCAGCGGTCAGCTCCACCTCGAATCCGTCGGCGCGAGCCTGGAGCCGAGCACGCTCGTGCGCTTCGACTACCTGCGCCCCTCGGTCGAACGCGGCCCGAACGGCTCGCTGGTCGCGCGCGGAATGATCCCCGTCCTGGACCCCAACTTCGGAAACGTCTGGACGAATATCGCGGCGACCGAGCACTTCGGCAAGCTCGCGAGCGGGACTCTCCTGGCGGTCGAGATCGCGCGCGATGGGGAGCTCGTCTACTCCGGCAGCCTGCCCTACGTGGACTCGTTCGGCGCGGTTCCGTCGGGTGAGTCGCTCGCCTATGCGAACAGCCTGGGCGAGCTGGCCTTTGCGCTCAATCAGGGCAGCTTCGCCGAGCGCCACGAAATCTCGGCGGGACTCTCCTGGACCACGACGGTGCGACTCGCCGAGCAGTAGAGGCTGACGAGCTGCTCCTTCGAGCTAAGGCGTGAAGGTCAGCTGCACCGCGTTGCTGGCGAACTGAACCTCGCCGACAACCGCACTTCCGATGTAGGCCAGGTTGAGCAGCGCGCCCGCCAGAGAGGGGTCGCTGCCAGCGGGTAGGTTGAACTTGGCCGTCGCTTGCCCCGCAGCATCGAACTGGCTCAAGAATTTGTTGAAGAGCGGACCTCTCGGAGTCTGGAAGCTGAACAGCATCAGCTGGTCGTAGTTCAGCGGCAGTATGACGCCGTTGCCCCAGTCGATTCCCGGCCAGATGCCCGTGAAGTTCATCAGCACCCAGTAGGTCTGACCGGCCCTTCTCGGTCCGGCGTCGAGCAGGTAGGTCGCCGTGCCGCCCTCGGAGAGGGAGAGCGTGTAGTCCTGCGCGACCATGGTCGGGGGAGTCTCGTAGAGCAGGCTCGTCGCCGTGCCCGTCAGGCCGAGCGGGTCGGTCACGGTCAGAGTGAACTCCCAGTAGAACGTGCTGTTGATCGAGCCGTGCGGCGCGAGGACGATCGACGAGTCACACGCGGTGATCAGCGGCTCCGGGTGCGTGTGGTTGTTGTGGTGCAGGCTGACCGCCCACTCGCAGCTGAGCTCTGCTTCGGTCGACTCCAGGTCGGTGGAGGTGGAGGCTAGCGTGATGTTCTCGCTCGCGAGGGGATCGAAGGTGCCGCCGTTGACCGGGCTATCGATGGCTACGGTCGGCGGCGTGTTGTTGATCCAGACCGAGGTCGTGTCCTGGCTGATCTGGTTGACGGAGTCGGTCACCGTCAGCGTGATGTCGTAGCGCGTCGGGACCGTCACCACCGGGTCCGAGACGACGCGTAGCTCGGCGACGCTGACGAAGTTCTCGGTTCCGCCACCCAACCCGAAGAGCCGAATCGCGTCGCCCTCGATCGAGTCGAAGATCAGCTCGTAGGTCTCCCAATACTCTCCGTCGTTCGGAGTGTAGGGCGGGTAGATCTGGACGTTCGTCGCTTCAGTCCAGACTCCGCCGACACGCACCTCGACCGTCAGCGTGTCGAACCAACCTCCGAGCGGCGCGAACTCGCGACCCTCCTGGAAGACGAGCTTGTGAAACCTGTGCGTCTGTGGGTACTCGTAGCCGATCCAGTCGTTGGGATCGGAGTTCGCCGGATCGTCGAAGAAGGTCAGGTAGTTCTGCAGCATCGTGCCCGTGTTCGGGTTGACGAAGAGGCCGTCCCCGACCACGCTCGGGTCGAGCCCGAGAGCGACCGGCGTCTGTGCCGGAACGAGCTGCAGAACATCGGCGATGACCGTTCCGCTCGGAGTAATGTCCGCCGACGGGAAGGTGTGTACCGGATACTGCAGCTGGCTGACCGGCGTGCCGTCGCCGAAGTCCCACGAGTAGCTGAGCGCAATGCCCTCCGGGTCGGAGGAGCCAGTCGGGTCGAAGGTCGAGCGCAGCGGACTCGGTCCGTAGCGCGGCGCACCGGAGGCGCGAGCCGTCGGCGAGAGGTTGCCGGCCTGAAAGGTCAGGTGGTGCAGCTCGCCCGAGAACTGAATGTAGTACACGTCACCACCGACGGGGTTGACCGCGAAGGCGAGCAGCTTGTCGATGCCCGAACCGAAGTCGATGACTTCGCTGGGAGCGCCGCTCGTATCGAACTTGACGAGCTTGATCCAGTCGTCGGTGTGGTCCGCGATGAACAGACTGTCCGAGTACTGCGCCGGGTAGTTTCCGCTCGAGTACCAGGCTCCACCAATGACGCAGGAGCCGATGAACTGGGAGCCGATGACCGGGCTTCCAGCCATGCCGAGGTTCACGATCGACGCCATGCCGAATCCGTCGAAGTCCTTGGCGCGCGACGGGCCCAGGTGACCCCAGTCGACATGGGGCCGCGTGTGCATGGCCGGCAGAAGGTTCGCGGGAATCTGCTGAGTAGGCTCGCAGGGATTGGGAAAGCTGAGCGCGTTGGTCGTCTCCTGCACGAGCAGGTCGTTGAAGGTGAAGTACTCCTCCGTGCACAGCCCGAAGCCCGGAATGGTCTGGCCGAACAGCGGGTTGGGCGCGAGCAGGTTCCCGACGTTCAAGTCGTAGAAGCTGTTCATCTTCTGCATGCCCTCGTAGAGCGGCCAGCCGAAGTTCTCTCCACCGGTCTCCGAGATGTTGAGCTCTTCCCAGGCCCCGAGGCCCACGTCGCCGATCAGGATCCGCCCAGGGTGGTTCGGTCCAGTCGAGGTCCCCGGCATGACCGTGAAGCGGAACGGATTCCGAGCGCCGTAGGCCCAGACCCTCGACCGCGCCGCACGCGGACTGCCCGGCACGAAGAAGGGGTTGCCGACCAGACCGTCGCCGGTTGCAGGGTCGAGTCGCAGAATCTTTCCGTTGAGCGAGTCGACGAGCTGCGCGCGAAAGGCGCCGACGTCCTGGGCGGCAGGGAGGATGCCGTCGAGGATCGCCTGGGCGCTCGCGGTCGTCTTGCCCGAGTCGAGAACGGCCGCGCTGCCGTCGCCGCAGCCAGCGAGCAGCGAGCCGTCTTCGCCGAATCGCAGGGAGCCGGTCTCGTGGAGCTCGAGGATCGGGAAGCCGTTGGTGAAGTCCTCGCCAAGCAAGACCAGGCGGCTACCCGCAAGGACCGACTCGAAGTTGTCGGCGGCGTCCAGCGTGTAGCGAGTGATACGGCCGATCGTCGGACCGGCGAGGTCGCTGGTGAGCGGGTCGTATTGAGGAGTGCCGAAGAACTGGATGTAGTGGCGATCGACTTCGTAGAGCAGGTAGATGTAGCCGTTGGTCTGGAAGCTCGGATCGATCGCGATGCTCTTCAGTCCGCGGCTCGAGATGTTGGCGACCTCCTCCGAGATGTCGAGCAGGGGAGTGGCGGCCTTCACCTCGTTTTCGACTATCCAGACGAGGCCGGCTTTCTCGACGACGAGCAGGCGGCCATCCGGAAGGAAGCCCAGGTCGAGGGGTTGGTTCCAGCTCGCGATCTCGACCTCCTGGAACCCGGGCGGGAGCCCGACTCCGTCGTGCGCGTAGGCGGAAGGCGAGACGAGCAGCAGCGCGCCGAGGGCGCTGCAGAGAGTGCTCTTGGTCAAGGTGCTTCGCATCGGATGGAGGAGTCGAGGGCGCTGTCCCGCGCGGGCAGTCCGGGAATCCCCGCACAAGGATAACTCGCGAACCGGCCTGTGGTGCAGCTCGAGCGGGGAGCGGAGTGTCTGCTCCATTTTGGACGGTCCCTGGACCGAGCGGGTTCGATGCTCTGGAATTCTTTTCGCCCAATTCGTGGAGAGAATTCGGCGAGCCCACGGGCCGAGCCCGAACAGCACCCAGAATGAGCTATACGGCGTGGACCGGTCCGCCGCCACTCGCGGCTGCGAGCAGGGTGCGGCGCAGGTAGACGGGGACCATCTCGTGGCGGTAGTCGTGGTCGCCGGGGATGTTGGGCATCGGGCGACACTGCTTGTAGCCGAGCTGTGTCGCTTCGCGGACAGCCTCGTCGAACTCGGGGCTCCCGAGGGTCGTCCCCGTCAGAGCTTCGGCGAGCTTGCGAATGCGCGTCGGGCGAGCCTGCAGCGCAACGCACACAGCCGCCGCGTCGAGTACGACGTTGTTCGTATCGACGTCGATGCGCACCGCGACACCGAACAACGGAAAGTCGATCGAGCCTCGATCGCGGAGCTTGCCGTAGGCGCCGAGGTGCCCTGCCTCTCGCGCCGGGATTCGAATCTCGGTCAACAGGTCACTGGCGGGCACCTTCTTGTTGAAGATGCCATCGGACTTCCACAGGTCATCGAGGAAGAGCTCATGCGTGCCCGAGCTGTTCGCGAAGGCGAGCGTGGCATCGACGCTCATCAAGGCCGGCGCGGTGTCATTGCTCGCCGCGGCGACACACTTCGAGCCACCCTCGACGACATGGCAGAGGCTGCCGTCCTTCTTCAAGCAGAAGCCGAGCGCCTCGCGCCAGAAGTAGGTCTGGTTGTACCACTGGCAACGCGTGTCGAGCATGACGTTGCCGCCCAGCGTGCCCATGCGGCGGAGCTGCGGGCCGGCGACGAGACCGGCGGCCTGAGAGAGGGCCGGAGCGCGCTCGGCGACCAGCGCGCTCTTCGCGACTTGATCCAGCGGAGTCATGGCTCCGATGACGAGCGCACCGTCCTCCTTGCGAATGCCGACGAGCTCGGGGACTCCGGCCAGGGAGACGAGCTTCTTCGGTGTGAAGAGCTCGTGCTTCATGTTCGGCAGGACGTCGGTTCCACCGGCGATGATCATGACATCGGAGGTGTGAGCCGCGAGGAGCGACACGACCTCGTCGATCGTCGTCGGACTCGCCACCTCGAACTTCGGGAGGCGCAGCATCAGCTCTGCTCCACGGGCTGGACGGTCTTCTCGGCTTCGAGCTCGGCCAGTGCGCGCAGCACCTTGGCCGGAGTGAAGGGCAAGTGCTTGAGCCGGATTCCAACCGCGTCGAAGACGGCGTTCGAGATCGCGGGGATGACCGAGTGCAGCGGACCTTCGCCCGCTTCCTTCGCGCCGTACGGGCCTTCGGGATCGATGCTCTCCACGATCAAGGAGTTGATCTTCGGAGTGTCGAGCGTGGTCGGGATGCGGTAGTCGAGCAGCGACGGACCGGCGTGCAGTCCGAAGCGGTTGACATCGTGCTCCTCGAGCAGCGCCTCGGCGACTCCCATGTAGACCGAGCCCTCCATCTGACCGGCGACCAGCATCGGGTTGAGCGCGCGGCCGCAGTCGTGCGCCACCCAGACTTCGTCGCACGTGATTCTGCCCGTCTCGCGATCCACCGTGACCTCGGCGACGTGCGCCGTGAAGGAGTAGGCAGGCGAAGCGCCGATCGTTCCGCCGCGGTAGTCGCCGCCGAGCGTCGGCGTGTTGTAGGAGCCCGTGGATCCGAGCGTGTCGTACTCGGCTTCGGCCAGCTGGAAGGCCTCGCGCACGGGCATGGTCTGCTCCGCATCGGAGAGGTCGAGCACGACCCCGCCGCCCATGCGAATGCGATCTTCGGCGATCTCCCACTTCTTCGCGACGGCGGCGACGACTTGCTTGCGCAGCTTGCGCGAGGCGTCGAGCGCCGCGTTGCCGACCATGAAGGTCACGCGGCTCGAGTAGGCGCCCAGGTCGACCGGACACAGGTCGGTGTCGGCCGCCACGACGCGCACGTCGGAGACCTCGACGCCGAGCTCTTCGGCGACCAGATAGGCGACCACCGAGTTCGAGCCCTGCCCGATGTCGTTCCCGCCCGTGAAGATCGTCACCAGTCCGGAGCGATCGACCTTGATCTGGATGCCGGCCTGCGGCATGTCGTTCGGGTAGATCGGATAGTTGGTTCCCGAGATGTACATCGAGCCGGCGACGCCGAGCCCCTTGCCGTCGGGCAGCTGGCCGCGCCGCTCTTTCCACCGGCTCTCGCGCTCCGCATCCTCGAGGCACTGCAGGAAGCCACTCGAAGTGATGCGCTGACCGTTGACCGTCTGCGTGTTCTCGCCCTGCCAGTTCTTGCGGCGGAACTCGATCGGATCCATGTCGAGCGCGCAGGCCAGCTCGTCGAGCTGAACCTCGAATGCGAAGCGCGGTTGCACGGAGCCGTGTCCACGCTTCGGTCCGCAGGGCGGCTTGTTCGTGAAGACGCGCGTCGAGTTGAAGCGGTAGTTCGGAATGTGGACCGGCCCGGTCAAGAGCTGGCCGGAGTAGTAGGTCGTGACCAGGCCGAAGGAGCTGTAGGAGCCGCCGTCGATCAGGATCTTCGCATCGGAAGCGACCAGCGTTCCGTCGCTCTTCGCTCCCGACCGGTAGTGCATGTGCATCGGGTGCCGACCGCGGTGCGCGTAGAAGACCTCTTCGCGCGTCCACAACATCTTCACCGGGCGTCCGGTGATCATCGAGAGCTTGGCGACGCAGAACTCGAGAGAGAAGGGGTCCGACTTGCCGCCGAAGGCTCCGCCCAGGTTCGGCTGGATCACGCGGATGCGCGTCTCGGGCAGCTCGAGGACACGCGCGAGTGCGCGGTGGACGTAGTGCGAGATCTGCGTCGAGGACCAGACCGTCAGCAGTCCCTCCTCCGAAGTGTCCTGCGACCACTGCGCGACGGCACAGTGCGGCTCGATCGCGGTGTGCGTCGAGCCGTGGAAGAAGAAGTCGCTCTCGACCACGACATCGGCTTCGTCGAGGGCAGCCGAGACATCGCCGAACTCGAGCTCGACGTGCTTGCTGATGTTGCCCTTCTTGTTGGTCTCGTGAATCGCCGGGTCGTGGCGCTCGAGGCTCTCGTTCGGATCCGTGTAGCTGTGGAGCAGCTCGTACTCGACCTCGATCAGGTGGAGCGCGGCGTTCGCCGTGTCTTCATCGACAGCCGCAACGGCCGCCACCTCGTCACCGATGAAGCGAACGCGGTCCGTGGCGAGCGCGTTCTCGTCCGGCGTCCACGGAATCACGCCGTACTTGATCGGCATCGACTCGCCCGTAATGACGGCGTGCACACCGGGCAGCGCGAGCGCGGCGCTGGTGTCGATCGAGAGGATGCGCGCGTGTGCGTGCGGGCTGCGCAGCGTCTTCGCGTGCAGCATGCCCGGCAGCTGAATGTCGTCCGCATAGACCGCCTGCCCGGTAGCCTTGGCCAGGCCATCGACCTTGCGGTGGCGCTTGCCGATGACCTGAAAGTCGTCGCCCCAGGGCGGCTCCGTTCCGTGGTTGTCGCGAGCACTCATGCGGGCTTCTCCGACACGGTCTCGGCGATGGCGAGCTCGACGGCTTCGAGGATCTGCGTGTAGCCGGTGCAGCGACACAGGTTGCCGGAGAGGGCGGCCTGAATCTCGGCGCGACTCGGTGAGTCCTTCTCGTTCAGGAGCGCGCGAGCCGAGAGCATCATGCCGGGCTGACAGAAGCCGCACTGCAGCGCGCCGCAGCGATCGAAGGCGTCCTGGACGGGGTCGGGGCCCGTGCCGCCGGCCTGCATGTGCAGCGGGAGCAGCCCCTCGATGGTCGTGATCTCTCTCTTCTCGGAGAGCGCCGCGAGCCGGAGGCAGGAGAGCTCGGGCTTGCCGTCGACGAGCACCGTGCACGCGCCGCAGTCCCCCTTGTCGCAGCCCTGCTTGGAGCCGGTCAGGCCCAGCCGGTAGCGCAGGACCTCCAGGAGCGTCCAGTGGTCCGGCGCCGCGACTTCGATTCGGTCGCCGTTGATGGTCAGTTCGAGCACTCGCATGGCCGAACATTCTCGCCGCGAGGTGTGCGGGGCACAAGCCGAGGGCCCGGGATCGAGGCCAAGAGAGCCCACACTTTGCCGCGTCGTCCCGGATCGAGCCGGGCTCGCGCGCGTCTCAGCGCTTGGCCGGCTTCTTCATGCCCTTGTTGAAGTAGCTGGTCACATCCTCGAGGAAGGTCGCTCCCAGGTGCCGCTTCAAGACCTCGAGTTGATCCTCCGCCGACGGACTGAAGTTCGGGATGCGCTCCCAGGTTCCATCGGCTCGGGTCATGCGACCCTTCTCGTCGGTCAGGTGCCGGAGGTCCTCGATGATCTGGCCCAGCGCGCCGGGCTTGGCCTTCGTGATGTAGGAGATCGTTCCCCACGCGCGACCCGCCTGAATCGGGTCGTAGGTTCCGATCTTCCAGTCCGCGAGCGGGCCCAGGTCGAACGTCGGCCCGCTCTTCTTCTTGAACTGGACCTTGAGCTCATCGCGCCAGCCGCCGTGCTCCGCGACACCGACGAAGCGGTCGCGGTGGGGAAAGCAGAAGATGTTCCCGCGCACATCGAACTCGACGTTCCAGGCGATGCCGACCGAGATCCAGTACGGGATCGTGCGGAAGCGGCGCACGAGCATCATGCGCGCGATTCGATTGACGCTCTCGTTGAGCGGATCCCACTCTTCGACGCCGGGCGCCGTCCCGACGATGATGCCGACCAGAGGTCGGTGGAGGATCAAGCCGGGCAGGTCCGAGTAGGAGCGCGCCCAGCCCTCGGGCTTCTCTTCCCGCTTGCCGATGAACTCGAGCAGGGAAGCCATGTGCTCGGAGTTCTTCACATCGAAGAAGCTCGCCGCATCGTGTTCGAGGTCGTGCACTTCGCCCCAGGTGACTTCGAGCTCCTCGCTCGCCGGCGATTGGGTTCCACCGGTCTCCACTCCCTTGGAGTCGCGATCCGGAAGCGGCGCGAGCTGATTGACCAGCTCGAGCGCCGGGACGATCGTCTTCGACCAGTCCCTCGACGAGAACTTCTTCTTGTGCGTAAACATGATGAAGTCGCCCGACTCGGAGAGCTGCGCGACGTACTTCTCCTCGGCCGCCCAGGGTGTGAAGTACGCCAGTGCCTCGCGCGCTCCTTCGGAGATGCCTTCCGGGAGCTTGTTCGTCTTGTAGTTCTTGCCCTTCCAGGACAGCGCGATCGAGTCACCGCGCGCGGTCGAGCTTGCGATGCTTGGGAGAGCCGGGCTGGGGACGAGACCGGCACAGAGGACGACGAAGAGGAAGAGAGACTTCATGGGCGAGTGTTCGTGGCTGGGAAGAACCGGCGCGAGCTTTGGAACGCAGAGAGCTCGAGCGTGTTCCGCGGCTTGGGGCTGGCGCCTCTAGTCTCGCAGCATTTTAAGTGGTCCGCGCGGCCGAGTTTCTCGAAAAGGGCTTCCGCCCGCTCCGAGTTTTACACGTCTGAGACGTGGCTTTCCCGCGCGGACGAGGCTTGGGTACCGGAATACTCCGCGATGGCCTGCAAGAAGATCGGCCCCAGGTCGAGCGCTTTCTTCTCGCCGACTCCCTTGAGCTCGCGAAAGGCCTCGGGCGTCTCGGGTTTCAGAGCGGCCATCGCCGCGAGAGTGCGGTCGCCGAAGATGATGTAGGGCGGGACGTTGCGCTCACGGGCTAGCTCGCGCCGGACCTCGCGCAGCTGCTCGAAGAGCGTCTCGTCGATGGGGGGTAAGTCCTCGTCGACGGTGGTGCGTCTGCGCCGCGGCGCGCTCCCCCCCGTTTGTGCGGGACCGATTCGGACGAGACTGACTTCATGCTCACCGCGCATCAGCTCGACACCGTGCTGGCTGAGGTGCAGCGTCGGGTAGTTGCCGCTCGTCACCGACAGCTCTCCAGCGCCGACGAGCTGGTCGATCCAGCTGCGCACGGTGGTCACGCTCTCGCCCGAGAGCAGCCCGAAGGTCGAGAGCTGGTCGTGCCCCGCCTTCTTCACGCGCGCGTTCGCCTTGCCGCGCAGGACCTCCGCGATGTGTGCCGCGCCGTAGCGCTGCTTGCAGCGCACCACGCAGGACAAGACCTTCTGCGCGACGACGAGGGCGTCCTCCATCGGCTCGAGCTCGCCGAGGCAGACGTCGCAGGCCCCGCAGTTCTCGGACTCCCAGACCTCGCCGAAGTACTCGACCAGCGAACGGTGCCTGCACCTGGTGGCCGTCGCAAAGCTGAGCATGCCGGACAGCCGGTCGATCTGCGCGTCGAGGTGCTCGGGCGGAGCGTCGGTCTCACCCGCGCCGCGCGACATGATCTCCTTCCACGAGTGAAAGTCCGAAGCGGAGTAGAAGAGCACACACTCCGCCGGCAGTCCGTCGCGTCCCGCGCGCCCGGTCTCCTGCGCGTATTGCTCGATGCCCTTCGGCAGCGCGGCGTGGATCACGTAGCGCACATCCGGACGATCGATGCCCATGCCGAAGGCGACCGTCGCGACGATGACATCCAGGTCTTCGCGGCTGAAGCGCTCCTGCGTATCGAGCCGCAGCTCGGGATCCAGACCGGCGTGGTAGGGCGCGCAGCGAACTCCATTGGCCGCCAGGTTCTTCGCCGTGCGCTCGACCTCCTTGCGCGTGATGCAGTAGATGATGCCGGCCTCACCCTTGTGGCGATCGACGACCTTCTGGAGCTGATCGGCGAGCCCGCGGCGGCTGAACGCGCGGTAGGTCAGGTTGGGGCGATCGAAGGAGCCCACGAGGACGACCGGGTCGGTGAGGTTCAGCTCCCGGATGATCTCCGCGCGAACCTCCTCGGTGGCCGTCGCGGTGTAGGCGTGCACCGGCACTCCCGAGAGGTGGCGGCGGAGCTCTCCGATCAGGCGGTAGTCCGGCCGAAAGTCGTGGCCCCAGTGGCTGATGCAGTGCGCCTCGTCGACGGCGATCGCGCGCACGCCGCAGCGCACGAGCAGATCGATGAAGCCCATCTGTGCCAGGCGCTCGGGCGCGGCGAACAGAATCGACAGGCGACCGGCGGAGAGGTCGCTCATGATCCCGGCGATCTCGTCGGGCGGTTGCGCGCTCGTCAGCATCGCCGCCGCGACGCCCGACGCGATCAGCGCATCGACCTGGTCCTTCATCAGGGAGATCAGCGGGCTGAGTACCAGGGTCGGTCCCGTTCCCGCGGCCGCCGCAAAGCTACCGGGCGCGTGGGCCGCGTCGTCGCCCCAGGGATCGTCGCTCCACGGATTCTCCTCGCAGGCGACCTCGGACGGCGCCGCACTCGCGGGAGGAGCGACCGGCTCGGCCAGCGCGGACGTGAGCCGCGACTCCATCAGCGCCGGCGCTTGATAGCACAGGCTCTTTCCTCCGCCGGTGGGGAGCACGAGCAGCAGGTCCCGGCCCGCGAGGGTCGCACGAATGGCCTGCTCTTGTAGGGGACGAATCTCCCCGATGCCAAACGTTCGCTCTACGAGATCGGCGAGCCGATTCCACTCCTCGCCATCGACACCGAAGTCGGTCTCGGAACTTGTGCTCACATCCATGGGACGATTGGAGCGCTTCTCGGTTACGGATCAAGGTCCGAGTGGCAGATCGCTCCAACCGGCGAAGTTCCTTTTGGGGTAGCGTGTGCGCATGAACGCCAATCCGAGAGACAGCCAGCCCCTGGACGCCGACCTCTCCGAGTGGTTGGGCGAGGCCTCGCTCTTGACCGTGTTCCTCGCGCTCAATGTCGCGACCTTCCTGATCTACGGCTGGGACAAGCTGGGCGCAAAGCGGGGCTGGCGCCGGATCCCCGAGAAGACTCTGCTCCTGCTCTGCGCAGCGGGCGGAGCCGTCGGCGCCTGGAGTGCGATCCAGCTGTTTCGCCACAAGACGCAGAAGCAGAGCTTTCGTCGGCCGCTCATGGCGGCCACCGCGCTCAATCTGGTCTGGCTCTGGGCGGTCTACGAACTCTGGCTCGCCTAGAGTTCTCGAGCGGGGGGAGTGAGCACGGCTCGCTCGGAGGTGCTACCTGGGGCGGCGACCGCGCTTCGGGAAGGCGATGCTCTTGACCCACTTCGCGACGTCGGAGGCGACGCGCCGATCGTGGATGAGGTCCTCGCCCTTGCTCTTGCAGAGATCGACCTCGATGAACTCGTGGCCGTCGTTGGCCTCGGTTCCGCCCGCCTGAATCATCATCGCCGCGCTCTCCTTCTCACGCGGGGTGTAGACCTTGGTGGTCAGGCCGCCCAAGCGCTCGACCTCGCGAACGAGGTTGAAGCCCAGCTCGGGCTCGGAGTTCGGCTCGATCAGGACGACCGCGCGAACGTCGCTATCGCGTCCGGCGTGGTAGACGGAGAGCGCGCAGCCGGCGCGGAGGCCGACGAGTGTGATATTGGCGCCGTGGATCTCGCGGCGGCCGTCGATCCAGTTGGAGGCCGCCTCCAGGTCGCGCGGTGCGAAGGACCACATCTTCTCGCGCTCGCCCTCCTCGAGCTTGTCCCAATCCAGCGTCGGCGACTTGCTCGCGCCATGCCCGCGGAAGTCGGGGGCGAGGACGGCCATGCCCTGGCTGTGGAGGCGCTCGGCGAAGAGCGTCATCTGCGAGCGATCGCCGCCGGCGTCGTGGACGAGGATGGCGAGCGGTGCGCGCGAGCTCGAGTCCTTGGGGGCGAAGTAGTCCGCCGTCAGCTCGATACCGTCTTCGGTCTTGAAGGTGACGACCTTCGGCTTGACCGACGAGCCTCGCTTGGACTTGACCGGACTCTTCACAGAAGCGGTCTCGACGGAACGGACCGCATTCGAAATAACCGCATTCGAAATAACTGCCGGGCTGGCCGCAGCTGAAGTCTCACCAGCGGGGTCCGACGAACCGAGCGCCGGAGAGGCGAGCAGAGAGACCGCGATCAGGAGGGTCGGGTACATAGACTTCGGCAGAGAAGACGGAAGACAGCACGCTACGAAAAAAGCCCCGTCGAATAAGGCGGGGTGCTTTTTTTTAAGCGTGTTGGCCGGGGGGGGGTGAGGAGCGCGCGCGGCGCGGCGAACGAGAGGGTGAATTTCGCGTTCGGGTGCAAATAACTTACTGGTTTGGTTGAGCGTGGCAATACCCCGCGTGCGTTCCGGAGCCTTATCTCCCGGATTCGACACGGTTACGCGCCTGTTCGCTTTTCCGGTGAATCCGGCACCACTTCCACCGGGTATTCGCGTCGACCGCGCGGTCAACGAGTGCGGTAGTTGTCAGCCTAGGGTGAGTTGCCTGTGCGCATCGACCTCGTCGCGGTTCATGGCCAGGAGCACTTCATCGAGGCGGTCGGCCAGGTCCCAGGAGCTGTCGATGGCTCTCCTGACCTGCCGAACGAGCTGAACGGCCATGCGGAAGTTGCGGCAGATGTCGCCGAGCGGGGCGTGCGTCGTCTCCTCGAGCTCCTCGAAGGTGGCCCCACCGATCCAGGCCATGACCGTCTCCGAGAGACCCCAGTCCGGTTGTTTGAGCGGAGTGGGGATTCCCCGGCTCGTCTCGTGCCTCCTGAGACCCGCCATGATTTGATCCACATGGCGTCGTACGCCGCCGAAGATCTTGGGGGAGACGTAGAGCGGAGCGCCGCGCTTGCGATCCTCGTAGATGAGGCCGACGAAGACGACGGCCAGAGCGGACGCGGGTAGGTTCTCGAGTGAGCCGCGGAACAGCATCTCGGTGATCTGGAGCTCGAAGCCGTAGAGCAGACGGGCGAGCTTGCCGCGCGAGGTCAGGTGCTCGCCGTCCTCTTCGATGTAGCGCAGGTCCATCAGCATGCCCAGGTGATCTTCGAGCAGCCTGTGCTGGATGCGCTTGTTGCGCGAGCGAGCGCTCTCGCTCTTGGCGCGATGCTGGAACTGATTGAACGACTTCTCCCAGGCCTCGTGCAGGCGCTCGCGACCGATGCGATCGAGCAGGTGCAAGATGGAGGAGTAGGCCAATCGGAAGCGACTCGAGACCGGCTCGACATCGCCCTCGAGGATGCGCCGGAAGGGAGCCTCCTTCAGCGACGTCGGGTTGAGGAAGGAGACGACCGTGCCCTCGCTGTCGATGCCCTGTCGACCCGCGCGACCGGCCATCTGCATGTAGTCGCGCGTGCGCAAGAAGTCGAAGTTGACGCCGTCGAACTTGCGCAGCGAATGGAAGACGACCGTGCGCGCCGGCATGTTGATGCCGAGCGCGAAGGTCTCGGTGGTGAAGAGCATGCGCAGCAGGCCGGAGGTGAACATGCGCTCGACCAGCTCCTTGTGCACCGGCAGCATGCCGGCGTGGTGGTAGCCGATGCCGTGCGTGGCGAGCTGCAAGACCTCGCCCTTCAGCTCCGCTTCGTCGAGCTGGAACAGCGCGATCAGCTCGTGCTGGAGAGCCAGCATGCGCTCGCGCTCCTCCTCGGTGAGCAGCTGACGGTGCTGGTTGTAGAAGGCCAGGTTCTGGCAGTCCTTGCGGCTGAACGCGAAGATCAGGGCCGGGAGCTGGTCGTTCTCCTGCAGCTCGTCGAGGAGGGAGCGGAAGCCCAGCCGGTCGGCCTCGGGGTCGTGACGGTCGCGACCGCCGGACTTGCGACCGCCCGGCTTGCGCCGCCGCCGAGTTCCGGTCTTGCCGTGGCCACTCTCCGCTTTGCGAACCTTGGCAAGCGCCTTGCTCGTAAACATGCCGCTGCGCGCCGTGTACATGTGGTGGCCGAGCGGCACGGGGCGCGTGGTGGACTCGATCGTGACCAGGTCTTGCTTCCGGATCTCGCGGATCCAGTCACCCAGCTGCTGGATGTTGGCGATCGTCGCGGACAGGCAGATGAAGCGGATGCCCTCCGGCGCGAAGATCAGGCTCTCCTCCCAGACCGTGCCGCGCTCGAGGTCGTCCATGTAGTGGACCTCGTCGAAGACCACGTACTCGATGTCCGCCAGGGCCGCCGGGTCCTCGAAGATCGCGTTGCGCAGGATCTCGGTGGTCATGATCAGGACCTGGGCGCCCGGATTGATCGTGACGTCGCCGGTCATCAGCCCGACGTTGATCTCGGGCACGTCGCGGAAGTCGCGGTACTTCTGGTTCGAGAGCGCCTTGATGGGGGCCGTATAGATGCAGCGCTTGCCGCGGCGGACGGCGTCCTCGATCGCATACTCCGCGACCAGCGTCTTTCCGGCGCCGGTGGGGGCGCTGACCAGCAGGTTGGCGCCCGAGCGGATGGCCCGGACGGCGCGGCACTGGAAGTCGGCCAGGGTGTAGTGCTTCCACGTGAGGACCTCCTCCTCTGCTCCCTCCACAGGAGGAGCAGCTGCGGGGCGAGGGGCGTCCTCGGCGGACGGATTGGCCTCTCTCGGATTGCGTGGGATGCTCATGGCGCGTGTGCATCCTGCCCGCGCATCGATCCAAATAGAAGGAGGCGACCCTCGGACTCCGGGAAGGAGCCCCGAACCCAAGAGAAGCTTCCTTGGAATCGCTCTCTCAAACAGGTATCACAGAACTCGTTCTTCGCCGGTTTCCCCATCGACGATTCGAGGACCGAGCGCACGCGCTGCGCCTCTTCGATCGGAGATCCAGCGCCTTTTCTGACCCTACCCAACACCACTTCTCCCGCCGGGCTCTGCTTGCCCGGTCGAGTCCCATGGATCGAAACCAAAGTACTACCCGCGCCGATCTCCTCGAGCGGAAGCTCGCCCACCTCAAGATTCTCTCGCGCCTGCTCGGGCACGAGCTGCACGGCCAGACCGGCTCGCGCGTCACGCTCAGCCGTGAAGAAGTGCTCGAGGTGCGGACGACGCTCGACCTCTTCATCGAAGACATCATGCGCGGCCGCACGCCGGGCGTGAACACCGCTCCCGTCACGCGTGTCGAGCCCGAAGTGGTTCCGGCTCGCATCAACTAGGTCGGAGAGCGGAGGACCGGGCTCGCGAGCTTGATCGCGAACCCGAGCTCCGCACAACGTGGCCAAGCGCGGGGGCAGGCGAGTCGGCGGACCGGGCGGAATCTTGCTCTGCCTGGGCCTCGCCATAGTCGGTTGGTTGATCGGTGGAATCGAAGGGCGAGTCGTCGAGAGCGGCTTCCGCACGATCCACACGAACCAGGCTCGACTCGATAACGGACGCACCTGGGTCGACAGCCGCTGGGAGCTGGAGCTGCGCGAGAAGCTCGCCCGACTCGGCGAGCTCGAGGCCTCGGACAGCCAGGCCCGCGATGAGATCGTTGCGGAGATCGCGGCGCTCTCTTTCGTGGCGTCCGTCGGTGAACCGGAAGTGCTCTGGCCCGATGGCCTACGCGTGCCGATCCTCTTCCAGAATCCGGTCGCCTGCTTGCCGGTCGGCGAGGTCTTCTACCCCGTCTCCGCGGACGGGACGATCCTGTCCGGTGCGTGGGCGAGCCCTCCCAAGGTCGGTTCGGGTTGGCTCCCGGTCATCGGTGAAGTCGGCATGCACTACCCCGGCGCTGCTCCGGGAATCGTCCTCGATGGCGAAGCCGAGCTGGACGCCGTCTCGATCGCAACGTCGATGTGGGTGCACCTCTCGCACAGAGACTGGGGAACGCTCGGCCGCGTCGTCATCGACGCGCGACGCGGTCGCGAGACCGGACCCGACGAACAAGGTGCGCGCATTCACATGGAGCTCGAACGCGAGGTCTGGTACGGGAGACCGCCGCGAGCGGGAGCGCCCGGAAGCCTGCCCGACGAGGTCAAGTGGACCAACCTGTCGAAGGCGCTGGAGTGTCTGCGTTCCGGCGAAGCGAGCGGCAACTGGGCTTGGTTGGATCTGCGCTGGGACCGTGCCGAGATGCGCCTGTTCGAAAACGAGGATGGCGTCGACGAAGCCGCCCAAGAGTCCGGAGACTGAGTCCGATGGGAGGGTGGTTGCTCTTCCTCGCCACGACCGCGTCGATGGTTCCGCTCGTCCTGGGCTATTCGTCCGAGCTGGGGCCGCCCGGGAATCGAGCGACGGTCTTCGCGCTGGCCCTCCTGCCGTGGATGGCCCTGGTTGGCGCGCCGCGCATCGCGGCCGAGTGCACCTGGCGTTCCGGTGCTCGGATCCTGGCCTGTTCGAGCCCGATCCTCGTGCTGGCCGCTCGGTTGGACAGCGAGCGCGGTGAAGCGGGAGCTCTCTCGAGCAGCCCCCTCGCCTGGTTCGTCGCAGCGCTCTCCCTCGCGGCCCTTCACTTCGCGGCGGCTCGAGCCGGGAAGCGCGCGCGCGCCCACGGTCTCGCGTGGGTGCTGCTGGTCGTCGGTCTGCCGGCGCTCGGCTTCGTCCTGCGCAGCTTCTCGAGCACGCCCGAGAGCGCGGGCACCCCGGTTCGCGGCGAGGTGCTCGAGAACTTCAGCCCACTCAGCTTCTGCTTGCGCTTGGCGGCCGGTCACGGCGACACGCACTCCGCTTCGGCGCTGGCATCGTTGTCGGTCAGCCTGGTCGTGCTGCTCGTCGCGGCCGAGTTCGATCGCAGGCTTTGGCGCCCGCTGAGCGAGAGGGGCGACGACGCGTGATTGCGTTCGCCCTACTCCTGGCGCTCGCGCCCTCGGCCAGTCTGGACAGCCTCGGAGAGGTGACGCCCGAGGTCGCGCTGGTCGAGTTCGAAGGGCCGACCTCTGGCGGGGCGGTCCGGCTGGGCACTCTGGTCACGCGGGTCGAGCTGGAGCTCGAGCGCGGCGAGGTTCGTCGAGTGCGCGTACCCTTCTCGGCCGGGGAGCTTGCGACGCGGGATGTCGAGCTTCGCTTCGAGCTGGAGAGCGGCGCGGCGCGCCTGCTCGAGTGGGAGGATGGGAGTGCGCAAGAGCGCTGGTCTCGCTTGCCCGCAAGCCTCCGCGGCCGACCGATTCCGGCGCCGGGTGGCATCGGGTCCCGGCCGACGCCGCTCGGCTTCGCCGTGCTCGGGAGCGGACTGCTGCTCGTCTTCGTGTTCCGCTCGCGGCCGCGATTGTCCGTCCTGATCGGGCTCGGAGCGGCCGCGCTCCTCCTCGCGCTTCCCACGGTCGAGCGAGTCGGCCAGTCGGAAGTCGTCGTGCTGGAAGGGGAGGGCCAGAGCGGGACCTGGATTCGCGTGCGGGTCCAGCGGGCGGAGACCGAGGTGGATCCAGATCGGCTCGTGCGGCTGGGCGTCGTTCCGAGCGACTCGGCGGTGACCTGGACGGTGCGCGAGTCGTCGGGTGCTCGCCCGAGCTGGCGTGCCCAGGTCGGGTCGGTCACGGGGGCGCGGCTGATCGCGGCCGAGTCTTTCGAGGGCTCGGTCCTCATCGATCCGGGACTGGACGGCGAGCCGGCGATCGCTGCGCTCGACTTCCGCTCCACCTGGGTGCGCGAGGCGGCCAGCGGCTCGAGACCCGAGGCGCGGGGGCTCTGGGCGCGAGGCGAGCCTCTGCCGACGCAGGTCTCCTCGGAGGCGCCGACCCCGCCCGGCTGGCTCGTCGCGGGTCTCCCGCCCGGAACGAGGGTGTTACTCGGCGAGCTGGAGGAGGCGGATGGAGCCGTCGTCTGGGTCCGGCTGACCCGCTTTTAGCAGGGCAGTTCCGAGGAATAGCGCGGGAATAGGATTGATGCCGCCGGGACCCCCCGATACTTTCTTTGGCCCAAATCCTGGATCGAGGCCGAGAAGCCTCCGTCGAGGGGGCTGGGAGAGCGAGGTTGCGCGCCATCTGGAAGCGTCCTCGCCACCCGCGTTATCGATTCTCTCTCTCCGCGCAAGGCGCGGCGCACTCTCTACTCGTCATGAAGTCCACCCACGTCAAAGCCAGCGACACCGAAGAGCGCTGGTTCGTTTACGACGCTTCCGAGCACATTCTCGGCCGCATGGCGACCAAGATCGCGATGCAGTTGATGGGCAAGGATCGCCCGACCTGGACTCCCAGCGAGCACGGCAACACTCACGTGGTCGTGATCAATGCGGGCAAGGCGCGACTGACCGGTAAGAAGGACGGACAGAAGGAGTACCAGACCTACAGCGGCTACCCCGGCGGTCAGTACATCTGGCCGGTCGAGGTCCTGCGCGAGCGTCGTCCCCGCGACCTCGTCGAGCTGGCCGTGAAGCGCATGCTTCCCAAGGGGCGCCTCGGTGCACGCATCTTCAAGAACCTCAAGGTCTACGGAGAGAACGAGCATCCCCACAGCGCGCAGCAGCCGGCCAAGGTCGAAGCGACCATCTCCTAGTTCCGCTAGATCCTTCCCATACCTAGATCCTTCCCATACCTAGATCCTTCCCATACAACGCTACCCAAGTCCCGCGAGCTTCCGTTTTCATCGCTAGAGCAAACCTGAGATGACCGTCAACAATCCGTACACCTGGGGCCTCGGCCGTAGGAAGAGCTCCGTCGCCCGCGTCCGCATCAAGCCCGGTTCGGGAGCCTTCCACGTCAACGGCAAGCCGATGGAAGAGTTCTTCCCGTGCATCGAGGACCGCACCCGCGTGCTCTCGCCGCTGGTGGCGACCGAGTCCACCGAGGCCTACGACATCTTCTGCAACGTCAATGGTGGCGGCCACACCGGCCAGTCCGGCGCTGTGCTCCTCGGCCTTGCGCGTGCGCTCAAGACGCACAACGAGGCGACCTTCGAAGCCCTTCGCGACGGCGGTCTCCTGACTCGTGACGGTCGTATGAAGGAACGCAAGAAGCCCGGTCGACGCGGTGCGCGACGCGGCTTCCAGTTCTCGAAGCGCTAGACCGTTTCCGAGCTCACTGGCTCCTTCGAGCGAGTGGCAACCTGTCCGTACACGCGGCGCGGTCCCTGGATCGCGCCGCTCTCATTGGAGCCCCGTGGCGCGCGAATTGGTGCCCTCGCGAATGTGCGGTATCCTGTAGCGCTCACGGTAGTCTTTCCTTGATTGGGCTCTCCTCGATCCACACTCCACTCCCATGGCTGGTCACTCACACTCCGCGAACATCGCTCGCCGCAAGAACTCGGTCGATGCGAAACGTGCCAAAATCTTCAGCAAGTGCGCGCGGGCCATCATGTCGGCCGTCCGGCAGGGCGGAGCCGATCCCGATGCGAACCTGAAGCTCAAGTACGCGATCGAGAAGGCGCGTGCGGAGAACATGCCGAAGGACAACATCATTCGCGCCATCAAGTCGGCGTCGGGTGACAAGTCCGGCGACGAGTGGGAGGAGCTCACCTACGAGGGCTACGCAGCTGGCGGCATCGCGCTGATGGTCGGCTGCCTCACGAACAACCGCAACCGGACCGCAGCCGACGTCAAGCACATCTTCGACAAGCGCGGAGGCAACCTCGGCGCGCCCGGCTCGGTCTCGTACATGTTCGACCACCGCTCGATCCTCGTCGTGCAGAACGGCGAGTTCGACGAGGACGCGCTGATGGAGATGGCACTCGAGGTCGGCGCGGACGACGTCGAGGTCGGCGGCGAAGAGTCGACCTTCTACGCGCCAGCCACGGACTTCCTCGCCGTCAAGGCGGCGCTGGAGGAGAAGGGCCTCGAGTTCCTCTCGGCCGAGGTCGGCTACGTCGCGCAGACGCCGATCACCATCGAGACTCTCGAAGACGCCAAGAAGGTCTTCGGTCTGATCGAGAGCCTCGAGGACAACGAAGACGTCCAGAACGTCTACTCGAACTACGACATTCCGGACGAGTGGGTCGAAGAGCTCTGCTCCTGAGTCGCTGAGTCCGCGCCGAGCGCGGCCGACATCGCTATGCTGGGCGGCCCCGTCATCCGTCTGCGCCGATAGTTTGGCCCCTCCGACCAGGACTTAGCCTTGATCGTTCCCCGAACCTCTCGCGAGGAGATCCTCGCGAAGCTGCGCGCCAAGCGCGAAACGAACCGTCCCATCTGGATTGCGAGCGCCGGCAGCGGCCTGGTCGCGCGGCTGCTCGAGAGCGCCGGGGTCGACTGCATCAACACCTTCTCCGGGGCGCGCCTGCGCGCCAATGGAATGGGGACAATGTCGATGCTCTGGCCGATCCTCGACTCGAACAAGCAGACCCTCGACTACACCTCGCAGGACATCCTGCCGGCGCTGAAGGGCGATGCTTTCGTGTGCGCCTGCATGAATCCCAACGATCCGCTGCGCGACATGGTGGCGGTGATCGAGCAGCTGAAGGCCATGGGAGTCTGCTCGGTCTCGAACATCGGGCCGTCGATCAGCTACGTCGACAAGGACAGCCAGATCTATCGCGTGCTCAACAAGAGCGGGATCACCTTCGAGAACGAGGTCGAGTTCATGAAGGTGGCCAAGGAGATGGGCATGGTCACGATCGGCCTGGCCTTCGACGAGGAGGACAGCTGCCAGCTCGTGCGCGAGGCGCAGCCCGACATCTTCTGCTTTCACGCCGGCACGACCAAGGGCGGGCTGACCGGCTTCGACAGCGGCGAGACGATCGACGAGACGGCACAGCGGACCGAGAGCGCGAACAGCAAGCTGCGTGAGCTCTCGCCCGACACCTGGCTCGTCGCGCACGGCGCGGCCATGGAGACGCCCGAGGATGCGCAGTTCATGCTCGACCACACGAGCTGCGACGGTTTCTGGACGGGCTCCTCTACCGAGCGCCTTCCGATCGAGCGCGCCGTGACCGAGACGGCCAACCAGTTCGCCGCTCTGAAGTTCCCGGCGAAGCGGAGCTCCTGAACATGGCCGACCGAAAAGTGATCGCGATCCTCGCCACGCTCGACACGAAGGGCGAAGAGGCGGGCTATCTGCGCGAGCAGCTGGCGAAGCTCGGGAGCCGAGCGCTCGTGTGCGACATGGGCGTGATCGGAACGCCGGGTGCGGAGGTCGACGTGACGCGCGAGGAGATCGCGCGGGCGGGAGGGACTCCGCTCGACGAGCTCCTGAAGGATCCAACGCGCGAGCGAGCCGCCCCGGTGATGGTCGCCGGTGCGATGCAGATCCTGCGCGAGAAGGTTCGGGCCGGCGAAGTGCACGGCGTGATCGGGCTCGGCGGCTTCCAGGGAAGCTCGGCCTGCACGCAGGTGATGCGCGCGCTGCCCTACGGCCTGCCGAAGGTGATGGTCTCGACGGCGGCTTCCGGCGATACGGCGAGCTACGTGGACATCATGGACATCACGATGATGTTCTCCGTCGGCGACATCCTCGGGCTGAATCCGTTCATGCGGAAGCTGCTCGCCAACGCGGCTGGTGCGGCACACGGAATGGCACAGGTCGAGGTTACGCTCGACACGACTGGCGGCGGCAAGCCGCTGATCGGCATGTCGAACCTCGGCGTGCTCACGAAGGGTGCGCTCACGGCGCTCGAGCTCTTCGCCGAGCGCGGCTACGAAGTGATCGTCTTCCACGCGATCGGCTCGGGTGGTCGCGCGATGGAGCACATGATGAAGGAGGGCATCATCGGAGCCGTCTTCGACTACGCGATGGGCGAGATCGCGGATGAGGTCTTCGGCGAGCTGCGCGCCGGCGGGCCGGAGCGCCTCACCGTCGCGGGCAAGCTCGGGATTCCGCAGGTGCTCTGTCCGGGTGGCGCCGAGCACCTCGGCGTGCTGACCGAGCCGAACGTCGTGCCCGACCGCTACAAGGAGCACACCCACGTCTTCCACAGCCCGGTCGTCTTCGTGCCGCGGCTCGGTGCCGAAGAGTTCGTGCGCGTCGCGAACGACATCACCGAGCGCCTCGCGCACACGAAGGGCAACGCTGTCCTGATGCTGCCGACCGACGGAACCGGGAGCTATGCGAAGCCCGGCGGAGACCTGCGCGACACGGAGAGCGATGCGGCCTTCTTCGCGGCGCTCAAGGCCGGAGTGGGCGAGGGGATCGAGGTCGTAGAGCGTCCGACCCATGCGGAAGATCCCGCCTTCGTCAAGGAGTGCGTGGACCGGCTGATCGACCTGATCGAGTCCTAGTACACCGCTCAAGAGCGTCGCGGCTTTCGGGCAATTGAGCTAGGCTCTCTCCCCGGAGTCCGCTGGCTCGCGGACTCTCGCATGCGTCTCGCCGAACACGGCAGCACTCCAGTCCGGCGCTCGTCGCAGGGCCTCTCGATCGGACCTCCGCGATGAACACAGTGCGCTCTCTCCTCTTGTGCGTCGGACTCGTCCTCGCGCTCTCCTCCATGCTCGGCGTGCCCGCCGACAATCCTCACCGCGTGGACTTCGTCGGCACCGAAGGACCCGGCCTGGGCAAACACATCGTGCTCCTCGCCGGTGATCACGAGTATCGCTCCGAAGAAGTCCTGCCCGCACTCGCGCGCATCCTGGCCAAGCGCTTCGGCTTTCACTGCAGCGTCTTCTTCACCCTCGATAAAGCCGGCTTCGTCGAGCCGGGCAGCTCGCGCATGCGCGGCCTCGAGGTCTTGAAGGAGGCGGACCTCGTGATCTTCGGGTTGCGCTTCCAGGACTTCGAGGAGGCCGAGATGCAGCACATCGTCGACTACCTCGATCGCGCCGGACCGGTCGTCGGCCTGCGCACCTCGACGCACGCCTTCAACATCGCGGACGGCCCGCACGAGCGCTTCACCTGGAACTACGAAGGCGACGAGTATCGCGGCGGCTTCGGTGATCAAGTGCTCGGCGAGACCTGGGTGGGACACTACGGAAAGAACCACGCGCAGAGCTCGCGAGTCGTGCCCGAGGAAGCGCAGGGCGAACACCCGATCCTGCGCGGCGTGCGCGACATGCACGTCGTCTGCGGCGGCTACCAGGCCTATCCGCCGGAGGATGCCACCATCCTCGCGCGCGGTGAGGTGCTGAACGGCATGGAGGCGGACGCGCCGGCCGACGAGACGAAGGAGCGACTGCCCGTCGTCTGGACGCGCAACTACACGGGCGAGGACGGAGCCGAAGGGCGCGTCTTCACGACGACGCACGGTGCGTCGGAGGACATCGTGAACGCGGGCTTTCGTCGGCTCCTGATCAACGGGAGTCTGTGGGCGCTCGGGATGGAGGATGCGATTCGAGCGGAGAGCGACATCTCCTTCGTCGGCCCGTACAACCCGGCGAAGTTCAGCTTCGGTGGCTACCGCCGCCAGGTTCGACCCTCGGACCTCGCGGGTTGGGACACACCGATCTTCGATGCGAGCAAACCGACAGCGGACTGACGGAACACCGACGACCGAACAGAACGACGCCGGAGCCGAGCTCTGGAGAACATCCAAGAGCACTCGAGTATGAACTTCACCCTGACGGCTGCGCTCGCTCTCCTTCCGCTGGTCTTCGTTTCGGAGCCCGCGTCTTCGGTTACAACGCCAAGCGATCCGGCGCCGATTCGTCTCGAGAAGGGCGCTCGCATCGTCCTCCTCGGCAATGGACTCGGCTCGCGCATGCTGCACTTCGCGCACTTCGAGGCCGGCCTGCACCTGCGCTTCCCCGAGCACGAGCTCTTCATCCGCAACCTGTGCGACGAGGGCAACACGCCGGCCTTCCGGCCGCACTCCGGACGCGCTAATCAGCTGGGCTTCCCCGGCGCCGAGGCCTTCGTCGAGTCTTACACGGATGGACGCATCGCGAGTGGCGCCGGCCACTTCGAGACCGAAGAGGAGTGGCTCGCACGCCTCCAGCCCGACGTGCTCATCGCCTTCTTCGGCTTCAACGAGTCCTTCGAGGGACAGGCGGGCCTCGCGAACTTCCGGGGCGAGCTCGACGCCTTCGTGAAGCACACGCGGCAGCAGAGCTACAATGGCGGAGGCCCGGTCGAGCTCGTGCTCGTCTCGCCGACCGCCTTCGAGGATCGCTCGGACGTGATGAGCGTTCCCGATGGCAAGCGCGAGAACGCGAACCTCGCGGCCTACACGTCGGTGATGGAGGCGGTCGCGAAGACGACGGGCACGCGCTTCGTGAATGCGTTCAATCCGTCGCTCGAGTGGCAGGCGAGCTCTCGACGCCCGTTGACCGCCGACGGCGCGCTCCTCAACGACACAGGCTACCGCTTCCTGTCGGCTCACCTGCTCGACAACCTATTCGGAGCGACGACCTCGAACGAGCCGAAGTTCGAGGAGCTCGTCTACGAGTCGGTGCGCGAGAAGAACTGGTTCTGGATCAACGACTTCAAGATCCCGAACGGCGTGCACGTCTTCGGGCGGCGCTTCAATCCCTTCGGCCCCGACAACTATCCCTTCGAGGTCGAGAAGGTCCGCGCGATGACCGCGATTCGCGACGAAGCGATCTGGGCGGCGACGCGCGGAGAGACGATCGACGTTGCGGCGCGGGACGCGGAGACCGCGGCGCTCCCGCCGGTCGAGACGAACTACAAGCTGAAGGAAGACGAGGGGCCTCCGAGCTTCCTGACCGGCGCGGAGGCGCTGGCCACGATCGCGGTTCCGCCGGGCTACCAGATTCAGCAGTGGGCCACCGAAGAGGAGTTCCCCGACCTCGCGAATCCCGTGCAGCTCTCCTTCGACAACGCCGGTCGCCTGTGGGTCGCGACGATGCCGAGCTACCCGCACTACCGCCCGGGTGATCCGCGGCCGGACGACAAGCTGCTCATCCTCGAAGACACCGACGGCGACGGCCGAGCGGACAAGCAGACCGTCTTCGCGGACGAGCTGCACCTGCCGATGGGCTTCGAGCTCGCGCCGGAAGGCGTCTACGTCTCGCAGGGTATCCACCTGGTGCTCCTCGTGGACGAGGACGGCGACGACTACGCGGAGCGGCGCGAGATCGTCCTGAGCGGCTTCGACGACCACGACACGCACCACGCGATCGGCGCCTACTGTGCGGATCCCTCCGGCGCGATCCTGATGTGCGAGGGCACTTTTTTGCGCACGAGTGTGGAGACCGCCTACGGCCCCGTGCGCGGAACCGACGGCGGCTTCTTCCGCTACTCACCCCAGCGCCGCAAGCTCGAGCGCCACGCGCAGCTCCCGATCCCGAATCCGTGGGGCGTCGCCTTCGACGACTGGGGCCAGCACTTCTTCTTGCACACCTCCGGCTCGAACACCGAGTGGATGCTGCCCGGCTCGATCCGCCCGCGCTACGGCGTGTCGACTCCCGGCAGTCGCAACCTGATCGAAGAGGCGCACCGCGTTCGACCGACCTCCGGGATCGAGTTCCTGAGCAGCCGGCACTTCCCCGACGAGGTCCAGGGCGACCTTCTACTCAACAACACGATCGGCTTCCTCGGCACGAAGCAGCACGCCGTGACGGAAGACGGGACCGGCTACGCGACGAAGTGGCGCCAGGACCTGACCAAGTCTTCGGACGCGAACTACCGCCCGGTCGATATCGAGGTCGCGCCCGATGGCTCGCTCTACCTGGTCGACTGGCACAACCCGCTGATCGGGCACATGCAGCACAACGCGCGCGACCCGCTGCGCGACCACGACCACGGCCGCATCTATCGCATCACCTATCCCGGGCGGCCGCTGGTCGAGCCGGCCGAGATCGCGGGGGCTCCGGTCGAGACCTTGTTCGAAAACCTGAAGCTGCCCGAGTATCGCTCGCGCTATCGCACGCGGCGCGAGCTGCGTGGTCGCGACGCCGATTGGGTCTTGCCCAAGCTGGCGGACTGGGTCGAGGCGCTCGACGAGAGCGACCCGAGCTACGAGCACCGCCTGCTCGAGGCGCTCTGGGTGAGCTGGGGCTTCGACCGTGCCGATGAGGCACTGCTGCGGCGCTTGCTCGCCTCCGAAGATCACCGCGCCCGCGCTGCTGCCGTGCGCGTGCTGCGCTACAACACGACTCTCGTCGCCGATTCCGTCGAGCTCTTCGAGCGCGCCGCTCGCGATGCGCATGGGCGCGTGAGACTCGAAGCGATCGCCGCCGCCTCGTGGCTCGACCGAGAGGACGGGCTCGACATCCTGGCGGAAGCCGCTCTCGATCAAGCGGAACAGCCCGTCGACGCGAGCCCCAAGCACGTCGAGGTCCTCGAGGGCGGCCGATTCCTCGAGCTCCGACACCCCGCGCTTCGGAGCGGCCAGGTCCGCTCGTTCCGCATGACGGTGCAGGCCGAGAGCGCGATGATCAACCTGAACGAGCTGGTGATCACGAGCGGTGGGGAGGACGTGACCGCGCGCGCCACCTTCTCGCAGTCGTCGGACTACGGCGACGGTGTCCACCCGATCGCGGACCTGGTGGACAAGAACTACGAGAACTTCTCGCACACCAAGGACGAGCCGAACCCGTGGGTCGAGGTGAGCTTCGAGGAGCCGCTCCCCATCGACCTCGTCAAGATCTGGAACCGCCCGGGCTTCGAGCACCGCTTCGACCCGGTCGAGATCGTCTTCCGCGGCGACGCCGGTGAGCTCGCGACCGTCCACTTCAGCATTCGCGAAGAGCTGAAGGGTGTCTACGCCGACGACTGGATTCGAAACGCCTTCATCACCGCCAGGGCACACCTGAACGATCGGACGGTCGAGCAAGCCGTCGCAGTCGAAGTTCCGGACCACTTGAAGGGCGACGCGCGCGACCGGTACGTCCTCGGCGCCGAGGTCTACTCGCGCGACGGTCACTGCATGACCTGTCACCAGCCCGACGGGCGCGGCCTTCGCGCCGCCGGCTTCCCTCCGCTCGCGCAGACCAGCTGGGCAACCGGCGACGAGGACCGCCTGATCAAGCTCACGCTCAACGGACTGCTCGGTCCGATGGAAGTCGAGGGGGAGTCGTACCCCGGCCTCGTACCGATGACTCCTTTCGGTGGCATGCTCGCCGACGAGGAGATCGCGGCCGTCTTGACCTACGTCCGCAACGCCTTCGGCAACCAGGCCTCGACGATCTCGCCCGAGAAGGTCGCCGAGGTGCGCGCCGCCACGCAGTCGAAGGTCGGCTTCTACTCGCCCGAGGAACTCGAGGGCGGCTCGGCCACAGCAGGCCGTCCCTTCGTCGCGATGTGGACGATGGACGACTTCACAGAAGCTCTCTCTCAACCGCTCCGAAACCGTTCCTTCGAGCGCGGCCGCGAGATGTTCGAGGTCGCGAGCTGTACCACCTGCCACAACATCGAGGGCCGAGGCCAAAAGTTCGGAGCGGACCTCTCGCCCGTCGGCGAGAAGTACACCAGCACCGAGCTGCTCCGACACATCCTGGAACCCTCGGCCTCGATCAGCGACGAGCATCGCCTCTACCGAATCGAGCTGCGCGACGAGTCCCTCTACGTCGGCTTGATCGTCGACCGCTTCGCCAGCAAGATCCGAATCGCCGAGCGCCTCCAAGAGCCCGACCAGACCATCCTGCTCGACCTCGAAGACATCGCGGACTTCACGCCACTCGAGACCTCCCCAATGCCCGAGAGCCTGCTCGTACTCCTGACCCACGAGGAGATCCTCGACCTCTTGGCCTACGTGGCGGCGAACGGAGACCGAAAGAACGTGGCATTCTCGAAGTGAGCTCCACCGGATCGCGGGCTTCGAACCCGTCCTTCGGTGTGGTTAGCGTCCGGTGCGGTCAACTTCGTAGCGCTTGATGTGTGCTTCTTCTGTGCGCTTGGCGCTGGACGTACAATCGGCGATCTGTTGCGCGCTCGACATGGTGTGCCCCCGACGAATACAGCCGTTGCTTTTCGCAATCTTCCTGATCGCCGGGGCCAGCTTCTCTAGCAATGCAGATTTTAATGTATGGAACGACGATCACTATCGCGGAGGGACGCTGCATTGGGTGGGGCTCTCGGCCCTGATTGTCGCATTGTTCTCGTTGCCCAGTATTTGCGCCGCCAAAAGAAGAGCAGACACGAACCATGGCTAACATGCCGCTCCAGCGGATCGCGTTCGGCGGCCGCTGATCGGTACAGCCATTAGGCGTAGGAGACGTTCGATGCAAAGAGGAAAACTCAGCAAGCGATTGGTTCCCGCCCTGCTCGTCAAGGACATGGCCGATACACTGGAGTTCTATGTGAAGCTCGGCTTCGAGGTCACGGGATATCATCCCGATCAGCAACGCGCCACTTGGGCTGAGGTTGCACGGGATGGCGTCGCGCTTCAGTTTCACACTGAACCGCCGTGCGGGACACCGCCCGAACCCACCTGCAGCGGGACATTCTACTTTTACCCCGAGAGCGTTGTCGTACTGGCGGACGAACTGCGTGGAAAGGTCCAGTTCGCTTGGGAGCCCGAGGACATGGAGTACGGAATGCGAGAGTTCGGAGTGCAAGACCCAAATGGCTACTACCTGGCATTCACGGAGCCCGACTAACGCGATGCAAAGGGACGCCGCTTCGCGACCGACCGCTGATCACCAAAGCCGTTATGGCTGCTGGAGAACTAAGAGGAGCACTATGATGGACTGATTTGCCAAGGGTTTTCGTCGCGCCGCTTGCAAACACGACAGTTGCAAGCGCCAGCACGCACTCGGTGGCAAACCGGGCGGCCGTGGAGCGCTGCTGGCAGCTTGGCTTCTTGCTCCCGTGCTCTTGCCGGGGAGAGCGAGCGCATTGCATCAGACCTCCACGGCATCCTGTGAGGTCAAGGTGCTCGGGACCGCACCGCCGCGGATAACTGTTCGTGCAACGTTGCCGAGCAATGCCGAGCTTTGCCCTCAAGAGCGACGAGGCCCCGTCGCTAGGGAACCTGGCGCGGATTATTCATGAGCCGCGAGAGAAAACGTCGCGACTCGGTTCCTGCCCGTGCTTTGCGTGCGTCGGACCCACAGACGACTATGTAAGGTCGTCAAGGACGCCAGCGTGCGCAAGGTGCCGGCAGGAGCCGAGAGGCCTGCAACGCCAGCCGTTCGTGGCGGTTGCTCCGTGTGGTCACGAGTTAGTCCGTCTAGTCATGTCAGAGCAAGGCGACGGTTCGGCGCGTATCCACGTGGATACGGCCGCGTCCGAGGCCGCTCAGGTGCTACAACGTGCGGGCATGGGTAATAATCGACAATCGGGGTAGACTAACCGGTTGCAGCGGCCCGCTGCTGCAACCGATGCGTTCTGCGGTTGGAGGCCGCACGTCATGAAGCTCGAGTACATCGCCGAACTGATCCATGGAAACGGACAGATAACGCTCGGCACGGTCGGCCCGGCCGAATGCGCAGCCGTCGCGTCGGACGAGGCAAGATGTCTCGCAATGCTCGTGCGGCATCCCGGTGAATCGTTGACGGCCCTTCTGATGCGTCTCGACGCGGCGATAGAAGCCGCGGTGGACCGCAACGAGATCATCGATGAGATCAATGGTTAGGCGCATAGACCACGGCATTTTACCCATAGGGCGTTAGACACACTCGTGAACGCCCCGGTTGACGCAGCGATCAGCTTGGCCTAACCTGCCGGTGAGGAACTCGACATGCAGGAATCACCGATCCATCTCTCCAGTCAGGTGTTGGGTGGGACCGCGGTCTTCCGAGGGCCCCGCGTTCCCGTTCAGGCGCTCATCGACTACCTCGAGGCTGGCGATCGCCTTGACGATTTCCTCGCCGACTACCCAACGGTGACGCACGGCCAGGCCGTTGCGGTGCTTGAACTCGCACGGGAGGCTCTCGGTCGCAATGCGCGTGCTTCTTGACGAGTGCCTTCCTCGGCGGTTGAAGACAGTCCGCAGTGGACACGATGTCCAAACTGTTCCGGAGGCCGGTTGGGGTGGCAAGGAGAACGGTGATCTTCTTCGGCTCGCGGCAGCCACCTTCGAAGCTCTCGTCACGATCGATCAGAATCTGCCTATCAACAGAACCCGAAGATTGCGGAGATCGCCGTCGTGGTTCTCGAGCGCCGGAGTAACCCTTTCGACGACTTGCTCCCCTTGGTTCCGCGCCTACTGGAGTTGCTACGTGGCAACTTGCACCTGGAGAGACGGTGCGGATCGGTATCCGACAAGGCGATGGAGACGGACGCCGCTTCGCGGCACCACTGAGTACCAATGGCGTTAGACAGTTAGACAGACAGTAGAGCGGAGACAGTGCGATGAGCTACGACCGTGCTAAAGTCGAGGAGACCGTGATGGCACTCTTGTTCCTGACGATGTTCAAGGATGGCCCGATCACGAGGGCTTGGAAAGGACAGGACTGGGACATCATGAACGGACTCTTCGAGCGGGGATGGATTTTGGATCCGAAGGGCAAGGCCAAGTCCGTCGTGTTGACCGAGAAGGGAGAACGGGCGGCAGTAGAGCTCTTCAAGAGGGATTTTGAGCTGCCTGTCCAACACTCATAGGACCCGCCAATCGAGGGCAGAGTTTGGGCACCTCGACACCTTTAGCGGGAGCAATTCTGGGTTGAAAAGGCGAGCCTGATGTGCACGCCACTGCAACGCAGTAAGATCATGGAGGTGAGCGCGTTCGCCACTGAAGCAGGAGCCTAACTGGCTGAGGCAGACGGACGGCCGATTGGCCGGTGCTACTGATCGGAAAAGCGGTTAGGCATACATCCGGATCGGATCATGGCAAAAAAGAGAAAGACAAAGGTCAAGGCGAGAGCCGTGCGGAGTGCAGGATCTGGCAACCAGAAACGTCGTTGTGGGCTTTGCGGGAAGGCAAAACGCGTGCAGCAGACGGAGTGCTGCGGGAACTGGATCTGCGACGACGAAGACTCCTACGTCCCGTTCTCTTTCTCGCGGGATAGTTGCTCGAGGAACCACCATCGCTACACGCTCTGCGGATATCACGACGCAGAAGGTCACGCCGGCACGTGGCAAGAATGCCTGAGCTGCCGCGACGAGTTTGAGACCGAGATGTACGCCTACTACGGAACGAACGATTACAACTTCCAGAAACTCGCGAACCCTCCCAAGTTCGAACCTACGCTCTGCGCCAAGTGCGGCCGTCGCATCGCACTCGGTGATGGCGGATACACGCAGATGGGAGACACGTACGCGTGTATTGATTGCAGCGAGCAGGACATTCAAAGCCTGCTACGTGGCGTGAATCGAAGCGAAGAGGCTGGGGATGATGCCTGACACTTATAGGGCCCCGTTCAATCAAGGGTGGAGTTAGTTGTCGGAAAGGGCCCGCGCCGCATTCTCGATGTGGGTTGTGGCGACGGACGCTTTCTCGGTGCACTGCGCGACTTCGGTCCGAGCGACTGGGAGCTTCACGGAATCGACATCGACGAGCCGGCCGTCGAGCGCGCCAAGGCGCTCGGCCTCCAGGCCGAGTTCTCGCGCCTCGAAGACTTCGATCCGGGCCCCGACAAGTTCGACATGATCGTCTTGTTCCAGGTCATCGAGCACGTCTCCGAACCCGACGAGATGGCGCGCAAGGTGCGCGACCTCCTGGCGCCGGGCGGAGTCTTCGTCGTGGAGACGCCCGATGTCGCCGGTTGGGACGAGGCGCTCTACCGCGACGGCCTCTGGGGCGGCTATCACATCCCGAGGCACTGGACTCTGTTCACGCCCACGACACTCGGAAAGCTCCTCACCAACGCCGGCTTCGAGATCGTCGAGGGTGCGCCCC
>Ga0316209_1000123_pt1 | contig 153042 bp, 164 predicted proteins | sample 6monopyrite_MG_FD_204945 | JGI IMG/M metagenome (GOLD analysis project Ga0316209, IMG submission 204945) | Microbial mat bacterial communities from mineral coupon in-situ incubated in ocean water Damariscotta River, Maine, United States -... | ecosystem: Environmental > Aquatic > Marine >... | reverse complement strand
TGGATGCGGGCGGTCATTTGCTGGCGTTTGAGCGCGAGGACGGGGCCAGCCCGGGGCGGTTCGAGATCGCGCGCGGCAAGGCTTATGGCGCGGTGATGCTGGGCATGCCGGGATCGGCGCAGATGGCGCGGGCCGAGGATCAGGGCTATTTCATGGCCGCCGTGAACGGAGCCTATGGCGGCAAGGTGATCCCGGTGCCGGGCGGCGTGCTGGTCAAGGATGACACCGGCACCGTGATCGGCGCGGTGGGGGTTACCGGCGACACGTCCGACAATGACGCGGCGGCGGCGCTGGCGGGGATTGCGGCGGCGGGTCTGACGGGCGTGGCATGAGCCGGCGGCACGTCTCTTCTGGGTCGGAGTTCGAGGCGCAGATCGGCTATAGCCGGGCTGTGCGCGATGGCAACTGGGTCTTTGTCGCCGGAACCACCGGGTTTGATTATGCCACGATGGAGATCAGCCCCGATCCCGCCGAACAGGCCGAGCAGTGTTTTCGCACCATGGCGGCGGCGCTGGAGGAGCTGGGGGCCGGACTGCGCGATGTGGTGCGGGTGCGCTATATCCTGCCCGACGGGGCCGATTGGGAGCCCTGTTGGCCGGTGACACGCAAATGGCTGGGCGATGTGCGCCCGGCGGCCACCATGATCCGGGCCGGGTTGCAGGATCCGCGCATGAAGATCGAGATCGAGATGACCGCCCGGACCACGGGCTCCTGAGGCGTTTGGCGCGGGATCTGCGCAGATGAAGGGCGGCATGTGCGCCTGCGGTGGGTTTTCTCGCGCCCGCGGGGGCGGTATAGCTTGGCAAAGCCCAACGCAGAGGATCCCATGCAGCGCCCCGTCATCGGCATTATCGGCAATCACTACCTCCTGAACGATCAATACCCGACCCATGCGGGCGGCACGATGAATTCGGATGCGGTTGCGGAGGTCTCGGATGCGGTGCCCTTGGTGATCCCCGCCGATCCGCGCTATGCCACCACGCAAGAGCTGCTGGAAATCTGTGACGGGTTCTTGTTTACCGGCGGGCGGCCCAATGTGCATCCGGAGGAATATGGCGAGGATGAAACCGCCGCGCATGGCGATTTCGACCGTTGCCGCGATGCGGTCAGCCTGCCGCTGGTGCGCGCCTGCGTCGAGCGGGGTCAGCCGTTTCTGGGCGTCTGCCGGGGCTTTCAGGAGGTCAATGTGGCGATGGGCGGGTCGCTCTTTCCCGAGATCCGGGATCTGCCGGGGCGGATGAACCACCGGATGCCGCCCGATGGCACGCTGGAGGAAAAATTCGCCCTTCGCCACCCCGTCACCTTTACCAAAGGCGGGCCGTTTCACCGGCTGATGGGGGCCTGCGAAGTGATGACCAACACGCTGCACGGGCAGGGCATCAACCGCCCCGGGGCGCGGGTGGTGATCGATGGCATGGCCGAGGACGGCACGCCCGAGGCGATCTATATCGCGGATGCGCCGGGGTTTACGCTGTCGGTGCAGTGGCATCCCGAATATCGCGCCGCCGAGGACCCGGTGTCGCGGCCGCTCTTTGCGGCCTTTGGGCGCGCCGCGCGGGCCTGGGCCGAGGGCCGGCATGCTCTGCCGGTCGGGGACGTGGCGTGAGGGCCCAATGTGCGGGGTACATGTCCTTTGAGGTCAGAAGCAGCGCCGTGGCAAGCATCAGAGCACCGCAAATCCGGTTGATCGCCCCACGCGCGGGCCGGGGGGATGAACTGGGCAAAGAGCGCGGCGAACAACGCCACGGTGACAGGGTTGGCCATTGAGGTGATGAAGCCCTGACGAAAGAGGCGCGGTGCCGGTGCATGCGCGCACGAAGAGCCGGAGGCCGATCCAGGTCAGATAGGCGAGGCTGTGCGCCACTTGATCCACAAAAGAGCCTGGCGGTCATTGGCGGGGCATTGGCGCCGAGCTCGTCCGTGACGGTGAAAAGGCTTTTGCGCAACCCGTGGCGGAGGCTGTTCGAGATGAACAACAGCTGGCTGCTGTCGGACGGTGTCGCGAAAAAGACCGGGGGTAGCGGCGATTCTGGTTAAGTAAATGTCCAAACGCATATCTGTATCCCGCCGAGCCCGGCAATCGCCACGCCGCAGGCAGCGGGCCGTCAACGCCGGGGCGGGCCGGTCAATCCTCCTGCTCGATGAGGCGAATTTCGCCTGCGTCCTCCAGGCTTCGGACCGCGGCGACAACCTCTGCCATCGCGATTTCACCCTCGGGGCCATGCACCACGCCGCGCGCCTCGGCATCTTCGCGCAGCTGTTCGGCCATGCGTTTGGACATGTTTTCGAGCAGGAATTCGACCGCGACGGGGGCCGCCTGCATGCCCGCGGCCAGGGCCAGAATAGTGGTTTCGGGATCGACGCCGCGCATCGCCTTGGGCACATCCTTGCTGTCCAGCCGCTTGGGCAGATGTTCGAAGGTAAAGATCGCACGCCGGACATCGCCTGCGAACCCTGCGTCGCGGGTATCGAGCCCGTCGAGCACCCGGTCGCGCGTATCGGCGGTGGCGGCGTTCAGGATGGCACCGACACGATCGGCCGGATTGCCGCCAAAGGCGGGCGACGGTTGCGCCTGAAGCTCGGCCAGCAACTGATCGCCCACACGCGCGATGGTGGCCGGATCGACCGCGCCGGTTACAGCCACGGCATGGGCCACGATATGGGCCCGGTCGGCAGGCAGGTCGGCCAACAGGGCGGCGGCCTTGGACACGGGCAGTTTGGCCAGCATGATGGCGCAGATCTCGGCGCTTTCGCGCGCCACGAGCGGGGCCAGACGGTCGGGCTCCATCTCTGCCAGCTTGCGCCAGGGGTCGGGCGGGCCTTCGGCCTCGGCCCGGTCGCGCAGCCGCGTGCGGGCATCCTCGGACAGGTGGCTTTCCATCAGATCGAGGGCACCGGACACATCACGCGGAAAGATCAGGCCGACATTATCGAGGGACTGGGCAAATTCCTGCGCGATGGCGGCCAGCGTCGGGCGGTCGACATGGGCCAGCGTGGCCATGCGTTCGACCAGCCGTTCCTGCTGTCGCTGGCTGAGGCCCGTCAGACGCGGTACCGCACCCTCGGAGACAAGCAGCCGCACGATCACGGCGGCTTTTTCGCCATTGTTGAGATGACGGACCGGGGCCATTGGTGTGGCCGGTTCCGTAACCTCCTGCATCAGCGCCATCAAGCTGCCCCCTCAAATTGCTCCTGTTACCCCGAGCGACAGCATCGCGCGCGGGCGTTAAGAGAGGGTTTCCGGATCGGCGGGCAAATGCGCCGGGTTTGGTTCAAATTTGGCGCGGATTGGCGCGGCTCAGAGCCCCGCATCCTCGGGCGCGCCGATCATCAGGTTGAGGTTCTGCACCGCCGTGCCGGAGGCACCTTTGCCCAGATTGTCCAGCGTTGCGGTCAGGGTCCAGATGCCGGCCCGGTCGTCGCCATGGACCGAGAGGCGCATTTCATTGCTGCCGTTGACGGCCTGCGGATCGATCCGCTCGGGGGCGGGGACGACATCGACAAACCGGGCACCGGCGTAGAAATCGGCCAGCGCGGCGGTGAGCGTCGCCTTGTCCGCATCGCCCGCCATTGCGCCGCGATGCAGGTGCAGCTGCACCACCATGCCTTGCGCGAAATTGCCGACGGCGGGCTGGAACGCGGGGTGGGTGGTCAGGCGGCCATAGCGCATGATCTCGGGCACGTGTTTGTGGCCCTGGCCCATGGCATAGAGGAAATGCGCCGGGGCGCGGCCCGCCTCGTATTCGGCGATCAGCGCCTTGCCGCCGCCGGTATAGCCGGAAATGCCGGTGAGGGTTGCGGCGTGATCATCCGCCAGCAGCCCGGCATCGCGCAGGGGCCGGATCAGCGCGATGGACCCGGTGGCATAACAGCCGACATTGGCGACATGCGTGGCCGCGGCGATCGCGGCGCGCTGGCCGGGCAGTTCGGGCATGCCATAGGTCCAGCCCGGCGCGATACGATGCGCGGTCGAGGCGTCGATGATGCGGGTGTCGCCCGCCATCGCCACAGCCTCGATCGCGGCGGCGTCGGGCAGGCAGAGAATGGCGATATCGGCCTCGGCAAAGGCATCAGTGCGGGCCGCGGCCTCCTTGCGGCGCGCGGGATCGACCGAGATGAGCGTGACATCGGCGCGGTTTTCCAGCCGCTCACGGATTTGCAGGCCGGTTGTTCCGGCTTCGCCGTCGATAAAGACCTTGGCCGCCATGGCAGAAGGTTCCTTCTTGGATATGTCGTGAAATGCGGGGAAGGGGCGGGGGCGGATCAGGCCCGTCGTCGGGGGCGGGCCACACCGACAGAGCCGCCAAATGCGGGCCGCAGGGTCGGGGGTGCCAATGTGATCGGCATGGGGACGCTCCTTCGCGTGCACAGACTGCACCTGGGTCGCGCCTATCAGAGGCGGCGCGAAATTGCAATCGGCGGCTCCTCGCCCCCGGTTTCCGGGCGCTCCTCGCCTTGTCGTGGTTGCTGGACCCGTCGCCGGAGTGTTTCACGTTCCGGCGCGGGTCATGCGGCGCGCTGGCGCCCGGCCCCGGGCCTCAGCCCTCGCCAAACACCCGCGCGAATATCGTGTCGACATGTTTGGTGTGATAGCCGAGGTCGAATTTCTCGTTGATCTCATCGGCTGAAAGCGCTGCGCGCACCTCGTCATCGGCCAGCAATTCCTCGCGGAAATCGGTGCGCTGGTCCCAGACCTTCATCGCGTTGCGCTGCACCAGCCGATAGGCGTCCTCGCGGCTGACGCCGGCCTGGGTCAGGGCCAGAAGAACCCGTTGGCTCATCACCAGGCCAGGAAATTTATTCATGTTTTCCAGCATGTTTTCAGGATAAACCAGCAGCTTTTCAATCACGCCAGTCAGCCGCGACAGGGCGAAATCGAGCGTGATCGTGGTGTCGGGGCCGATATTGCGTTCGACCGAGCTGTGCGAAATGTCGCGTTCGTGCCAGAGCGCCACATTTTCCATCGCGGGCACCACGGCCATGCGCACAAGGCGGGCCAGGCCGGTCAGGTTTTCGGTCAGCACGGGGTTTTTCTTGTGCGGCATGGCCGAGGAGCCCTTCTGCCCCATCGAGAAGAACTCGGCCGCCTCCAGCACCTCGGTGCGCTGCATGTGGCGGATCTCGGTCGCGACGTTCTCGATGCTGCTGGCGATCACGCCCAAAGTGGCGAAGAAGGCCGCGTGACGGTCGCGCGGGATGACTTGCGTGGAGATCGGCTCGGGCACCAGGCCAAGCTGATCGCAGACATGTTCCTCGACCGCCGGGTCGATATTGGCAAAGGTGCCGACCGCGCCGGAAATGGCCCCGGTGGCGATCTCGGCGCGGGCGTCGCGCATGCGCGAAAGGTTGCGGTCCATCTCGGCATAGAAGCGCGCGAAGGTCAGGCCCATGGTGGTGGGTTCGGCATGGATGCCGTGCGACCGCCCGATGCGGATCGTGTGCTTGTGTTCAAAGGCGCGGGTCTTGAGGGCGGCCAACAGGCCCTGCAGGTCCGCGATCAGGATATCGGCGGCGCGCACCAGCTGCACGTTGAAACAGGTATCGAGCACATCCGACGAGGTCATGCCCTGATGCACAAAGCGCGCCTCATCGGCCCCGACATGTTCGGCCAGATGGGTCAGGAACGCGATCACGTCATGTTTGGTGACGGCCTCGATCTCGTCGATGCGGGCCACGTCGAATTCGACATCCTTGGCCTTCCACACGGCGGCGGCGTTTTCGCGCGGGATCACGCCCAGATCGGCCATCGCGTCGCAGGCATGCGCCTCGATCTCGTACCAGATGCGGAACTTGGTCTCGGGCGACCAGATATTGACCATCTCGGGGCGGGAATAACGGGGGATCATGGGCAGCTTGCCTTGCTCTTGTGACGCGGGTTGCGCCCTCTTACGGTGGGGCAGGGACGATCACAAGCCAAGGGGATGTCGCACCGATGCGGAAAGCGCTGGCATTTGCGGTGATCGCGGGCCTTTGGTCGGGCGCGGCGCGGGCCGAATGGGTGCGGATGGACGCGGCCGGGATCACCGGCGCGCTGACGGGTACCCTGATCGTCTATGACAGCGGCCCGACGCAGCGGTTTTATGCCTCGGGGCGGACATTTTACGACGATGCCCGGCCCGGTTGGGGCTATTGGCGCGTCGAAGCGGGGCAATATTGCAGCCAGTGGCCGCCCGCCGCCGCCTGGGCCTGCTATGATCTTTATGGCAATGAGACCGGCGCGGTGCGGTTCGTCGGATCGGCGGGTGATGAATATACCGGCCGGCTGGTGGTCGAGTGATGCAGCTTTCGGATTTCACCGGGCGCTGGCGGCTGACGCGCCACATCGAAGATCGCCGTGCCGGGGTTTCGGGGCGGTTCGAGGGGCAGGCGGAATTCGTGGCGGAGGCTGACGGCCTGATCCTGACCGAGGCGGGCAGGCTCAGCTATGGCGGTGCCGCGCCGATGCAGGCCGAGCGGCGCTATCTGTGGCGCGCGGAGGGGGCGGGGATTGCCGTCTTCTTTGCCGATGGCGGGCCCTTTCACTGGTTTTCATTGGCCTCGCCCGAGGCGCATCACGACTGCCCGCCGGACAGCTATGATGTGGCCTATGAATTCGGCAGGTGGCCGCAGTGGCAGAGCAGATGGGCGGTATCAGGCCCACGCAAGGAGTATGTGATGATCAGCCGCTATGAGCGGGGCGTTTCGGGGTAGGGGGCATGTCGGCGCGGCATCCGTTGGTGTGCTGGATGGTGGGCGGACTGCCCACCCTACTGCCGACGGCAGCACATAAGGCGCGCGATCAGCCCTTTTGCCCCTTCATCAATCGATCGGCCTTTTTGCGCACCAGCACCGAGCGCAGGTCATGCATCGCCAGAAGCAGCCGGTCGGTCACCTCCTCCAGCGCGTCATCCTCGGCCCGGCTCTGGGCCCAATGCGTGGTCAGGTTCAGGTAATCGACGGCGCGGTGGATGTCATCGAGGTCGCGTTCCGCCAGCACCGCGCGGCGTTCCGCGATCCAGTCGGCGATCACCGTCTTTTCCTCGTCGCTGAGGCTGTGATCGCCATGGGCGCGCACATTGCCGTTCTTGACATTGATCACCGCCAGTTCGGTCATCTCGATCCGGCGCTGGCGGTTCTCGGTATCGACCCGGAACACCGCCGCGCCGTTTTCGCGGATGCGGAAATAGTATTCTGGCAATTCTGACATTCCCGGCCCCCGCGCGCCCCGCTTTGGTTTGCGCCAATCTAGGAACCGGCGGGGGGGCTGTCAAAGGCGATCACACCCGGCGCGCCACGATAAAGTGGCTTGGCGGCGATTTCGGGAAATCTCCGGTCTCGATGATCTCGAAACCGGCCTGCGTGACGGCCTGTTCCAGCCGTGCGGGCGACAGAAATTGCACCTTGGGGGCGTTGCCCACCAGCCGCATCGCCCCGATCACCGGTTTCAGCAGGCTGTAGCGCCCGGCCAGACAGGGCGTTTTCGAGATGAAAAACCCGCCCGGTCTGACCAGTTTCGCAATCGCGCGCAGGCCATGGGCCGGGTCGGGCAGAAGGTGCAACAGGTTGAACCCGGTCACCACGTTATAGGGGCCTCTGGGCAGGACACCATCCTCAAGCGTGGCGGCGGAGATAGGGGGGGCGGCATAAAGATGGGCATGATCGGTACGGATCAGCCGCGCAATCAGATCGGGCGCGGTCGGGCGGATATGGCAGATGGCGATATCGGCCTCGCGCCGCCTGAGATCGCTGAGCGCGTTGAAGACCACGACCCCGGCGATGATACCGGGCGATCTCCGGTTTTACTGTGAAAACACCGTGGTCGGCTGGGAGATGATCAAACTGGGGCTGGCGATCGGCGTGACGCCCGAGGATATCGCAGGCCGCACAAAGGGCGTCACACGGATCCTGCCCGATTTCACCCCGATCCCGCTGCCGGTCTGGCTGGTCACGCATCGTGAGCTGCACACCAGTGCGCGCATCCGTCTGGTCTATGACCTGCTGGCCGAAGAATTGCGGTGACGGCGAAATGGGGGGTGGCGGAGGGTGGAGGGTGGGTTGGAAACCCACCCTACGGCTTGCGGGTCGATGCCCGAAGGGCAGCGAAATCCCTGCTCTCAGCTATTGCCGCGCGTCGAAAACAGGCTGGCCTCTTCGGCGGCCTTCTTGATGGCGCGCGATTTGTTCAGCGTTTCCTGAAACTCGGCCTCGGGGTCGCTGTCAAAGACCACGCCGCCACCGGCCTGGATATAGAGCGTCTCGTCCTGCACCACCGCCGTGCGCAGCGCGATGCACATATCCATGTCGCCACCGGCGCTGAAATAGCCCACGCCGCCGCCATAGATTCCGCGCTTTTCGGGCTCCAGCTCGTCGATGATTTCCATCGCGCGCACCTTGGGTGCCCCCGAGACAGTGCCCGCGGGCAGCCCCGCCAACAGCGCCGAGAGCGCGTCGTGTTCGTCGCTGAGCTCGCCCACCACGTTCGACACGATATGCATCACGTGGCTGTAGCGTTCGATGATAAACTCCTCGGTCGGGCGCACGGTGCCGATCTTTGAGACACGACCGGTATCGTTGCGCCCCAGATCCAGAAGCATCAGGTGTTCGGCCAGCTCCTTTTGGTCGGCCAACAAATCGGCCTCCAACGCTTTGTCCTCTTCCGGCGTGGCCCCGCGCGGTCTGGTGCCCGCGATGGGGCGGATGGTGACCTCGCCGCCAAAGACCCGCACCAGGATCTCGGGGCTGGCCCCGATCACCTGGAAACCGCCGAAATTGAAGAAGAACATGAAGGGTGAGGGGTTGGTGCGCCGCAGCGCCCGGTACAGCGCGAAGGGCGGCTCGCGAAACGCCTGCCGCCAGCGTTGGCTGGGCACGACCTGAAAGATGTCGCCGGCGCGGATATAGTCCTTGGCGGTTTCAACGGCGGCCAGGTAATCGGGTTTGGCGAAATTCGACACCGGCTCGGCAATCTCATGCGCCTCGCCCATCTCGCGGGCCGCGCTGGCCGGTTGCCGGTCCAGATCGCGCACCGCGTCCATCACCCTCTCGGCCGCCTGCGCATAGGCCGCCCGCGCCGAGAGGCCCGAGGCCACCCAGGCCGGCGACACCACCGTGACCTCACCCTTGACCCCGTCCAGAACCGCGATGACCGAAGGCCGCATCAGCACCGCATCGGGCAGGCCGAGCGGATCGGGGTTCACATCCGGCAGATCCTCGACCAGCCGGATCATGTCATAGCCGAGATAGCCGAATAGCCCGGCGGCGGCGGCCGGCAGATCCTCGGGCATCTCGATGGCGGACTCTGACAAAAGCGCGCGGATGGCCGCCAGCGGGGCATCGTCGCAAGGCGCAAAGGTCTCGCGGTCGAACCGCGCATTGCGGTTCAGGCGGCTTGTCCCGCCCCGGCATTCCCAGATCAGATCTGGCTTCAGCCCGATGATCGAATAGCGCCCGCGCACCTCGCCGCCGGTGACCGATTCCAGGATGAAGCTGTCGCGCCCGGCATCGGCCAGTTTCATCATCACCGACACCGGCGTATCCAGATCGGCGGCCAGCCGGGTATAGACCAGCTGGTTGGCCCCGGTGTTCCACCCGGCCTCGAACGCTTCAAATGTGGGGATCAGAGCCATGCCGGGTCAGGGAAACTGCGCATTGACCGCGTTGATCACCCCGGAATCCAGGCTGATGCCGATCTCGGCCTCCAGCGCCTGACCATAGGCCTCGAAGAGATCCTGCGCGATGGCCTGTCCGCCCTGTGCGGCAACGACCCCGGTCAGCGCGACGATATCGGGCGCGCCACGGGTGCCGGGGTTGATGCTGTCGAGCCGCGCGATCCAGGCGGCACCCGCCGCAGGGATGGCCACCATATCGCCAGCAGCGTCCAGCTGGAACATCTGCGCCACCAGCGTCGGCGGCGTATCGGGGATGAAATCGGCGCGCCGGATCATCTCTTCGCTTTGCATTGGCAGCCCCAGATCCTCCAGCGACCCGGTGCTCGCCAGCTCTCCGATCAGCGTCCGCGCGCGTTCCGCCAGGCGTTCGCGCAACTGGCTCGCGCGCCAGGCGGCAGTGACCTCATCGGCAATCTCGGCCAGCGGCGGCACGGTGGGCGGGGTAATCCGGTCCAGCCGCAGCGCAAACTGCCCGCCATCCGACAGCGGCAACAACTCGGCGAAATCATCCGGCGTCGCAAGCGTCGCCGCCTCGCGGAAACTGTCATAACCCGCGATGCCCGCATCATCGCCCGCAGTCCAGCTGAGATTGCCCAGAACCATATCGGTTTCCGCCGCCAGATCCTCCAGCGTGGCCCCGCCCGCCAGCAGGTCATCCATATCGTCGATCATGGCATCGATCGCGCGCCGCGCGGCATCCTCGGCCAGTTCATCGCGCAGATCGGGCCTCGCCTCCTCAAAGGGCACATCCGTGGCCCCCAGCACGGCATTGATACGGTAGATCGCCGGGCCAAAGCGGCTTTCGAGAGGGCCCAGGATCTCGCTTTCGGTATCGGCAAAGATGACCTCGGCGGCTTCTGCGGACAGGCCATATTCATCGGTTTCGCCCATATCGACATCTTCCAGCCTGAGCCCGCGATCGGCCACCAGCGTATCGAAATCAACCTCGCCGGCATCGATGGCGGCGCGCGCGGACTCGGCCTCTTCCGGCGTGGTAAAGACCAGCCGTTCCAGCAGCCGCCGCTCAGGCTGTACATATTGGTCGATCCGGTCGGAATAAAGCGCGCGCAGGGCGTCCTCGCTCACGTCGACCACATCCAGGATCATGTCGGGCGTGATCCAGGCATAGGTGATCTCGCGCAGCTCGGGCCGTTCGAACCGTTGGCCGTTTTCTTCGTAATAAGCGGCCAGTTCGCCCTCTGTGGGCGCGACCGGCCCGGTGGGCAGGTCGGTCTCGGTGACGCGGGCCAGGGTGAAGGTCCGGGTTTCGGTCTGATAGGCCACCATGATCTCGGTGAAACTGTCGGGCATCGACAGCCCGCCGATGATCCCGGTCTGCAACAGCGAGCGCGAGATATCCTCGCGCACGGTTTCCTCGAAATCGGCGGCGGTGAAGCCGGCCTGTTGCAGCGCCACCTCATATCCGACACGGTCAAAAGTGCCATCCGCGCCGGTAAACCCGGTTGTGGCGCGGATCTGGCGCGCGACCTCTTCGTCGCCCACCGACACGCCGATCGCCTCGGCTTCGTGGGCCAGGGCCGCGCGTGCCACCAGCCCGTCCAGCACCGCCCGGTCCAGCCCCGCGGCGCGCATCGCGCTGACCGTGGTGAACGGGCCGCCCTGCGCCTGCTGCGCGCGCAATTCGGCCTGCAGCGCGCGGGCATAGGATTGGGCGCTGATCGAGGCATTGCCGACTGATCCGATTTCGACCGCGGTCGAGCCAAATCCGCCGATGCCAAAGCCGGCAAGCCCCACCACCAACAGGCCCAGAATGATCCAGACGATAAAGTTCGAGGCTTTCTTTCGCGCGCGTCTTGCCATGCCGGCATTCTCCCTGATCTCAGGCCAATGGTCGCAGTTTACGAGGCGCAGGTTTAGGGGCTCAGGCCGGGGGGGGCAAGAGCCCTAAACGCCAAGCCCCGCCAGCCGATCGCCCAATTGGGCCAACCCGTCCGCATCGGCATTGGCAAAGGCCAGCCGCAGCGTCGTTTCGGCCTGCCCCTGGCCGCCCTCTTCGCGCGTCGGGCCGAACATGGTTCCGGGCAGGGTCAGCACGCCCGCGTCACGCACCAGCCGTCGCGCGACGCTGTCGGAACGCTCTGCGAACGGGTGGCGCAGATAGGCGAAATAGGCCCCGCAGCCAAGCAACTGCCAATCTGGCAGGCGCTGGAACACGGCCTTTATCGCGGCGCGCCGGCGCAGAATCTCAAGGCGTTCCGCAGCCAGCCAGTCGCCCAGATTCCGCATTCCCCAAAGCGCCCCGATCTGGCCGACCTGGCTGGGGCAGATCGCAACGCAATCGAGGAATTTCTCAACCTCCGCCAGCCGCGTGGGCGCGGCCAGAATGGCCCCCACCCGGTGCCCGGTCAGGCGAAAGGATTTGGAAAAGGAATAAAGCGTGATGACGGTGTCAGCCCAATCGGGATCAGTGATCAGGCCATGCGGCGCGCCGTCCTGGCCATGAAAATCACGATAGGTCTCATCGACAATCAGCGCGATGCCGTGCCTGCGCGCCAGATCGCGAAATGCCGCCATGGTCTCGGGCGGATACTCCACCCCGCCCGGATTATTGGGGGTAATCAACACGATGGCGCGGGTGCGCGGGGTGATGCGGGCCTCCGCATCCGCCGCATCCGGGATCAGATATTCGCCCGTGGGCAAAACCTGCGCCTCGATCCCGTTCATATCCAGCCACATCTTGTGGTTGAAATACCATGGCACCGGCAGCATCACCGCATCGCCGGCCTGGGCCAGCGTTGCCACCACCGCGCAAAAGGCCTGATTGCAGCCCGCCGTGATCGCCACCTGATCGGGGCGCACCTGGCCGCCGTAATTGCCGCTCCACTGCGTTGCAAGCTCCGCGCGCAACCCTTCCAGCCCCAGAACCGGTCCATAAAGATGGCTGTCATCGCGCTCCAAAAGCGCATCGGCCATGGCGCGGCGCAGCCCCTCGGGCGGCGGATCAACGGGGGCGGCCTGACTGAGATTCAGCAAAGGCAGATCAGCAGAAAAGTCCACCCCCTCAAGCCAGCGCCGCGCCTCCATCACGGGGGGCGAGATGGTGGCAGCAAGCTTCGGGTTCAGATGGGCCATAACCGCCCCCTTCTTCTTTGCCAAAATACTCCCGCCGGAGGCAGCGCAACCCCACATCCCAGGTGCGGGCACATGTCACATGATCCCGTCGCCACAAGTGCCGATCACAGTATCGAGCGGCCGCGAATGCGGCCTCCGCTTAACACCAGTTCAGAACGGGATCTCGTCATCCATATCGCCGCCACCGAAACCGCCCCGATCGCTGCCGCCCTGGCTGCCACCGCCCTGACCGCCGCCATAGCCGCCCCGGTCATCGCTCTGACCGCCGCCGCCATACCCGCCACCGCCGCCGCCTTCGCCGCGCCCGTCCAGCATCACCAGCGTGCCGCCAAAGCTCTGCAAGACCACTTCGGTCGAATAGCGGTCGGCACCGGATTGATCCTGCCATTTGCGGGTCTGCAGCTGGCCCTCGATATAGACCTTGGATCCCTTGCGCAGATATTGCTCGGCCACGCGCACCAGACCCTCCTGGAAAATCGCCACCGAATGCCATTCGGTCTTTTCGCGGCGCTCGCCGGTGTTGCGGTCTTTCCAGGTTTCGGAGGTGGCGATGCGCAGATTGCACACCTTGCCGCCGTTCTGAAACGACCGCACCTCGGGGTCACGACCCAGATTTCCGATCAGAATGACCTTGTTGACCGATCCCGCCATGCGCTTTTCCCCGATTCGTCGATTCTCAGTGTTGAAACACCGCCGTTAGATCATCCCGCTTTGGTTAAGAAAAGCCAAATGCCGCGGGAAAACGCGCTCTGAGCAGGCAAAGCTGGAAATCCGATGTTTTTTTCGTATATTGCCGGGCATTGAGGCCTGGGATGAATTTTTATGACACGATTGGGCGTGGTTTCCGCCATTTTCATCGGATTTGCGGGGCCAGCGCTGGCCCAGGGCGTCAGCGCCGACCGGTTGAACCGGCTCAATGGTCAGCTGCAACTGCTCGATCAGCGGGCGGCCACGCAATATGAATTTTCGGCGCGCCTGCAACCGGGGTTTGACGCCGCCGCGCCCATGGCGATTCCACGCTATACCGGCGGCTATGACGGCCCCTGGCTTGAAGTGGCGCGCGCGGTGGCGCGCCGCCATGGCATTCCCGAGGATCTATTCTTGAGGCTCGTTACCCAGGAAAGTGGCTGGGACCCGCGCGCCCTGTCCAGTGCCGGGGCCATTGGGCTGGCGCAGCTGATGCCCGAGACGGCGACCCTGCTGGGGGTCGATCCCGCCGATAGCCAGCAAAACCTCGAAGGCGGTGCGCGCTATCTGGCGCAGCAATATCGCCGGTTCGGATCCTGGCGGCTGGCGCTGGCGGCCTATAATGCCGGGCCGGAGGCGGTGGTGGCTTATGACGGCGTGCCGCCGTTTGACGAAACCCAGGCGTATGTGCGGGCGATCCTGGGGGCCTGACCCGGTGGCCGCCCGCTCCTCGAGCGCGGCCGCGCTCTCCTCGCCAGCGCGGTTTCGGCGATACCGGCATCATTCGGGCGTTTCCGCGCCCATCGCGACCAGAGCAGCGCGCAGGGCGGGGGCCTCGTCGCTGCCCGCCTCGAGCGCATATATATAGGCATGGGTTAGATAGAACCGGCATGCGATGCCAGGTTCGCTGGCCTCGGAGGCCTCGAGATAAAGTGCGATCAATGCGGGCCGGTCACCAGCGGCATGGGCCGCCAGCAACCTGGCATCGAGATCAGAGGGCATCCTTTTCGGCCCTCAACGCCGCGACTTTTTCCGCCACCCAGGCATGGAAGAGATGCGTCGGCCCGTCCATCGCGGGCGAAAACCGGCCGCCGTCAAACCCCGGCGCGGCGCGGCCCTTTTGCATGCCTTCAACGACGAAGACATCCTCGGCGAATACCTCTTTCCACTGCGCGGCGTTCTTTCTGCGCAGGACCGGGTCGATATCGGGTTGTGCATAGTAAAGATGCACATGTTCGCGGGTCCTGTTATGCGCCACCGGTTCGAGCACGATGGCGAAAGCATGGTCGCGCTGCACGCCAAGCAGGACATTGGGGTAGAGCGCGATATATTCAGCCCCCTCATCCCAGAAATCGCCCAGACCTTCGAAATCGGGGAAAACCTGCCCGTCATCGCCCGTGAGCTGGCGGTAGACATGGGTGCCCTGACCCGAATAGTTTCCCGGGTTTTCAATGTGGTAATGATCCTCCAGCCGGGAATAGCTGTTCAGGCCGGGATGTACCCAGGGCAGGTGGTAGCTTTCGCAGTAATTTTCCACCGCAAGCTTCCAGTTGGTATCGACCTGCAGCATGAACTGACTGTCGGAGCCGCCATGGTGAAGCGGTTGTTCCATTTCTTTCCAACGATTTAAGATGTCCGCGTGGGTCTCTTGGAACGGCGGGGCATCGCCGGAGAGATTGACGAACACCACGTCGCGCCAGATATGGCTGCGGATCTCGATGAGGCCCAGAGTGGCGCGGTCCAGATCGGGGTGGCTGTTCTGGCCCGGGCCGCCGACATGCGGGGTGGAGACCAGCCGCCCATCCCTGGCGTAGCACCAGCTGTGATAGGGGCAGCGAATGGCCCCTTCGATCTTGCGCGGCGCATCGACCAGGATCATGCCGCGATGCCGGCAGATGTTTTGAAACACACGGACCGTGTCATCCTTGTCGCGCAGCATCAGCACCGGCTGCCCCAGAAATTCCAGCGGTTTGCAGTCGCCTGGCTCTGGCACATCGGCCGCGACAGCCAGCGCCGCCCAGGCCCTCGACAGCACGGCCTCGCTCTCTTCGGCGATGGTGTCGGGGTCGGTGTAATGGGCATTGGGCAGGCCGCGCGCCAATTCGATCGGGGCGGAAACCGCGTCCAGTATGTTGCGCCGCTGATCCTTGGGCATGGTGTCCTCCCCGTCTTGTCCTGCCTTGGCGTTTCGCACGATTCTATTGGGGTGAGGCGCGCGCGTCCTGTTCGTTCACGACGCTTGTGCGCCGAAAGTTGACACAGGTGTCGGGAGCGAAGCCGGCCCGCCTCGAAAATGACGGGCGTGTCCTGGCTCAGTCGATCAGAAAGATCACCGGCATGCCCGGGGCCAGGTCCAGCCGTTTGCGCAGCGCGGCGCGGGCGCGTGACAGGCGCGAGGTGACGGCCGCTTCGCTGAGGCCGAGGTGCCGGGCGATTTCGTGGTAGCTGAGCCCTTCCAGGGCGCGCAGACGCAGGAGCCGGGCCTGATCGGGCGGCAGCGCGGCGAGCGCGGCCAGGGTCTCGGCGCAGGCCATGCGGGCCGGGGCATCGGGCTGGGTCGCGGGCTGCAGGGCGGATCCGGCGGGGCCATCGACGGATACCGGCGTCAGATAGGCCTCGGCCGCCAGCTTGCTGCCGCGGTCACGGATTCGGTTGCGCAGCGCCGAGAACGCATAATGGCGCAGATCGAGGATCGGGTCCTGGCCGGGATCGGCCATCCGACCCCAAAGCCGCAATACGATATCCTGCACCATGTCGTCGGCGGCGTCGGGGTCGCGGGTCAGATAGCGTGCGACCCGGGCCAGATCGGGCAGCAGCGCCTCAAGCTCTCGGGCGGCCTGCGGCGGAACGGGGCGCGGTGTCGTCATGATCGGGGCCTCGTGTCTTGAAGGGCGGTGCCTCGACAGGATGCCCGCCCGCCTGCCCGGTTCAACTAACGCAAAGGTCAGGGTGGCAATTCCAGCCAACCGCCGCCAGCCATCGGCAAGGCCCCGCAAGGACGACGGCGGCCCGGCGAAACCCCGCGGGGCGGGGCGGTCGTTTTCGGCGGGGCACCGCGTATGATCGGGGCCGCGCCCGCGCAAGGGCAAGAAACCGGCACCGGCAGGGTCTTGTTCTGGTGAATGCGGACGGGCCCCGGTCTCACCCGGGGCCGCGTCCGGCATTCGATTGTGCAATCAGGATGCAAAGGAGCACCTTTATGCGATTACTCACACTTCTTCGGACGGCGCGCGACGGCGCTTTGGGTCTGGTCATTGGTGCCGCCCTGGTGCTGACCGCGGCGCTGGCGGCACAGGATTTGATGCTCGACGCCGATGGCGACGGGCTGATCAGCTACACCGAGGCGGTCACCGCCTATCCCGAACTGAGCGAGGCTGAATTTCGGGCGCTCGATACGGATGCCAATGGCGGGCTGGATATGGATGAGATCGCGGCGGCCCGCGAGGCCGGTCAGATGATGCCCAAGGGCTGAGCCGCAGCAGCGCCGAGCTGCGGCCCGATCCACCGGCCGCAGCGAGGCAAACCTGGTGCATAAGCCGCCCGCGCCCGCGGTGTTTTCCCAGGGCGCGGGCGGTAGGGGGGGCACCACGCGCTGGTGCCGTTTTGTCTACGCGTTGCGGCCCGGGCCGCGCGCCATGGCCGCGACCCCGGTGCGGGCCATGCGGACCTGTCCCAAGGGGCGCATCAAATCGGTGAAGGCGTCGATCTTTTCCGGCGTGCCGGTCATCTCGAAGATGAAGCTTTCGAGCGTTGAATCGACCACATTGGCCCGGAAAATCTCGGCAATGCGCAGCGCCTCGACCCGGGCCTCGCCCTTGCCCTGCACCTTGATCAGCGCCAGCTCGCGGCTGACATGGGCCCCTTCGACGGTGAGATCCGAGACCTCATGAACCGGGACCATGCGTTCGAGCTGCATCTTGATCTGGTGGATGACGGCGGGCGTGCCGCTGGTCACGATGGTGATGCGCGAGCGGTGGCCCTCGTGATCGACCTCGGCCACGGTCAGGCTGTCGATATTGTAGCCGCGCCCGGAAAAGAGGCCGATGACGCGGGCCAGCACGCCGGCCTCGTTGGTGACCAGGATGGCCAGGGTGTGGCTTTCGATCACCTCCGACAGATGGCTGCGCAGGTCATAGGCGGAATGGCTGGAAGCGCCTTTCTCAATTTTCAGGGGCGACATTATTGATACCTTTTTTGTGATCCGGGCGCGATGAGATGTTTGATAACAGCCGTTAAGGTCACTGCAAAGGCGAGAACGATAATGGGTGTCGTGAAAAGGCGTACCGGCAGCTCCTGGCCGAGCAACAAGATCCGCATGACCATCACCGGGCCGACGCCGAGCCACAGAACACCGGCCACCAAAAGCCCCGGCACGGTCACGCGCAAGACGCCCGCGCGCAGCAGAAAGAGCAGCGTCGGGGCCAGCAGGGCGGCTTCGTAATGCCACATATACGGGCTGGAGAGCAGGACCGCGGAAAACAGCATCGCCGCTTTCAGGTCAAAACTGAGGGTCTGGCTGCGCCAGGCCAGAAAGGTGCCAAGCGCCGCGATCAGCGTGGCCAGCATCTGGCCGGCAAAGGCGACGGGCTCGGGCAGGCCCAGATAGGCGAGGCCGGAATACAGGCTGATCATCTGATCGCGCGATGCGATATCGGCGCGCATGCGCTCGAAATGTTCGCCTCCGATGGCGAACATTTCGGTCCAGTAGGCGGCCCCAAAGGCCAGCGTGCCGATCAACACCAGAGCCAATGTCGTTGCGGTGGCCGACAAGATGGCCCGCCAAGATCCCGCCGCGACCAGCGCGACGGGGATCAGGATGCCCAATTGCGGCTTTAGCGTCAGCAGGCCGATGAAAATGCCCGCCAGCACCTCGCGCCGGTTTCTCAGCGCCGCCAGCGCCGCCAACAGCCCCGAGGCCCAAAGCAGCGGGGTTTGGCCCAGCATATAGGCGGCAAGCGTCGTCGGGGCCAGCGCGATGCCGATCCAGATGCCGGTCGCCCGGCCCGCAAAAGGGCGGGTGGCGGCCAGAAAAGCAATCGATGAGACGGTATTAAAGACCAGATAGGCCGCCATAAAAGACAGCGCGCCCAACGGCATCAGCAGGATCAGATATCCCGGCGGATAGAGCCATGGCAACCATGTGGCCCCCTCCACCTGATGGATGGCGAGGAGGCTTTCGAGGTTGAACGCTTCAAGCGCATTGCCCGCCAGCGCCAGTTTGGCCGCCGACCAATAGACGATGAAATCCACACCAAGGGCGGGAACGCCGTTATCTTGCAGCATTGTCCCGATCACCATGTACCACATGGCCACCAGGAACACCGTGACGCAGCCGCTGATCATGCCGATACGCAACCACAGACGGCTGCCAAAAGCGGCTTGCAGGCGGGCGTCCCCGGTGGTGCGATCCGTGGCCTCTGGGCTGGCCCGGAGGCTGTCCGTTCGATCAGGCATTGGTGCCTCCAGGGGGCCGGTTGAGGTTGGCGCGGGCCCGAGCCCGTGCCGTCGATCACGCCCTGGGGCTTGCCCCCCCTCCCGATCTGAACCGCGTTCAGGGGCCTTGGCCCAGGGAATCACTGGATAACAGCTTTCACGCTTTTCGACGAGGCAATCAAAGTTCGCCGGGCCGACTGGGGTCAGCATGTTGGCGTCGATGTGATCGCGAACGGTGAGGCCCCGGCCCGGGATCCCCGTCGGGGGGGCGATGCCTTGGCCGGTGAGGGTGGGGGGCGAGGCGGGCGCGTCGCCACCGGGCCCGCGCGGGCGGTGAGGACGGCACGCCCATGCGGCGCGTTCACGGGACGGGGCCGTCTTGCGAAATTCGGGCGCTGCGTCACAGTTGCGCCATGCGTGTTCTTGCCCTGATCCTGCTGTTCTTCTTGCCCGCCTCCTTGCGCGCGCAACCCCTGGACCCGGCGGCTTTGCGCGACGCGGCGCTGGCCCCTTATCTGGAGCGATCGGCCTACCTGGATCTGCTCGCCGATACCGTCGATGGGCTCACGCCCGCGCCTGCGCGCCTGCGCGCCTGCGCGCCTGCGCGCCTGCGCGCCGGGTACCGGGCGCCGGGTGCCGGGGCTGGCGGGCGATGACATCTATTTCTGGTCCGCCACGGGCCGGTTCGGTGCCGATCTGGCCGGATCCGCGGTGCCCGGGGGCATCCTGACCTGCGCCCGCTACGGGCTGGAGACCCGCGACAGGCTGGCCACGATCCGGCTGTCAGAGCCGGGGGCCTTTCCGGTGGTGCGTCAGGCGCTGATCCTGTCCGATGACGCGGCCGCCTGGCCCGAGGGTGCGGTGGCGCGGCTGGTCTGCGCGCTGACCTGGGATGACGGGCGGCGGGTGGCCCCGATGGCAGAAGCCGAGGTGTTGGCCGTACTGGGCGGGTTTGCGACGGTCGGCTCCCGGCCCGATCCGCGCGCCGGGGCAAGGGTGCGCGTGTTCGGCCCCGGCGGCTACCGCATTACGGCGCGCGGTGGGCCATCCGACAGCGCGGTGGTGCTGAACGCGATCTGGGTCGATCGGCTGGCCACGCATCAGCAATTCCGGTTCCGGTCGTTTCTGATGGGCGGCGGCGGTTGAAACCGGCGCGCGGATCAGTACCCGCGCCAGATCCAGCCACCGCCGAGGACGCGGCTGCCATCGGGGTCGTAGAAAACACAGGCCTGCCCGGGGCTGACGCCTTCCTCTGGTGTGAGCAGGTCGATCTCGGCGTGGGTTTCCGAAAGGGGCCGCAGAATCGCCGTGCGCGGCGGGCGGGTCGATCGGATCTTGACCTCGAGGTGCCATTCAGGGCGCGACATCAGGGGCGCATCGCCCAGCCAATTGATCTCGCGAACGGGCACGGTGCGGGTCGAGAGCGCCTCTTTCGGGCCGACCACGACGCGCCGCGCATCGGGGTCGAGCTTGACCACATAAAGCGGATCGGCGCGCCCGCCGATGCCCAGACCCCGGCGTTGGCCGATGGTATAGTGAATGACACCGCGATGGGTGCCCAGGACACGGCCCTCCAGATCCACGATCTCGCCGGGATCGGCGGCACCGGGGCGCAGTTTCTCGATCACGGAGGCATAGTTTCCGTCCGGCACGAAACAGATATCCTGGCTGTCGGGTTTGTCGGCCACGGGCAGGCCGTATTTCGCCGCCAGCGCGCGGGTTTCGGATTTCGAGGCGAGATGGCCAAGCGGAAAGCGCAGGAAATCGAGCTGGTCTTGCGTCGTCGAAAACAGGAAATAGCTCTGGTCGCGGCTGGCATCGGTGGCGGAATGCAGCTCGGCACCGGCCGGGCCCATCTTGCGCTGAATATAATGGCCGGTCGCCATGCAATCGGCGTCCAGATCCTTTGCCGTTCCCAGCAGATCCTTGAATTTCACCCGCTCATTGCAGCGGATACAGGGCACGGGCGTGGCCCCGGCCAGGTAACTGTCGGCGAATTCATCAATCACGGCGTCTTTGAAAATGTTTTCATAATCAAGGACATAATGGGGAAACCCCATCTCCTCCGCAACGCGGCGGGCATCGTGAATGTCGCGCCCGGCACAGCAGGCCCCTTTCTTGGCGAGCGCCGCGCCGTGATCATATAGCTGCAGCGTGACGCCGACCACGTCATAGCCCTCATCCGCCAGAACCGCGGCCACGACCGAGCTGTCGACGCCGCCCGACATCGCCACCACGACGCGCGTCTCAGCGGGCGGTTTGGCAAAACCAAGCGAATTCAGCGGCTGGGTGTCGAGGGGCATGTCGTGGGTCTCCGGGCGGGCAATCCAGGCGCAATATAGGAAAATGCCCCCTATCGGCAAGGGATCCGCTTACGCCCTGTTAAACAGTTCCGGTCCAGAGTGGCCCCGAGATGCCGTGAGAGAGTGAGGTGCCATGTATATTCGACGCGTCAAAGGACCCATTGCCGTGACCCTTCCCGATGGCAGCCAGATGACGCGCGCCGATCTGCCCAGCCCGACCACCCGGCGGTGGGTGGCCAGTCGCAAGGCGGCCATCGTGCGCGCGGTGCGCCACGGTCTGATCGATCGTGACGAGGCCTGCGAGGCCTATGGCCTGTCGGAAGAGGAGCTGGACGCCTGGACCGCAGCGGTCTGTCAGCACGGCGAGCGCGCCCTCAAGGCCACAGCAGTGCAGGAATTCCGCGATTAAGTCGATTTTTCGGGTTGATTGCAGCGAATTTGACGCCAGACTGTCTAAAAAGGTAACTTGCAATTAACGATTTCAATTCACGTTCGAGAAAAGCTGGGAAAGAATCGGAGAGAATTAGATGCGTGTCTTGCTTGTAGAAGACGACCCGACCACGTCCAAGAGCATCGAAATGATGCTCAGCCATGCCAATCTGAACGTCTACTCGACGGATCTGGGCGAAGAGGGTATCGATCTTGCCAAGCTCTATGATTATGATCTGATTCTGCTGGATCTCAACCTTCCTGATATGAATGGCCATGATGTGCTGCGCCAATTGCGCCTGGCTAGGGTCGATACGCCGATTCTGATCCTGTCCGGGGCGGATGATACCGAAAACAAGATCAAGGGTTTCGGTTTCGGTGCCGATGACTATCTGACCAAGCCGTTTCATCGCGATGAGTTGGTGGCGCGCATTCACGCCATCATCCGGCGCTCCAAGGGCCATTCGCAATCCATCATTCGCACCGGCCGGATTAACGTTAATCTCGATGCCAAGACGGTCGATGTCGAAGGCGGCCCGGTGCATCTGACCGGCAAGGAATACCAGATGCTGGAGCTTTTGAGCCTGCGCAAGGGCACCACGCTGACCAAGGAGATGTTCCTTAACCATCTTTATGGCGGCATGGATGAGCCGGAACTGAAGATCATCGACGTGTTCATCTGCAAGCTGCGCAAGAAGCTGTCGGAGGCGACCGGCGGCGACAACCATATCGAAACCATCTGGGGGCGCGGTTATGTTCTGCGCGATCCGTCGCCCGAAATGGATAGCTCCGATCTGGCCGCCAGCGCCTGAACCACCAAAGCTCACTGGACCTCGGACATGTGGCCTCCTATCACTGATGGGCAGGGCACATGTTTGTTTCGGGGGATGGGGATGGCATCTGGAAAACCGGTGATGACAGAGGATACCGCGCGCGCCCGGCTGGACGAACTGGCGCGCGCCCTGTCGCGGGCCAATCTGGCCTATCATCGCGACGACGCGCCGGAAATATCGGATGCCGAATATGATGCGCTGAAACGTGAGAATGCAGCGCTTGAGGCCGGGTTTCCGCATCTGATCCGCGCCGACAGCCCGGCAGAGCAGGTGGGCGCGGCACCGGCCGAGGGGTTTTCCAAGGTCACCCATGCCGAGCGGATGCTGTCGCTGGGCAATGCATTCGACGCCACCGATGTGGCCGATTTCACTAGGACGGTGCGCAATTTCCTGGGGCTCGCGGCGGATGCCCCGCTTGCGTTCAGCGCCGAGCCCAAGATCGACGGGCTGTCGCTGTCGCTGCGCTATGAAAAGGGCGTGCTGGTGCAGGCGGCCACGCGCGGCGATGGTGCCGCGGGCGAAAACGTCACGGCCAACGCCCGCACCGTCGCCGATATTCCGCAAAGTCTGACAGGCGCGCCCGGTCTGCTGGAGGTGCGCGGCGAGGTTTATATGAGCCATGCCGATTTCGCCGCCCTGAACGACCGCCAGCGGGAGGCGGGTGAAAAAACCTTTGCCAATCCGCGCAACGCCGCCGCCGGATCGCTGCGGCAGCTGGATGCCGAAATCACCCGCGCCCGCCCGCTGCGGTTTTTCGCCTATGCCTGGGGGGCGCTGTCGGCCCCGCTGGCCGAGACCCAGATGGCGGCGATCGACCGGCTGGCCGCGCTTGGATTTCAGACCAACCCGTTGACGCGGTTGTGTCATTCGACCGGGGAGATGCTGGAGCACTACGCCAGAATCGAACAGGACCGCGCAACGCTCGGCTATGATATCGACGGCGTGGTTTACAAGGTAAACGCGCTGGATCTGCAACGCCGCCTGGGGCTCAGATCGACCACGCCGCGCTGGGCGATCGCGCATAAATTCCCCGCCGAACTGGCCTGGACACGGCTGGAGGCGATCGACATCCAGGTCGGGCGCACCGGCGCGCTCAGCCCCGTGGCCCGGCTGGCCCCGGTCACGGTCGGGGGTGTCGTGGTCTCGAACGCGACGCTGCATAACGAGGATTACATCGCCGGGCGCGATTCGAGCGGTCAGGCGATCCGGGGCGGCAAGGATATCCGCGAGGGTGACTGGGTGCAGGTCTACCGCGCCGGTGACGTGATCCCGAAAATCGCCGATGTCGACCTGGGCAAACGCCCCGGGAACGCGGTGCCCTTTGCCTTTCCGAGCCTCTGTCCCGATTGCGGATCGGACGCGGTGCGTGAGGAAGGCGACGCCGTGCGCCGCTGCACCGGCGGTTTGATCTGTCCTGCGCAAGCTGTTGAAAAGCTGAAACATTTCGTCTCGCGCGCGGCGTTTGACATCGAAGGGCTCGGGGCCAAGCAGGTGGAGCAGTTTTACCGCGACGGCTGGATCCGGGAGCCGGCCGACATCTTTACCCTCGCCGAACGCTATGGGCAGGGCATGCAGCAGTTGAAGAACCGCGAGGGCTGGGGCGAGAAATCGGCCGAAAACCTCTTTGCCGCGATCGAGGACAAACGCCGCATCCCCTTGGAACGGCTGATCTTTGCGCTGGGGCTGCGCCATGTCGGCGAGGTTGCCGCCGCCGATATCGCCCGCCATTACGGCGGCTGGCCGGACATGGTCACGGCGATCGATGCAGCCGCGCCCGCCGCGGACTGTCACCGCCGGGCCGAAGCGGCGATAGAGGTGGAGCGTGACGCCGCCCCGCGCGAAGGCCGCCGCGCCGATCTTGCCGGAACCCGCAAGGAAATCTGGGCCGGGCTGGACCCAAATGCGTTGGAGGCGTGGCAGGATCTGACCGGGATCGACGGCATTGGCGCAACGGTGGCCCTGTCGCTGGTGACCTCGTTCCAGCAGGCCGCCGAACGGGCCTCGATCAACCGGTTGGCGGAACTTTTGACGCCGCTGCCACCGGCCGCGCGCGCCACCGATGGCAGCCCGGTCGCGGGCAAAACAGTGGTGTTCACCGGCACGCTCGAGCGGATGACACGGGCCGAGGCCAAGGCGCGCGCCGAGGCGTTGGGCGCGAAGGTCTCAGGCAGCGTCAGCGCCAAAACCGATATTCTGGTGGCGGGCCCCGGGGCCGGGTCCAAGGCGAAAAAGGCGGCGGATCTGGGCGTCGAGACATTGGATGAGGACGCCTGGCTGGCGTTGATCGGCGATGGCTGAGGCCAGGGGCACGCGCCCCGAGATCCTGTTTCCGCTCTTTGCCGGGCTTGAGGCGCTGGATGGTATCGGGCCGAAAACCGCCAAACATTACAGCGCCTTGGGGGTCGAGACGCCCAAGGATCTGCTGCTGACCCTGCCGGTGGGCGGCATCGACCGGGCGCGGCTTTCTTCGATCAAATCGGCGGTTCCGCCGGTCACCGTGACGGTCGAGGTCGTGGTCGGCGCGCATCGCAAACCGGCGGTCAGGAACCGGCCCTACCGGGTGCATGTCACCGATGCCGAGACCAGCTTTGACCTCGTGTTCTTTCACGCTCGTGGCGATTATCTGGAACGGCTTTTGCCCACCGGCGCGCGGCGCGTGGTGTCGGGCAAGATCGAGCTCTTTGACGGCATCGCCCAGATGGTTCACCCCGATCATGTGGTGCCGCCCACTGACGCGGCCACGATCCCGGCCTATGAACCGGTCTATCCGCTGACGGCGGGGGTGACCCAGAAAGGCATCGCCAAAGCTGTGGCCTCGGCCCTGCCGCGCGCGCCCTATTTGGGCGAATGGATCGATCTGCCGCTCTTGAAATCGAAGGGCTGGCCGGCCTGGCCCGAGGCATTGGAAAAGGCGCATCACCCTGAAGGCGAACGCGATTTATCGCGCGCTCATCCGGCGCGCGAACGGCTGGCCTATGATGAGCTGCTGGCCCATCAGCTGACGCTTGGCCTGGCGCGGGCCAAGGTCCGGCGCGCCAAGGGGTTCGTCTCGGAAGGCGACGGCCATCTGCGTGACCGGGTGCTGGCAAGCCTGCCCTTTGATCCGACAGAGGCGCAGACCCGTTGCATCGGCGAGATCGCGCAGGATATGGCGCAGCCGACGCGGATGAACCGGCTGGTGCAGGGCGATGTCGGATCGGGCAAGACGCTGGTGGCGATGCTGGCGATGCTGATCGCGGTCGAGGCGGGCGGGCAGGCGGTGATGATGGCCCCGACCTCGATCCTGGCGGCGCAGCATCTGGCGAGCCTGGCACCCATGGCCGCAGCCGCCGGAGTGCGGATCGAGATTCTGACCGGGCGCGACAAGGGGGCCGCGCGCCGGGCCAAGCTGGCGGCGCTGAAGGCGGGCGAGATCTCGATCCTGGTGGGCACGCATGCGGTGTTTCAGGAGGATGTCGAATTTGCCGATCTGCACCTGGCCGTGGTCGATGAACAGCACCGGTTCGGCGTGCGCGAACGGGTGCGTCTGGGCGAAAAGGGCCGCGCCGCCGATATCCTGGTGATGACGGCGACGCCGATCCCGCGCACGCTGAGCCTGGCGACCTATGGCGATATGGATATCTCGGTGCTGGACGAGAAACCGCCCGGGCGGCAGCCGATCACCACCGCGTTGGTCAGCACGGGCCGGATGGAGGAAGTGGTGCAGCATCTGCGCGACGCGGTGGCCGAGGGGCGGCAGGCCTATTGGGTCTGCCCGCTGGTCGAGGAAAGCGAAGCGGTCGACATGACGGCGGCCGAGGATCGGTTCAAGGCTCTGCGCGCGGCCTTGGGCGAGGGCGTCGTGGGGCTGGTCCATGGCCAGATGCCGCCCGCCGAAAAAGATGCCGCGATGGCGGATTTCAATGCCGGGCGCAGCCGGGTTCTGGTGGCCACCACGGTGATCGAAGTGGGTGTCGATGTGCCCAATGCCTCGATCATGGTGATCGAGCGGGCGGAAAATTTCGGGCTGGCGCAGCTGCATCAATTGCGTGGGCGGGTCGGGCGCGGGGCGGCGGCCTCGACCTGTCTCTTGATGTATCGCGCGCCTCTGGGCGAGACCGCGCGGCGGCGGTTGGGCGTTCTGCGCGAGACCGAGGACGGATTCCGTATCGCCGAAGAGGATCTGGCCATTCGCGGGGCCGGCGATTTGATCGGGGTGGCGCAATCGGGGCTGCCGCGGTTCCGGGTCGCCGATATCGAGAGCCAGACCGGGCTGATGGAAACCGCGCAGCGCGATGCCCGCGCGCTCTTGGCGCATGACCCCGATCTGACCGGCCCGCGCGGGCAATCGGCGCGGGTGCTCTTGTGGCTGATGGAGCAGGAAAAGGCGATCCGTTTGATTTCAGTAGGTTAAGGCGTCCGTTAACTATTTGGATGCGTTTTGTTCTCAAATGTTCTTAAAAAGTTCTTGCTTTGGGGGGGCGAAAATGAGAACAAAGCGTTAACACGCCGATGACAATTAAGGAATTGGAAACCATGTTCAGCCAGATCAAGCAGATCCTTGAGACCTCCCGCGATACGCTGCTTTTCGATTTTGCGGGGGTGCTGACGCTTGGGGCCATGACCATCGGCTTGCTGCATCTGCCGGGTCTGGTCTGAGCCTTTGAATTTCTGCCTGCGGTCGATCGTCCGAAGCTTTTTCGAAATCGCGCTTGGGTCTGTCCCCAACATCCCTCGCGCGGCCTCTGCCTGATGGTGCAATCCCGGGGTTTTTGCCTGCCCCTCGCGCCTGGCTTTGGAAAACGCCGACACGCATACCTTGCCGCCGCCCTCCGGTTGCCCCCGGAGCGCGGCGGTTTTTTTTAGGCGCAGGCGGCGCGTTCGGCCTCGGACATGGCCTCCAGCGTGGCCTCAAAGGCCAGCATGATCGAGGCATGGCGGTTTTTGTAATCACGGGCGGGTTCCAACACTTCGAACCCTGAAAAAGGCGACGTGGGCGGCGGGCCCCCTTCCTTGAGCATGGCGCGCAACTGGTCGCGCCCGGTCTCGATCTCGGCCCGGCTGCGGCCCAGCACCTGCGCGCCCAGCAAGGCGGCCGAGGCCTGACCCAAGGCGCAGGCTTTCACATCCTGCCCGAACCGCGCGATGGTGCCGTTTTCCACATCCAGGTCGACAGTGACGGTCGAGCCGCAAAGCGGCGCGCGTTTGCGGGTGCTGGCCTGTGGCGCGTCCAGCCGGTCGGTCAGCGGAATATCGGCCGCCAGGGCCAGGATGCGCTGCGAATAGAGTTTGATCAGATCGCTGTCGGTCGTCATGGCTTTTCCCTCACGCCTCCGGCCTATAGGTAGCGGGGCAGGCGCGATTTGCAAAGGGAGCCCGGCGATGGAATTTGATCCGAGTGAATTGAGATACAATGCCGATGGTTTGTTGCCCTGTATCGCACAGGAGGAAGCCACCGGCGAGGTCTTGATGCTGGCCTGGATGAATGCCGAGGCGGTGGCGCGCACGCTGGCCACGGGACGGGTGACCTATTGGTCGCGCTCGCGGGCGGCGTTCTGGGTCAAGGGCGAAAGCTCGGGCCATGTGCAGGAGCTGGTGGAGTTGCGCATCGATTGCGACCGCGATTGTCTGTTGGCGCTGGTGCGCCAGACCGGACCTGCCTGCCACACCAACCGGCGGGCCTGTTTCTACACGGCCATTCGCGAGGGGCGCGAGGTTGAGATCATGGTGCCAGAGATCTGAGATCGGTGTGGCGGAGAGGGTCGCGCAGTGAGTATTTATGCAAAGAAGAAGCATGCGGGCGCGCGTCAAGGTTGATGGCTGAGCCCGACCATGCGGCGGATATCGGCAGGTGTCGCGCCATCTGTGCGAAAGGTGCGGATGGCGCGGGCGTCGTCGCGTTTGGCCAGTCGCTTGCCGGCCGCGTCGCGGATCAGCCTGTGGTGGTGGTAGACGGGGGTGGGCAGGCCAAGCAGTTTTTGCAGCAGCACATGGATGGGCGTCGCCTCGAACAGGTCTTCGCCCCGCACCACATGGGTGATCCCCTGAGCGGCATCATCAAAGACCACCGAGAGATGGTAGGAGGTTCCGAAATCGCGCCGCGCAAGGACGATGTCGCCGATGCCGTTCAGGTAGTGGCTGCGCGGTGTATAGGCCTGACCGGCATGTGACGGGCCGGTTTCGAGAAAGGGCAGGCCCCAATGATCCGCGACCCCGTCAACGATGTGGTGTTCAAAGGCCATTTGGGCCATCGACATGTCAAGACGCAGGTGTTGGTCGGCCGGCCGGGGCAGCATCAGGTGGCCTGCCGGGGAAGACGCGCGGCAGGTGCCGGGATAGACCGGGCCGTCAGGGCCGGTCACCGGCTCCGCGCCTTCCTGCGGGGCGCTCAACGCGGCGGCAATGTCGCGGCGGGTGCAGGTGCAAGGGTAGAGCAGGTGGCGTTGCCAAAGCTCGTCCAGCGCGCTGCTGTAGGCTGGCATTCGTTCGGACTGGCGGATCACCGGCCCGTCCCAGGTCAGGCCGAGCCAGGCGAGATCCTGATAGATCAGATCCTCCCATTCCGGTCGCGCGCGGCTTTGGTCGATATCATCGATGCGCAGCAGGAAGCGGCCGCCCGCCGCACGCGCCATGTCATGCGCGAGGATGGCGGAATAGGCATGGCCCAGATGCAGCGGACCGGTGGGGGACGGTGCGAATCGTGTGGTGAATATCAATTTTTTTCAAATACATAAATGGTGGAGTTCAAGTTAATGCCGGGCAGGTGGGGGCCGTATTCCTGCAATCTCAGCCGCGCCAACCCTGCGGCCTCGATTGCCGCGATCCCATCGGTATAGCTGGCATCGGCCAGCCCGTGGTCGTTGAGCGACATCACCAGCGCCCCGCCCGGCGGCAGCAGGTCGAGCGCCGTGGTCAGCATCGAGATCGGGGCCGCGCCAGGGCTGATGACGCCCACGGCGCAGATCGCCTGATAGGGCCCGGCGGGCAGGCGGCCATCGCGACGGGCTGGAAACAGCTGTCGGTAGAGGTTGCGCCCTTCGGCCTTCTCCAACATGGCCGGCGACAGGTCGGTGCCGTCGATCACGGTGAACCCTTCGGCGGCGAGCGCCGCGCCGGAGAGGCCGGTACCGCAGCCCAGATCGAGGATGGCGGCGGATCGGCTAAGCCCGGTTGCCGCCAGCGCGGCGGCGCAGCGTCCGGGGGTGGCATAGCCGTTTTCCGCGATCTCGGTATCATAGCTGTCGGCCCAGGCATCGTAATGCGCCTTGACGGCCCGCGCGCCCCGTTTGCCATAGGCCCTGTTCAGGAATTTCTCGTTCATGGCCGCGACGTTAGCAGGGGGTCCGGGCGTGCGTCCAGTTCAAACCGGAGCGGGATCGGCGGCTGCCGTGGCCAGCCAATCGGACCAGGCGGATTTGGCACGGTCGGTATAGCCCTTGTAGCGCGCCTTGCGGTTGCGCCGCCCGCCTTTGAGGTCAATGGGAGGGAAGAGGCCGAAATTCACGTTCATCGGCTGGAAGGTTTTCGCCTCGGCCCCGCCGCTGATGTGGTGGATCAGGGCACCCATGGCAGTGACCTGCGGGATGGGGGGCAGAGTGCGACCCGTGGCCTCGGCGGCGGCCAGATGCCCAGCCAGAAGCCCCATGGCCGCGGATTCGACATAGCCCTCGACCCCGGTGATCTGGCCGGCAAAGCGGATATGCGGGCGCGCGCGCAGGCGCATCTGATCGTCCAGCAGGGTCGGCGAATTGATGAAGGTGTTGCGATGGATGCCGCCAAGGCGTGCGAAGCGGGCGTTTTCCAACCCGGGAATCGTTTTGAAAACAGCCGTTTGCGCGCCGTATTTCATCTTGGTCTGGAAGCCCACGATATTATAGAGCGTGCCCAGTTTATTGTCGCGCCTGAGCTGCACGACGGCATGGGCTTTCACCTCCGGTTGATGCGGGTTGGTCAGGCCGACGGGCTTCATCGGGCCAAAGCGCAGGGTCTCGCGACCGCGTTCGGCCATCACCTCGATGGGCAGGCAGCCGTCGAAATAGCTTGCCGTTTCACCCTCGCGGAACTCGGTTTTCTCGGCCGCCAGCAGCGCGTCGATGAAGGCCTCGTAGGTGTCGCGGTCCATCGGGCAGTTGAGATAGGCGGTGCGTTCCTCATGCGTGTCGCCCTTGTCATAGCGCGATTGCATCCAGGCCTTGGACATGTCGATGCTGTCAGCATGTACGATGGGCGCGATGGCGTCGAAAAAGGCGAGGCTGTCCTGACCGGCCTCCTCGGCGATGGCCTGGGCCAGGGGGCCGGAGGTGAGCGGGCCGGTGGCGATGATGGCGGGGCCGGTTTCGGGCAGGGCGGTGATCTCGCCCTCGCGGACGGTGACCAGCGGGTGGGCGCGCAGCCGGGCGGTGACATCGGCGGCAAAGGCGTCACGGTCGACGGCCAGCGCGCCGCCCGCGGGCAGGCGGTGACGGTCGGCCATCTCCATGATCAGACCGCCCGCGGCGCGCATTTCCCAATGCAAAAGCCCGACGGCGTTTTGTTCATCATCATCCGAGCGGAAGGAATTGGAGCAGACCATTTCGGCCAGATGCCCGGTCTGATGGGCAAAGGTGCCGACGGTCGGGCGCATTTCGTGGATCACCACGGGTACGCCCTGCTGCACGGCGGCCCAGGCGGCCTCGGATCCGGCCATGCCGCCGCCGATGATATGGATGGGGTTTGTCATGGGCCGGGATATAGAGCGGGCCGAGGCGATTGGAAAGCCTCGGCCCGCGCTTTGCGAAGTGTCCGTGCCCCGGCTCAGGCGGTGGCGGCGGTCATCCGGTTGTCGAGCGACAGCGCCCCGGCCCCGTGGACGACCAACAGCAGGTAGCCGCCGGCCATCGCCAGGTTTTTAAAGAAAATGGCCATCTGCAGCTGATCGGCCGGGACGAAGTGATACATCACCGCGGTCACGACGCTGAAGGCGGCCAGCGCCAGCGCCGCCAGGCGGGTCTGAAAGCCGACCAGAAGCGCCAGACCGACCAGAATTTCAAAAAGGATCGCGGGCCAGGCCAGGATCGCAGGCAGGCCGCCGGAGGCCATATATCCGGCAAATCCCTGGACATCGCCAAGTTTGCCGAGACCGGCAACAATGAAAACCAGCGCGAGCAGGACGCGACCGGCGGGGTGGGCATAGGTTTGAACAGCGCTCATCTGAGCCTCCATCTGGGTTTCGGTCCCGCCGGAGTGGCGAGGATGGAGCCTATGTGACGTAAGGGTAGATGTGAATCAATGCGGGTTTATGTGCGGCAGAACGCCGTTTCTGTGCGCTGGTAAACATATCACGACGTGGGGCGCGGCTCGATCAGATCCCACCGGTTGCCATAGAGATCGCGAAAGACGGCGACGGTGCCATAGGGTTCATGGCGCGGGGGTTCCTCGAATTGCACGCCTGCGTCCAGCATCCGGGCCTGTTGCGCCGCGAATTCGCCGGTATGCAGGAAATAGCCCACGCGCCCGCCCGCATTCTGGCCGATGGCAGCCACCTGATCATCAACGGCGCGGGCGATCAGGAAGGCGGTTTCGGCGGCCTCATGCGGGGCCACGCGCACCCATCGCTTGCCGCCGCCCATATCGGTATCTTCCAGCAGCACCCAGCCAAGCGCATCCCGAAACCAGGCGATGGCCTCGTCATAATCGCGGGCGAGATAGGTCGTGGCGGCAAGGCGTGTGGTCATGCTTTGTCCCAGGAATAGCGGCCGGGGCCATGGGCCGCGAGAACCAGAAACCCGCCCGCAATGGACAGGTTCCTGACGAAAATGGACATCTGCACCGGGTCATCGGGCAGAAAATAGACATAGGAGGTGATGGCGGAGTAGGCTGCGGCAATCAGCGCCAAGGCGCGCGTCCGGTAGCCCGCGAAAAAGACGATGCCCGCCGCGCCGCTGAACAAAAGCGCGGGCCAGATCAGGATCGGTGGCAGGCCGCGCGCCACCAGCAGGTCCATCGCGGGCACCGGATCACCCAGTTTTTGCAGCGCGTCCAGCACGAAAAGCAGCCCCAGCAGGATGCGCCCCGCCAGTGCCAGCAGGTCGCTCATGCCTCCGGGTCGGCGGCGGCCTCGGCCTCGCCCTGATCGGCGATCCAGGCGACCGAGACCACGACCTCGCCCTTTGCGGTGTCAAAGACCTTGACGCCCCCGGCCGAGCGTGACCGGAACGAGATGCCCTCGACCGGGCAGCGGATCGATTGCCCGGTGGAGGTGGCCAGCATGATCTGATCCTCCATCTCGACCGGGAAGGCGGCGACGATCTCGCCGCCGCGCATCGCCTTGTCCATCGCCGCCACGCCCTGACCGCCCCGGCCCCGGACCGGGTAATCATGGGCCGAGCTGAGCTTGCCCGAGCCGCCCGATGTAATGGTCAGGATCAGATCCTCGGCCGCCGACATTTCGGCGTAACGCTCCTGTGGCAGGGCCAGATCGGTGGCTTCTTCTTCCTCGCCGGCCTCCTCATCGGACAGGCCGGCCATGGCGCGGCGCATCTTGAGATAGGCGATGCGTTCCTCGGATGTGGCCTCGAAATGGCGGATCACGGCCATCGAGACGACGCGGGTATCGCCGCTGAGGCGAATGCCGCGCACACCGGTCGAATCGCGGCCCTTGAAGACGCGCACATCGGTGGTGCGGAAGCGGATGGCGCGCCCGGCATCGGTGACCAGCATGATATCGTCATCCTCTGTGCAGATGCGCGCATTGACCAGCTCGACCCCCTCGGGCAGCTTCATCGCGATCTTGCCGTTGCGCATCACATTGGTGAAATCGCTCAACATGTTGCGGCGCACATCGCCGGCGCTGGTGGCAAAGGCGATCTGCAATTCGTCCCAGTGATCCTCGTCGCGGTCCACCGGCATCACGGCGGCGATCGAGACGCCCTGCGGGATCGGCAGGATATTGACGATGGCCTTGCCCTTGGCGGTGCGCCCGCCCTGCGGCAGGCGCCAGGTTTTCAGCTTGTAGACCATGCCATCGCTGGTGAAGAACAAAAGCGGCGTATGGGTGTTGGCCACGAAGAGCGTGGTGACGACATCATCCTCTTTCGTGGACATGCCCGACAGCCCCTTGCCGCCGCGGCGCTGCGCCCGGAAATCGATCAGCGGCGTGCGCTTGATATAGCCGCCCGAGGTGATGGTCACGACCATATCCTCGCGTTCGATCAGATCCTCATCCTCCATATCGCCGGACCAGTCGACAATTTCGGTGCGGCGGGGGACGGCAAACTGCTCCTTCACCTCGGCCAGTTCCGAAGAGATGATGGCAAGGATCCGGTCGCGCGAGCCCAGGATGGCCAGGTAGTCGCGGATCTTGGCGGCCAGATCCTGCAATTCGTCGGTGACTTCCTTGACCCCGATCTGGGTCAGGCGTTGCAGGCGCAGCTCCAGGATGGCGCGGGCCTGCGCCTCGGAGAGGTTATAGGTGCCGTCCTCGTTGGCGGTATGGGTCGGATCGTCAATCAGCGCGATATATTCCAGGATCTCGCCCGCGGGCCAGCGCCGGGTCATCAGCTTGTGACGCGCCTCGGCGGCATCAGCAGAGGCGCGGATGGTGGCCACGACCTCATCGACATTGGAAACGGCGACCGCGAGGCCGCAAAGAATATGGCTGCGTTCACGCGCTTTGCGCAGCTCGAACGCGGTGCGCCGGGCGACCACTTCTTCGCGGAAATCGAGGAAAGCGGTCAGGAAGCCGCGCAGCGTCAACTGTTCGGGGCGCCCGCCATTCAGCGCCAGCATGTTGCAGCCGAAATGGGTCTGCATGGATGTGAAGCGGAACAGTTGGTTGAGCACCACCTCCGCCGTGGCGTCGCGTTTCAGCTCGATCACCACGCGCACGCCAAGGCGGTCGCTTTCGTCCTGAACGTGGCTGATGCCCTCCAGCTTCTTGTCGCGCACAAGCTCGGCGATCTTTTCGATCATCGAGGCCTTGTTGACCTGATAGGGGATCTCATCGAGCACGATGGCGTAACGATCCTTGCGGATCTCCTCGACGCGGGTCTTGGCGCGGATGATGACGCTGCCGCGCCCCTCCAGATAGGCCTTGCGCGCGCCGGTGCGCCCCAGGATGATGCCGCCGGTCGGAAAATCGGGGGCGGGCACATACTCCATCAACTGTTCGGAAGTGAGATCGGCATCCGAGATCAGCGCCTGGCAGGCATCGATCACCTCGCCCAGGTTATGCGGCGGGATGTTGGTGGCCATGCCGACGGCAATGCCGCCCGCGCCATTGACCAGCATATTCGGGAACCGCGAGGGCAGGACCGAGGGTTCCTGATCCTTGCCGTCGTAATTGTCAACGAAATCAACGGTGTCCTTGTCGATATCGGCCAGAAGCGACGCCGCGGGCTTGTCCATGCGCACTTCGGTATAGCGCATGGCGGCGGCGTTATCGCCATCCATCGAGCCGAAATTTCCCTGCCCGTCCAAGAGAGGCAGCGACATCGAAAAGGGCTGCGCCATGCGCACCAGCGCGTCGTAGATCGCGCTATCGCCATGGGGGTGGTATTTACCCATCGTGTCGCCCACGGGGCGGGCCGATTTGCGGTAGGATTTGTCGTGCGTGTTGCCGGTTTCGTGCATCGCATAGAGGATGCGGCGGTGCACAGGTTTCAGACCGTCGCGCAGATCGGGGATCGCGCGGGAGATGATCACGCTCATCGCGTAATCGATGAAGCTGGTCTTCATCTCATCGGCGATGGAGATCTGGGGACCATGGGGAACAGGCGCGGGGCCGTCGGTTTCATCCATGTTTTCAGGGGGTTCTGGCGTGTCGGTCAAAAGGGGGCTCGCTTGCTGTCTGCGGCGTCTATATCTTGTTATCCGGCACTATAGTGGCGCGGGATATGGGGTGCAATGGGGGCTTGGCACTCCTGTATGGAGCCCGGTAACAACTTGTTTTATTTGATTTTTAACAAACCTCGGGCATGATCTGGTTGAGGAGGTCAACCGAACGAGGCAGAAAATGGCAAAATCCGGGACCGAACTGATGCTGCAGGGGTATGGGCTGACCACGGCCGAGATGTTCTATCACATGCCCGATTTTCCGCATGTTTTGAATACGTTCCTGTGGCAGGATTACGATCTTGCACCGGATCACCCGCGGCTCTTCTCCTTCATCGAGTTTTGGCGAGACGAGATCGAAGGCCCGCTGCATTCGGTGCGTTTCACACATCGCAAGATGATCGGCGCGGGGGAATGGCAGAATGTGGTGGGCGAGCTGACCCTGCATTGAACCGGTCGTTTCGCTGACGCGACCCGGGGGCGCGGCACCTCACCCTCCTACGGAGGGATCGACGCCGCGCGGCCTGCCGGCGGCGAGTATTTTTCGCAAAGAAGAAGACAATTTGACTAAAATTTTCGTTCAGCTTGGCGGAAATACCTTGGGGGGCCGCTGAAAGCGGTGGGGGCAAGGCCCCCTCCGACCCATCCAGTTGATGAAGGTCAGGCTTTGGCGCGTTGCAGCATGCCAAACAGGTCGCGCGGGTCATCGGGGTCGGCCAGCATGTCCAGCCGCTCGAACAGCGTGGTTCCCTGCAGTCGGTCGCGGATGTAGCGCAGGGCCGAGAAATCTTCGATCGCGAAACCGACGCTGTCGAAAAGGGTGATCTGGGTAGCCGAGCTCCGTCCCTTGGCGTGGCCCTCGATAACCCGCCAGATCTCGGTCACGGGGTGGTCGTCTGGCACCTGCTGTATTTCCCCCTCGATCCGGGTCTGGGGCGGGTATTCCACAAAGATATCAGCGCGATGCAGAATCGCGGGGGCAAGTTCCGTCTTGCCGGGGCAATCGCCGCCGATGGCGTTGATATGGGTGCCTGCCCCAATCATGTTATCGGTCAGGATGGTGGCGTTTTGCTTGTCTGCGGTGCAGGTGGTGATGATCCCGGCCCCTTCCATGCTGTCTTCGGCCGAGGTGCAGCTGACTACAGTCAGGCCCTGACCGGCCAGGTTGCGGGCGGCTTTAGCGGTGGCACCTGGGTCGGTGTCGTAGAGGCGCACCGTGGTGATGCCGCAGATCGCCTTCATCGCCAGCGACTGGAACTCCGATTGCGCGCCATTGCCGATCATCGCCATCGTGGTGGCCCCTCTGGGGGCCAGGTATTTGGCGACCATGGCCGAGGTGGCCGCCGTGCGCAGGGCCGTCAGGATCGTCATTTCGGTGAGCAGGGTGGGATAGCCGGTGGCGACATCGGCCAGAAGGCCGAAGGCGGTGACCGTTTGCAGGCCGTCGCGCGTATTCTTGGGGTGGCCGTTGACATATTTGAACCCGTATTGGGTGCCGTCCGAGGTGGGCATCAGCTCGATCACGCCATCGCGGGAATGGGCCGCCACGCGCGGGGTCTTGTCAAAAAGCGGCCAGCGGCGGAAATCGGCCTCGATATATTCCGCCAATCCGATCAGCATCGTCTCGACGCCGATGGAATGGATCAGGCGCATCATGTTGTCGACCGAGACAAAGGGCACGAAGGCACGTTCGGAGGGCTGGGGCAGGGTCATGGCATTACCTTTCCGGCGAAGCTCCGGGTCGGGCGGTCAAAGACCCGGCGCCCCATCAGCGAGGCGGTGAGATCGACCATCAGGCTTGCGGTGCGACCGCGATCGTCGAGGAATGGGTTGAGTTCGACCAGATCGAGCGAGGAGACGAGGCCGCTGTCGTGCAGGATCTCCATCACCAGATGCGCCTCGCGGAAGCTGGCTCCGCCGGGCACGGTGGTGCCGACGGCAGGCGCGATGGCGGGGTCGAGGAAATCGACATCGAGCGAGACATGCAGCAGGCCGTTTTCGGCAGCGACCCGGGCCAGGAAATCGCGCAAGGGCGCGGCCACGCCCTGTTCGTCGATGGCGCGCATGTCATGCAGGATCATGTCTGTGCCCTGCAGGGCGGCTTTCTCCTGTGCATCGACCGAGCGCAGGCCGATCATGCAGATCTGATCCAGCGGGATCGGGTTTGACACGGGCGGGAAGCCGTCAAAGCCCGGCTGGCCCGTGACATAGCCCACCGGCGTGCCATGCAGATTGCCCGAGCCGGTGGTGGCGGGGGTGTGGAAATCGGAATGCGCATCGAGCCAGAGCAGGAATTGCGGCCGGTGCTGCCGGGCGGCGTGATTGGCGACGCCTGACACGGTGCCAAGCGCCAGCGCGTGATCGCCGCCCATGAAGATAGGAAAGCCTTGTGCCATCGCGGCCTCGGAGGCCTCTGACAATGCCTTGGTCCAGGCGATGTTTTCGGCCAGCGCGTGCACATGCGGCAGCCCGGTGGCGGGTTGCAGCGGCGCGGGGGCCACATTGCCAAGATCGCGCAGATCGCGGCCCAGATCGGCCAGCGCCTCGGCCAGGCCCGCGGTGCGGTAGGCATCGGGGCCCATCATGCAGCCGCGGCGGCGTTTTCCGCAATCCATCGGCGCGCCGATCAACAGGCAAGGGGTGTCGGTCATGTCAGGCCTCATCGCTTGGGGTTGCCCGTCTCTACCTTGCGATTTGTATTGGACAAAAGCGAACAAAGTGATCTAATTGGGGCGCGATTGTCCGAAACGACAAGTAAGAATGCCCGAAATGGATGATACGGATCGGAATTTGCTGGCGGCCCTCAGGCGCGACGGGCGCGCGGCGCTGTCGGATCTGGCGATCACGCTGGGCGTCACGCGGGCCACGGTGCGGGCGCGGATCGAAAAGCTGACGCAAAGCGGCGAAATACAGGGGTTTTCGGTGCTGACGCGCGGCGATCTGGCCGAGAGCCCGGTGCGGGCGCTGACCTCGCTGGCGATCGAAGGGCCGGGGATGGAGCGGATCCGGCGGCAACTGTCGGGGATGGTGCAGGTGCAGGCGGTGCATGCGACCAACGGCAAATGGGATCTGATCGTCGAACTTGGCACCGATACGCTGGAGGCGCTGGATCGCGTCTTGCGCGATATCCGGCGGCTGGAGGGGGTGGCGACCTCGGAAACCAGCCTGCTCTTGAGCACCAGCCGGTATGCCCGCACCTAGATGTGCTTCGGCAATGGCTTGCCACCGCCAAGCCCGGGGCGTTCGATGGGTTTCATAGCGCTTAGTCTTTTGTGGTGTCGATGCCGGTTACAGCTGTGTGGCCGGTGCGGTCGCGCAGCGTGGCCCCCGCCGCCGCCCGCCGCCGCCCGCCGCCCGCTACCGCGCGCGCCATTTGCGCACGGTCCTGGCGGTGACAGACCGGTAGTCAACCATGGCGCGGCGCATGAGTGTCGTTGGGCTAGGGTGCGTCAGGCGAGGATCCGCATGAGTGGTTATCGGGCCTTCCGCGGGCCCGGACCCCTCGAAACTGCAGTTTCCTCGGCCTGGCGCAGGTGGATAGCCTGACGAATGCTCACAACCCGGCGCAGGCCCCGACCCCAAACACATGCGCCGACAGAGCCGGGCAAAGGGCGATGCCACGCGCGCTGGCAATGTCGAGTTCAAGGCCCGGCAAAGGCGTCAGGGTTTTTGCGAAACGGCGACAGATGCGCGACCCGCATCGCGGCGCGATTGGCGGGAAACGACCCATCGGCGGTGCGGGTCAACGCCCATCGGCCCCAACCCCGCGCTGCGCGGGCTTATTCGCGGAGCGCCCGCCAGCCGATATCGGTGCGGCAGAAGCCTTCGGGCCAATCCACCCGGTCCACCAGCGCGTAGGCGCGGGCGCGGGCCTCGGCGAGGTTCTGCCCCCGCGCGGTCAGCCCCAGAACCCGGCCGCCATTGGCCAGGTATTGCCCCTCCGCCCGTCGCGTTCCGGCGTGAAAGCACATCTCGTGGCTGGTCTCAGGCATGTCCCCCAGGCCGCCGATCACGCTGCCCTTGGCATAGCTGCCGGGATAGCCCTCTGCCGCCATCACCACGCACATGGCATGATCGTCGGCCCAGTTCACCGCCATTTCGGCCAGCCGTCCCTCGGCACAGGCCAGCATCAGATCGAGCGCCTGCGCGCCCAGCCTCAGCATCAGGCATTGGCATTCGGGATCGCCGAAGCGCACGTTATATTCGATCAGCCGCGGCGCGCCGTCCTTGATCATCAGCCCGGCAAAGAGCACGCCCGAAAACGGCGTGCCGCGGCGGGTCATCTCGGCCATGGTGGGCGCGATGATCTCGGCCATGGTGCGCGCGATGACCGCGTCGGTCATCACCGGGGCTGGCGAATAGGCCCCCATGCCGCCGGTATTGGGCCCGGCATCGCCGTCAAAGGCCCGCTTGTGATCCTGCGCCGTGCCGATGGGCAGCGCCGTTTCGCCATCGCAGAGCACGAAGAAGCTGGCCTCTTCGCCTTCCAGGAATTCCTCGATCACCACCTCGGCCCCGGCCGCGCCAAAGCTGCCCGCGAACATGTCGTCGATGGCGGCGAGCGCCGTGGCCTCGTCCATCGCCACGATCACGCCCTTGCCCGCGGCCAGCCCGTCGGCCTTGACCACGATGGGCGCGCCCTGAGCCTGCACATAGGCGCGGGCGGGGGCTGCCTCGGTGAACCGGCCATAGGCGGCGGTGGGGGCATGGGACGCGTCGCAGATTTCCTTTGTGAAGCTCTTGGAGGCCTCCAGTTCTGCCGCCGCCTGCGATGGCCCGAAACAGAGGATCCCCGCCGCCCTCAGCGCATCCGACACGCCCGCCGCCAGCGGGGCCTCGGGGCCGATGATGACGAAATCAATCGCCTCTTCGGCGGCAAATTCGACCACCGCGCCGGCATCTTCGGGGTCCAGATCGGCGCAATCGGCGATCTGGGCGATGCCGCCATTGCCGGGGGCCACAATCAGCTTGTCGCATTTCGGGTTCTGCAATGTCGCCCAGGCCAGCGCGTGTTCGCGCCCGCCGCTGCCCAGAATGAGAATATTCATGTGGTCCACCGCCTGCTAGGTTTGGCCACGGCCAATAGCGAATGGGCGGGACGGGCACAAGGCAGGGGCGGGCTGGCGATGAAGGATCAGGCAATGTGGGACCGGATCGCGGCCCATGCGTTCGGTGCGGGCGATGGCGGGGGTCTGACCGCCAGGGTCATGCAGGTGACCGGGTGGGATCGGCCCCGCGCCGAGGCCGCAATCGAGGAATACCGGCGGTTCATTTACTTGCTGGCCATCGTGAAAACCGCGCGCCGGGTGGCCCCGAAGGATGTCGATAGGGTTTGGCAGGTTCATATGGGCGATGCCGCCGCATATGGCGCGTTTTGCGAGGGCGTGCTGAAGCGCCCCGTGCCGTACCGGGTTGGTGGCACGCCGCGCGACCGGGAACTGACGCACAACGCGTATCGGCGTGAGTTCGGATCGGCCCCGCCCGGGCGTATCTGGACCGACCCCAATCGCATCGCCTATTGGGCGATTGCCGGAATGCTGGCGGCGGGCGGTGTCTTGGGCGCGGGGTTTGGCGGCTCGATCTGGCCCGGGGTGATCGGGGTGGCCATGGCGCTCTTTATCCTGCTGATGCCCCAGCGGGCGGGGCAGGGCGGCGATGATGCCGCGTTTTGGGGGATCATGGCCGCCGGTGATTTCGACGGCGGCAATGGTGGCGATGGCGGGGATTGACCGGGCGCGCGCTTGGCGCTGGAACCTGCCGGGCCGCGCCGCTAATGTTGCCGCATGAATGATTTGCTCGATGATGACGGCCCCGAGGAGGGCCCCGGAAATGCGCCGGAGTTTTCGGTGTCCGAGATTTCGGGGGCGGTGAAAAAGACCGTCGAGGGCGCGTTTTCCCGCGTCCGGGTGCGCGGCGAGGTCGGGCGGCTGTCGCGGCCGCGCTCGGGGCATGTCTATCTCGACCTCAAGGATGATCGCGCGGTGCTGGCGGGCGTGATCTGGAAAGGGGTGGCGGGCCGGATGGCGACGCAGCCCGAGGAGGGGATGGAAGTGATCGCCACCGGGCGGCTCACCACCTTTCCGGGGCAGTCGAAATACCAGATGGTGATCGAGGATCTGCGCCCGGCGGGCGCGGGCGCGTTGATGGCGATGCTGGAAAAGCGCAAGGCGGCGCTGGCCGCCGAGGGGCTGTTTGACGAGGCGCGCAAGCAGCCTTTGCCGCGCCTGCCCGAAGTGATCGGGGTGGTGACCTCGCCTTCGGGGGCCGTGATCCGCGATATCCTGCATCGCCTGCGCGACCGGTTCCCGCGCAAGGTTCTGATCTGGCCGGTGGCCGTGCAGGGCGCGAAATGCGCACCCGAGGTGGCAGCCGCCATTCGCGGCTTCAACGCATTAGCGCCGGGCGGGCGCATACCGCGGCCAAATCTGTTGATCGTGGCGCGCGGCGGTGGCTCGTTGGAGGATCTTTGGGGCTTCAATGAAGAGGCGGTGGTGCGCGCGGCGGCAGAGAGCGCCATCCCGCTGATATCGGCGGTGGGGCACGAGACCGATACGACATTGATCGATTATGCCTCGGACCGGCGCGCGCCGACGCCCACGGCGGCGGCTGAGATGGCGGTGCCGGTGCGGATGGAACTGCTGGCCTGGGTCGAGACCGCGGGCGGGCGTCTGTCGCGCGCGGTGACGCTCGGGTTGGCGGCCGGGCGACAGCGGTTGGGCGATCTGTCGCGCGGGCTGCCGCGTCTTGAGGCGGTGCTGGACGGCCCGCGCCAGCGGCTGGATGCGGCCTCGGACCGGTTGGGCCCGAGCCTGCGCGCCGCGACGCAGACCCGGCGGCTGCAGTTGGAGCGGCTGAGCGCGCGGTTGCAGCCGGGGCTGGACCGGGCCGTTGCGGGCAAGCGCGTGATGCTGGGCCGGGCGGGGGCGGGGCTGTCGCCCTTGCGCCTGTCGGGGCAGGTGGCGCGCGGGCGGGCGGATCTGATGCGTCTGACGGGCCGGCTGAGCGCCGAGCGCCAGGCCGAGAGGCTGGAGGCCGGGCGGGCCCGGCTGCAGGCGGCGATGGCGCGGTTTCAGGCCAGCGCGGCGGGACGGCTGGAGCAGCGCCGCGAGCGGCTGGTGGCGTTGGAGCGGATGCGCCAGACGCTCGGCTATCGCGAGACGTTGCGGCGGGGCTATGCGGTGGTGCGTGCCGGAACGGATGTGGTGACGGGCAGGGCGGAGGCCGCAAGCGCGGGGCGGCTGGAGATCGAATTTGCCGATGGCCGTCTGGATGTCGTCGCGGATGGCGGCGGCGCGAAACCGCGCGGGCGGCAGGGACGGGGTTGTGGCCCCAATCAGGGATCGCTGTTCTGAGGCTGCGATTTCGCTGGCCTTGCGGCCATCGACCCGGAGGGCGCGCGACCTCGGGCCCCCTGACGGGAGCCCTCGGCCGCCCGCATTGCCATGAGAGTTTGGCAAAGGGCGGTGGGAATGGCCGGTGCGCCGACGGGGGCGGTCAGGGCGCGCGGGCCATTTCGCGGGCGGCGCGTTTGTCCATCACCTTGCGCCATTTGCGCGGCATCGTGGCAAGCATGGCCATCACCGGCAGCGACCAGGGCAAGAGCGGCGCGCCCGCGGGGATGTCCAGCACGTCATAGGGCCGGTCGGGATGCATGTGGTGGTCGGAATGGCTGGGCGCGTTCACCATCAGAAACGAGGTAAAGCCGCGCGGGGCATTCCAGCTGTGATGCGGGCCCACGGGTTCGAGGCGGCCACCCGGCAGGGTGCGGCGGCTGAGACCGTAATGCTGGATGTAGTCCGATAGCAGGATCTGGGTATGGGCCAGGGCGGCGAGGGCGGCAAAGCCCACCAGGCCGGGGGTGCCGCCGATCAGGCCCGCCAGCAGGAGCGCCAGTGCGCCTCCGCCGACATAGGCGACATAGGGCGGCAGCCGGCCCGGTTTGTGGCGGCGGGTTTCCTGGGCGTGGCCCGCGCGGAACGAGCCGATCCAGGCGCGCGGCAGGAACGTCCAGAACCCTTCACCCGGGCGCGGCGTGTTGGGATCGTCGGGCGTGCCGACAAAGGCGTGATGGACCAGCCGGTGGGCCGAGACATGGTGGCCAAAGAGCATCGAGATATAGACGCCCGCCCCCAGACGGCGCAGGGCGCGCGGGCGGCGGTGGATCAGCTCATGCGCGTTGGGATGGCTGATCTGGCCCATGAAGGAGGCGGTGGCGAAAAAGAGGGTCAGCGTCTCGCCCCAGTTGCGCGACGGATCGGCAAAGGCGAGCGCGGCCAGCGGCAACAGCGCCAGATGGCCAAGCGCCAGCGTGACCGAAAGCGCCTCGGCCGCCGCGCCATGATCATGGCCCTTTGGCGGTGGCGACATCAGGTGATCGAGCCCGGCGGCCAGCACCGTCAGCCAGACGAGCGCCGCCGCCGCCCACCAGCCGCCAAATATTGCCCCCAGGATAAGACCGGCCAGCGGCGGCAATGTGGCCACGAAATAACGGGTGATCAGCATGGGGCGGGGGTCCTTTCATGATGCCGGGACAAGCCCTTCACGGGTCTATTTGCGTTTTGGGGCAAAACGATGTCGGTTTTGGTGGGCGCGGGGCCTCGGCTCAGGATACAAGAAGGAAAATCTATGCAAAAGGTGACCTGATGGCGCTGGATCAGAACAAGGGTGTGTGGAAATCGGGCCGCGGCAAGGGGCGGCGCACGCCCAAGGGGCGTCAGGTTGACGATGCCGCACTTGCCGAGGTTCAGGCGCTGCTTGGCGACCGCCCCCGCAGGCGCGATCTGCTGATCGAGCATCTGCATCTCATTCAGGACGCCCATGGCCACCTTTCCGCCGCGCATATCCGGGCGCTGGCCGAGGAGATGCGGATGTCGATGGCCGAGATCTACGAGGTCGCCAGTTTCTATGCCCATTTCGACGTGGTCAAGGAAGACGAGACCCCGCCGCCCGCTCTGACCATCCGGGTCTGCGATTCGCTTTCTTGTGAGATGGCTGGGGCCGAGGCGCTGAAGGCGGCGCTTGAGGGCGGGCTGGACCCCAATCAGGTGCGGATCTTGCGCGCGCCCTGCATGGGCCGTTGCGACACCGCGCCGGTGCTGGAGCTGGGCCATCACCATATCGACCATGCCACGCCCGAAAAGGTGCAGGCCGCGATTGCAGCGGGTCATACCCATGCAGATATACCCGATTACGAGGATCTTGCCGCCTATCGGGCCGCGGGCGGTTACACGACGCTGACCGATCTGCGGGCCACCGGCGATTGGGAGAAGGTGCAGGAAACCGTGCTGGCCTCGGGGCTGCGCGGGCTTGGCGGGGCGGGGTTTCCGTCGGGCCGCAAATGGGGCTTCGTGCGCGCCAATCCGGGGCCGCGATACCTGGCCGTGAATGGCGATGAGGGCGAACCCGGCACCTTCAAGGACCGTTATTATCTGGAACGCACCCCGCATCTGATGCTGGAAGGCATGCTGATCGCGGCCTGGGCTGTCGAGGCCGAGACCTGCTATATCTACATGCGCGACGAATATCCGGCGGTGCTGCATATCCTGGCCACCGAGATTGCGGCGCTGGAGGCGGCGGGCATCGTGACGCCGGGCTATATCGCGCTGCGCCGCGGGGCCGGGGCATATATCTGCGGCGAGGAAAGCGCGATGATCGAATCGATCGAGGGCAAGCGCGGCATGCCGCGTCACCGCCCGCCTTTCGTGGCCGAGGTGGGCATTTTCGGGCAGCCGACGCTGGTTCATAATGTCGAGACGCTGCATTGGGTGGCGCGGATCTGCCGCGAGGGGCCGGAGGTGTTGAACAGCACCGAAAAGAACGGCCGCACCGGGCTGCGTTCCTATTCCGTTTCGGGCCGCGTGAAAGCCCCCGGCGTGCATCTGTTGCCCGCGGGCTCGACCATCACCGATATCATCGACGCCTGCGGCGGCATGGCGGAGGGGCATGTGTTCAAGGCCTATCAGCCGGGCGGGCCATCCTCGGGGCTGCTGCCCGCAACCATCAACGATGTGCCGCTGGATTTCGACACGTTGCAGCCTCTGGGCACGTTTATCGGCTCGGCGGCGGTTGTGGTCCTGTCCGATCAGGACAGCGCCCGCGATGCGGCCCTCAACATGCTGCGGTTTTTCGAGGATGAAAGCTGTGGCCAATGCACGCCCTGCCGGGTGGGCTGTGAAAAGGCGGTCAAGCTGATGCAGGCCGAGACCTGGGACCAGCCGCTGTTGGAGGAACTCTGCGTCGCGATGAGCGATGCCTCGATCTGCGGTCTGGGGCAGGCGGCCCCCAACCCCATTCGGATGGTCGTGAAGCATTTCGCGCAGGAAATTTGACCTGGGCGTTTCTGCTGATCGGCTTGCTGGCGGCGCTGGACTATTGGCGGCGGGTGACCGATGCGCCGGGTCTTGCGCGCTCGGCCATTAAAACGGCGTCGACGGCGGCATTGGCATTGGCGGCCCTCTTCGTGGGCGCGCCCTGGCTGATTGCCCTGGCCTTCGCGCTGGCATCCCTGGGCGATCTGGCCCTGTCACGCAAAGGCGGGCAGGCATTGCAGGCGGGGCTGGGGGCCTTCGCGCTGGCCCATATCGCCTTTTACGTCGCATTTCGGCAATTGCCCGGTGCCTTGCCGGGGTTTGATCTGGATGCGGCCCGGTGGGCGGGCGTTGTTGGCTTGATCGTTCTAGCCCTGTCGACCGCGCTGTGGCTCCTGCCCTTTACCGGCGGCATGAAGCGGGCGGTGGCCGCCTATGTCGCGATCATTACCGTCATGGGGTTTGCGGCGCTGCATCTGACGGGCGGTTTTGTCTGGGTCGTACCGGGGGTGGCGCTGTTTCTGGCCTCCGACCTGATCCTGGCGGTCCAGATCTTTCGCATGGCCGAGGGGACCGACCGCCACCGCCTGGCCTCGCGCCTGGTCTGGCCGCTTTACTGGGGTGGGCAGGCGGTGATTTTTCTTGGTATCGTCAATGGGTTGGGCCTTTGGAGCGGTTGATTGCGTGCGCGCCGCCACGCCAAGCCATCTTCATATAGCAATCGCCCGCCCGCAATGCCCGCGCGATATCCGCGGGCATCGGGTGGCGCGGGCGTCTCGTCCCCTTCAGCGCCGCGTGCCCGGGATGCGCTGCCAGAGCGTGCCGCCATAGCGGTGGCCGGCCATGAAATAGCCGATCACGAGGGCAAAGAGGATGACGGCGGGAAGGCCCGACAGGGCAAACCCGCCTTCGGTGGTGTCGCCTGTGACCATGGCAATCAGGTATCCGCCGCCAAAGAACACGGTAATGAAGTCGAGGACGCCAGCGCCGATGCGCCGCCCCATCGAGACGCGGGGGTGATCGGACATGATGTGAACTCCTTTTTTGTGTAATCCGGTCAGTTTGGATCATATCCCCGGCATCTGGCAAGCAACCCCGGCAGCGGCGGCATCTTCCATCTCGCCGCGCGCCGTATTAGGTGAGGGCAAGCGCATTGCCCCCCGGAGGCTCATGGGATGTCTTTTTTCAGAAAACTCAAGGACCGGATGCTGAAATCCTCCGCCAAGCTGGATGCGGGGCTGGAGGCGATCATCGAGGAGGGCGCGGAGGCAGAAGCGCTGCCGGGCGAGGAGGCCCAAAGGGCCGAGGAGCCGCCGGTTGCCGCAGAGACACGGCCCGAACCGGCCGCCACGCGCCCGCAGGCCCCGGAACCGGCCGTCGCGCCAATGCCCGCGCCCGAGGCACCCGCCGCGCCCGAACCATCCGCCAAGCCCGGCCTGGTGGGCCGTCTCATGGGGCGCGGCACGGCCCCGCGCCGGGCGCTCGATGACGATATGCTGGAGGAGCTGGAGGAGCTCCTGATCACCGCCGATATGGGCGTCGAGACCGCGATGCGGGTCACCGCCAACATGGCCGAGGGCCGGTTTGGCCGGATGATGACCGCCGCCGATATCAAGGCCCTGCTGGCGGCCGAGATCGCCCGCATCATGGAGCCTGTCGCGCGGCCCTTGCCGCTTTACCCGAAAACGCCGCAGGTCGTGCTGGTGGTCGGCGTCAATGGCTCCGGCAAAACCACCACCATCGGCAAGCTGGCCAGCCAGTTCCGCGCCGCCGGCAAGAAGGTGGTGATCGCGGCGGGCGATACGTTCCGCGCCGCCGCTGTCGAGCAATTGCAGGTCTGGGGTGAGCGCGCGGGCGTGCCGGTGCTGACCGCGCCGGAAGGATCCGATCCCGCCGCGCTGGCCTTTGACGCGATGGTCCGGGCCGAGGCCGACGGGGCAGATCTGCTGATGATCGACACGGCCGGGCGGTTGCAGAACCGTCAGGATCTGATGGAAGAGCTGGCCAAGATCGTGCGCGTGATCCGCAAGAAAGACCCCGACGCGCCGCATAACACGCTCTTGGTGCTGGACGCGACAACGGGGCAGAACGCGCTCAGCCAGGTCGAGATCTTCCAGAAGCTTTCCGATGTCTCGGGTCTGGTGATGACCAAGCTCGACGGCACCGCCAAGGGCGGCGTGCTGGTGGCGCTGGCCGACCGCTTCGGCCTGCCGATCCATGCCATCGGGGTGGGCGAACAGATCGACGATCTGGCCCCGTTCGATCCACAGGAATTTGCCCAGGCGCTGACCGGCGCGGAGAGCTAGCGCCATGGCTGCGGCGGGCCGGGGGCGGATGCCTGTGGGTGCACTGAGCGTCCTGCCGTGAGCGATTGGCTCGTCTCCATCGCGGGCACGCCCACGGGCGCGACGCTGGCCACCGCCCTCGCGCTTCTGGCGGCTATCCTGCACGCGGTCTTTGGCGCGCTTCAGAAAGGGCGCCACGATCCGCTGTTGTCGCGCGGCATCATCGACGTCACCTATGGCGTGATGGCCGCGCCCTTTGCGCTGTTTGTCGTGCCCTGGCCCGAGCCGCATATGTGGCTGATTTTCGCAGGGATGGTTGTGATCCATGTCGGCTACAAGGCGGCACAGATCGCCAGCTACCGGCGCGGGGCCTATACGGTCGTCTACCCGGTGATGCGCGGCACCGGGCCGCTTTTCGCGGTCATCGGGGCGGGGATCATTTTCGGCGAGCGGTTTTCGCTGATCCAATGGGCCGGCGTCGCCACCTTGCTGTCAGGGATCTTCGGCCTCGCCCTTTATAACCTGCGCACCATCACGCTGGCCCGCGAAACGCTGGTGCCGGCGCTGTGGCTGGCGGTTCTGACCGGCCTTTTCGTGGCCGGATACACCACCTATGACGCCTATGGCATCCGCGCCACGCGCGATCCGTTCACCTTTCTGGCTTGGTTCTTCTTCCTCGATGGCATGACCATGCCGGTGGTGGCGCTCTATGCCTATCGGCGCATGGGCGATCCGCCCGCCATCGGCCCGCTGGCGCTGCGCGGGCTTATCGGAGGCATCGTGGCGGTGGTCAGCTTTGGCTCGATCATGCTGGCGACCCGGCTCGATCAGGTCGGGCAGGCGGCGGTGCTGCGCGAAACCTCGACCGTCTTTGCCGCGCTCATTGGCTGGCTGATGCTGGGCGAACGGGTTGGGCCGCGCCGATTGGCGCTGATGGGGTTGATTGCGGCGGGCGCGGTGATAGTTGAGATAGGCGCATGAAACACGAGGCCCCGCGAATGGAAGAGCATAAAGTCAACCCGACCCTGAAATTCGCGCTGGAGCTTGGTCCCCCGATCCTGTTCTTCGTCGCCTATCTGTGGCTGAAGGATGAGACCTTTACCGTCGCGGGCAGAGACTATGACGGCTTTATCGTGGTGACGGCGGGGTTCGTGCCGCTGCTGCTGGCCTCGATCGCGGCGCTGTGGAAGCTGACGGGCAAGCTCAGCCGGATGCAGATCTTCACCGCCATCCTGGTGGTGGTCTTTGGCGGGCTGACGGTCTGGTTCGACGATGAGCGGTTTTTCAAGATGAAAACCACGCTGGTCTACGCGTTTTTCGTGGTGGTTCTCGGCATTGGCCTCTTGCGCGGGCAAAGCTGGCTGCAATTCGTGATGGGTGAGATGATGCCGATGCGCGACGAGGGCTGGATGATCCTGACCCGCCGTCTGGTTGCGGCCTTCGCGGCGATGGCGCTGGCCAACGAGATCGTGTGGCGCACCCAGAGCACCGAGTTCTGGGTCACCTTCGAGACCTTCGTGCTGCCGGGGTTCCTCTTTGCCGTCTTCATGTTTCAGGCCAAGCTGTTCGAGCGGCACATGATCACGTCTGAGAGCGAGGATAACGAGGGCTGAAGGCTATTTCCCCGGGCGCGGCGCGGGCTTTTTCACCACCCGTTTGCCCGCGGGGCGTTTCGGTTTCGGCCTGGCCTCGGCATGGCCTTCGGGCAGGGCGAGGCCCAGTTGGTCGCGCAGGATCTTTGGCTTGATCTCCTCGACCGCGCCGGGTTTCAGATCGTTCAGGCGGAAGGGGCCGTAACTCACGCGCAAGAGCCGGTTCACGGTCACGCCGATAACCGCGAATGCGCGCCGGATCTCACGGTTCTTGCCCTCGCGGATGCCCACCGTCAGCCAGGCATTGGCCCCCTGCTGGCGATCAAAGGCGACCTCCATCGGCTGAAAGCTTTCGCCATCTGCTGTGACACCCCGGCGCAACCGGTTCAGCAGCGCCTCGGATGGCGCGCCCTTGACCCGCACCCGGTATTTGCGCAGCCACCCGGTCGAGGGCAGCTCAAGCTGGCGCTTGAGGCCGCCATCATTGGTCAGAAGCAGCAGCCCCTCGGAGTTGAGGTCGAGCCGCCCGACGCTCATCACCCGGGGCATATCCTCGGGCAGGGCGTCGAACACGGTCTTGCGGCCCTTTTCATCGGCCGCCGTCGTCACCAGCCCCGAGGGTTTGTGGTAAAGCCAGAGGCGCGGGCGCTCGGGCTCGGCGACCTCCTTGCCATCGACGGCGATCCGGTCGGTGGCGGTCACGTTCAGGGCGGGGCTGTCGATGCGGTGGCCGTTCACGGCGACTCGGCCCGCTTCGATCATGCGTTCGGCCTCGCGGCGCGAGGCGATACCGGCGCGCGACAGGACCTTGGCGATGCGGTCGCCTTTTGGGGGGCTTTGGGTCATGGCCCCGCAGTTAGCGGTTTGTGGCCGCCGGGGAAAGCGGTAAGAGCAGGCCATGACCATGTTCATCAGCCATATGGAGGCCGCATTGGCCGAGGCGCGCGCCGCCGGGGATGCGGGCGAGGTGCCGGTGGGGGCGGTGATCGTGGGGCCCGACGGCGCGGTTCTGGCGCGGGCGCGCAACCGGATGCGCGAGATGCGCGACCCCACGGCGCATGCCGAGATGCTGGCCATTCGCGCGGCCTGTGCAGCGCTTGGGTCCGAGCGGCTGACGGGTTGCGACCTATACGTGACGCTGGAGCCCTGCCCGGCCTGCGCGGGGGCCATTTCGGCCGCCCGCATCGCGCGGCTCTACTATGGGGCCGCCGACCCGAAATCGGGCGGCGTGGCGCAAGGTCCGCGCGTGTTCGAGCACCCTCAGGCGCATCATAAGCCGGAAATCTATGGCGGCATCGCAGAAGAGGCGGCAGCGGCCCTGCTCAAGGATTTTTTCGCCGGGCGGCGCTAGCCCCGATCAGCCTGCGAAGGCCAGGGCCCATAGCGCCCAGAGCGCCCAAAGGACAATTGCCGGCAACACGATCCAGAAATCCCTCTCATTGGGCAGCGACCAGCCTTTTGCATTGCGGGCCCGTGCCGCCGCGGCAAGGCAGACGATGGGCCAATAGAGCGTGATGCCTAGCGCCGCCGACAGAACCGGCGCGCCCCATGCGGCCCCGAGCCAGTGCCCGATCAGGCCGAGGCCAAACAGCGGCACGTAGAGCACCAGATCGCCAAGCGCAAAGCCCCACCAGAACGCGACGCCGACCTGGGTGGCCCTCTGCTCGGGTTCCTGCCAGCCCATGCGCACGCCCAGATCGTAACTGATGGCCGAAACGCATTGGGTGACGACCAGATATGCCAATAGCAGCCATCCCGGCCCCTGTATCGCCCAGAAACTCCAATCCATCGCACCTCTCCCGTTACAGAGCTATCGCCTGCATTACCTCAGGCTCGATCACATCGACGCCGGGCAGGGCGGCGGCCAGTTCGTCGGCCGATTGCGCCAGGATCGGGAAGGTGCGGTAATGGCAGGGGATCACGGTTTCGAAGTTGAAGAACCGCTTTGCCGCATAGGCCGCGCGTTTCATATCCATGGTGAAATGCCCGCCCGCCGCCAGAATGCCGATCTGGGGGGCGTGCAGATCGTTGAACACCTCCATATCGGCCATCACATCGGTATCGCCCGAGACATAGATGGTCTTGCCCTCGCCCGCGATCATGAAACCACATTCGGTGCCGCCGTATTTTGGCCCCTCCGGCGCGCCGAAGCTGGAGGAATGGACCGCGTTCACCATCGTCACCGCGACCTCGCCCAACATCACGGTGCCGCCCTTGTTGAAGCCCACGGTTTCGATGCCCTCCTGCTCTTCCCAATGGCTCATCAGATCATATTGCCCGATCACCGGAATATTCAGCGCGCGGGCCAGATCGAGCGTATCGGCGACATGGTCGAAATGCGCATGCGTCAGCAGGATGTGGGTGGCCCCGCGGGTGGCGTCGTCCTTGCGATCCTCGGGAAATACCGGATTGCCGGTGAACCACGGATCCAGCAGCAACACCTGCCCGCCGATTTCAATGCGGAAACTGCCATGTCCCAGCCAGATGATATTCATGCGCCGATCTCCCTTGTCTGATACCCGTTGCGGCCAGCGTAGCGTCCGGGCCACGGGCGTCAAAGCCAAAACCTGCTTCGGGGGCGCTTGCGGTGTGCGGCCAGCGGCGATAAACCCGAGCCCGATCAGAGACCCCGAAAAGGCGAAGGCAAACCCGATGTCCATTGATACAGAGACCGCCGCGCGCGTCGCCAAGCTGGCGCGCATCAAGGTCGAGCCCGAAGATCTGCCGGCTCTGGCCAGCGAGTTTAACGCCATTCTGGGGTTCATCGAACAACTGGGCGAGCTGGATGTCGACGCGGTCGAGCCGATGACCTCGGTCACGCCGATGCGCCTGAAACGCCGCGCCGATGTGGTGACGGATGGCGATCAGCAGGCCAGGGTTCTGGCCAATGCGCCCGATGCGCGCGAAGGGTTTTTTGCCGTGCCGAAGGTGGTGGAATAATGTCCGATCTCAATGCTTTGACCATCGCCGGGGCGCGCGACGCGCTGCGCAAGGGCGAAACCAATTCGGTGGAGCTGACGACTGCCTGCCTGAGCGCCATCGAGGGTGCCGATGCGTTGGGGGCCTTCGTTCACAAGACCCCCGAGATTGCTTTGGACCGCGCGGCCGCTGCCGATGCGCGCCTCGCGGCGGGGGATGCGCCCGATATGTGCGGCATCCCGGTCGGCATCAAGGATCTTTTCTGCACCGAAGGTGTCGCCAGCCAGGCCGGATCGAAGATCCTGGAAGGGTTCAAACCGCAATATGAGTCGACCGTCTCCGGTCAGTTGCGCGATGCAGGTGCCGTCATGCTGGGCAAGCTCAACATGGATGAATTTGCCATGGGGAGCTCCAACGAAACCTCGGTCTATGGCAATGCCGTCAACCCGTGGCGCGCCGGTAATTCCGATGCCGCGCTGACGCCGGGCGGATCCTCGGGCGGGTCTGCCGCCGCCGTCGCCGCCGATCTCTGCCTTGCCGCGACCGGCACCGATACCGGCGGCTCGATCCGCCAGCCCGCCGCCTTTACCGGCACCGTCGGCCTCAAACCCACCTATGGGCGCTGTTCGCGTTGGGGCATCGTGGCCTTTGCCTCGTCGCTCGATCAGGCCGGGCCGATGACCAAGACCGTGCGCGATGCCGCGATCATGGGGGCCGCGATGATGGGCCATGATCCGCGCGACAGCACCTCCGCCGACAGGCCCGTGCCCGATTTCGAGGCCATGCTGACCGGCGACATTCGCCGCAAGGTGATTGGTATTCCGAAAGAATACCGGATGGAGGGGATGCCGCAAGAGATCGAGGCGCTGTGGTCGCGCGGGGCCGAGATGCTGCGCGACGCGGGGGCCGAGCTGCGCGATATCTCGTTGCCGCACACGAAATACGCGCTGCCGGCCTATTACGTTGTCGCCCCGGCCGAGGCCTCGTCGAACCTGGCGCGCTATGACGGGGTGCGCTTTGGCTACCGGGCCGATATGGCGCAAGGCGACGGCATCACCGAGATGTATGAAAAGACCCGCGCGGAAGGGTTTGGCGCGGAAGTGAAGCGCCGGGTGATGATCGGGACCTATGTGCTCAGCGCCGGGTTCTACGACGCCTATTACAACCGCGCCCGCAAGGTGCGCGCGCTGATCAAGCGCGATTTCGAGGATGTCTTTGCCGCCGGTATCGACAGTATCCTGACGCCGGCCACGCCCTCGGCGGCCTTTGAGCTGGGCAAGGAGGTGGCCGACCCGGTCGAGATGTATCTCAACGATGTCTTCACCGTCACGGTGAACCTGGCGGGGCTGCCCGGCGTTGCCGTTCCCGCCGGCCTGGACAAGGCGGGCCTGCCGCTTGGCCTGCAACTGATCGGGCGGCCCTGGGAAGAGGGCGATCTGCTCAACACGGCCTATGCGCTGGAACAGGCCGCCGGTTTTGTGGCGAAACCTGCGAAATGGTGGTAAAAGCCCGGTAAAACATCTGGGCGAGGTTGAGCGATGCTGAAATGGATGGTTGCCGGGGGCGGGCTTGCTTTGCTTGCGGCCTGCACGACCATTCCCGATGACACCGGCGTTGGCTTTGGCGATTACAACGCGCGCGCCCAGGCGCGCGCGGCGCAACGAACAGCCCTGCGCCAGCCTGCGCGAACCGTGCTGCCGCCGACGCCGTCCGGGCGCACCGATATCGTCGCTGTCGCCGGCAATGCGATCGCCGCCGCCGAATTGGCCCCTTCGCCAACCGAATCGCCCGCCCCCGGCAACCCGGCCTTTTCCGATGAACAGGATTTCGCCGCCGTGTCGGCCCGTGAAACCATCGAAAGCGACGCCGAACGCCGCCAGGCGATGATTGAACAGCGTGTCGAGGTCGCGCCGACCGCCCTGCCGACGCGGACAGAATCAGGCGGCCCCAACATCATTGAATATGCGCTCTCGACCAGCAATCCGGTGGGTCGGCGGATCTATCGCCGCTCGGCCCTGTTTGCCGGGCGCAGCGAACGCAATTGCCAATCCTACCGGTCCGACAATCTGGCGCAGGAGGCGTTTTTGCGCCTGGGCGGCCCGGACCGCGACCGTCAGGCGCTGGACCCTGACGGTGACGGCTATGCCTGCGGATGGGACCCGACCGTGTTCCGCAATGCCGCACTAGCCGCGCGGACACAGTGAGCCTTTCGCCAAATTTCGGACCACGCCGCGACGGGTTGCGCCCCGAACTTGTGGTGCTGCACTACACCGCGATGGAGAGCTGCGCCGCCGCCGAGAGGGCGCTCTGCGACCCCGCCCGCGAAGTGTCGGCGCATTATCTGATATCGGAAACGGGCGAGGTGCGGGCGCTGGTCGATGAAGAAATGCGCGCCTGGCATGCCGGGGCGGGCAGTTGGGGCGGTGCGGGCGATGTCAATTCCCGTTCGGTCGGGATCGAGCTGTCCAATACCGGGTTTGCGCCCTTTGCCGCCCGGCAGATCGACGCGCTGGAGGGCCTGTTGCCGGGGATCCTGGCGCGCTGGTCGATCCCGCCCGAGGGCGTCATCGCCCATTCCGACATGGCCCCGGGGCGCAAGAGCGATCCCGGTCCGCGATTTGACTGGCTCAGGCTGGCGCGTCAGGGGCTGTCGGTTTGGCCCGAAGCAACCTGCGCGGAGGGCGCGCCCGCGCCCGAGAAGCAGCGCTTTCGGGACGCGGCATTGCGTTTCGGATACCCCGATGTCGCCGACGATCTGCTGTTGCAAGCGATGCGCTTGCGGTTCCGCCCGCTGGTCGAGGGCCCGCTGGATCGGCGCGATATGGCGATCATCGCCGATCTTGCGGCACGCTTTGGCGTTGACCAGAGCAGCGGCAGCACTTAGGTGAAACCCGCGCGGAGGGCTGGATGGCTGCTTGAGCGTGGTTTCTTTTTGGCGAGCTCGCTCGACCCTCTCATTGGAACCTGTCGGCGATGCCGACAGAACCCAACTGCCGGGTCCCGCGTGTTTTCGCCAGGGCGAAAACACGCTCGAGAGGAAAGTCCGGACTCCCTGAAGCAACGGTGCCGGGTAACGCCCGGGCGGAGCAATCCGACGGAAAGCGCCACAGAAATGAAACTGCCCCGATCCGATCGGGGTGAGGGTGAAACGGTGGGGTAAGAGCCCACCGGGGGGCTGGTAACAGGCCCCGCTAGGCAAGCCCCACCGGGAGCAATGCCAAATAGGGATCTCGCGCGGGCACGCCCGCAGGGTTGCTTCAGCCCGAGAGATCCGGGTTGGCAGCTGGAGCTGTCGGGCAACCGGCAGCGCAGAGGAATGGTCATCTATCTGGCGGGGCGACCCGCCATTGGACAGAATCCGGCTTACAGGCCCTCCGCGCAAATTCGTTTCGGTGCCCGATGGCACCGACCGCAGGTGACCCTCTTCGCGCCCCCTTCGGGAGCGTTCATCGGGCCAGCTGCCGCGGAAAAAGGATTTGGGTTCGCTGCGTCCTGTTCAGGGATATGGCGATCTTGACACCGGCTGCGGGCTGTTCAACTTCATGGACCGGTCCTGCCCGCGCGAAAACCCCGCGGCCAGGACCACAGGCTTTGCCACAGGAGTGGAACGTGATGCCCGGCCCCTCGCGGATTTCCTATTCTGAGATGGCCCGGGTTTTTGGCCGCATTGGTGTGCTCAGCTTTGGCGGGCCCGCCGCGCAGATTGCGCTGATGCACCGGGAACTGGTCGAGGCGCGCGATTGGCTGAGCGAGGCGCGGTTTCTGAATGCGTTGTCGTTTTGCATGCTGTTGCCGGGGCCCGAGGCGATGCAGCTTGCCACCTATGCCGGTTGGCGCATGGGCGGTGTGCGCGGTGGCGTGCTGGCGGGCGGGCTTTTTATCCTGCCCGGTGCCGTGGTGATCCTGGTCCTGGCCAGCCTCTATGCCGCCTTGGGCCAGGTGCCGTTGGTGGCGGCGCTCTTCCTCGGCATCAAAGCCACGGTCATCATCGTGGTGATCGAGGCCCTCATCCGGGTGGCCGCAAAGGCATTGAAATCGCGGCTGGCATACGGTCTGTCCGCGGCCGCGTTTCTGGGCCTTTATGTCGTTGATCTGCCATTTCCGTTGATCATCGCCGGGGCCGCGTTGATCGGGGCGGCGGGGATGGGGCGTGGCGGGGGTGGCGTGGCCGCCGCAGCCATCCGCCCCAAGGTCTCGGTGGCAGCGCCGGCGATCTGTCTGGTGCTCTGGCTGTTGCCGGTGGCGGCGCTGTGGCTTTTCGCATCGGACGGGGTGCTGGCTCAGGTGGCGCTGTTTTTCTCAAAACTGGCGGTGGTCACTTTCGGCGGTGCCTATGCCGTGCTGGCCTATATGGTTCAGACGGTGGTGGGCGATTTCGGCTGGCTGGAGACCGGGCAGATGATGGACGCCCTGGGCCTGGCCGAGACCACGCCGGGGCCGCTCATTCTGGTCACGGAGTTCGTGGGCTTCATGGCGGGCGCGGGGCAGGGTGGATTCTGGGGCGGGGTGCTGGCGGCCATTGTAACCCTCTGGGTGACGTTCCTGCCCTCGTTTCTGTGGATCTTTGCCTTTGCGCCCTATGTTGACTGGATCACCGGCCAGCCGCGCCTGAACGGGGCACTGGCGGGGATCACGGCGGCGGTGGTGGGGGTGATCCTGAACCTGTCGCTCTGGTTCGCGCTGAATGTGCTTTTTGCCAATGTCGAGCGGGTCGCGCTTGGCCCGGCGCGGCTGTGGCTGCCGGATCCGGCCAGCCTGCAGCCCGGGGCGCTGGTGCTGTCGGGGCTGGCCGCATGGCTCCTGATCCGCCGCAAAATGGATCTGTTGATCGCCTTGCCGATCATGGCGGCGGCGGGCGCGCTGTGGGCGCTGGCGATTGCACCCGTTTTCGGTTGACACGCGCGGCCGCAGGGGTAAAAAGCGCGCTCAACCACGCGCGAGTCCCCGATCGGGCGCGCGCCCCGCTGTTCAGGAGTTTTCAGATGGCGAAGCCGACCACAATCAAGATCCGCCTCAATTCCACGGCGGGCACCGGCCACTTCTACGTGACCAAGAAAAACGCGCGCACCATGACCGAAAAGATGGTCGTCAACAAATACGACCCGGTGATCCGCAAGCATGTCGAATACAAGGAAGGCAAGATCAAGTAAGCCGATCTGCCAACCGGTAAATTCATTCGGGCCGCGCTGGTGATCCAGCCGCGGCCCGTTTTGTATGTGCACGGGGCGCGCGGGTGGCAGACCTCAGGCCATAAAAAAAGGGCCGGTCGCATTGGACCGGCCCTTTCGCATATTGCCCTTGTATCGGGTCGCGCTACTCCTGCGAGCCCATGAACATCAGCAGGAACTGGAACATGTTCAGGAAGGCGATATAGAGGCTGAGCGCGCCGTCGATCGCGGCTTTGTCCAGCCATTCCTGATCGCCATGCGCCGCGTGGGCCACGTATTCCGACTTGATCCCTTGCGTGTAAAACGCGGTCAGGGCTGCGAAAATCAGCACACCGATGGCCGAGATCGCCATCATCATCACGCCCGATTGCAGGAACAGATTGAGGATCATCGCGCCAATCAGGCCGATCACACCCATCATCAGGAACGTGCCCATGCCGCTGAGGTCGCGCTTGGTGGTGTAGCCATAGAGGCTGAGCCCGGCAAAGGCGATGGCGGTCACCAGCAATGTCTGGACGATGGAATAGGGCGTGTAGATCAGGAAGATCGAGCTCATCGAGACGCCCATCACGGCGGCAAAGACGAAAAACCCGAGGCTGACGGCCGCGGCCGAACCGCGCCGCATCAAGGCACCCCAGCCGAAGAGCAGGAAGGCCAGCGGCGCGAACATCACCACCCACCGCAGCGGCGTTGTATAGAGCAGCTCACCCAGGCCGGTCAGATAGACACCGTCGCGCAGGGCAAATTCAACGCCAGCAGGATCACTGGTGATCGCCAGACCCGCAACAGCCCAAGCCGCAGCGGCGGTGATGGCCATGCCGCCGGACATCGTGCCATAGACCTTGTTCATATGGGACCGCAGCCCCTGGTCGATCTCGGACTGGCTTACGGCAGCGCCGCGGGTCCGGATCGTGTCAAACTCTGCCATGGATTCCTCCGATTAAAGGCACATCATTCAGCTGGCGGAATGCATTACGCCCCGCCTTGGCCTGAATATCGGCAAGACGGGGCGTAATTTCAAGGATTACCGGAGTAAAACCCCCGCGATCCGGCCGGTTTTTTTCGTTCAGCGCAGAAGGCTGGTCGGCACGTTCCAGATCGGGCGCGCCGATTCGGAGAAAACGTCATAACAGGAAAGGCCCAGATCGCGGCGTGCATGCGCGTCAAGGCGGGCCAGCGCGCGGCGCTGACGCCACGCGGCGAAACCGGCTCTGAGGAAGGCCAGGGTGCCAATCCGGCGGGAGGCGGTGACGGGGCGGGAGGCGAGTGCGTAAGCCATGGGAGGGACTTTCCTGTTCGTGATGTGCGGCGGCGTGTCTATTTCGATGGTTGATATATAGCGCCGCGTTTGACATTATAGAAACGAATGTTTTTGAAATGTCACATCAAGGAACGTGATGATAAGAAATCTCGACCTGACCGCGCTGCGCGCCTTTGTCACCGTGTCCGATACCGGCGGCGTGACCAAGGCCAGCGGGTTTCTGAACCTGACGCAATCGGCAGTTTCGATGCAGCTGAAGCGGCTGGAGGAAAGCGTCGGCGTGTCCTTGCTGGATCGCTCGGCCCGCAAGCTCGCGCTGACCAGCCAGGGCGAGCAGATGCTGAGCTATGCGCGCCGGATGCTGTCCTTGAATGACGAGGTTCTGACCCGCCTGACATCGCAGGATTACGAGGGGCAATTGGTTTTGGGGGTGCCAAGCGATATCGTTTACCCGGCGATACCGCAGGTGCTGCACCGCTTCAATGCGGCCTTTCCCAGAATGAAGGTGCAACTGGTCAGCTCGTTCACGTCACGCCTGCGCCGGATGCTGGAACGCGGCGAGGTGCATCTGGCACTGGCCACCGAGCCGCATCTGGAAAGCGGCGGTGAAACGCTGCTGGAACGCCCGCTGGTCTGGGTGGGTGCCGTTGACGGGCAGCAATGGCGCAATCGCCCCCTGCGGTTGGCCTTTGAGGAGCTGTGTATCTTCCGCCATGCCGTGCAGCGCGCGCTGGACCTGGCAGGGATCCCCTGGGAAATGGCGGTGGAAAGCGACAATACCCGCACCATCGAGGCCTCGATCAGCGCTGATCTGGCGGTGAATGCCTGTATAGACGGGGCCGAGCCGCGATATGTTGCCCGGATCCGCCATGGCGGGGCGCTGCCGGATCTGCCGCAGGTCAAGATCAACATGTATGGGGCCGATCTGGCCAAGAGTGAGCCGGAACGCGCGCTGGCCGATTTCGTGCGCCAGGCGTTCGAGACGATGTGAACGGGCGGCGCGGGAAAAATCTTCTGGAAGATTTTTCGGGTGGAAGGATTTTGAAGGAAAATCCTTCGGCCACTTCACCGGCGCGCGCGGGTCAGGTCGTCACCACCACCTTGCCGGTCGATTTGCGCGATTTCAGCAGCGCCAACGCCTCACCAGCCTGATCAAGTGGAAATCTTGCTCCGATATGCGGATGCAGCCCGCCCGCTTCGTAGAGCGCAAAAAGCTGGCCCAGGCTTTCGGTCAGGATCTGCGGCGCAAAGCCCATGTATCCGCCCCAGTAGAGCCCGATCACGCTGAGATTCTTGACGAGCAGGATATTGGCCGGGATCTGCGGCACCTCACCGCTGGCAAAGCCGATGGGGATGAGCCGCCCGCCCGGATTGGTGGCCCGCAGCGCCGATTTGAACTGATCCCCGCCGACGGCATCATAGACCACGTCGGCCCCGCCGAGCGCCTTGACCGCCTCGCGGATATCCTGCGTTTCGCTGTCGATCAGGTGGCTGGCCCCGGCGGCCCCGGCCACGGCCAGCTTGTCCTGCCCACGCGCGCAGGCGATCACCTCTGCCCCGATCCCGGCCCCGATCTCGACCGCCGTCAGGCCGACGCCGCCCGCCGCCCCCAGAACCAGCAACCGTTCGCCCGGGCGCAGCCTTGCCCGATGCGTCAGCGCCAGATGCGATGTGCCATAGGCCACCAGAAACGCGGCCGCCTGGTCAAAGGGCATCGCATCGGGGATCGGGATCATCCGGGCCACGGGAAACACCCCCTGATCGGCCAGCCCGCCGTGACCGGAAAATACCGCCACACGGGTGCCGGGGGGCGGGCCATCGGTGTCGGGGCCAAGCGCCTCGACCACGCCAGCGATCTCCATACCCATGGTGAAAGGCAGGGCGGGCGTGTCCTGATACTGGCCCTTCAGCATCAGAAGATCGGCAAAGTTCAACCCGCAGGCCGCGATGCGCACCAAAGCCTCGCCCGGGCCGGGTGCCGGCGGCGCAATCTCGACAAGCGATGGCGCGGCGTCAAAACTGGTCAGGCGGAAAGCGCGCATGGGGGGGCCTTTTCTGATGCGGAAACTGCGGGCAGGCTAACGCGGTGATTTGGAGATGCAACTGCAAGAGCGACAGAATTGATCTGCCGCGCGTTGCCACCTATGGTTGTGGCAATTGCCGGTCACGGAGCGCCGAGAAAGAATGAAACATCCCGTCGATATCCACGTGGGCAAACGGATCAGGCATCGCCGCTGGATAATGCCGATGACCCAGGCCCAGCTGGCCGATGCGGTTGGTGTCAAGTTCCAGCAAATCCAGAAATACGAGGCCGGCACGAACCGGGTCAGCGCCTCTCGCCTGTGGGAGATCGCCCGCGCGATGGAGGTTCCCGTCAGCTATTTCTTTGACGGTTTGCCGGGCGGCGTCACTGAGGTTGGCACGCTGCCCGCCGATGTGGTGCCCGATTCCGAGGCGCTGGAACTGGTCCGCTCCTATTACGCGATCCCCGAAAACCAGCGCCGCCAGCTTTTTGAACTGGCCCGCGTCCTGTCGGGCAGCGCTACTTGACCTTAATGGGGGCACAGTCCATGGATGCCGCCATGCTGACCCGCTCCGATATCTCCGCCGCCCTGGCCAGCGACATGATGGCCACAGCCCACGCCATGGCCGATACCGCGCGGCGCGTGATTCTGCCCTATTTCCGCAGCTCCGGCCTGGCGGCCGAAAACAAGCTGGCCGCCGGGTTCGATCCGGTGACCGAAGCCGACCGCGCCGCCGAGGCTGCCATGCGCGAGATCATCGCAGCACATCGCCCTAACGACGGCATTCTGGGTGAAGAGTTCGGGCCAAAGACAGGGACCAGCGGGCTGACCTGGGTGCTCGATCCGATCGACGGCACGCGCGGTTTCATCTCAGGCACACCCACCTGGGGCGTGTTGATTGCCCTGGCGGATCTAGATGGGCCGTTTTACGGGATCATCGACCAGCCCTATATCGGCGAGCGGTTCGAGGGCGGGTTGGGCCGGGCAGGGCTGGACGGGCCCCATGGCGCGCGCACGCTGAAGGCACGCGCAGGTGTCACGCTGGCCGAGGCGACGCTCTTCACCACATTTCCGGAGGTGGGTACCGCGACCGACCGGGATGGGTTCAACAGCATCCGCGACCGTGTGCAACTGACCCGCTATGGCACCGATTGCTATGCTTATGCGCTGCTGGCCGCCGGTCAGATCGATCTGGTGATCGAGGCCGGGCTCAACGCCTATGACATTGCCGCCCCGATTGCCGTGATCGAGGCGGCAGGCGGTATCGTGACCGATTGGCACGGTGGTCCGGTGCATGATGGCGGGCGCGCCGTGGCGGCGGGTTGTGCGGAATTACACGCGGAATGCCTGAAAATCCTTTCCGATTTTTAGGATGTGACGGGCACGGCGGTCCGGCTAGGCTCAAGCCAGCCCGGCAAGCCCTTTCACCCGCATTCTGTTGCCGGGGCATTCACAGTTTTCCACCGAAGCGGGCCAGATGAAGTGGGGGGCATAAATGTCTGATATCGTAATAAAATCCGCTGGTCATGTGTTGACGATGGATGACGCTGCGCGCGAGATTTGCGGCGTCGATATCCGTATCTCGGGTGGTGTCGTGGCCGAGATCGGAACGGGTCTTTCCGGCCCGCATCAGATCGACGCCAGCGGCTGTCTGGTCACGCCGGGGCTGGTGAACACGCATCACCACCTCTACCAAAGCCTGACCCGCGCGGTGCCGCAGGCGCAGGATGCGCTGCTCTTTGGCTGGCTGCAGACGCTCTACCCGATCTGGGCCCGGTTCGGCCCGGAAGAGGTCCATGTCTCGGCCCTGACCGGCTTGGCTGAACTGGCGCTTTCGGGCTGTTCGCTCACTTCCGATCATCTTTATCTCTACCCCAATGGCGCACGGCTCGATGACACGATCGCGGCGGCGGCCGAGATCGGAATGCGGTTCCAGCCGACGCGCGGGGCGATGTCGATCGGCGAAAGCGATGGCGGCCTGCCGCCCGACGCGCTGGTCGAGCGCGAAGAGGCGATCTTGCAGGATTGTATCCGGGTGATCGACGCCTTCCACGACCCGTCAGATGGCTCCATGTGCCGCGTCGGCATCGCGCCCTGCTCGCCCTTTTCGGTCAGCCGTGACCTGATGCGCGAGGCTGCCATCCTGGCCCGCGACAAGGGCGTGATGCTGCACACGCACCTGGCAGAAAACGACGAGGACATCGCCTATAGCCTGGAAAAATTCGGCTGCCGTCCCGGCCAATATGCCGAAGATCTGGGCTGGACCGGCGATGATGTCTGGCATGCGCATTGCGTGAAACTGGACGCCCAGGAGATTGATCTCTTTGCCAAAACCCGCACAGGCGTGGCGCATTGCCCTTGCTCGAACTGCCGCCTCGGCTCGGGCATCGCGCCGGTGCGTGCGATGCGCGACGCGGGCGTCAGGGTGGGCCTCGGCGTCGATGGCTCCGCCTCGAACGATACCGGCAATCTGGTGTCTGAGGCGCGCCAGGCGCTGCTCCTACAACGGGTGGCATCCGGGGCAGATGCCATGAGCGCGCGTGAGGCGCTCTGGATCGCCACCCGCGGTGGGGCCGAAGTTCTGGGTCGTCCCGATTGCGGTCAGATCGCCGTCGGAAAACGCGCCGATATCGCGATCTGGGACATGTCGGGTGCGGCTGCTGCCGGCAATTGGGATATGGCCGCGCTTCTGCTGGCGGGGCCGACGCGGGTGCGCGATCTGCTGGTTGAGGGCCGCCAGATCGTGCGCGATGGCCACATCACCAGCATCGACCTGCCAAAAACGCTGGCCCGGCAACGCGCGCTTGCACAGGCGCTCATGGCCTGAGGCCGTGCCGCCTCGCCGTCTCGCGCGCGGTGCTCTTTCATCTTGGGTTAAAATACCTCCGCCGGAGGCATCCGTCAGGGCGGCATCCGCAACGCTTGGCCCTGCGCGCGCCCGGATTTCGAACGCGCCCGCAGGTGCCCCGTGGCACCTGCCACCGCCGTCGCGGGGCACAGCCGAAGGCGCGCACGCGCGGCAGTCCCGCTCAGATCGCCCGGCCCGCCAGGTAAACCTGCGCGATGGCCCGGTCGTCGCCCATCATGATGGTGGGGAAAAGCGCCTCCCAGATGGTCCCGGCCCGGTCGGCGCGTTGCGCGATGGCGGGGGTTGAGGCCATATCCAGCACCACCAGATCCGCCTCCTGACCCGGGGCCAGCCGCCCGACCTTATCGGCGATCCGCAACGCCCGCGCCGAGCCTTCGGTCGCCAGCCAGATCAATTCGGCAGGGTGCAGCGCCCGGCCCCTGAGCTGCGCCACCTCATAGGCCGAGGCCATGGTGCGCAGCATCGAAAAACTGGACCCGCCGCCGGTATCGGTGGCCAGACCGACCCGGATAGTGCCACCAGCCAGCCCCATGTCGAACAGCCCTGATCCGATGAAGCTGTTCGATGTCGGGCAATGGATCAGCGCGGCACCGACCTCACGCAGACGGTCCACCTCACGCCGCTCCAGATGGATGGCGTGGCCATAAACGCCCCCCGATCCAAGCAGCCCATGCGCCTCATAGGTATCCAGATAATCGCGCGCCGAGGGGTAGAGCGATTTTACCCAGGCGATCTCGTCGGTCTGTTCGCTCAGATGGGTCTGCATCAGGCAATCGGGGTGTTCGGCCCAAAGCGCGCCGAGCGCCTGCAATTGATCCGGCGTCGAGGTTGGTGAAAACCGGGGCGTGATGACATAGGACAGCCGCTCCACCCCGTGCCAGCGCTCCAGCAGCGCCTTGCTGTCATCATAGGCCGATTGCGCCGTGTCGCGCAGGCCGGGCGGGGCGGTGTCGCGGTCCATGCAGGTCTTGCCCGCCAAGGCGCGCAGCCCCCGCGCCTGGGCCTCTTCGAAATACGCGGAGACGCTTTCGGGGTGGATGGTGCAATAGCTGGCCACCGTCGTCGTGCCCGCCGCCAGCGTCAGGTCGAAATAGCGCGCCGCGATTTCGCGGGCATAGGCGGGGTCGGAAAACCGCATCTCCTCGGGGAAAGTATAGGTATTCAGCCAGTCGATCAGCCGCTTGCCCCAGGAGGCGATGATCGCGGTTTGCGGATAATGCGCATGGGCATCGACAAAGCCCGGCAGGATAAGGCCCGCCCCGTGATCTGCAATGCTGGCCTGCGGATGGGATGTGCGCAATTCGTCGGCAGGTCCGACCGCCGCGATTCGCCCGTCCCGGATCAGCACGGCCCCGCGCGCGTCATGGCGGGCGCATTCGGGGCCCTCCACGAACGGATCGCCGTCGAAACTCAGGGTCTGGCCCAGGATCAGGGTTTCGTCCATTCGCATGCCTTCCGCCGCTTTCTGCCCCTGTCATATCGCGGGGGCCCCGTCTATGTTACCGGGAAAAAGCGGACAGGTCATTTCCCCGAAGGGCGGCGCGCATGGCACCAGATCACGATCACATCGAAGACGCGCCGGACGATGCCTATGCGCTGGATGTCACGCTCTATAACGATGTGATCGCGGCCATCGAGGCGCGCGACGCAGCCCGGCTGGAGGCGCTTTTCGAGCCGCTGCACCCCGCCGACATCGCCGACTTCCTGGAACAGCTCAGCCATGCTGAACGCGCCGGGCTGCTTGGATTCTGGAGCGCCGGTATCGATGGCGAGGTGCTGTCGGAACTGGATGAGGGCCTGCGCCAGGACGTCATCGGCCTGCTGCCCGAAAACGTGCTGGCCGAGGCGGTGCGCGATCTGGAAAGCGACGATGTTGTCGACCTGCTGGAAGATCTGGAGGATACCGACCAGCAGGAAGCCATTCTCGATGCGCTCGACGAGGTCGACCGGGCGGCTGTGGAAACGGCGCTCAGCTACCCCGAGGACAGCGCCGGGCGCCTCATGCAGCGCGAGGTCGTGCGCGTGCCCGAGTTCTGGTCGGTGGGCGAGACCATCGATTTCCTGCGCAACCAGACCACGGGCCTGCCGGAACAGTTCTACCATGTCATTCTGGTCGATCCGCGGATGAAGCCGATGGGCAATGTCACGCTTGGGCGGCTTTTGGCGACGCCGCGCGCCGTGATGATGCGCGATATCATCGAAGAGACATTCGTGACGATCCCGGTCGGCCAACCCGAATCGGAGGTCGCCTATGCCTTCAACCAGTATCACCTGATCTCGGCCCCCGTGGTCGACGAGGATGGCCGTCTGGTCGGTGTCATTACCATCGACGATGCCATGATCGTGCTGGAAGAAGAGGCCGAGGAAGACATCCTGCGTCTGGCCGGTGTTGGCGAAGGCAGCCTCAGCGACCGGATTTTTCAGACCAGCAGGCGCCGGTTCCCCTGGCTCTTTGTCAACCTCGTCACCGCCATCCTGGCCTCGGTGATCATCGCCCAGTTCGAGGACACCATCGCGCAATTCGTGGCGCTGGCGGTGCTGATGCCGATCGTGGCCTCGATGGGCGGCAATGCCGGCACCCAGAGCCTGACCGTGGCCGTGCGCGCGATTGCCACCAAGGACTTGACCGGATCGAACCTGATGCGCGTTGTGGTGCGCGAGGCGGGCGCGGGCCTGATCAACGGGGTGGTGTTTGCCGTTGTGATGGGGCTGGTGGGGTTCTTTTGGTACGGCTCGGCCCTGTTGGGCGTGGTGATTGCCGTGGCCATGGTGGTCAATCTGGTGATCGCGGGGCTGGCGGGCGTGTTGATCCCGGTGGCGCTGGAACGGATGGATGTCGACCCGGCGCTGGCCTCCGGCGCGTTCGTGACCACTGTGACCGATGTGGTGGGCTTTCTGGCCTTTCTGGGGCTTGCCGCGGCGGTATTGCTGTAACGCCCTCTGCGGCCATGGCCGCTGTTTCATGGCCATCGCACCGCGACCGGCGGCAAAATCCCGGACGCTCAGGCCCCCGGTCAAAGCCCGCAGGAGATAGGCCCCAGGGCGCTTCGGGGGGCAAGCCCGGCATTCGGCGGCTCTGTGAGCCCCGGTCGCCCGGCCCTCAGCCCGAGGGGACCTCAAGTGTGAGCGTCCGGCCCGATTTCACGTATTGCAATGTGGTCTGGCCAATCGCGGCGACCCGTCCGCCGTCCAGCTGGTCACCAGCCCCGACCGTCAAAAAACGACCCGATGGCAGGCGCACCAGCGCCCGCCGGTCAGAGTCGGCACCGGTCACGCCGATCAGGTTGATACGGTGCAGATTGATGGCGTTCTCGCGCGTGGCCGCGCGGGTGACCGAGGCCGAGCTGGGGATCTCGGGCTGGACCGTGTCGGACGGTCTGGCCACAACCGGTGTGGCCTGGTTGCCGCCGCCAGCCGTCGAACCCGCCGCGGCGCGGGCGGTTTCGACGAGAACGCCGATATTGCCAGGCCGGGCCCGCGGCACGAAGGACACCGCGACAGCCATTTCACTGGTGGTGGTGATCTCGGCGACCGCGGCCTCGGCATCGGCGGCACTATGGGCGGCTTCGGCTGCGGCTGCCGCCGTTTCCTGAACCGAGGCCGGGCGGCCCTCGGGCCGGATCTGTCCCAATTCGGCATAGGTGATGCCCCCCAGCAGGGTCCGCTCACGCTGTTCCTGCAGATCGGTGGGGCGCCCGGCGGGGCGGCGCGCGTCCAAAAGCGCGGTATCGATAGCCCCCGCGGTTGGGTCGGCTTCGGCACCCGGGGCATCGGGACCGGGTTCGGCGGCGGCGGGGGCGTCGCCGGGGCGCCGTGGCGGGGTCAACACCGGCGCACCGGCAAAGACCAGGATGCCATCGGGGTTCAACGTGCCCTCGGGCGAGGGCAGAACCAGCCCGTTGTCGTCGAACACAAACTCGGTTTCAGGAGCGACCGGGCTGGTGTGCCGACGCGGCAGGTCGGCCGACGGGTTAACGCTGGGAACCGGCAGGGCATAGGCATCCAGGCTGATCACGGGCGGGTCCAGACCGGCCAGCAACACGCCGCCCAGCTCGGTCTCAGGCACCGGCAGTTCGATCACCGGCGGGCGTTGCCAGATGCCGGTACGGGCATAGAAATCCTCGGCCTCGGCAACCGAAGGCAAAAGTGTTTCGGGATCGACGCGGGGCACCGCGACCGGGGCCGGCCCCAGATCGAGATCGGCGTCGATATCGGGCAGAAGATCGGGCTGCTGCGGTTGCGTGGCGGCCGCTTGCGGCGCGGTGGCCTCGGGCGTCAGGTTGACCACGGCGGGGCCACCATCGACCGCTTGCGGTGGCGAGACCGGAGCTTGCGGCGCATCCGAGACCCGCGGCGCGCCATCGACCTGTTCAACGACCGCGTCCTGGCGGCCCATTCCCAACCAGCGGGCCAGCGCGGTATCGGGTAGATAAAACACCGCCCAGATCGCGATCAGGCCAAGAACGGCCAGCAAAATCAACGTCAGGATAAGTCCCGCGCGCAGCGAGGGCCCCCGGTCTCCGGCATAGCCCTCGCGCCCCAGCAGGCCACCGCTCAGGGTCGTGTCGGCATCGGTCGGAGAGGTCGGCGCAGGGGCCGCGCGGCGGCGCTTTGGCGTGGCAAGGCGGGGTTTGCGCGCAGGCGGGGGGGCGATCTCGTCTGGGGTGATGCCGGTTCTGGCGGGCTCTTCGACGGCGCGCGCATCCAGCGCAGAATCGGCGGCCCCTCCTTGTGCCTGATGGCCCGGGCGGGTTGCACGGCCAAGGGTTTTCAACCGCGCCGTGATCGACCCGATCCCGGCGGCACTGCCATCCGGTCCCGGCACATCGGCGGCCCGATTCTTGCGCCGCGCCGAGAGGCCCGCAGCCTTGTCGCGCGCGCGTTCCGTCCCGGCAGACAGGCGTTTGCCCATACCCGACAGGCGCGCGCGCATTGTCTGGGCATCATCGGATGCCGAGGCACCGCCCGCAGCGGCATCACCGGGTGCCGCGGCCAGCGCCGGGCGCTTTGGCGGCACCGGGGCGGTCTTGTCTTGGCCCTTTTTGCGTAATGCCCTCAGTTTCGAGCGCGTCAGCGGTGGCAGATCGGGTACCGGACCCGCCGCTTCGGGCCGGGTCGGGGCCGGATCGGGGGGGGGATCCGCTGGTTTCGTGTGGCCGCGGCCAAACCGAGGCCGCGCGGGGGAAAGGGTGCCGTCACGCGCGGGGTGTTGCGCCGGATCGGGCGAGCTCGAGGGCTCATCCGTGGCACCGATCGCCAGACGCGACGGGCGCGAGCCGACCCGCTCGGCGGCGGTTTCGGGGCTGCCCAGGGCGCGCCCCGCACCGAAACCGGTGGGAATCTGCAACGGCGCGTCATCCTCCGCAGAACGCTGCTGGCCGGGTGCGTCATTCGGCCCGTGGGTCGATGGCGTCTCGTCCGTCACCGGGGCAGACGCGTCGTCGGGGCCGGCGGCAGCGGCGGGCGCAGGGTCTTCTGCTGGGGCAATATCGGGTTCACTGTCGGCGCTAACCGGTGCCTCTTCTTGTAGGCCATCGTTGGCTGCGCTCGCGGGGGCCGAACTGCCGGCACCCTCCGGTGACGGCGCGTCCTCGGGTGCCGCATCGTCGGGCTTCGGCTCCGGGGCACCGCTGGCATCTTCGCCCGGGGCGGTGTCCCTCTCGGAGGGGGCTTCTGCCGGGGCCGGGGCTTGCTGCCAGCTGTCATGGCCAAATTCGATATCCGAGATCGACGCGGTCCAATCCGGTGACCTGTCGAAATGCGCCACGCCGGGATACCGGTTGTCCAAGGGGCGCGCGGCAAAGCCTGCCGGTTCAAACCCGTTTTCACGGGCAAAGCCCTCGGCCTCGGCCAGAGTTTCGCGCGCCACAACCGCCAGCTTCACCCGGCCATCCTCCAGCGGGACAAAATCATAGGCCAGATCGCTGACACCATAGGGCGTCAGACCGTCCAGCCCGTCCTGGATCTGGGCAAGCCGATCCGCATCATCGGGGCCCGGTGCCGTCAGCGATGTGAACAGGATCTGGTCATCGGGCAGGATGACCAGCGTGGCAAATCCGGACCCGGCCCGATCCTCACCGCGTTGGCGCATCTGGGCCAGCGCGGCGGGCAGATCCGGCACATCCAGCGCGGTATCGGCCAAAACGGCCCAATGGCCCGCTGGTTGGCGATGCGCCAACGCGATTCCATCAGGCGATAGAAACAGAGCAAATTCCGGTGCCATTCATGCCCTCTGTCAGGCCGGACCGCATGATTTTGCGACCCACATGCGTCATCCCCGGCTTCCTATAGCAGGCAACCACCAAAGAAAACCTGCGGCCTCCCGCCCGGGGCGAGCGGGGTGGCGGAAATCATCCTAAGCGCTTTGATCAAATAGTTAAAGCATCCTGAGGCGCGGGAGGGTCGCAGTTCGGCGGGTTTCAGCGCGTCGATACGCTTTGCAGCGACAGGTCCGCTGTTTTCCAGGACGCGGTCGCAAATCCGCCCGGGCGGATGACGATCGTCCGCAGCGACCGCGCCGTTGCCGGTGCCTGGGCGGCCGTCGGCAGAAAACGGCGCACCGCCGCGCACGAGGGGCGCCCCGACATCACAACAGGGGCAGGCTCACCCGCGTCCGGCGCGAATCGCCTGCATGCGCAAAACAACACGAGGGGCAGGTGCCATCAAGCGCCCGCCCCTGCTTTCATCTTGGCTGAAATACCTCGGGGGTCTGGGGGCTGGCCCCCAAAACCCGGCGGCGTGTTCAGGCGGTGGCCATGTCCAATGCCTGATCCAGATCGGCAATCAGATCGGCCACGGTTTCGGTCCCGATTGATAGACGCACGACATTGGGCGCGGCCCCGGCGGCCTCCTGCTGTTCCGGCGTCAGCTGCCGGTGCGTGGTCGAGGCCGAATGAATGACCAGCGACCGGGTATCGCCCAGATTGGCGACATGGCTGAAGATCTCCAGCGAATCGACCAGTTTCACGCAGGCCTCGTAGCCGCCCTTGACGGCAAAGGTGAAAAGCGCCCCGGCCCCTTTCGGGCAGACCTGTTCGATGCGGCCATAATAGGGTGAACTCTCCAGCCCCGCATAGGTCACGAAATCGACGCGGGGGTCGGCCTCCAGCCATTTTGCCACGGCCACGGCGTTTTCGACATGCCGCTCCATCCGCAGGCTCAGCGTCTCGATCCCCATCAGCGTGTAATGCGCCGCCTGCGGGTTCATGGTCATGCCCAGATCGCGCAACCCGATGGCGATGGAATGGAAGGTATAGGCCATCGGCCCCAGCACCTCGGCAAAGACCAGCCCGTGATAGGCGGGCTCAGGGGCCGAGAGCGACGGGAATTTGTCGGAGGCCATCCAGTCAAACTTGCCCGAATCGACCACGCAGCCGCCGGTGACGGTGCCATTGCCGGTCAGGTATTTCGTGGTGGAATGGACCACCAGTGTGGCCCCGTGTTTGATCGGGTTACACAAATAGGGCGTGGCCGAGGTGTTGTCGACAATCAGCGGCAGGCCGGCCGCATCGGCGATATCGGCAATGGCGCGCAGATCGGTGATATAGCCGCCCGGATTGGCGATGGATTCGCAGAACACGGCGCGGGTATTGTCGTCGATCGCGGCCTTCACCGCATCGAGATCGTCGAAATCGACAAAGGTGGCCGACCAGCCGAACCGTTTGATGGTCTGGCTGAACTGGGTGACCGATCCGCCATAGAGCCGGGTCGAAACGACGACATTCAGCCCCGGACCCATCAGCGGGAAAAGCGCCATGATCTGCGCCGCGTGACCCGAGGAACAGCACACGGCACCCACACCGCCTTCGAGTGTGGCGATGCGTTCCTGCAAAACCGCCACGGTCGGGTTGGTCAGGCGGGAATAGATATAGCCCACTTCCTGCAAATTGAACAAAGCCGCCGCGTGATCGGCGTCGCGAAACACATAGGCCGTGGTCTGGTAAATCGGCGTCTGACGCGCGCCGGTGGCCGGGTCAGGGCGTGCGCCCGCGTGGATTTGCAGCGTGTCAAAGCCGTAGGTGGGTCCGTCGGACATGGGCGTAAGCCTCCCCTGATCAATGTTTTCCTGAAAATTCATAGGCGAACTGATCCGGGCTCACAACCAGGGGCTTGGCCGCGGCCGGGCTGCCCGGTTCGCAAAGGAACAGCGGTTCGCCAATTCCGCAAAAGGCGGGATGTGTGTTTCGCGCCGCGCGGGCCCGGCGGAACGGGCCGGGATCAACGCGGTCTCGTGGCTCAGATTGCGGGCAGGCTGTAGCCTGCCGCCTCCAATGCCGGGATCACCCGGTTGCGCAGGTTGCGGCGCACCAGCGGCCCGCGAAAATGCAGCACGACCTCGCCGTCATCATTGATGAAAAAGGTCTCGGGCAGGGCGCTGAGCCCCCAGTCGCGGCCAACGCGCGCCTCGGGGTCGGCCCCGAGCCGATCAAAGGGATTGCCCAATTCGGCCAGAAACGCGCGCGCCGCCTCGGGGGTGTCGCGATAATTGATCCCGTAAAGCGGTGTGCCGGCCTCGGCCAGCGCGGTCAGAATCGGGTGTTCGGCCCGGCAGGGCACGCACCAGCTGGCCCAGAAATTCACGATCACCAGCCCGTTGCCCCGCAGGTCTTCACCACGCGGTATCTCGAACTGATCCAACGGATCGAGCAGCTCCAGGCCGGGGGCAGGGCGGCCTTCGATGGTCGCGGGCAGGGCCGTCATGGTGCCGCGCGCGATCGGGTCGTCGGGGGTGTTAATCACCCGCAGCGCCGCCATCCCGAGCAGGCCCAGAGACAGAACCAGGGGCAGCACCATCACCCAGTTGATTTTCATTTCGACGCCTCGCGGCGCGCCTCGGCCTCACGCAATTGGCGCAGCACCCGGCGTGCCTTCCAGATCGAGGCCACAACAAGGGCCGCCAGCAACAGCAAGGTCACCGCATAGGCCGACAGCACCTCAACCGCGTAGGCACCCAGATCCGGCATCAGGCCATCCTCTCGCGTTGGAGCAGCGCCTTGAGGCGGCGGGCACGGATCTCGGTGCGGGTGCGATAGAGCACCAACGCCACAAAGAGCAGGAAAAACCCTGCGATCGCGGTCCAGAGCGGGTAGGCAAAGACATCGGCCACGTTTTCCTCGGCGTCGAGGCTAAGCGACGCGCCCTGGTGCAGCCCCTGGTTCCAGAACAAGAGCGCATAGCGCGAAATGACGGCAAAGACGGTGCCCACGAGGCAGAGAACCGAGGTCAGATCGGCGGCGGCATCGGGGTTTTCGACCGCTTCCCACAGCGCCATGTAGCCCAGATAGAACAGAAACAGGATCAAAAATGCGGTCAGGCGCGGGTCCCATTCCCACCAGGTGCCCCACATCGGCTGGCCCCAGACCGCGCCGGTGAAAAGACCGATCAGGGCGAAAACCATGCCCACTGGGGCCGCGGCCTTGGCGGCCAAGACGCTGACATGATGGCGCCGGATGATCCAGATCAGCGAGGTGACCAGCATCATGAACCACACGCTTGTTGCCATGATCGCGGCCGGCACGTGCAGAAAGATGATTTTCACGGTAGAGCCCTGCCGGTAATCATCGGGCGTAAAGAAAAACCCCCAGATCAGGCTGACCGACAGGACAACCGCGGCCAGCCCGCTGACCCAGGGCAGAAGCGCCCCGGATGTGGCCATGAATTTACGTGGATTTGCGTATTCCCAGATCGACATGGGCGCAACTTATGCCCGGTTGTGGGCAGCGACAATGGGGTCTGTGGCCGCGCACCTAGCGCAGATTGACGCGGAGGGCGGCGGCGGCGGCAAAGGGCATCGCGGCAAGTGTCGCCAGCGTCAGCCCGGCCAGCATCGCCAGCGGCGTCGTTGCGGCCAGACCTTCGACCCCGCGCCGGGCCGCCTCGGCCCCGAAAATCAGCGTCGGCACATAAAGCGGCAGCACCAGCAGAGACAGCAAAAGCCCGCCCCGCCTGACCCCCACCGTCAGCGCCGCGCCAAAGGTGCCGATGGCGGAAAGCGCAGGTGTTCCAATGGCTAAGGAGGCAACGAGCCAGAAAAACCCGTCGCCCGGAAGGTTCAGGATCACCGCCAAAACGGGGGCCGCGGCCACCAGTGGCAGGCCTGTGGTCAACCAATGCGCCAGCGCCTTGATCGCGGCGACCGCCTCCAGCGGCAGCGGCGATGTGGCCAGCAGCTCCAATGAGCCATCCTCCCAATCCAGCGCAAAGACCCGGTCCAGCGACAGAAGGCAGGCCAGGAGCGCCCCGATCCAAAGGATCCCCGGCGCAATCTTAGATAAGATTGGCGTTTCCGGGCCGATTCCGAACGGCATCAGCACCGTGACGATCAGGAAAAAGGCGAGCCCCAGGCCAAAGCCGCCACCGGCGCGGATGGCCAGCGAGAGATCTCGTAGAAGAAGGCCTTTCATAAGGCCCCCTCCATCAGGAAGGGATCGTCTCCCGGGGCCGTATCGCGGGCGATGAACGGTGTGATGTCGAGGCTCTGCGCATTGGGCAGCCCCAGGTCGATATGGGTGGCGATAATGGCCAATCCGCCGCCCGCCAGATGTGCCGCAACAGCGCGGCCAAAGCGCGCCACATTGTCGGTATCGAGCGACACGGTGGGCTCATCCAGGCACCAGATCGGGCGCCCGGTGACCAAAAGCCGGGCCAGGCTGAGGCGTCGTTTTTGCCCCGCTGACAGGTTACCCGCCAGCCGGTCGGCCAGCGCGGACAGATCAAAGGCGTCGATGGCCGGTGCAATCGCGCCTGCGCCGAACACATCCGCCCAGAAGCTGAGATTCTCGGCAACGCTGAGCTGCGCCTTCAGCCCATCGGCATGGCCGGCATAGGCGATGGCATCTTCCGGGGCGTCGATCCGACCCGTCAGCGGCGGCGTCAGCCCCGCCAGCGTACGCAGAAGCGTCGTCTTGCCGGCCCCGTTCGGACCCCGCAGAATCAGCGCCTGGCCCGGGTCCACGGCAAAGCTGACCCCGGCCAGGACAGGCAGCCCGCCACGGGCACAGGACAGGGTATCGACAGCAAGCCTCATGGCCCGATCCCTAGCCGAAACACCGCCGGGGGGAAAGCGCCAGCCTGTCACAGCCGAAAAACGAGGAATTCAGTATGCAATTGCATACAAAATCGCCGCACCCCCCTTGATCGGGTCAGTATTTGCTGGCATGAGGCGGGCCAGCAACACCCAATTTCTTCGGATCAGGGAGGCCCAATCCATGCCCATTACCGTCGGTCAGGACACCGCCAAGACGCGCAAGACGCTCAGCGTCGGCGAGCAGTCCATCGCTTATTATTCCATCCCCGCGGCCGAGGCTGCCGGGCTTGGCGATTTTTCCAAGCTTCCCGCCGCGCTCAAGGTGGTGCTGGAAAACATGCTGCGCTTCGAGGACGGCAAGACCGTCACGGTCGATGACATCCGCGCCTTTGCCGAATGGGGGGCCAAGGGCGGCCGCAACCCGCGTGAGATCGCCTATCGTCCGGCCCGCGTGCTGATGCAGGATTTCACCGGCGTCCCTGCCGTGGTCGACCTGGCGGCGATGCGCGACGGTATCGTGGCGCTTGGTGGCGACCCTGAGCAGATCAACCCGCTGAACCCTGTCGATCTGGTCATCGACCACTCGGTGATGATCGACGAGTTCGGCAACCCGCGCGCGTTCCAGATGAATGTCGATCGCGAATATGAACGCAACATGGAGCGCTATACATTCCTGAAATGGGGCCAGAACGCGTTCAACAATTTCCGCGTCGTGCCGCCGGGCACCGGCATTTGTCATCAGGTGAACCTGGAATACCTGGCGCAGACGGTCTGGACCGACACCGACCAGAACGGTGAAAACGTCGCCTATCCCGATACGCTGGTCGGCACCGACAGCCACACCACCATGGTCAACGGTCTGGCGGTTCTGGGCTGGGGCGTTGGTGGCATCGAGGCCGAGGCCGCGATGCTGGGCCAGCCGATTTCGATGCTGATCCCCGAAGTGGTCGGTTTTGAGCTGACCGGCGAGATGATGGAGGGCACCACCGGCACCGACCTGGTGCTGAAAGTGGTCGAGATGCTGCGCGAAAAAGGCGTGGTCGGAAAATTTGTCGAGTTTTACGGCGCGGGGCTGGATCATCTGCCACTGGCCGACCGGGCGACGATCGCCAATATGGCACCCGAATATGGCGCGACTTGCGGCTTTTTTCCGATCGACGGCGAAACCCTGCGCTATCTGCGCATCTCGGGCCGCGACGAAGACCGGATCGCGCTGGTCGAAGCCTATGCCAAGGAAAACGGATTCTGGCGCGGTGCCGGTTACGCGCCGGTCTATACTGATACGCTGTCGCTGGATATGGGCACCATCGTGCCCGCCATTTCGGGCCCAAAGCGGCCGCAGGACTATGTGGCACTGACCAATGCGAAAGCGGCCTTTGCAAAAGAGATGAAAGAGACCTTCAAACGGCCGATGGGCAAGCAAGTGGCGGTGAAGGGCGAAGAGTACACGATGGAATCGGGCAAGGTGGTGATCGCCTCGATCACCTCCTGCACCAACACCTCGAACCCTTACGTGATGATCGGTGCGGGTCTGGTGGCGCGCAAGGCCGCCGCTCTGGGCCTCGATCGCAAGCCCTGGGTGAAAACGTCGCTGGCCCCCGGCAGCCAGGTGGTCTCGGCCTATCTCGAGGCCGCCGGTCTGCAGCAGGATCTGGACAAGGTCGGGTTTAACCTGGTCGGCTATGGCTGCACCACCTGCATCGGCAATTCCGGGCCCATTCAGGCAGAGCTTTCCGAGGCGATCGCCGAGGGCGACCTGGTCGCGACCTCGGTGCTGTCGGGCAACCGCAATTTCGAAGGCCGCATCAGCCCCGATGTGCGGGCCAACTACCTGGCCTCGCCGCCGCTGGTCGTGGCCTATGCGCTGGCGGGCACGCTGGATATCGACCTGGCGACCGACCCGATTGCGCAGACACCTGAGGGCCGCGATGTCTATCTGAAAGACATCTGGCCGACCTCGAAAGAGGTGGCCGATCTGGTCGAGGCGACCGTGACCCGCGCGGCGTTCCTTGAAAAATACGCCGATGTGTTCAAGGGCGACGAGAAATGGCAGGGCGTCGAGACCACGGATGCCAAGACCTATGACTGGCCGCCGCAATCGACCTATGTGCAGAACCCGCCCTATTTCCAGGGCATGGGCATGGAACCGGGCGTGATCACCAATATCGAAGGCGCCAAGGTGCTTGCGGTTCTGGGCGACATGATCACCACCGACCACATCAGCCCGGCCGGATCGTTCAAGGACACCACGCCGGCCGGCCAGTATCTGATCGAGCGTCAGGTTCCGGTGCGCGAGTTCAACTCCTATGGGTCACGCCGCGGCAACCACGAGATCATGATGCGTGGCACATTCGCCAATATCCGCATCAAGAACGAAATGCTGGAGGGTGTCGAAGGCGGCTATACCAAGGGCCCCGATGGCAGCCAGACCGCGATTTTCGATGCCTCGATGGCCTATCAGGAGGCGGGCACGCCGCTGGTCATCTTCGGCGGTGAGCAATATGGCGCGGGTTCCAGCCGGGACTGGGCGGCGAAGGGCACGGCGCTGCTTGGCGTCAAGGCCGTGATCGCCGAGAGTTTCGAGCGGATCCACCGGTCGAATCTGGTTGGCATGGGCGTGATCCCGTTCGAGTTCACCGGTGGCGACAGCCGCAAATCGCTTGGCCTGACCGGCGATGAAACGGTGTCGATCTCGGGGCTCGATACGATCGAGCCATTGCAGGAGGTGCCTTGCACGATCACCATGGCCGACGGATCTGAAAAGACCATCACGCTGAAATGCCGGATCGATACCGCGATCGAGATTGAATATATCGAACATGGTGGCGTGCTGCATTACGTGCTGAGGAATCTGGCCAAAGCGGCCTGACACAACCTGAGATGAACGAAAGGCCCGGCCGCTTCGTTGCGGCCGGGCCTTTCACGTTTTCGGGGCTGGTCAGCGGTGAAGTTTCGGGCAACCATGGGGCATGGCCGGCCATTGCATCACCTTCACCCATGCGCTGTGTCGCGCGCCCGCGCGGTCCGTGACGCAAGGCCTGCGCGCTGTCGATCATGGTGCGCCCGACGCGGATGAATTTGCCCGCGAACACGGGGCCTATGTCGCGGCCCTGCGTGCGACCGGAGCCGATATCACCGTGCTGCCCGCGCAGGAGGATTTCCCCGACAGCGTGTTCATCGAAGATCCGGCGCTGATCCTGAACGGCGTGGCCATCGAGTTGCGCCCGGGCGCGCCAAGCCGGATCGGCGAGGCACCGGCGCTGGCTGACGATCTGGCGCTCTATGGCCTGCAGGTCCGGCATTTGCCCGAGGGCGGTTTTGTCGATGGCGGCGATATCCTGTGTTCGGATTTCGAGGTGATGATCGGCCTTTCGGCGCGCACCGACCGCGCCGGCATCGCGGGGTTGCGGCCAATTGTCGAGGATCTGGGATACCGGTTGCACGTGGTCGAAACCCCGCCCGAAATCCTGCATTTCAAGACTGAATGCAGCCTGCTGGATCCCGATACCGTGCTGGCCACGCCACGCCTGGCGGCAACGGGCGCGTTCAACGGCTACAGGGTGATCGAAACCGCCGAGGGCGAGGCCGGTGCCGCCAACGCCATCCGGTTCAACGAGCCGGTCTTTCTGGCGCAGGGGTATCCCGAAACGGCGGCCCGGCTTGAGGCGACGGGGTTCAGCGTCATTGCCCTATCCGTCGCCCAGGCCGCCCTTGTGGATGGCGGCCTGTCCTGCATGTCGCTGCGCTATTGCCTGCCACGTTAACCCCGTCAAAAGGAGGCCCATAAATGATAGATCCCGCGACCATCACCGGCTATCACGCCCATGTCTACTACGACGCCGGTTCCGCCAGCCGCGCCCGCGCGGTCTGCGAGGCTGCCCATGACACCTTTGGCGTCTCGATGGGGCGCATGCATGACAAACCGGTGGGCCCGCACCCGACCGGCTCGTGCCAATTGGCGGCCACACCGGAAGAATTCGCGCGTCTTCTGCCCTGGCTGGCGCTGAACCGCGAGGGGCTGATCGTATTCGCCCATCCCGAGACCGGCGACCATCTGGCCGATCACCGCGATCACGGCATCTGGCTGGGCACCGGGCTGGCGCTCGATCTGTCGATATTCGGCTGAGCGGAGGGCGTTTGATGAAAGGGTTTCCCGATCTGCCGCCGATCTGGTTTGCCGGGTTTTGCATCGCGGCCTGGTTTTTGGCCTGGCAATTGCCGCTGGTGATGGCCTTCGGTCCGGTGTTCCGGTTCACGGGGCTGGTTCTTGTCGCGTCCGGGCTTGCTGTCATCGCCTGGTCGGCCCTGTGGTTCCTCAGGAAAAAAACCACGATCGAGCCGCATCACGACCCGAGCGTTTTGATTACCGAGGGCCCGTTTCGGTTCTCGCGCAACCCGATCTACCTGGCCATGGTTGCGATGCTGACGGGGTTTGTGCTGTGGCTTGGCGCACTCAGCGCGGTCTTGTTGCCGGGGCTCTTCATTTCGGTGCTGAGCATCCGGTTCATCCTGCCCGAGGAGGCCCGCCTGATACAGGCGTTCGGGCCCGAGGCCAGGCGTTACATGCAGGTCACACGACGGTGGTTGTAACGCAAACTCGCAAAGGCTTGATTGGCAAGAGAGGAAAGGGGGCGCTACCTCTGGGGAACCGATCCAAAGGGAGCCCCATGGCCCGTTTCCTCCCCGTTCTCGCCGTTCTTCTTGCCTTGATGCCTGGTGCCGCCGCGCGCGCGGACAGCGCCGTGGTGGTCGAGCTGTTCTCTTCGCAAGGCTGTTCGGCCTGTCCGCCGGCCGATGCGCTCTTGGCCGAGCTGGCGACGCGCGACGATGTGATCGCGCTGGCGCTGCATGTCGATTACTGGGACTATATCGGTTGGGCCGATACATTCGCGACGCCGCAATTCACCCGCCGCCAATATGCCTATGCCCGCGCCGCCGGGCGCAACATGGTTTATACGCCGCAGATGATCATTGGCGGAAACGAAAGGGTTATGGGCAACGAGCCGATGCGGGTTGCCGATCTGATCATGTCACACCGCGACGTGGAATATCCTGTCCAGATCACGTTGTCGCGGGCCGGCGCGCTTATCACCGTAGAGGCCGAGGCCGCCATGGCGCTGCCGGATGCTCCGATGATCGTGCAGCTGGTGCGCTATGCCCCGATGCAAACTGTCGAGATTACCCGTGGCGAGAATGCCGGGCGCACCGTCAACTATGCCAATATTGTCACGGAATGGACGCGCATCGGCGAATGGACGGGTGCGGCTCCGTTCAGCCTTAGCCTGCGGGATGGCCGCGAGGGTCCGATTGTGGCGATCGTGCAGATGGCGGGCCCGGGGCGCATCCTCGGAGCGGCGCGGCTGAATTGAGATCAGCGGGCCGCGGGATGCGCTCAGGCCAGCATCACGCCGACAATCACCGCCATCAGCCCAAAGGCCGACAACAGCAGCGCGCCCATATTCAGAAAAACGATGCGTTGCAGCCGGGCGCGCATCTGATCATCGGGCAGGCCCGACTTGCGCGCCCGCAGCGCCGCGGCAATGCAATAGCCGATCATCATCAGCCCCACCACCGTCAGCCCCGCCCCGATCCAAACCAGCCATTCCATGACATTCACTCCGCGTTCCGATTTATCGGTGTCTTGCCGTCTGCATGTTGCGTTCTATCCGATGCGAAAACCCGGCTCCGCACGCGGTCGGCCCAAGGGCGCGGCGGCGTTGCGGGGTTCCGATCAAACGCAACGTGCTCTAGCCTGCCGGACCGCGCCGCGCAAGTCTTGCGGGGGGCGGGCAGGGGCGTTAGACCGGGTGGCTCTGGTGATTTCGCAATGACAGGCAGGCCCCATAAAATGAGCGACATGAATTCCCCCTCCGACAGCTACCGCGTCACGGCAGACGAACTGCGCCAGTTCATCGAACGCTTTGAACGGCTTGAGGCCGAGAAAAAGGACATCGCGGAGCAGCAAAAAGAGGTGATGGCCGAAGCCAAGGGGCGCGGCTATGACACCAAGGTCATTCGCAAGGTCGTGGCCCTGCGCAAGCGCGAACCCGATGACATCGCCGAGGAAGAGGCCGTTCTGGAGATGTATAAGGAAGCGCTCGGCATGCGCTGAGGCGCACGCCCGCCCCGCCCCCAAAGGGGGTGTGATGCGCCGCGGCCCGCGAGGGTTGTCAGCCAGGCCGCCTTGCCCGGACGGTCGCAATACCACGCCAGGGCGCGGCCGCTCAGATCGAGAACCGCCTCCTCGACATGGATGCCGCCCCCCCAACCGGGCGGCGGCGATTTGTGGCCGGGCATTGGTCGGGTCGATAGGGAACCAGGCAACATCGCGCGTCGCGAAAACATGACCCGGCCCCAGGCGTTCGGCCGCCTCGACGATCGCGGGTCAGAAAGGTGAACCCGATCGACAACGTATCCCGCCCGCCGGGGGCCATATAATCTCTGCTGGTTGCGATGGGGCGACCGGCGGCCCCCTCGATCAGCATGGCGCGGCCCCGTGCCCAGGGGATGCGTGACGTAGCGGTCGAAAACCGCCGGCTCATGTCGACCTCTGGCCGGGTGCCCCGCTCAGATCAGGCGATCTGGTGGTGCCGCATGCAACCCGTCCGCATCGGCCGCCGCCAGCGGCCTGACCGTCACCCAATGACCGCGCTATATCGGCTGAAAGTCGAATCGCACCGCGTCTGCCCCCGGGCGGCCGTTGCGCCCCGTCAGGGCGTGATCAGCGAGACCCCGGGAATGCGCGCGACAGCATCCATGTCATCCTCATAGGCTTCGGTCATGTCTTCCAGCATCTCGGGTGACCAGCCGGGCGTGTCCAGTTCTTCCTCAATCATGTCATCGCGCACGTATTTATCCAGAAATGCCGCCGTTACCCGGCGTCGCAGAACCTCATTTTCCGGCGGGTTGTCCGACAGGTAGCTCTGCAAGCGCTTGAAACCCGAAGGCTCCATCAATTCCTCAAGCAGATCGTCAATGCCTTTCAGCGGTGCCAGCGGACCGGCCCCCGCCATTTCGCGCAGAACCTCCCCCCAGATCAGCGGTGTATCCTCGTTGCACCACACCGTGACATGGGCGTCGGGCACCGCGCTGCGCATGCGCACCAGCATCTCGGACCAGGCCAGCGCCTGAGGCTGCATCCCTTCGGTGAATTCCGCGAAATCGGTAAAGCGGGAGCCCCGGAAAAGCGCCGGGATCAGCGTCGCGGGGTCGCGCATGCCGATGTGAAATTCGACCTCTGCCTGCGGAAACAGATTGCGCAGATTGGAGGCCTTGCGTTCGATCTTGGGCCAGATTTGCGGCCCGACCACCACCAGGCGCGGGATGGTCACGATGCGGGTGTTGGAAAATACCACGCGATCGGTGTGTTCGGGCACCTGGGCGGTCTCAAGGATCGTGTCCTGCATGTCCTGCGGTGCCGGCGCGCCGCCGAGCGCGCGCATCACATCCGAGATCACATCGCGATATTGCGCGGGCGTCGGAATGCAGATGCCGTCCTTGGCCAGTGCATCGCGGTTTCGCAGCAGCGATTTGATCAGCCGGTCATCGTCCGTACAGGGCGCGCCGATGTGAAACACAACCTGCATGATCTCTCCGAAACCCGTTTGTTTATTGCCCCTTGGCCGCAACTTACAGAAGCATGGGGCGGAGCAAAACCCCTATCTGACCGGGTAGCCGCGCCAGATCTTGATGGGCCTCAGCGCAAAGGTCGTGTGCATGGCCGTGACATTGGGCAGCGTGGCCAGGCAATCGCGGTGAATGCGGTCGTAATCATCCATATCACGGGCCGCGACGCGCAGGGTGTAATCGGCCTGGCCGCTGGTCAGGTAGCATTCCAGAATATCGTCCGAGCCGCGCACCGCCGCCTCGAAGCCCTGCAACACGCTGCGTTCCTGGCTCTGCAGGGTGATCTCGACAAAGACCAGCAGGCTGAAGCCCAGTTTGCGCCGGCTGAGACGGGCCGAATAGCCCGCGATGATGCCCTTGCCCTCCAGCGCTTTGATGCGGCGGTGACAGGCCGAGGCCGACAGCCCCAGATCATTGGCCAGATCGGCAACAGGGCGGCTCGAATCGCGCTGGATCGCGCGCAGGATGCGGGTGTCTGTCTGATCCATTTTTTCCTGCATATTGTGGAAATGACGCGCGAAACTTGCGCAATATTCGATCAAGCCACCATAAAAATCAACAAAATACCGATCCGGCGCGGCTAAACTACGCGAGAATTTTTAACGCACGGGAGGAGAGGCGTCATGATCATCGGGTGCCCCAAGGAAATCAAGAACCACGAATACCGCGTCGGCGTGACACCGGAAAGCGCCGGTGAAATGATCAGCCATGGCCACAAGGTCATGATCGAGACCAATGCCGGGGCCGGTATCGGGGCCGAGGACGATGCCTATCGCGCCGCCGGTGCCGCCATTGTCGATACCGCCGCAGAGGTCTTTGCCAGCGCCGACATGATCGTCAAGGTCAAGGAGCCGCAGGCTGTTGAACGGGCGATGCTGCGCGAGGGGCAGGTGCTCTACACCTATCTGCATCTCGCCCCCGATCCCGAGCAGACCAAAGACCTGATCGCCTCGGGCGCGATCTGCATCGCCTATGAAACCGTGACCGACCGCTCAGGCGGCCTGCCGCTTCTGAAACCGATGAGCCAGGTCGCGGGCCGCATGTCGGTGCAGGCCGGGGCCACCGCGCTGGAAAAAGCACATGGCGGACGCGGCGTGTTGCTGGGCGGCGTGCCGGGCGTGGCACCGGGCAAGGTCTGTGTCATCGGCGGCGGCGTCGTCGGCTTCAACGCGGCGCAGATGGCCGTGGGCCTGGGGGCCGACGTGACGATCCTCGATCGCAGCCCCGAAGTGCTGGAGCGTCTGGGCATGCAGTTCGAATCGCGCGCCAAGACCCGGTTTTCCAACCAGGCCAATCTGGCCGAATGCGTGGCCGAGGCCGATCTGGTGATCGGCGCGGTTCTGGTGCCGGGGGCCGAGGCCCCCAAGCTGGTCACCCGCGCGATGCTGTCAACCATGAAGCCCGGCGCGGTGATGGTCGATGTCGCGATCGATCAGGGCGGCTGTTTCGAGACCTCGAAGGCCACCACCCATGCCGATCCCACCTATACCGTCGATGGCATCGTGCATTACTGCGTCGCCAACATGCCCGGCGGCGTGGCGCGCACCTCGACCTATGCGCTGAACAACGTCACCCTGCCGCACGCGCTGCGCATTGCCGACAAGGGCTGGCGCGCGGCGCTCCTGGCCGATCCGCATCTGGCCAATGGTCTGAACGTCTGGGAGGGTCAGGTGACCTACCGGGCCGTGTCGGACGCGCTGGGGCTGGCCTACACCGATCCGGCCACCGCGCTGGCGGCCTGACCGGTCCGCAAAAACGTGGTGGCGCGGGCAGGGGGCGATCCCTTGCCCGCGCCACCCGGCCCCCGGCATTCCCGCTGGACCTTGGCGCGCACATGCGGCATTAGAACAGGGACCGATTTCTTGCCGGAGGCATCGCCCATGCTCGCGTTCATTAACCGTCTCTTTACCTGGTGGAACGACCAGACCGTGGGCACGCAGCTTTTTACCTGGCGCAAGGGTGAAAAAGTCGGCGAGGATGATCAGGGCAATACCTATTACCAGACCCGCGACGGGGCCCGCCGTTGGGTGATCTTCAATGGTGAGGTCGAAGGCAGCCGGGTCTCGCCCGACTGGCATGGCTGGCTGCATCATACCTTTGACAATTCACCCGCCGACCGCCCGCTGGTGCACAAGGATTGGGAAATGCCGCATCAGCCCAACCTGACCGGCACCCCCGCGGCCTATGCGCCGGCTGGCTCGATGCGCCAGACCGCGCCCGCGGATCGCCGCGATTACGAGGCCTGGAGCCCGGAATAAAGGCACACGCTGATGTCCGAGAATGTAACCGAAGTTCTTGTGGGCGGCGTTGTTCTGGCGGCGGCGGTCGGGTTCTTTGCCTATGCCGCGCAGGTCGGCGGCTATGAGGCCGGCGGCGACAGCTACCGGCTCTCCGCGTCCTTCCGCTCGGCCGATGGCATTTCCGTGGGCACCGATGTGCGCCTGGCGGGCGTCCGCGTGGGCAGCGTTACCGATCTGAGCCTGAACGCGGAAACCTATCGGGCCGAGGTCGGGTTCTCGGTTCTGGGCGATATTGCCGTGCCCAGTGACAGCGCGGTCGCAATATCCTCGGAAGGGTTGCTGGGCGGCAATTTCGTTGAGCTTCTGCCCGGCGGGTCCTTTGACTATCTCGCCGCCGACGACGAAATCTATGACACCCAGAGCTCGGTTTCGCTGGTGACGCTGTTGTTGCGCTATGTCGGCGGCAATGGAGACGGCCAATGATGCGCCTGTTTGCCGTTCTGACGGTGCTGCTCTGGCCGCAGGTAGCGGCGGCCGAGGATATCGGCGCGCCGACAGAGGGCGACGTGCAGCTGACGCAGGAACCGAACCCGAATTTCGACCCCGGCCCGGTGGTTCTGGAGGCCCCGGCCGCGGTGTTGCGGATGCTCGACAAATCGGTGGGCCGGACCACCGATATCGATATCGCGCGCGGGCAGACCGTGTTGCTTGGTCGCATCGCCGTGCGCCTGGTAGAATGCCGCTATCCCGAGGATACACCCGAGGCCGAAGCCTATGCGCAAATCCAGGTTCTGGATCTTGACGGGGTGGAATTGTTCAACGGCTGGATGATTGCCTCAAGCCCGGCTTTGGTGGCGCTGGAGCATCCGCGCTATGATGTCTGGGTCCTGCGGTGCAGGATCTCGTGAACCGGCACCGGGGATGGCTGGGCCAGAAAATCAGCCTCCCAATGCACGGCGCGTTCCAGACGTTTGCGATAATCCGCCCGCGGAATTTCCACGGCCCCCAGGGTCAGCAGGTGGTCGGTCACGAACTGCGTATCAAACAGCTGAAATCCGCCATAGCGCAGCCGCTTGACCAGATAGGCCAGCGCGATTTTTGAGGCATTGGCCCGGCGCGAGAACATGCTCTCACCAAAAAAAGCCGCGCCCAACGCCACGCCATAGACGCCCCCGACCAAAGTATCTTCGTCCCAGACCTCGACCGAATGGGCAAAGCCGGCCGCATGCAACTGGTCGTAAAGATCGGCAATCTGATCGTTGATCCAGGTCTCTTCGCGCGCGGCGCATCCCCGCACCGTGGCGGCGAAATCGGTATTGATGCGGATGTCAAAGCGTTGCGAGCGGATGTCCCTGGCCAGGCTGCGCGAGATGTGAAACCCGTTCAGCGGAAAGATGCCGCGCATCGGCGGATCGACCCAGAACAGGCCCGGATCGTCGCGGCCCTCGGACATCGGGAAAATGCCGACCGAATAGGCCCTGAGCAACAGATCAGGCGTAATCGCGGGGCGCAGGGGGGTCAGAACGTCATGGGCCATTTGGAGCAGTTTAGCAGGAATTCTGCGGATTACAGGCCCCGCTTGCAGGACAGACTGTTGCGAATTCAGCGTCAGCCCGGCGGCACGTCGCCAGCCGGGGCGCGCGCGCGTCAACGCCGCGGGTCGCGCGCCATTGCCTCAGCCGAATTTCTGGTCCAGCCAATGCTCCAGCCAGTGAATGTTGTAATCCCCTGATAAAATGGCCTCTTCGCCCAGAAGATCCCGGAAAAGCGGGATCGTGGTGTCAATGCCATCGACGATCAGCTCGCCCAGGGCCCGGTTGAGACGCGCCAGCGCCTCGGGCCGGTCGCGGCCCTCAACAATCAGCTTGGCAATCAGGCTGTCGTAATAGGGCGGGATCGAATAGCCGTCGTAAAGCGCCGAATCCATCCGCACGCCCAACCCGCCCGGGGCGTGATACTGGCTGATGCGGCCGGGGCAGGGCGCGAAATTGGGCAGTTTCTCGGCATTGATCCGCACCTCGATGGCGTGGCCCTGCACCTGCAGATCGCCTTGCGTGAACGACATCGGCATCCCGGCCGCGACCCGGATCTGTTCACGCACCAGATCGACGCCGAAAATCGCCTCGGTCACGGGATGTTCGACCTGCAACCGGGTGTTCATCTCGATGAAGTAAAACTCGCCATCCTCGTAGAGGAATTCGATGGTGCCGGCCCCGATATAGTTGATCTTGGCCACGGCATCGGCGCAGACCTTGCCGATTTTCGCGCGGGTTTCCGCGTCGATGGCGGGGCCGGGGGCTTCCTCGAACACTTTCTGGTGGCGGCGTTGCAGCGAACAATCGCGCTCGCCCAGATGCACCGCGTTGCCCTTGCCATCGCCAAAGACCTGGATCTCGATATGGCGCGGCGTGGTCAGGTATTTCTCAATATAGACATCCGGGTTGCCGAAGTTCGATTTGCCCTCGGCGCGCGCGGTCTGAAAGGCCGTTTTCATCTCTTCGGCGAAACCCGCCACCTTCATGCCCTTGCCGCCGCCGCCGGCGGTGGCCTTGATGATCACCGGATAGCCGAACTCCTCGCCGATCTTCAGCGCATCCTCCAGCGTATCGACGCCGCCGTCGCTGCCGGGAACGCAAGGCACGCCAAGCGCCTTCATGGTGTCCTTGGCGGTGATCTTGTCGCCCATCACGCGGATATGGTCGGCGGTGGGGCCGATAAAGGTCAGGTCGTGATCCTGCACGATCTGCACGAAATTGGCGTTTTCCGACAGAAACCCATAGCCCGGGTGGATCGCCTGCGCGCCGGTGATCTCGCAGGCCGAGATGATGGCCGGGATCGACAGGTAGCTCTGCGCGGCCGAAGGCGGGCCGATGCAGATCGCCTCATCGGCCATGCGCACATGCATCGCGTCGCTATCGGCGGTGGAATGGACGGCAACCGTCTGGATGCCCATCTCGCGCGCGGCACGGATCACGCGCAGGGCGATCTCGCCGCGATTGGCAATCAGGATTTTGTCAAACATGATTGGACCTTACGAGATGATCATCAGGGGCGAGCCGAATTCCACCGCGTCGCCATCACCCACCAGGATGCGGCTCACGGTTCCGGATTTCGGCGACGGGATCTGGTTCATGGTCTTCATCGCCTCGACGATCATCAGGGTCTGGCCTTCGCTGACCTTATCCCCGACTGAGACGAAATTTGGCGTTCCGGGTTCCGGGGCCATATAGGCGGTGCCGACCATGGGTGAGGTCAGGGCATCGGGGTCTTGCGCCGGGTCGCCGCCAGTGGCGGCGGGCGCGGCTGCCGCGACGGCGGCGGGGGCGGCTGCCGGGGCCGGGGCCGGGGCGTGATAGACAGGCGCGGGGGCTGCGGCGGCTTGGCGGCTGACGCGGACGTTCAGGCTGTCATTATCGCCATATTCGCGCATCACCTCGACCTCGGTCAGGTCGTTTTGCTCCAGCAGTTCGGCCAGGGCCTTGATGAATGCGACGTCGCCGTCATGCGTCTTGTTTGCCATTTCCCGTTTCCCTCGCTTGCTGCGGGCGATCGTGCTGCATGCCTGCGCCGCCCGCTCTTCCGTTTCGGGCGTATATAGGGGGTCGCGTCGATGGTTGAAAGCAAAAGCCCCGGTCGGGGCGCATTTTCAACGTCAGCGCTGAAAATTTATGATCGGCCGCGCGAAATGCTCCCGCATCCAAAAATTTTACCACTTGATCAAAAAACGGACCTGTGCCAGCGTTTCGCCCACGGTTCCGCCATTCGATCACGCAGAGGTCCCCATGACGAACAGCCCCCATACACCCGGTATCGCCGCCAGCCGGCTGGATGCCGATCAGATCGCCTCGAATTTCGCGGATCTGCACGCGCCGCTCAATGATCACGAGGCGCTGGTCGCTGCGGACCGGTGTTATTTCTGCCATGACGCGCCTTGTGTCACGGCCTGTCCGACCACGATCGACATCCCGCTTTTCATCCGCCAGATCGCCACCGGCACGCCCGAAGCGGCGGCGCGCACGATTTTCGAGCAGAATATCCTTGGTGGCATGTGCGCCCGTGTCTGCCCGACCGAGACGCTCTGCGAAGAGGTCTGCGTGCGTGAAACGGCAGAGGGCAAACCGGTCGAGATCGGACGTCTGCAACGCTTTGCCACCGATGCAGCCATGGCGAAAGGCACCCACCCCTTCGCCCGCGCGGCCCGGACCGGCAAGCGCGTGGCCGTGGTGGGGGCGGGGCCCGCTGGCTTGGCTGCTGCGCACCGGCTGGCGATGCATGGTCACGAGGTCGAGATCCTGGATGCCCGGCCCAAGGGCGGCGGCCTCAATGAATATGGCATTGCCGCCTACAAGGCCGTGGATGGCTTTTCCGGGGCCGAGGTAAACTGGCTGCTGCAGATCGGCGGCATTACCCTGACCAACGGGGTGCGGCTTGGGGCCGACAGGACACTGGCCGATCTGCAAAGCGGTTATGACGCGGTGTTCCTGGGCATGGGGCTGGCCGGTGTCAACGCGCTGCGGGCCGATGGCGAAGATAAGGCCGGTGTTGCCGATGCCGTTGATTTCATTTCCGAATTGCGTCAGGCGGACGATCTTTCCTCCCTGCCGGTCGGGCGCAATGTGGTGGTGATCGGCGGCGGCATGACCGCCGTCGATGCCGCTGTGCAGTCGAAACTCCTGGGGGCGGAAAACGTCACCATCCTCTATCGCCGGGGCCGTGATGCAATGCCCGCCAGCCGCTATGAACAGGATCTGGCGGCCTCGAAAGGCGTGCACATCATCTTTGATGCGATGCCGGTCGCGGTGACGGGCAACGGGGCTGCCGCCGGGCTGGTGGCTGAATATACCGAGGCCGGGCCCGACGGGCTGCGCGGCACGGGCGAGACCTTTACCATCCCCGCCGATCAGGTGCTCAAAGCCATCGGGCAGAGCCTGGGCGATGCGCAGGGGCTGGCGCTGGAGGGGCGCAAGATCGCCGTGACCGGGGCGGGGCGCACCTCGGTGGCCGGTGTCTGGGCCGGCGGTGACTGCGCCTCGGGCGGTGACGATCTGACCGTGACGGCCGTGGCCGAGGGCCGCGACGCGGCAGAAGATATTCACGCGAGCCTGTCGGCGTGAGGCGCGATGCGCGCAATATGAGACGTGAGGGCACTGTGATCCCCTGTGCCCGCCGCAATGGACCGTTTTTGCTGAAAGGACGACTTTCATGGCCGATCTGACCACCGAGTTTCTGGGCATCAAATCCCCCAACCCGTTCTGGCTGGCCTCGGCCCCGCCGACGGATAAGGAATACAACGTGCGCCGTGCTTTTGAGGCCGGCTGGGGCGGCGTCGTGTGGAAAACGCTCGGCTCCGAAGGCCCGCCGGTGGTCAATGTGAACGGCCCCCGCTACGGGGCCATCTTCGGCGCGGACCGGCGGCTTTTGGGGCTGAACAATATCGAGCTGATCACGGATCGGCCCCTGCAGACCAACCTTGAGGAAATCGCCCGCGTCAAACGCGACTACCCCGACCGCGCCGTGATCGTGTCGCTGATGGTCCCGTGCGAGGAACAGGCCTGGAAGGACATCCTGCCAGAGGTCGAGGCCACCGGGGCCGACGGGATCGAACTCAATTTCGGCTGCCCGCATGGCATGGCCGAACGCGGCATGGGTTCTGCCGTGGGCCAGGTGCCGGAATATGTCCAGATGGTCGCGGAATGGTGCAAGAAATATTACTCCAAACCGGTGATCGTGAAGCTCACGCCCAACATCACCGATATCCGCACCTCGGCGCGCGCGGCCAAGGCGGGCGGGGCAGATGCGGTCAGTCTGATCAACACGATCAACTCGATCACCTCGGTCAATCTCGATGTGATGAGCCCCGAGCCTATGATCGACGGCAAGGGCACGCATGGCGGCTATTGCGGCCCTGCGGTGAAACCCATTGCGATGCATATGGTGGCCGATATCGCCCGCGATGCCGACACGCATGGCTTTCCGATTTCGGCCATTGGCGGCGTCACCACCTGGCGCGACGCGGCCGAGTTCATGGCGATGGGCGCGGGCAATGTGCAGGTCTGCACGGCGGCCATGACCTATGGTTTCAAGATCGTCTCGGAAATGATCTCGGGGCTTTCGCAATGGATGGACGAAAAGGGTTATAGCTCGACCGACCAGTTTATCGGCAAGGCCGTGCCCAATGTGACGGATTGGAACTATCTCAACCTCAACCACATCACCAAGGCGCGCATCGACCAGGAGGCCTGCATCAAATGCGGGCGCTGCTATGCGGCCTGCGAGGATACCTCGCATCAGGCGATCACCATGTCCGAGGATCGCGTGTTCGAGGTGCAGGACGATGAATGCGTCGCCTGCAATCTCTGCGTCAATGTCTGCCCGGTCGAAAACTGCATCACCATGCTGACGCTGGAGCCGGGGCAGATCGATGAACGCACCGGCAACGTGGTGGAAAAAGAATACGCCAACTGGACCACGCATCCCAACAATCCGGGCAGCTGCGCGGCCGAATGATTGCCGGGCTCGATCATGTGAACCTGCGCACCGCGCAATTGGACGCGGTGGTGGCCTGGTATGGTGAGGTTCTGGGCCTGCATCCCGGCCCCCGGCTCGATTTCGGATTTCCCGGTGCGTGGCTTTATGCCGGTGATCAGGCGGTGATCCATCTGGTTGAGGATATGGGGATCGAGGGGCCCGGCGGCGACAGGCTGGCATTGGAGCATTTCGCTTTGAATGCAGTCGGTTACAAGGAATTTACCACCAAACTGAAGGCGATGGGCATTCCCTATCGCCCATCCCGCGTGCCGCCCGGCCCGGTCAATGTGGTGCAGGTCAATATCCATGATCCCGATGGCAACCATATCCATGTGGATTTTCAGACTTCCGAAGTCCCAAACCCTTAACGGCGGCACGAATCCGCCCCGCGCCGCATTTGTCATTTACCTCCGGCAATGCGGCGAAATCCGGCTCCTGTATAAAGAACTGCGCCGCGATTTTCGGCGTGATTTATGGGAGTGATAGGAGGTAATCATGCGATTTTTTTTCCTTTTTGCCGCGGTCTTTTTTGCCTGGTCGTCTGTTGCGCAGGCTCAGGGTGCGGATCAATATTTCGAAGTCGGCCCGCAGGGCTGTTCCTTTGGTCAGGCTTTGGTCGGCCTGCATGTCGATCGCGAGATCCATCTTTGCATTGACGTGACCGGAACACCGGTATTTGCCGAGGCCGAAACCAATCTGCAACGTCAGGGAATGCTGGCATGTGGCGCGGGCAGCTATGCGTTGCGATATCAGGATACGACAAACGGTTATATCGAGAATGAATTGGTCTGTGCCCTTGGCCCCATCGCGCGCACCGATTTCGAAATCGTCGATGGGTTGAACGGCGCTGGCTATCAATATGTGCTTTCCGATGGCGGGACGGCCCACGGATGCCCCTACCTGGTCTCGCCCGATGGATCGACGCTGATTGTTCAGGTCATCACAGGCGTGCACCGAGGGCGAAATGACTTCCTCTGCGCGCCGTTGCAGCCATTCGCACCCGGCGAATTAATGCGAGTGTCGCGTTAATCCGGTTGCAGGACCTTTGCGAACAGATCCTCCAGAAAACCTTCCGCCTCGGCCATGGGATTGTGGCCGGGGCCGAGAACGGCGCGGATCTGCACGTCGAAATCCGCGTAATGCTGGGTCAGGGCCCAGATCGAGATGATCAGATGGCGCGGGTCGATCACGGCAAGCTTGCCCGCATCCGACCAGCCCCGAATCACGGCTGACTTTTCATCGACCAGATCCTTCAGATCGCCCTCCAGCGCGCCAATCATGCGCGGTGCCCCTTGCAGGATCTCGTTGGCAAAAAGACGGCTTTCGCGCGGATAATCGCGGCTCATCTGCAATTTGCGCCGGACATAGGCCAAAATCTCGTCGATCGGGTCTCCGGTTGCATCCAGCGCGCGCAGCGGATCCAGCCAGGTCTGCATCAGCCGGTCCAGCAGCGTCACATGGATCGCCTCCTTGGACGGGAAATAATAGAGCAGATTTGGTTTCGACAGCCCCGCCTCGGCGGCGATCTGATCCAGTGTCGCGCCGCGAAAGCCCTGACGTGAAAACACCTCGAGCCCGGCATTCAGGATATTCTCGGTGTTTTTGCGCTGAATACGCGTGCGGGGCGGCTGCAGGTTCATTGGCTGCACGCCCCGTAGGCGCAGAGGCGCGTTTTTTGCGCGTTTTGTCCGGCAATTCGCCGTCTGCGGCGTTCAATTTCTTGACTGTCCATATCCCTCTGATAGCGTCTTCTTGACCGATTGGTCAAAAGAACAATCGCGCGGCCCGAAAATCTGCCACGGGGCCGCCAGTTCGGGGGGGACGCATGACAGATCGCCAGACAGCGACGTGGCGCGCGGATGTCCATCGCCCGACAAGGGATATAACAGAAGGAGAGCCCGATGTCCGCCCCCGGTGAGAACCTGAAAATCAACGGCTCAAGGCTGTGGGACAGCCTGATGGAGATGGCCAAAATCGGCCCCGGCATCGCGGGCGGCAACAACCGCCAGACCCTGACCGATGAGGATGCCGAGGGCCGCGCGCTGTTTCAGAGCTGGTGCGAGGCGGCGGGCCTGTCGATGGGGCTCGATGAAATGGGCAACATGTTCGCCCGGCGCGAGGGCACGGACGCGGACGCGCTGCCGGTCTATGTCGGCAGCCACCTGGATACGCAGCCCACGGGCGGCAAATATGACGGTGTGTTGGGCGTGCTCGGCGGGTTGGAGATCGTCCGCACGCTGAACGATCTGGGCATCAAGACCAAACACCCCATCGTGGTCACCAACTGGACCAACGAAGAGGGCACGCGCTATGCGCCCGCGATGCTGGCCTCGGGCGTGTTTGCCAGCAAGCACAGGCAGGATTGGGCCTACGACCGCGTCGATGCCGAGGGCAAGCGTTTCGGGGATGAGCTGGAGCGCATCGGCTGGAAGGGCGACGAAAAGGTCGGCGCGCGCAAGATGCATGCCTTTTTCGAGCTGCATATCGAACAGGGCCCGATTCTGGAGGCCGAGAACACCGATATCGGCGTCGTGACCCACGGCCAGGGCCTGCGCTGGATCGAATGCACCGTGACCGGCAAGGAAAGCCATACCGGATCGACGCCGATGGCGATGCGCAAGAACGCGGGCCGGGGCCTGGCGCTGGTGACCGAGCTGGTCCACGAGATTGCGATGGCCAACCAGCCCAATGCCGTGGGGGCCATCGGCCATATCGATGTCTATCCCAACAGCCGCAATATCATTCCCGGCAAGGTGGTGTTCACCGTCGATATGCGCACGCATCTGCTGGATAAGCTCAATGCCATGGTCGAGGAGTTCATGGCCCGCGCGCCGGGGCTTTGCGAAGGTATCGGCACCGAATTTTCCTGCGAGATCGTGGGCCAGTTCGACCCGCCCGCCTTTGACGAGACCTGCGTTGCGGCAGTGCGCAATGCGGCGGAACGGTTGGGGTATAGCCATCTGGATATCGTCTCGGGCGCGGGCCACGATGCCTGCTGGATCAACGATGTCGCCCCGACGGCGATGGTGATGTGCCCCTGCGTTGACGGGCTCAGCCATAACGAGGCCGAAGAGATCAGCCCGGAATGGGCCGAGGCCGGGGCCAATGTGCTGATGCATGCGGTTGTCGAAACGGCCGAAATAGTGGTGTGATTGACCGGGGCGCGGCCAGATGCAGGCCCGCGCCGACGGCACCGATAGGGAGAGAATGAAATGACCACCAAAGTCATCAAGGGCGGCACCGTTTGCACCGCCGACCGCACCTGGAAGGCCGATGTGCTGATCGAGGGCGAGACCATCAGCCGGATCGGTGAGGATCTGTCGGGCGATACCTATGTCGATGCCGAAGGGGCCTATGTGATCCCCGGCGGGATTGATCCGCATACCCATCTGGAAATGCCCTTCATGGGCACCACGGCGGCCGAAACCTTCGAGAGCGGCACCTGGGCGGCTGCGGCGGGTGGCACCACGATGCTGGTCGATTTCTGCCTGCCGGGTGCGGATGGATCGATCAAGAACGCGATCAATGAATGGCACCGCAAATCGGCCCCGCAGATCTGTTCCGATATCGGTTATCACATGGCCATCACCGGCTGGAACGAGAGCGTTTTCAATGAGATGAAGGACGCCGTTGATATGGGCGTCAACAGCTTCAAGCATTTCATGGCCTATAAAGGCGCGCTGATGATCGAGGATGATGAGATGTTCGCCTCGTTCAAGCGCTGCAAGGAATTGGGCGCGCTGCCGATGGTGCATGCCGAAAACGGCGATCTGGTCGCCGACATGCAGGAACAGATGATCGCGCAGGGCATCACCGGGCCCGAGGGCCACGCCTATTCCCGCCCGCCCGAGTTCGAGGGCGAGGCCGCCAACCGCGCCATCACCATCGCCGACGCGGCGGGCGTGCCGCTTTATATCGTGCATGTCAGTTGCGAGCAGGCGCATGAGGCGATCCGGCGGGCCCGGCAAAAGGGCATGCGGGTCTATGGCGAGCCGCTGATCCAGTTCCTGACGCTCGATGAATCGGAATATTTCAACACCGATTGGGACCATGCCGCGCGGCGGGTGATGTCGCCGCCCTTCCGCTCGAAGGAACATCAGCAAAGCCTCTGGGCCGGGCTGCAATCGGGCTCGTTGCAGGTGGTCGCGACCGATCACGCGGCCTTCAACACCGAACAGAAACGCGCCGGGCGCGATGATTTCCGTATCATCCCCAATGGCTCGAACGGGTTGGAGGAACGGCTGGCCGTGCTCTGGACCGAAGGTGTGGAAACGGGGCGTCTGACGCCCAATGAATTCGTGGCGGCGACTTCAACAAACGTCGCCAAGATATTGAATATATATCCGAAAAAGGGCGCGATCGTTGAAGGGGCGGATGCCGATATCGTGGTCTGGGATCCCAAGATCTCCAAGACGATCAGCGCCTCGAACCACCATTCCGTGCTGGATTACAACGTCTTTGACGGCTTCGATGTCACCGCGCAATCGCGCTATACGCTGAGCCGGGGCGAGGTGATCTGGGCCTGGGGGCAGAACAGCCAGCCAAGCCCCGGACGCGGCCGCTTCGTGCCGCGCCCGGCTTTCCCCTCGGCGCATGAGGCGCTGAGCAAATGGAAGGCGCTGACTGCGCCGAAAATGATCCAGCGCGATCCGATGAACATTCCGGCGGGGATTTGAGTGAAGTGAAAAGCGAAGCCCAAGAAATATCCGAAACTGTGGCCTCTTGGTTTCACTACAAGAGCCTTACGGGATTAAACGGTCTATTAAAAGAATCGTCGATGGCTGTTCCTATTGCAGAGTATTTGGCTTCTAAACATGGGCGAGAAGTTGAATCCGAAAAGGCCCATCCATTGTTCAATAGCGGTGGTCAAGGGCGACCGAAGCAAATTGATTTTGTGCGGGTCAAACATGGGGATAGAACTTGGCATTCGGCCTATGAAACAAAGTTCAAGACCAGGAATTTTGATCTGATAATTGGTGATTTGTGTCGGTTGCTTTGTTTGGCTCAGGCAGTAGATGTAGGAAACCCAGGCCGCTTCCTGATCTATGCCGTAAAGCTTGAGGGCGATGGGGCTATCCTTGATAATAAGTTCAATCCGGGGGGGCACAATCGCATTTCCTATTTTGAGAACATACTTCCTCGACCGAATACCGTCGGTAAGAATAAAGATTGTGTTTTCAAGATTAATGAACTTCACGCAAAACAGAGATCTTCATTTAGAAAATTCGCTAAGTCTCACAAAGTGGAATTACCATCTAGCGTTCGAGTGAAACTCAGTGGGAGCTTTGAGTCGGGCGGTTTTTCTTGTGCTGTTTGGCAGATTTGGGCCCAAAAAGGCTCAACTCTGTTGAATCACAAGGAGATTCTGAAATGAATCGTCCGTCTCCCGTGATTCAGGCCACCGATCTGGACCTGACCTTTCACACCAATGACGGCCCGGTCCATGCGCTGAAGGGCGTGAGCCTGGATATTGAAAAGGGCGAGTTCGTCAGCTTCATCGGTCCCTCGGGCTGTGGCAAGACCACCTTTCTGCGCGTCATGGCGGCGTTGGAGAAGCCCACGGGCGGCAGCATTACCGTCAATGGCATGACCCCCGACGAGGCACGGCGCAAGCGGGCCTATGGCTATGTGTTCCAGGCCGCCGGGCTCTACCCGTGGCGGACCATCGAGAAGAACATCAAACTGCCGCTGGAGATCATGGGCTTTGACCGCGCCGAGCAGGAAAGGCGCGTGAATAACGTGCTGCAACTTGTTGATCTGGAAGGGTTTGGCAAGAAATACCCCTGGCAGCTTTCGGGCGGCATGCAGCAGCGCGCCAGCATTGCGCGGGCGCTGGCCTTCGATGCCGATATCCTGTTGATGGACGAGCCATTTGGCGCGCTGGATGAGATCGTGCGCGACCATCTGAACGAACAGCTATTGCAGCTTTGGGCGCGCACCAACAAGACCATCGGGTTTGTGACGCATTCAATCCCCGAGGCGGTTTATCTCAGCACCAAGATCGTGGTGATGAGCCCCCGTCCGGGTCGCATTACGGATGTGATCGAGAGCGATCTGCCGGCCGAGCGGCCGCTCGATATTCGCGACACGCCGGAATTTCTGGCCATTGCGCACCGGGTGCGTGACGGGCTGCGCGCGGGGCATGCCTATGATGACTGACGGCGCGAAATCCCCGATGCACATCCCGTACACAAGCCGTACACATCCCGTACATACACGCAGGTGCACAGGATGAGCGACCTGACGCAATCCGCGCCCCGATCCGGGCTGTCGCTGGGGCTGCGCGAGGCGGCACGTGGGGCCCTGCCGGTGGCGGTTGTGGTGGGCGTGTTGCTGGCGGTCTGGCTGGCCGCGGTCGCGCCGATGAATTTCCGGCTGGCGCTGGATCAGGCCACGCGGGGCGGGGCCGATGTGATGCCCGCCACACCGCAGGAACAGGGCGAGACCGGATTGATCCGCCTGATGCTGGATAATCCCGGCGTGCTGTCTGCGGCCTATAGGTTCGAACGCCCGCGCCTGCCGCGCCCGCAGGATGTGCTGATCGAGATGCGCGACAACACCGTCGGGCTGGCGCGGGGCTGCGAATGGACCGGCTGGGGCGAGGGGCGCGAAAGCTGGACCGGGCTCAGCGATGGCTGCATGCGGGTCCTCACCAATCGCCGGTCGCTGATCTTTCACGCCTGGCAGACGCTGGCCCCGACGCTGGTGGGCTTTGCCATTGGCACCGGCCTGGGGATCCTCTTGGCGATCGGGATCGTGCACAACCGGACCATGGATCTGGGCGTGATGCCCTGGGCCATCGCCAGCCAGACCATCCCGATCCTGGCCATCGCGCCGATGGTGATCGTGGTGCTGAATGCAGTCGGCGTGCAGGGGTTGCTGCCGAAATCGCTGATCTCGAGTTATCTGAGCTTCTTTCCCGTCGTGGTCGGCATGGTCAAGGGGCTGCGCAGTCCGGGCGCGATGGAGCTTGACCTGATGCGGACCTATTCGGCCAGCGGCCTGCAGGTCTTTGCGAAATTGCGGCTGCCGGCCTCGCTGCCCTATCTCTTTACCTCGCTCAAGATCGGTATCGCGGCGGCGTTGGTGGGCACCATCGTGGCGGAGCTGCCCACGGGGGCCCGGTTCGGGCTGGGCGCGCGTCTGTTGACGGGCAGCTATTATGGCCAGACCGTGCAGATCTGGGCCGCGCTCTTTACCGCGGCAATCAGTGCCGCTCTGCTGGTCTGGATCATCGGGTTCGTCGAGAAACGCACACTGTCGAGAATGGGGCTGGTGCGATGAACGGTATCATGGAGACCATTACCGCGCGCCCGCTGGTGCCCGCGCTTGCCGCCAGCGCCGTCGTGGCCGGGGCGCTGCTGGACTGGCGGCTGGGCCTGTTGCTGGTCCTTTGGCTGCTGCCCTGGGGGGTGAACACGGTTCTGGCGGCCAGCGGCAAACGCGCGGCCTATCTGGCGGTGCCGGTGGTGTTTGGCGTCACGCTGCTGGTTCTGTGGCAGGTTGCGGTGCGTCTTTACGGCGTGAATCAGGTGATCCTGCCCGCGCCCACCGATATCTGGTGGGCGTTGCTTGAGGCCCCCGCGATCCTGTGGGCCGATTTCGTGCAGACCGTCGTGAAGGGCGCGATCAGCGGCTACGTGATCGGGGCGGCGCTGGCCATCGGCACGGCGATTGCCGTGGACCGGTCGCAATTTCTGCAACGCGGCCTGTTGCCGGTGGGCAATTTTATCGCCGCCCTGCCGATTGTGGGCACCGCCCCCATTCTGGTGATGTGGTTCGGTTTCGGCTGGCAGTCGAAGGCGGCGGTCGTGGTGGTGATGGTGTTCTTTCCGATCCTGGTGAACGCGGTGGCGGGGCTGAAGGCGACCGAGGCCATGCAGCGCGACCTGATGCACACCTATGCGGCAAGTTACTGGCAGGGGCTGTTCAAACTGCGCCTGCCGGCGGCCTTGCCCTTCATCTTCAACGGCCTCAAGGTGTGTACCACGCTGGCGCTGATCGGGGCCATCGTGGCGGAGTTTTTCGGGTCGCCCATCGTCGGCATGGGGTTTCGGATCAAGACCAGTTTCGGGACGCTGGAACTGGCCATGGTCTGGGCCGAGATCGCGGTGGCGGCGGTGGCGGGATCGGGGCTTTACGGGTTGGTGGCGCTGGCCGAGCGGCGGCTGACCTTCTGGCACCCGTCGCAGCAGAGAAAACGATAAAAAACAAGAAACCGATAAAAACAAGAAAACGACAACCAACATGGAAGGAAAGACAATGAAACATCTGATGAGTTCAGCGCTGGCGCTGTCGCTGGCGGCGGGCATGGCCCAGGCCGATGGCAATGAAGTGACGCTGCAATTGCAATGGGTGACGCAGGCCCAGTTTGCCGGATATTACGTGGCGCTGGAGAACGGGTTCTACGAGGAAGAGGATCTGGATGTGACGATCCAGCCCGGCGGGCCCGATATCGCGCCGCCCCAGGTGCTGGCCGGTGGCGGGGCCGATGTGATGCTGAACTGGATGCCCTCGGCGCTGGCGGCGCGTGAGCGTGGCCTGCCGGTGGTGAACATCGCGCAGCCTTTCGCGCGTTCGGGGCTGATGCTGACCTGCTGGGCCGATACCGGGATCTCCGAGCCTGCCGATCTGGCCGGCAAGACCGTCGGCGTGTGGTTCTTTGGCAATGAATACCCGTTCCTGAGCTGGATGAGCCAGTTGGGCATTCCGACCGATGGATCGGAGGGCGGTGTGACCGTGTTGCAGCAGGGCTTCAACGTCGATCCGCTGTTGCAGCGCCAGGCCGATTGCATCTCGACCATGACCTATAATGAATACGGTCAGGTGCTGGATGCCGGTGTCAGCGAGGATGATCTGGTGACCTTCAAATATGAAGATCAGGGGGTTGCGACGCTGGAGGACGGCATGTGGGTGCTGGAGGAGAACCTCGAGGATCCGGAATTCGTCGATCGTATGGCGCGGTTTGTGCGGGCCTCGATGCGCGGCTGGGACTGGGCTGAGGAGAACCCCGAGGAGGCCGCGATGATCGTGCTGGATTACGATGAGACCGGGGCCCAGACCGCGGCGCATCAGATCCGCATGATGGGTGAGATCGCGCTGCTGACGGCGGGATCGGACGGGCGTCTGGACGAGGCGGCCTATGAGCGCACGGTGGCCACGTTGCTGGCGGGTGGCTCGGACCCGGTGATCACGGTGGCCCCGGAAGGTGCCTGGACATCTGTGGTGACCGATATGGCGCTGGGCAACTGAGACCCCGCGACGGCTGTTAAATTGAGGCGCGGCCCTGCGAAGATGCAGGGCCGCGCCGCTTTTTTCTGATTGGCGCTTGGTGGCTGGCGTTGCGTGCCGGGTGCTGCCGTGGCGGGTGGGGCGGATGTCGGAGCCTCCGGCGGGAGTATTTTTCGCAAAGAAGAAAGTGAGGGGCCGCAGGGCGTAGGGCCGCGGCGCGCGTGGGTTGGTTTTTGGGCGGGGCGAGTCTGTAAATTGCTCTGCAAGGTTTTGACGGGGCAGGGATTTGTTGTTAATTCATGGGTCTGTATTTCCGTTCGGGAGATAAGAGACCCATGCCACGCAAGACATCCGCGCCGCGTCGTCATGCGCTGACCGGAAGCCGGATCCGCGAGCGGCGCGGCGCTATGGGGTTGCGGCAGAGCGACCTGGCCAAGGCGGCGGGGATCTCGGCCAGCTATCTCAACCTCATCGAGCATAACAAGCGGCGCATCGGCGGTAAGCTGTTGCTGGATCTGGCGCGCGCTCTGGAGGTGGAACCTGCGCGTCTGTCGGAGGGGATGGACGCCAGCCTCAGCGATATGGTGCAGGCCGCCGCCCGGGCGCAGCCGGCGCATCCCGGGCCGCTGGCGGAACTGGACCGGATGGATGAATTCGCTGGCCGCTTTCCGGGTTGGACGGGCGTGGTGGCGGCACAGCAAAAGCGGATCGCCGATCTGGAGGCCGCCGTTGAGGGGTTGCAGGACAGGTTGGCGCATGACCCGGTTCTGGCCGGGTCGATGCATGAGGTGCTGTCGACCGTGTCGGCGGTGCGCGCGACCTCGGATATCCTGGTGCGCGAGCCCGATCTGGAGCCGAGCTGGCGCGCCCGGTTTCACCGCAATCTGCATGAAGAGGCCGAGCGGCTGTCGGTCAGTGCCACGGCCTTGTTGCGGTATTTCGAGCGCAGCGGCGCGCAGACCGGGCTGATGACAACACCGCAGGAAAGGTTGGAGGCGGCGTTTGACGCCGCAGGGCACCACTTTGCGCAGTTGGAGGCGCGCGGTGCGCGGGCCATCGGCGAGGTCATCGCCGCCATGGACGGGTTGGATACGGCGGCGGTCGCGCTGGCCGAGCGGTGGTTGCAGCGCTATGTCGAGGATGCGGCACGCCTGCCGCTGGCACTTTTTCTGGAGGTCGCGGCGGCTGCGGATTTTGACCCAGGCGGGCTGCTTTCGTTGGCGGGTGGCGATGTGGCTTTGGTGCTGCGGCGTCTGGCCAGCCTGCCCGAAGCCGGCCCGGCGGCCGTGCCCGGGTTTGGGTTGGCCATCTGCGATGGGGCGGGGGCGTTGGTGTTTCGTCGCCGAATTCCCGCCTTTTCGATTCCGCGCTATGGGGCGGGTTGCGCGTTATGGCCGCTTTATTCGGCGCTGACCCGTCCGATGGTGCCCGAGGTGGCGTTGCTGGAGCAGCCCGACGGGTCGCGGTTCCGGGCCTGGGCCGTGGCCCACCCGGTCGGGGCGGCGGGGTTTGGCACCCAGCCTGTAATGCAGGCGACGATGTTGTTGCGGGCCACTGGCGATACCACGGCCGATCCTGCGATGCGCCAGGTGGGGCCGGGATGCGAATTGTGCCCGCGCACCGATTGCAATGCGCGCCGGGCGGAGGCGACCATTGGATAACGGGCCCGGGGGGGCATGCGTTGCGCCTGTCGCGCATGCCAAACTAGCATTTGACAACCGTCGGGGCATCGGCAAGCTGGGTGGATAACAGGATCAATGTCGGGGAGGGGCGTGATTGGGAGGCCGGGTTTTGCTTGTCGAGGATGAGGTCAACATCTTCGAAGCCATCAGTTTTATCCTGTCGCGCGACGGCTGGGAGGTGCGCGGGCATGGCAATGGTGCCACTGCCCTGGAGGAGATCGCGCGCAGCCAGCCCGACGTTTTGGTGCTGGATGTGATGTTGCCGGGGCGATCGGGCCTGGACATATTGCGCGATCTGCGCGGCCGGCCCGAGACTGCCGATCTGCCGGTGCTGATGCTCACCGCCAAGGGCCAGTCCAAGGATCGTGACCTGGCGTTGGCGCTGGGGGCCAATGGCTATCTGACCAAGCCGTTTTCGAATGCCGAGATGGTGGCGACGCTGCGCGATGTGGCCAAGGGTGGCCCCGGGCCCGCATCATGAACCGGCGGCTGTTTCTGGAGCGCCGGACCTATCGGCGGAACCGATTGCAGGACGCGGCCCGCCTGGCCCCGGTTCTGGCGGGGTTCCTGTTTTTCGGGCCAGTATTCATTCTGACATCGGAAACCGGCGTCGGGGGCGGCACCGGGGGCTGGCTGGTTTATTTCCTGCTGATCTGGGCCGGGCTGGTGGTGCTGTCGGCGGCGTTGTCGGCAGCGCTTGGCCGGGCCTTTCCACAGGATCGGGCACCCGGCGAGGCGGAGGGCGACTGATGCTGTCGCTGAACGGGTTGGTGGCCATCTCGGTGCTTTATGTGGCGGGGCTTTTTGCGGTGGCGTTTCTGGCGGAAAAGCGGGCCGCCGAGGGGCGGGCGCGCTGGCTGAACTCGCCCATTGTCTATACCCTGTCGCTGTCGATCTACACCACGGCCTGGACGTTTTACGGCGCGGTCGGGTCGGCGGCGCGGTCGGGGCTGGAGTTCATGACCATCTATCTGGGGCCGACGCTGGTCTTTATCGGCTGGTTCTGGCTGTTGCGCAAATTGGTGCGGATCGGGCGGGCGCAGCGGATAACTTCGATCGCCGACATGATTTCCAGCCGCTACGGGAAATCGGGCGGGTTGGCCGCGCTGGTCACCGTGTTGGCCGTGGTCGGCACCACGCCTTATCTGGCGCTGCAATTACAATCGGTCACGCTGTCGTTTTCGGTTTTTGCACAGCCCGGTGTGTTCGACGAGTTGGGCAATGATGCCACGTCGGTCTGGGTGGCAAGCGGGCTGGCGCTGTTTACCATCATTTTCGGCACCCGGTCGCTGGATGTGAACGAACGCCATCCCGGACTGGTCTCGGCCATCGCGTTGGAGGCGATCGTGAAGCTGGCCGCGTTGGTCGCGGTGGGTCTTTTCGTGGTCTGGGGCGTGGCCTCGGGGCCATCCGATATCCTGGCCCGGATCGAGGCCAGCCCGATTTCGCAATGGACATCGAACGGGGCGCGCTGGGTCGGGCTGACCATGCTGTCGGCGGCCGCCATCCTGTGCCTGCCGCGTATGTTTCAGGTGCTGGTGGTGGAAAACGCCGATGAGCGCCATCTGGCGACGGCGGCCTGGGCCTTTCCGCTTTACCTGCTGCTCATGAGCCTCTTTGTCCTGCCCATTGCCGTGGTCGGGCTGGAGATGCTGCCCGGGTCCAACCCCGATCTTTACGTGCTGACGCTGCCTTTGGCCTTCGATCAGGACGGGCTGGCGCTGTTGGTGTTTCTGGGCGGGTTTTCCTCGGCCACCTCGATGGTGATTATCGCGGCTTTGGCGCTCAGCACCATGCTGTCGAACCATATCATCGTGCCGATCTGGCTGCGCATCACGGTCGGAGACGATCCGATGACAGGCGATATGCGGCGCGTGGCGCTGATGGCGCGCCGGCTTAGCATCGCGGGCGTTTTGGCGCTGGGGCTGATCTATTACCGCGCCTCTGGCGGCACCGAGGCGCTGGCCTCGATCGGGCTGATTGCCTTTCTGGGCGTGGCGCAGGTTTTGCCGGCGCTTTTGGGCGGCATCTTCTGGCGGGGGGCCACCCGGGTGGGGGCCGGGGCCGGCATCGCCACCGGCTTTGCCATCTGGGCCTGGGTGCTGTTGCTGCCCAATGCCGCCACATCGGGGCTGATGCAGGGGTTGCTGGCCGAGGGGCCTTTCGGCATCGGCTGGCTCAGGCCCGCGACGCCTTTGGGGCTTGTCGGGGCCGATCCGCTGTTGACGGCCATGGTGCTGTCGCTCGGGGCCAATATGTTCATCTTTACGCTGATGTCGCTGGTGACCTTTCCGTCGCCGATGGAGCGGCTGCAGGGGGCGCAGTTTGTCAATGTGTTCGACCATTCGGCCCCGGCGCTTGGCTGGCAGGCGGGGGCGGCGGCGGCCGATGATCTGTTGATCATGGCGCGACGGATTTTGGGATCGGGCCGGGCCGGGCGGCTGTTTCAGGACGCGGCGCGCGCGCAGGGCAGGGCCGCCAGCCTGCCCGATCCCAACCCCGATTTCCTGAAAATGCTGGAACGCGAGCTGGCCGGGTCGGTGGGGGCCGCGACGGCCCATGCGATGGTTTATCAGATCACCGGCGGGGCCACGGTGTCGGTGCGCGAATTGCTGGCCGTGGCCGATGAGACCGCGCAGATGATGGAATATTCCAGCCGGCTGGAGCGGCAGTCGCAGGAATTGACCCGATCGGCGCGGCGCCTGCGCGAGGCCAATCAGAAACTGACCGAGCTGGGCGAACAGAAAGATGCCTTCCTGAGCCAGATCAGCCACGAATTGCGCACGCCGATGACCTCGATCCGGGCGTTTTCCGAGTTGCTGATGTCCGATGCGGGTCTGGATGCTGAAACCCGGGCCCGGTTCTCCGGCATCATCAATGCCGAAAGCCTGCGCCTAACGCGGCTGTTGGACGATCTGCTGGATCTGAGCGTGCTGGAACATGGCCGCGTCACCCTCAATGAAAGCAGCGTCAGCCTTGCCGGTGTGCTGGACCGCGCCGAACATGCCACCGGCGTGATGGAGGCGGGTGGACGCATTGCCATCCTGCGCGATCCGGGTGCCGAAGAGATCACGCTGTGGACCGATCCCGACCGTCTGGCGCAGGTCTTTATCAACCTCATTTCGAACGCCCAGAAATATTGCGATGCTGCGGCACCTGAATTGCGGATCTCGGTGCTGCGCAACGGGCCACGAATTGATGTCGAATTTACCGATAACGGGTCAGGTATTCCGCCGCATCAGCGCCGCCTGATATTTGAAAAATTCACCCGGCTGGAAACCACGCGCGATGCGCAGGGCGCGGGGCTGGGCCTGGCCATCAGCCGCGAGGTCATGGCGCGTTTGGGCGGCGGCCTGACCTATGTTCCGGGGCAGGGCGGGGCCGCGTTTCGGGTCCGCCTTCCGGCCCGGGCGCTGCGCGCGGCTTGACGAATTCTTAACCCTGGCGGGGCCATAACCGGGGCAGAGCGGCCGGATCGGTATGGCGGTTTGGGAAAGGTACGTCATGGCAAAAAGCGGGTTCAACGCGGCGCTGGCCAAAAAGATGCAGCGATCGGGCAGTGGGCCCGCGTGCCACGTGTTGCGGCCTGCCGATCTTGATGGGGCGCTGCTGCGTGCGCTGCGCCAGGCAGGGGCACCCTATGACGGTCTGGATATCGAGACCACGCCGCTGGAACCGGCCTGGGATAGCAGCCTGGCCGATGCGAAGGCCGCGCTGCCCGAGCGTCGGCTGATGGCGGTGCTGGAGGGGCCAGGCACGTCGCGTGCGCTTTGTGTGCTGGACTCTGGCGTTGTCGACGCGCTGGTCGAGGTGCAGACCACCGGCCGGGTTGATGCCAACCCGGCGCTGTTGCGCGAAACCACCCGGATCGACGCCGCGCTGACCCGTGATTTCATCGGCCTCTTTCTGAGCGGGTTTGCCACCGAGATGAGCGGGCAGCCGGGTGTCAACTGGCCACTTGGGCTGAGCTATGGCACCTGCCTGACGGATGAGCGCCAGCTCGATCTGTTGTTCCCCGACCGCGCCTATCACCTGATTTCGGCCAAGTTGACACTTGGCGGCGGGGCAAAGAGCGGGCAGGTTCTGCTTTGGGTGCCGGTTACTCAGGAGGCAGTCCTGCAAGTTAATGACGGCCCCGGCGACGCCTTGGCCTGGGCCCGGATCTGGCCCGCGATCGCAGCGGAGGCACCGGTGGCGCTTGAAGCCGTCCTGATGCGGCAGACCATGCCCCTGTCGCGGCTGCAGGATCTCAGGGTCGGCGATATGTTGGAATTTGACCGCACCGATCTGGCCGATATGCGCATATCCGACGTTGAGGGCAAACCCGTTTTCCGCGCCCGCCTGGGGAGCAGATCGGGCAAGCGGGCGATTTGCCTGATGCCCGGAGCCGGGTTGGTGCCCGCGCGCGCCGCGCCCCCCGCGCCCCCCGCGCCAGAGCCCGAAGAGCCTGCAAAAACCGCGACCGAACAGTTGATCGACGCGGCCATGCCCGGCCCGTCTTGACCCGCGGCCCGGCATCGGTCTTTCTTGGTCTGAGATTGACGGCAAGGGGCATGGGGCATGAAATTTCTGAGATATGGCGAAACCGGCCAGGAAAAACCGGCGGTTCTGGATGGCGATGGCCAGCTGCGCGATCTGTCTGGTCAGATCGACGATCTGTCGGGCGCGACTCTCGGGCGGCTCGACAGCTTGCGCGCCGATGGCCCGGTCGTTGCCGGCAATCCTCGGCTTGGGCCCCCGGTGGCGGGCACGGCCAAGATGATCTGCATTGGCCTGAATTATGCCGATCATGCCGCCGAAACCGGGGCAACCCCGCCCAAAGAGCCGATGATTTTCATGAAGGCCACATCGGCCATTTCGGGGCCAAATGACACCATCGAGCTGCCGCGCGGATCGACCCATACCGATTGGGAGGCCGAGCTTGGCATCGTCATCGGCAGACGCGCGAAATACATCCGTGAAGATCAGGTAATGGACCATATCGCGGGCTTCGTGGCGGTCAATGATGTGTCCGAGCGCGAGTATCAGCAACATCGCGCGGGTCAGTTCACCAAGGGCAAGAGCTGTGACACATTTGGCCCGATCGGACCTTGGCTGGTCACCCCCGATGAGATCGCCGATCCGCAGGATCTGGGCCTGCGCCTGGCTGTCAACGGCGAGACCATGCAAGACGGGACCACCGGGGATATGATCTTTGGCGTGGTCCATGCCGTCGCTTACCTGAGCCAGTTCTTCACGCTGTACCCGGGCGATATCATTGCCACGGGCACGCCTGCCGGCGTCGGCATGGGGCGGCACCCGGCCCGGTATCTGGCGGCCGGCGATGAGGTGGTGCTGGAGATCGACGGTTTGGGCCAGCAGCGCATGAATGTGGCGCAGGGATGACATAATTTCGCCGCGGGACGAGGCGGTGAACGCGCCTTAATCCCTTGCGGAGCGGGCATTTCGGGCCTGTTTGATGTGCCACAATTGGCAGATCTTTTGCCTTAAATTTGCACCAAATGGCCCCGGCTATGGTCCGGGGTTTTCCTTTTTTCGCCTAATTTTGCGGGCATTCTGTGGTTATCGCAAAACCAGATAGCCCGCGAAATCAATAACAAGCTGTGGGCAGGAGAGATGAGCATGAAACGTATTACAGCAGCACTTCTGGGGCTCGCCGCATTGGGCGTTTCGGCCTGTGCCACGGTTCCCCAGGTCGACGTGACCCAGGGACTTCCGGCGATGAGCGCGCTGCCGACCAATATCGTCAGCGGTGACTGGCAGATCCAGGAGATCGTGATCGATGTCCCGGCCGAGCTGATCGTGTCTGAATCGAACCGGCTCAAGCCGCGCGCCGATATCGTCTGGCGCGAAGACCCGGTCGGCGACCGCTATGCCCAGGTTCAGGCGCTGATGACGGAGGCAATGGAGTTTGCCCTGCGCCCGATGCAAGGCTCGACGCCGGTCATTGTCGAGATGGAGGTCACCCGGTTCCACGCCCTGACCGAACGCGCGCGCTATACTATTGGCGGCGAACATGAGGTCGAGTTCCTGTTTACCGTGCGCGACGCCGAAACCGGCCAGGCCTTGACGGGGCCGCGCAATATCGACCTGACATTCCGCGCCTTTGGCGGTCAGCGTGCCATCGACGCCGAACGTGACGGCATCTATCAACGCGACCGGATCCAAAGTCAGATTATCAACTGGGCGCGTCAGGAATTCGGCCTGACCCCACCGGGCGGGCAAGGTACGTCCTGACCGGTTTGCATGCTTGTTGAAACCCGGATAGGGGGGTGCCATGACAGCACCCTCTTTTCCCGTTTTGCGGCTGAAACCCAAAGCCGATGCCCGCCGAATTCGCCATGGTCACCCCTGGGCCTGGGGCGATGAGCTTGTCCTTGATCGCCGCGCGCGGGCTCTCCCTGCGGGGGCATTGGCCGTTCTGGAGGATGGTGAGCGCGTGCCGGTCGCGATGGGCGTGGCGACCGTGGGCGGCAAGATCGCGTTCCGCGTGCTTGACCGCGATCCCGGGGCGGTGATCGATGCCGCGTGGCTGCGGGCCCGTCTGGCGGCGGCGCTGGCATTGCGCACGCGGCTGTTCGATGCGCCCTGTTACCGGCTGGTCCATGCCGAGGGCGACGCCCTGCCCGGGCTCATCGTTGACCGGTTCGGGTCAACCTTGGTGATCCAGCCCAACGCGCTCTGGCTCGAGGAAAGGCTGGATGAGATCGCCGGGATTTTGGCGGATTTGACCGGGGCCACCTGTCTGATCAAGAACGGCCAGTCCCGTGCCCGCGCGCAGGAAGGCTTGCCCGAGGATATGGCCGTGCTGCGCGGCGCGGCCCCCGATGCGCCGATCCCTGTCGAGATGAACGGGGCCACCTATCTGGCCGATGTCATGGGCGGGCAAAAAACCGGGCTGTTCTACGATCAGCGCCCCAATCATGCATTTGTTGCCGGGATGGCGCGAGAGGCCTCGGTACTTGACATCTTTGCTCATGTCGGCGGCTTTGGCCTGGCGGCTCTGGCGGGCGGGGCGGCCAGCGCGCTGGCGGTCGATGCCTCGGAGCGGGCCCTGGATCTGGCCGCTCAAGGGGCCGCCGCGATGGGCGTGGCCGAGCGGTTTTCGACCCGCGGGGGGGATGCGTTTTCGCTGATGGAGGCGCTTGTGGCAGAAGGCCGGCGCTTTGACATCGTCATTGCCGATCCGCCGGCTTTCGCACCGGCGAAACCTGCCTTGACGGCGGGGTTGCGCGCTTATGAGCGGGTGGCGCGGCTGGCGGCGGGGCTGGTCGAACCGGGCGGCATATTAGTCCTCTGTTCCTGTTCACATGCCGCCGATCTGGGCAAGTTCCGGGGTGCTTGTCTACGCGGCATCGGGCGGGCCGGGCGCGACCCGCGCCTGATCCATACCGGGTTTGCCGGGCCTGACCATCCGCAGCATCCGGCCTTGAGCGAGACCGGCTATCTCAAGGCGCTGACCTTTCGTCTGCTGCCGTGATCGCGGTTCTGGATGCCTGCGTGCTTTACCCCACGGTATTGCGCCAGATCCTGTTGGGCACGGCGCGCGCCGGGCTGATCGAGCCGCTCTGGTCGGCGCGCATCCTGGAAGAATGGCGGCGCACGGCCGAGCGTCGGGCCCCCGGAGATGGCATATTCGCCAGCGGCGAAATGGCGCGGATGCGGGCCGCCTGGCCGGAGGGTGAAATCGCGCCCGACCCGGCGGGCGAGGCCGCGCTCTGGTTGCCCGATCCCGGCGATATCCACGTGTTGGCCACGGCCATCGCGGGCGGGGCCGAGGCCATCATCACGCTGAACCTCAAGGATTTTCCGGCCCGGGAACTGGTGGGGCACGGCATCACCGCGCGCCACCCCGATGCGCTTCTCTATGCGTTCTGGCAAGACCGCCCCGATGACATCTCCGCAATTGTCGAGACCACCTATGAGGCCGCCCGCCCGCATACCGATCTGACGCTGCGCGCGCTTCTCAAACGCGCCCGCCTGCCGCGCCTGGGCAAGGCGCTGGCGGGTTGATTCCGGCCCCTCGTGGGGGAGGCGGTATCCGGTTCGGGAGCAGGGGGTGCGCGCCCGAAGGGCGCGCGGATCGCCCGCGTCAGCGGGCGAAACCGGTCTATCCTGTCACGCCCGCCATTTTGCCTCCAGCGCCTCGATGGCCGCGATCCGGTCGGCGGTTTTCGGGTGGCTCATCAACCAGGCCGGCGCGCCGCGCCCGGCCATGCCGGTCAGCCCCTCCAGCTTGGTGAAAAGCGTCTTTTGCGGCCCGGTTCCGATGCCCGATTTCACCAGCAGAGCGGCGGCATAGGCATCGGCCTCATATTCGTCGCCCCGGCTCAGCCGCGCCGCCAGAACCGAGGTCAGCGTCGCCGCGATCCAGGGGCCGATCCAGGGGATGAAGCGGCCCAGGATGGTGGCCAGCACGGTGCGGATCGCGTTTTGCCCGGAAAAGTCGATCATCCGGCGGCGGCTATGGCCAAGGGCGACATGGCCCAGCTCATGCGCGATGACGCTGGCCATTTCCTCGCCCGTCACCTCGCCCCGGCGGTATTTCTCGTAAAACCCGCGGGTCAGGAAGATCCGGCCATCGGGGGCGGCCAGACCGTTGACCGGATCGACCTCGTAGATATTGACCCGGATACGCGCGATCTCCAACGCGGCGGCCATTCTGTCGCACAGTTTGCGCAGGCCCGCATCGGCCAGCTCGCTGGAGTTTTCGTCCAGTTCCCGCCGGGTGCGCCAGGCCGAGAAGTGATACATCGCCAGCCCGTAAAGGATGGCCAGAAGAATGGGGGTCAGGCGCAGAATCATGGCTCAGATATGGGGCCGCGGGGCCCGCGTGGCAAGCCTCAGGCCGCCGCGCGGGCTTTGGCCCGCTGCGCCTTCAGCACCGCCCGTATCCAGGCCGCCATCGCGCCCGCAACGACGAGGGCTGCCAGCAGACCCACGGTATTGCCGAGAATATCGGCCACCGTCTCGATCTGGCTGGCGAAGGAAAAGCCGAGCCCGATATAGATCGTGACCCAGACGGTTTCACCCAGCACGTCCCAGATCGTGAAGCGCCGCCACGGCAGGCCGGTGGCCCCGGCGGCAAAATTGACCCAAGGTCCAAGCGGGGCCACCAGCCAGGTGGAAAAGAACACGCCCGGCCCGCCCCGCCGGTCCACCAGCGCGCGGGCGCGGGCCAGCACGGCGCGGCGGGCCGGGGTGCGGGCCAGGCGCGCGATCAGCGGCGTGCCGCCGTGACGGCCGATCTGAAACCCGGCCTGATCGCCCAGAACCGCGCCGCCATAGGCGGCCGCAACCACCTGCCACAGCACCAGATCGCCGGTGGCCACAAAGGCCCCGCCCGCCAGCATCATCAGCGAGGTGGGGATCGGAAGGGCCAGGCAGGACAGAAAGGCGGAGGCAAAGATCACATAGACCCCATATTCGGTGACCAGCGCGAAAATCGTGTCGCTCATGGTGCTGGCCTCCGCTCCCGGTAGGCGTCGATGGCGGCCTGCAAATCCTCTGCGATGCGCGCGACCGGCACGCCCCGCTCCTGCGCCAGATCCTGCAACGAGCGCGGGCGGCCGGGCATGGCGGGCTGATCCAGCGCCTCGAACAGCACCTCGCGCGGGACGTCCCAGGAATGGGCGACATAGCGCGGCGTCATCCAGGCCTCGATCGCCTGATTGCGGTGGTTCGGATCGCCCCAGTAGAGCCAGAACACCACCAGCCGCACGGCAAAGAACGCCCCGACCAGCAGCGCAACGCCAAGGATCGCGGTGGCAATCGGGGCGGCGTGCCAGATGCGGCGCAGAAAGGTCATGTTGGTCACTCCTTGGCGGGGGTCCTGCAGGTTACACGCGGATTGGCCCCGGATTCCGTCACCGCGACAATTCCCGCATGCCGGCATCGATGCCTTCCAGGGTCATCGGCACCATGGCCCCCTGAAAGATCTCGGCGATCATGCCGATGGATTGGGTATAGCGCCAATGGGCGCGCGGCGTCGGATTGATCCACAGATGGTCGGGCCATTGCGCGCGGGCGCGTTCCAGCCAGACCTGGCCCGCTTCGGCGTTCCAATGCTCATTCGCGCCGCCGGGATAGGCGACCTCATAGGGTGACATCGCCGCATCGCCCACGAAAATGCATTTGTAATCAGGCCCGTAGGTGTTGAACACCTCCAGGGTCGGGATCTGCTCGGTCCAGCGCCGCCGGTTGTCGCGCCAGACCCCTTCATAGAGGCAATTGTGGAAATAATAATGTTCCAGATGCTTGAATTCCGAGCGCGCGGCGCTGAACAGCTCCTCGACCACCTTGACATGCGGGTCCATCGAGCCGCCCGCATCGAGAAACAGCACCACCTTGACCGCATTATGCCGCTCGGGCCGGGTTTTCACATCGAGATAGCCCTGTTCGGCCGTGGCGCGGATGGTGCCGTCGAGATCCAGCTCCTCATGCGCGCCCGAGCGGGCCCATTGCCGCAGCCGTTTCAGCGCCACCTTGATATTGCGCGTGCCCAGTTCGACGCTGTCATCGAGGTTCTTGAAATCGCGCTTGTCCCAGACCTTGACGGCGCGCCCGTGGCGGCCCTCTTTTTGGCCGATGCGCACGCCTTCGGGGTTGTAGCCATAGGCACCAAAAGGCGAGGTGCCGGCCGTGCCGATCCATTTATTGCCGCCCTGATGGCGGCCCTGCTGCTCCTTCAGGCGTTCGCGCAGGGTCTGCATCAGTTTGTCGAAACCGCCAAGCGCCTCGATCTCGGCGCGTTCCTCGGCGCTGAGGTGTTTCTCGGCCAGTTTCTCCAGCCATTCGGGCGGGATCTCGGCAGCCTCCAGAACCTGCTCGGGCGTGATCGCCTCAAGGCCGCCGAACGCATGCGCAAAGGCCTGGTCGAACCGGTCGAGATGGCGTTCGTCTTTGACCATCGCGGCGCGCGCGAGGTAGTAGAACCCGTCCACATCATAGGTCACCAGCCCGGCGCTGACCCCTTCCAGAAAGGCCAGATATTCGCGCAGGCTGACCGGGATCCGGGCCGTGCGCAGGCTCTGGAAGAAGGGCAGGAACATCCAGGGTCTCAGCCGCGCAGCAGAAAGACGCCGATAAACGTGCCGATAATCAGCCCGATCAGCCCGCAAACGCCGGCATAATGTAACAGATCCATACGATTGCCGCCGCGGTTGCGCGCAATCAGGGCCCCAAGGCCCGCACCGATGAAAAGCCCCAGAAGATTAGCCATATCGCCCTTTCCCGACAGATGGTCAGCTTTGCGGGGGCAGGGCGGCCACTTCGGTCAGCCGGTCGCGCACGGCCTGATCCCCGCCAAAGCCATAGCGCGCCCAACCCAGACTGTCGAGCCTGACCGCGGCGGCCTCGGACATGCGGCCCTGCATCTCCAGCGCCTCGGCCCGCATCATCATGAGCGTGGCCAGAAGCGAGGCGTTTTCGGCCCGTGTCGCGGCAGGCATTGCATCGCCCACCAAGGCCAGAACCTGATCGGCCTCGCCTGCCGACAGAGCAAAGGCGGCCAGCTGCATATTGACATGCGCGACCTGGATGCCGGTGGGGTCGATGCGGCGGAAATAGGTGCCGGCGGTGACAAATGCGCGCACCGACCGGCTTGGATCGCGCGCCAGCGTCAGGCGGCCAAGCGCGAAATGACTGAACCCGATGCGGACATCCGACCAGCCCTGGGCGACGGCGATCTGCACCGCGCGTTCGGCAGCCGCGATGCGCGCCTGCGCCGGCAGCCGCGAGCCAAGCGCATCCTCGATGGCCGATATCCATTGCCGGTTCGGTTCACCCGGCAGGTCCGATGCGGCGCGATCGCCGGCCGGGTTGAGCCGCGACAGGATCTCCGGCAGCCGGGCGGCGACCGCGTCGCGCGTCATCCCCGAGGCCAGCGCCGCATCGTAATAGGCGCGCAGGATCAGCATGTCGAACCCGGTCAGAACGGCGTTGAAATTATCGTCGTTAAAGATGGAATCCGACAGTCGGTAAAGGTCGTTGAGCGGCCCCAGGGCCTGCCCGATTTCCTCGTGCAGGCAATCGCGTATCTCCTGCGGGCTGACGTCTGAGGGAATGAAAATGGCCACCTCCCGGCGGCTTTCAAGCGTGGTCCAGTCCAGCATGCCCGCGCTGCGCCGGGCCTGGCGGAACTCGGCCCAGGACGAGACCCGTGGCACCACGAAACAGGCGGCTTGCGGCACGGCGCGCTGCATCCGGCTGCGCGGCAGGGTTTCGATGGTGATGGCGGCGTTGGTGGTGCCTGTCGGCACCCGGCGAATATCGATCCCGGCCTCGTTGCGCAGCCGCGACAACAGCCGATCAAGATCCCGCCCCAGGGTCGGCGGCGCGCCGGGCGCGACCGCGACGGTCACCGGGCGCTCGAAGCGTGACAGAACCGGGATCGCGCGCCCGCTCTCCATCTCGAAACTGAGGCTCAGGAAATCGCGTGCGATTTCGGTGTTCGACCGGGTGGTGGCCTGGGGCTGCGTGGTGGCGAAGATGGCCATCGGCGGCAATGCGCGCGGCAGGTTGGCCTCTCGGCGCTCGGGCAGATCGGTGATGGCGGCCGGGGCGCAGGCGCTCAGCAGCAGCGTGGTCAGCAGGGAAATGGTCGTTTTGCGCAAATCGTTAGTCCAGTATACGGCGGTAAATCATGAAATCTGTGGGTTGCGCGATCTTGTCATAAAGCGCGCGCGCCGTGGTGTTTCCGGCCTGGGTCAGCCAATAGACCGAGGGCCGGCCCGCGGCATCGGCATCGGCATAGACCGTGTCGATCAGGGCGCGGGCGACGCCCTTGCCGCGGGCGTTGGGCGTGGTGAAAAGATCTTGCAGATAGGTGGTCGGCGCGGTCTTCCAGCCATGCAGATGGGCGATTGCGTGGACAAGACCCAACGCATTGTCGCCCTGCCAGGCGATCCAGCCGCGCATAGCGTCAAAGCCGGGGTCGCAATAGCGGGCAAAGCTGGCGTCATAGACATCCGCCGCGGCCTTTGTGTTGTAGAAGGCCAGGTACTCGCGCCACAGCGCCTGCCACGGCGCGCGGTCCCGGCCCCGGATCGGGCGAATGGTCAGCTCTTCGGTCATGTCGTCTGGGCCTTTGCCGATGCCTGCGCGCGCGGGTACGCTAGGCCACGATTGTGGCACAAATTGGGGCCCATGCAAGCAGGCCGCACGCCGTTACCCCGGGGCCCGGGTCCGTCCGGTGTGCTGCCGCGCAGGATCAGCGCCCGGCGCGCGCCATAAAGGCCAGCCGCTCGAACAGCGCCACATCCTGTTCGTTCTTCAAAAGCGCACCATGCAGTTTCGGCAGCGCATTGGCCCCGTCGCGTTTCAGATCCTCGGGCGCGAGATCCTCGGCCAGAAGCAGCTTGAGCCAATCCAGCACCTCTGAGGTCGAGGGTTTTTTCTTGAGCCCGGCCTGATCCCGGATCTCGTAGAACTGGGTGAGCGCTGTCGTCAGCAGCGCGGGTTTGATGCCGGGGTGATGCACCTCCACGATCTGTTTGAGAACCGCCAGCTCGGGGAACCGGATATAGTGAAAGAAACAGCGCCGCAAAAACGCGTCGGGCAGCTCTTTCTCATTGTTCGAGGTGATGATCACGATCGGGCGGTTGACGGCCCGGACGGTTTGGGACGTCTCGTAGACAAAGAACTCCATCCGGTCGAGTTCCTGCAGAAGATCGTTGGGAAACTCGATATCGGCCTTGTCGATTTCATCGATCAGCAGGACCACCCGTCCGGCGGCCTCAAAGGCCTGCCACAGCTTGCCCTTGCGGATGTAATTGGCGACATCATGGACCTTTTCTTCGCCCAACTGGCTGTCGCGCAGCCGGCTGACCGCGTCGTATTCATAAAGCCCCTGCTGCGCGCGGGTGGTCGATTTCACATGCCATTCGATGATCGGCAGGTCGAGCGCGCTGGCCACCTGGCGGGCCAGCTCGGTCTTGCCGGTGCCGGGTTCGCCCTTGACCAGCAGCGGGCGCTGCAGGGTGACGGCGGCATTGACGGCCACGGTCAGGTCCTCGGTGGCCACGTAATCGGGCGTTCCGTCAAATTTCATGCCATGCCTCAATGCCTTGCCGCGGTTGCGCGGGCGCGACCATAGCACGCCTTTCTTTGGTCACAAGCGCGCATTAGACGGGTGACAACGGACACGCGTTGGAGTAATCGGGCCGCAATGAGGCCGCATGAGGATGAGATGACTGAGTCGCATTCCGAATCAGGCCCCAACAAGGGGAAGAAAATGAAAGCCGAAGTCTTTCTGCCTGAAGATTACCGCCCGGCCGAGGATGAGCCGTTTATGAATGTCCGTCAGGTTGAATATTTCCGCCGCAAGCTGATGGCCTGGCGTGATGAGTTGCTGGATGAAAGCCGTGGCACTGTCGCGGTGTTGCAGGGCGACACCAGAAACATCCCCGACGTGGCTGACCGCGCCTCGGAAGAAACCGACCGCGCGCTGGAACTGCGCACCCGCGACCGCCAGCGCAAGCTGATCTCCAAGATCGACAGCGCGTTGCGCCGGATCGAAGAAGGCGAATACGGCTATTGCGAAAAAACCGGCGATCCGATTTCGCTCAAGCGCCTGGATGCACGCCCGATCGCCACCATGAGCCTTGAGGCCCAGGAACGCCACGAGCGCCGCGAAAAAGTGCATCGCGACGATTGAGGCCTGCGCCGGGCCGGGCTGCGGCCACCGGGCGCAGTGGCATGTCCCGTCAGATCGGGACAGACTGGACCGGGGGCAGGGGCTGCGCCCGGTTTTTTCATTTCATATAGGGTATCTGCATGCTGCGACGCCAGGAAATCACCGTTGTGGGGGCCGGCATTGCAGGGCTGGCCGTGGCTTGCGCGCTGGCGCGGCGCGGTGCGGCGGTGCGGGTGCTGGAGCAGGCCGACGCGATCCGCGAAGTGGGTGCCGGGCTCCAGATCACGCCCAATGGCGCGGTGGTGTTGCAGGCCCTGGGCCTGGGGGCGGAGCTTGCTGCGGCCGCGCCGCGCGCGCGCGCCGTCACCTTGCGCGATTTTCGCCGCGGCGATCCCGTCTTCCGGCTGGATCTGACCCGCCCCGACCGGCCCTATCACCTGATGCACCGGGCCGATTTGATCGGCCTGTTGCGCAAGGGCGCACTCGATGCGGGCGTGTCGATCGAGCTGGGCCAGCAGATCGCGTCCGTTACCCCCACCGAGACCGGGGTCACGCTGCAATATGCGGGTGGCGCTGCCGAAACCGTGCCGCTCTTGATTGGCGCGGACGGGCTGCATTCCCCGACCCGCGCCGCGCTCAACAATTCCGGCCGGCCCTTTTTCACGGGACAGGTCGCGTGGCGCACCACCATTGCCTGGGATGACCCGACCACGCCGGCCGAGGCCACCGTCTATATGGGGCCGGGGCGACATCTGGTGACCTATCCCCTGCGCGGCGGCGCGCTGATGAATGTGGTCGCGGTCGAGGAACGCGACGCATGGGCGGCCGAGGGCTGGAACCACCGCGACGACGCCCAGGCCCCCTTTCGCGCATTCGCCGATTTCTGCCCCGAAATTCGCGATCTGCTGTTTCGCGCCGAAGAGGTCTATCTCTGGGGCCTTTTCCGCCATCCTGTCGCGCGCCATTGGTGGCAGGGCCGGGCCGCAATTCTGGGCGATGCCGCCCATCCGACGCTGCCCTTTCTGGCACAGGGGGCGAATATGGCGCTGGAGGATGCCTGGGTGCTGGCGGCCTGCCTCGACGCGTCGGATAGGCCTGAGGACGGGTTCGCCAACTATCAGGCGCGCAGGCGCGCCCGGGCCGCGCGCGTGATTGATGCGGCCACGAAAAACGCGGGGAATTATCACCTGCGCCCGGGCCCCTACCGCGCCATGGCGCATCTGGCGCTGAAACTGGGCACGCGGCTTGCCCCCGATCTGGCGGCACGGCAGTTCGATTGGCTCTACGGCCATGACGTCACGCAAGAGCAGGCATAGCGCGACGGTCGCTGCTTTTGGGGGGCGGCGAAACCGCGTTCAAAGCCGAGGAAGGCCGCCAGGCCTGAGGAGGGGCCGGTCGCGCTGCTTCAGGCGGCAAGCTCCACCCAGACCGGCACATGATCGGATGGCTTTTCGCGGCCGCGGATATCGGCCTCGATCCGGCAGGTGGTCAGCAGATCGGCGGCTTGCGGGCTTAACAGCAGGTGATCGATGCGGATGCCGTTGTTGTTCTGCCAGGCCCCGGCCTGATAATCCCAGAACGAATAATGCCCCGGGCCGCGTACGCGGGCCCGAAACGCTTCGGTAAAGCCCAGGTTCAGGATCCGGCGAAAGGCGGCGCGGCTTTCGGGCCGGGCCAGCGCATCCTCGGCCCAGGCCTCGGGTCGGGCGGCGTCCTCGTCTTGTGGGATGATGTTGTAATCTCCCGCCATCACCACCGGCATTTCACTGGCCAACAAATCCCGAGCCTGCGCCTCGAGCCGCGCCATCCAGGCCAGCTTGTAATCGTATTTCGGGCCGGGGCAGGGGTTGCCATTGGGCAGATAAAGCCCGCAAAGCCGCACCGCACCCGCGCAGCCCATAACAGTAGCCTCGATCCAGCGCGCCTGTTCGTCATCGGCATCGCCCGGCAAGCCGCGCACCACATCCTCGAGCGGGTATTTCGACGCAATCGCCACGCCGTTGAAGCCCTTCTGGCCATGGGTTTCGATATTATAGCCGCGATCCTCGAACACCTCGCGGGGAAAGGCCTCGTCCACTGATTTGATCTCCTGCAGCAGCACGATATCGGGCGATGATTCGTCCAGCCAGTCGCAGAGCGCCTGATATCGCGCCTTGATTCCATTGATATTGAAGGTCGCGATCTTCATGTTGCTTGCCTGTTCGTGTGCATATTACGGATATCGAAGGCATTTTTGCCGCGCGCGGCTGATTTGCCAAGAGGGGTTGCTAATTAAGTGTATATATGACACATTCAAATGGAGACCGATATGGGCTTGCAGGGCGGGGGCAAGACGACATGCAATTCCCTGACGGCAGGGGGCATTTCCTTCTTGTTTCCGCCGGTCCGCGCCAGCCTGCAAGGCGCCCAGGCCACCATGTTCTGAGATCGGAAAAAACGGGGCTCCCGCTATGATGCGACGGCTTGCAACTCTTGGATTTCTGTTGCTCGCGCTGCCCTTGCAGCCGCGGGCCCAGGGCGTAGATCCGATTGTCGAATTCCGCGCCGCGCTGTCGCGGGCCGAGATTGCGGTGAACGAGGACTTCGCGCTGGCACGAACCCGAGGCCTGCTCCAAACCGCCTTCAGCGAGGCCGATATCGGCTTTTCGCAACGCTATCTCGATCGTTGGAGTGCGGCGGTGTTTCAACGCTGGTCCCGGATGCGGCCGATTTTCGCGGCCAGCGATACCCGGCTGGCCAATTGGCAGGCCGCAGTCGCGGCGGGCGAAATTTCCTCAGCCGCGGCGCAGGCGGCGCTGGAGGTCCCCATGGCGCAGCTTCTGGATCTGAGCGAGCGCATACCGTTTTGGCTTAGCGATGATATCGCGCGGCAGACCGAGCGCGCCTTCTGGACCGATCTGGCGCAATCCGTCGGCTGCTGCGACGCGCTCTATTATCAGGCGCTGGCCGAGGCCGATCAGGTCGGGGCATCGTCGTTGAGCCCGTCGGCGGCGGCCATCGCGAGGCTGGAATTGCTGCCGCCCGTCGGCATGCCCGATTTCGACGGCGGGGTGCAGGCCTATGCCGGGCTTGCCCTGCGGGGTGAGGCGCTGGCGCTGGAGGGCGGCGACACGCCCGCCGCGCGTCGGGTGATGCTGAATGACGCGGCGCTGTTCGTCGAACTTTTCGGGGCGGCCCCGGCATCCGATCCGGGGGATCTGGGCGCGCGTGAAGGCTTTGCCGCCGCGCCGGTGGCCCCGCTGGTTGCGCTGGCCCGGATCACCGAGCCGGGGCCCCTGCGCAATACGCTGATCGCGCAGGCCCGGATCCGGCTGGAGGCGCGCGCCGCCCATCTTGGTAATCGCGAAACCGCCGTGGCCGCGGCCCTTGACGCATTGCACGACGACAGCCAGTCGGGGCTGTCGGCCGCGGTTGCCGCCGCGCGTGCGGTCGATGATCTGTTGCTGCCGGGCGATGTCGCGGCGGCATTGGCTTACTGAGCACTGGCCCCGAAACCGACCGGGGCCCTAGGCCGATCCCGAAACCGAGACCGAGACAGCGGCCAGCCAATCGCGCGCGGCGGCCTCATCCGTCGGCGCAAAGGACCGGATTTCGAGGTTTGGCACCAGCAGGCTTTCGACCGCGGCGGCGTTTTTCAACCAGCCCTGATCGGTCAGAACCGCCACCCGGTCGACCTTGCGCACCATCGCCATCAATTGCACCCAATGGCGCAATTCCACGCCGATGGCTCCAAGCGTCGGCCATCTGACGTCATGGGCCCGCATCAACATGGCCCCATGCGACATCTCGCGCACCACCGGAACCAGCATATCGAGCGCGATCTCCATGCCGATCGCGTCCATCTGGCCTGCCGCCTCGACGACAAGCAGGTTGGGGGCTTCCAGTTCGGCGGTGAAACTCGGGTCGGTCATGGCGGCGCTCCTGATCTGGTGGGACGGTGCCCAACGATGGCCCGGATCGGGCGCGTGCGCCTTGATGCGGGTCAATACGGGCGGCCAGCTGCGCGCGCGCCTGCTACATCGAAAAGGAGGTGCCGCACCCGCAGGAAGAGGTAGCATTGGGGTTCTCGATCACGAACCGCGCGCCGATCAGCTCATCGGAGAAATCAATCACCGCATTGGAGAGAAACGGCAGCGAGACGGCATCGATCACCACCTTTTGCCCGTCCCCTTCAAGGATCAGATCATCGGTTTCGGCCTTATCCAGCGTGATGTCATATTGAAACCCGGAACAGCCGCCACCCTCGACCGCGACGCGCAGCGCCTGCGCGGTATCGGCGCCGGCATTGATCTCGGCCAGGCGCGCAAAGGCGCGGTCGGTGACTTTCGGGGGCAGGGTCAGCATGGCGGCTCCGGGGCGGGCGTTTTCAGGTGGGTTCTCTTGCAAGATAGGGGGCCGCGCGGGCGACCTCAAGCCTTGCTGCGGCCCGCCCTCTCGTCAGCGGACAAAGCCTTTGATAGAAAGAGGAAAACCGGCAGAATCCGTAACCAGAAGGCTGCTCGCCCCATGACCGCCCCCTATGCCTGTAATCCGGCCGAAAGCCGTGGCCGCCGCGTGGCCGAGGATGAAAGCGCCTTTCGCTCAGCCTTTCAGCGCGACCGCGACCGGATCATCCATGCCGGGGCGTTTCGCCGTCTCAAGCACAAGACGCAGGTATTCGTGGAGCATGAGGGCGATTATTTTCGCACCCGGCTGACCCATTCCATCGAGGTGGCGCAGGTTGCGCGCACCATTGCCCGCGCGCTTGGCCTCAATGAGGACCTGACCGAGGCGGTGGCGCTGGCCCATGATTTCGGCCACACGCCCTTTGGCCATACCGGCGAGGATGCGCTGAACGCGCTGATGGCCCCCTATGGCGGGTTCGATCATAATGCGCAGGCGCTGAAGATCGTGACCTCGCTGGAACGCAGCTATGCCGGGTTTGACGGGCTCAACCTGACCTGGGAAACGCTGGAGGGGCTGGCCAAGCATAACGGGCCGGTCACCGGCGATCTGCCCTTTGCCCTGGCCGATTACAACGCGCGCCACGATCTGGAACTGGGCACCCATGCCAGCGGCGAGGCGCAGGTGGCCGCCGTGTCCGACGATATTGCCTATAACAATCACGATCTGGCCGACGGGCTGCGCGCAGGGTTATTCACCGATGCCGAGGCCGCCGAATTGCCCATTGTCGGCGCGGCCTATGCCGAGGTCGACGCGCTGCACCCCGGTCTGGAGGTCAAACGCCGCCGGGCCGAGGCGCTGCGCCGGGTGTTTGGTGTCATGGTGGCCGATGTGATCGCCGAGGCGCGCGGGCGGCTGGCGGAGGCCCGGCCCGGATCGGTGGAGGAATTGCGCGGGCTGGGGCGGCCCATGGTGCGGTTTTCCGCGCCGCTTTTTGCCGATCTGAAGGAGATCCGCGGCTTTCTCTTTGCGCATATGTATCGCGCGCCTGCCGTGGTCGAGATGCGCGCGCGGGTGACGAAAGTGGTCGAGGATCTGTTCGCGCTCTACATGGCCGATCCGGCGCTTTTGCCCGTGGAGTGGAGCGACGATGTGCAGGGCGCGCAAGACGCGACGGCGCGCGCCCGGCTGGTGGCCGATTATATCGCGGGCATGACCGATCGCTATGCCTTGCAGGAACATGCCCGGTTGACGGGCGAACCGGGGCAGGGGTGAGCGATGTGGCCCGCGACCGGGGCCTCCTCGGGGCTGCGCCCTCCTCGGGTCTGCCAGGAACCCGGATATCTGCGGCGCGAAAAGCGGGTGCCGGGGTGCGGATTGGCGAAAGCCGCCGCCCCGGGGCCTGTGAGCGATGTTATTGACGCGGGCTACTCCCGTGATAAACCGCGCGGACCCTTTGCAGGACCAATCCGATGACCCTTTTTGCCGATATCCGTGCGCTGGTGATTGCCAGCCTTGACACTCTGGCCGGTGCGGGCGTGATCCCGCCCGGGCTGGATATGACCAATGTCGCGGTGGAACCGCCGCGCGACGCCGCCCATGGCGATATGGCCACCAATGCCGCGATGGTGCTGGCCAAGCCCGCGGGCATGAAGCCGCGCGACATCGCCGAGGCGCTGGCCGCCCGGCTGCTGGAGGATCCGCGCGTCGAGGTGGCCGAGGTGGCAGGCCCCGGATTTCTGAACCTGCGGCTTTCCGTGGCGACTTGGCAGGGCGTGATTGCGGACGTTCTGGCCGATGGCGCGGGTTATGGCCGCTCAAGCATGGGGGCCGGGCAGAAGGTCAATGTCGAATATGTCAGCGCCAACCCGACCGGGCCGCTGCATGTCGGCCACACAAGGGGGGCGGTGTTCGGCGATGCTCTGGCCAGCCTGCTGGATTTCGCGGGCCATGAGGTGACGCGCGAATATTACATCAACGATGGCGGCGCTCAGGTCGATGTCCTGGCGCGCTCGGTCTATCTGCGCTACCTGGAGGCGCATGGCCAGGAGGTCGCGTTCGAGGATGGCACCTATCCCGGCGATTACCTGATCGCGGTGGGCCAGGCGCTGAAAGCCAAGGTCGGCGATGCCTTTGTCGGCCAGGGCGAAGAGGCCTGGTTGGCCGAGGTGCGCGCGTTTGCGACCGAGGCGATGATGGATCTGATCCGGGCCGATCTGGCGCTGATCGGCGTGAAAATGGACCGGTTCTATTCGGAAAAATCGCTCTATGGCACCGGCCGGATCGAGGCCGCGATTGCCGATCTGGATGGCAAGGGGCTGATCTATCGCGGCACGCTGGAGCCGCCCAAGGGCAAGCAGCCAGAGGATTGGGAGCCGCGCGAACAGACCTTGTTCCGGTCCACCGCGCATGGCGATGACGTGGACCGCCCGATCATGAAATCGGATGGCAGCTGGACCTATTTCGCGCCCGATATCGCCTATCATTTCGATAAGGTTTCCAGAGGGTTCGACGCCCTTATTGATGTGTTCGGGGCCGATCACGGCGGCTATGTCAAACGCATGAAAGCGGCGGTTTCGGCGCTATCGGATGGCCGGGTGCCGCTCGATATCAAGCTGACGCAGCTGGTGCGCCTGTTCAAGGACGGCCAGCCCTTCAAGATGTCGAAACGCGCCGGCACGTTCGTCACGCTGGCCGATGTGGTCGAGATGGTGGGCGCCGATGTCACCCGGTTCGTGATGCTGACGCGTAAAAACGACGCGCCGCTGGATTTCGACCTGGATAAAGTGCGCGAACAATCCCGCGACAACCCGGTATTCTATGTGCAATACGCCCATGCCCGGATCCGGTCGGTGCAGCGCAAGGCGGCCGATCTGGGCCTGGATGCAGCGGGCGATGTCACGCGCCTGACCCACCCGGGCGAACTGGCGCTGGCCGCCAAGCTGGCGGAATGGCCGCGCCTGGTCGAGATTGCCGCCAAATCGCATGAGCCGCACCGCGTGGCGTTTTATCTCTATGATCTGGCCTCCGAGTTTCACGGGCTGTGGAACAAGGGCAATGCCGAGCCGGGCTTGCGGTTCCTGCAGGAGGATGACCCGGTCGCATCGGGCGCAAAACTTGCCCTCATCGGTGCCGTTCAGGTTGTTATTTCCAACGGTCTTGCTATTCTGGGCGTGACACCGGTCGAAGAAATGCGCTGAGGTCAGCTCCGGGGAAATCGGGGCGGCCGCCAAAAACAGCCTGATCGGGGTCTGAGCAGGACCAAGAACATCCCGGTATGCCGCGCGCGCGGACTGCCCATGCCGGGGCAATGAGGGCAGGCATGGCGGATATAGAATATTACGAGGATGGCCCTGTGCGTGCCGCGGCGCGCACCCCGAGGCACGCCCCGATGCAAGCCGCAGCTCCGATGGGGGTTGCGGCCATTCTCAATTGGATCGGTGCGCTGCTGTCGGTGGGTCTGATCCTGGGTATGGCCATCTGGGCCTGGCAACTGACGGTGCGCGATGTCTCAGAGGTGCCGGTGATCCGGGCGCTGGAGGGGCCGATGCGCGTGGCACCCGAAGATCCGGGCGGGGCCATAACCAACCGCCAGGGATTGACCGTCAACCGCATCACCGAAGGCGAAGAGGCCGAGCCCGCCGCCGAGCGTATCGTGCTGGCACCGGCCCCGTTGGATCTGGAAGAGATCGACCTGAGCTCGGCCAGCATACCCGACGCCGGGGCCGCCGCGCCGCCCGTGAGCGGCGAGGGGACGCAGGCCTTGATCGAGAGATTGCTGGAGGAGGCCGTCCCGCTGGAGGCGCCGCAGGCCGACCTCGCCGGTGCCGCGCCCACGCGCCCGGTGATTACGGTGATACCGGCCACCGTCCCCGGGCCGACCCGGTCGCTGCGCCCGCCATTGCGCCCCGAAGCGCTGCGCGCCGCAGCCGCTGTGGCCGCACCGGGGGTCGCCGCGCCGGTCGCCGCGCCGGTGGCGGTGATCACGGATCTGGACGCCGCGACACTTGCCGTGGGCACAAGGCTGGTTCAGCTTGGGGCCTTTGACGACGCCGAGACCGCGCGCGGCGAATGGGCCCGGCTGTCGCGCGCCAACCCCGATTTCTTCCGCGACAAGGGGCGTGTGATCCAGCAGGCCGTGTCCGGCGGGCGCGAGTTTTTCCGCCTGCGTGCGCAAGGGTTCAGCGATCTTTCCGATGCGCGCCGGTTCTGCACGGCGTTAAACGCACAGGGCGCGCCCTGCATCCCCGTCACCGTGCGCTAGGCGCATGAGCGCGCAATCGGCCACTATCCTTGGCTGCGCCGGGCCGCAACTCGGGGCTGAAGAAGCGGCGTTTTTCGCCGAAATCCAGCCGGTGGGCTTCATCCTCTTTGCCCGCAACGTGCAAACGCCCGCGCAACTGGCCCGCCTCTGCGCCGATCTGCGCGCCGCCATTGGCCGCGACGCGCCCATCTTTGTCGATCAGGAAGGCGGTCGGGTGCAACGTCTGCGTGCCCCCAATTGGCGCGAATGGATGGCACCGCTCGATCAGGTGGCACAGGCGGGCAGCTGTGCCGCGCGCGCCATGTATCTGCGCAGTTTCCTGATTGCGCGCGAACATCTGGCCTGTGGTATCGATGGCAATTGCGCGCCGCTGGCCGATATTGCACGCGCCGACACGCATCCGTTTCTGCGCAACCGGCTCTATGGGGAAACCCTTGAAACTGTTGTTGAAATCGCGCGGGCGGTGGCCGACGGCCTTGGCGATGGCGGGGCCTATCCGGTGCTGAAACACATTCCCGGCCATGGCCGGGGCATGTTGGACAGCCACCATGATCTGCCGCGCGTGACCGCCAGCCGGGCGGCGTTGGAGGCGCAGGATTTCGCCGCCTTCCGCGCCCTTAACGATCTGAAATGGGGCATGACGGCACATCTGGTTTATGAGGCGATCGACCCCGATCTGCCCGCCACGCTGAGCCCTGCCATGATCCGGGTAATCCGCGAGCAGATCGGATTTCAGGGCGTTTTGATGACCGATGATCTGTCGATGAACGCGCTGCCGGGCCCGGTTGCCGAACGCGCCGCGCGGGCGCGGGCGGCGGGCTGCGATATTGCGCTGCACTGCAATGGCGATCTGGCTGAGATGCGGGCGGTGGTGCGCGCGGCGGGTCCGCTCGATGATGCGGGCCGGGCGCGGGTGGCGGCGGCGACGGTCCGGCCCGCCGCGGCACCGCTTGACATTGCCAGCGCAGAGGCCGAATTTGATGCGCTCTGATGCGTGAGACCCTCTGACATGGCCGACGCCCCTCGAAACGACGATGACATGTGGGAAACCGTGGCCGAACGGCGCGCGGCCGAGGCGCTGATTGTCGACGTGGACGGGTTCGAGGGGCCTTTGGATGTGCTGCTCACGCTCAGCCGCACGCAAAAGGTGGATCTGCGCAAGATCTCGGTGCTGACGCTGGCGGAACAATACCTGGCCTTTGTCGAAAAGGCGCGCAGCCTGCGGATTGAACTGGCCGCCGATTATCTGGTCATGGCCGCCTGGCTGGCCTTTTTGAAATCGCGCCTGCTGCTGCCCCCCGACCCGAGCGAGGAGGGGCCCTCGGGCGAGGAACTGGCGGCGCATCTGGCCTTTCAGCTGGAGCGCTTGCAGGCGATGCGCGAACGCGCCGCGCAACTGATGGCGCGCGACCGGTTGGGCAAGGACCGGTTCGCGCGTGGCCTGCCCGAAGCCGTGGCCACGGCCCGCAACGTGACCTATACCGCGACGCTTCTGGATCTGATGCAGGGCTATGCCCGCACCCGTACCCGCGATGAATTTCGCCCCTTCACCATGGATCGCGACAAGGTGTTCACGATGGAGGAGGCGCTGGACCGAATGCGCGGCATGATCGGATTTGGCGGTGACTGGATGGATATTGTCGGCTTCATACCCGACGGCTGGCGGCAGGATCCGCAAAAGCGCAGATCGGCCACCGCCTCGACCTTTGCGGCCGCGCTGGAACTGGTCAAGGCGGGCAAGGCCGAGCTGCGCCAGCGCGATACATTTGCCCCCATCCACCTGAAACCAAGGGCCCCGGAATGAGCGACGAGAGCCTTGAAACGCCGGAAGAAAGCCTGTTCCATGCGCCGCCGCTGGCCGAACAGGAACGCATGATCGAGGCAATGCTCTTTGCCTCGGCCGAGCCGCTCGGCACGCGTGAGATGCAGGACCGGATGCCGCATGGCTGCGATGCCGCCGAGGCGCTGGTGTCGCTCAGAAAACGCTATGAGGGGCGCGGCGTGCAGGTGGTGCGCGTGGGCGATGCCTGGGCCATCCGCACCGCCGCCGATCTGGGTTTTCTGATGAGCCGCGAGACCACCGAAACGCGAAAACTGAGCCGGGCCGCGATCGAGACGCTGGCCATCATCGCCTATCACCAGCCGGCCACGCGCGCCGAGATCGAGGAGATTCGCGGTGTCTCGGTCAGCCGGGGCACCATCGATCAACTGATCGAGCTGGAATGGATCCGGTTCGGCCGCCGCAAGATGACGCCGGGCCGGCCCGTGACCTATGTGGTGACCGAAGGGTTTCTCGATCATTTCGGGCTGGAAACCCCGCGCGATCTGCCGGGGCTCAAGGAGTTGCGCGAGGCGGGGCTTCTGGATAGCCGCCCGCCGCCCGGGGCCTTTCCGATCTCGGGCGAGGGCGATCGCGAAGATGACCAAGACGATGAGGTTTTGGACCCCATTGAGGGGCAGGAGGACATGTTTGGCCCCTGACACGCGGAACACCTGTGAAATGACGTAAGATAGCGGCAGAGAATGACACGCGGCAGGCCGGAATGCCCCATTTTCGCCGCAGATTTGTGCAAGAATCGCCAAAAGCAGTCAACAGAGGCAGATCCATGGACCGTATCATCAACATGATCCTCAACCGTCTGATGCGTCAGGCCGTCAATCGCGGCATCGACGCCGGCGTGAATGCCTTTCGCGGACGCGGCGGTGACCGGGATCTGTCCCGCGACGATCATCAGGCCAGCCCGCAAAACACCGGGCGCGCGCGCCGGATGATGCGCCTGTCCCGGCGCAATTCCCGGCTTTGATCACCGGCTTGAGGTGGATAAGATGGCCGAACATTTTGGCCCTTGCCCGCCGTTGCCCTGTCGGCCTTTGAATTATTCGGTGAAGGAGCGTCTTTTTATGCGCATCGCGCCCGTATTGAAATCCGCCGTGGCGGTTGTATTTCTGGCCGCTAGCGCATCGGCGCAGGAGGTGGCAAGCCCTGAGGAAATGGCAATCCGCGCCGCATCCCCTGGTATGGTCGCCAGCGACGAGCCCGGCGAATTTACCATTATCGAGCTGGAGCTTCAGGGCTGCCGCATTGTCCAGACGCTGCTGACCACGGCAGGGCGCGGCACCGGCGGGCCGGTCGGTGTGCAGGTCCTGCGGATGGACCTGCGCGATCTCGACCCCATGACCGGTATCCTGCCAGCAGAGGATACCTCGACCGGCAATCGCCGCGTCATGCTGATGCCAAGCCAGGATGCCTGGGAAGAGATCCAGGCCGCGGGCGATGTGTTTTCACGGATGCGCCAGAGCGCGACCGCAGAGGGCGACACCGAAAACCCCGATGCAAACAACGGCGCGCGCACCCTGCGCACGCTGGCCCATCGCCAGTTTTCGGCCGATGCGGCCTCGGGCACCTATGGCCCGGTAATGGCGCGCACCCATGTCATGCAGATGCGCGGCGATCGGGGCGCGTTGATCTATCCGCTGATCGCGCCGATGCAGATCACGCTGGCCCCCGATACCGCCGAGGCCGCGCTGGCCGTCATGAACGACCTGCGTGGCGGCGAATGCGCGCCCGAGGACGGCATCGTGCCCGCCCCGGTCGAGGCCGGCACCGAGGACACGGAGTAATCAGGGATCGAAGCTTTGCGCAAACAGCGACAGAAGCGTGTTCCAGCCTGAAAACGCGGCTTGCGGGTTGCCTGCGACCGCAACCTCCGAGGTCAGCCGCAGCCAGCCCTGATCCAGCGTCAGCGTGCCGCCCTGTGCGGCTGCGTTCCAGCCGTCGATGGCGCTTTGATCGGCGGGCGGTGCGATGCTGGTGAACTGGATCCGGTCGCATCCCGCCCCCTCAGGCGTGCAGTCGGGCCCGCTCAGATCCGCCGAATAGGTCGCCGTGCCGGCTTGTCCGAATATCGTCATCTGCCCGCCCGTGTCGCGCAGTTGCGCGGGCCCAAGCAGCATCGCCTGTTCCAGCAGGCTCTGCGGTGCCTGGGAAAGGGCGGGCATGGTGGACAGGGCCAGCAGGGCAGTGGCGGCAAGGAAATTTTTCATCCGAACGGTCCTTGGCAGACAAATCTGAAAACAGGCAGCCACAGGGTAGGGGCGCGCGTCGCCATCTGTCAAAAGGAAACGCCCACGGCCCCGCGCTCGGCAAAAAAAGAGGCACCCGCGCGGGGTGCCTCTTTCCTCTTTCGTCTGGTGGGGCGCTGTCTCAGCAGCTGTAATACATCTTGTATTCCACCGGATGGGGGGTGTGCTCATAGGCATAGACCTCGTCCCATTTCAGCTCCAGGTAGCCCTCGATCTGGTCCTTGGTAAAGACGCCGCCGGCCAGCAGGAAGTCGTGATCGGCCTCCAGGCTTTCCAGCGCCTCGCGCAGGGATGCGCAGACGGTGGGGATACCGGCCAGTTCCTCGGGCGGCAGATCGTAGAGATCCTTGTCCGACGGCTCACCGGGGTGGATCTTGTTGGCGATGCCGTCAAGGCCCGCCATCAGAAGCGCCGAGAAGCACAGATAGGGGTTGGCGGCGGGATCGGGGAACCGGGCCTCGACGCGCTTGGCCTTGGGGCTTTCGGCCCACGGGATGCGGACACAGCCCGACCGGTTGCGGGCCGAATAGGCGCGCAGCACCGGCGCTTCAAAGCCGGGGATCAGGCGTTTGTAGCTGTTGGTCGAGGGGTTGGTGAAGGCATTGAGCGTCTTGGCGTGCTTGAGGATGCCGCCGATGAAATAGAGCGCCTCATCCGAAAGATCGGCGTATTTGTCGCCTGCGAACAAGGGCTTGCCGTCTTTCCAGATCGACATGTTCACATGCATCCCGGTGCCGTTATCGCCGGAAATCGGCTTGGGCATGAAGGTGGCGGTCTTGCCATAGGCGTGGGCCACGTTGTGGATGATGTATTTGTATTTCTGCAGCTCGTCGGCCTGTTGGGTCAGGCTGCCGAAGATCAGGCCAAGCTCGTGCTGGCAGGAGGCGACCTCGTGGTGGTGCTTGTCCACCTTCATGCCGATCCGCTTCATGGTCGACAGCATTTCCGAGCGCAGATCCTGCGCCGCATCGGTCGGGTTGACCGGGAAATAGCCGCCCTTGATGCCGGGACGGTGGCCCATATTGCCCATCTCGTATTCGCTGTCGGAATTCCAGGACGCATCCTGAGCGTCGACCTCGAAGGAGACCTTGTTCATCTCGACCGAGAAACGGACATCGTCGAAGAGGAAAAATTCCGCTTCCGGTCCGAAATAGGAGGTGTCGCCGATGCCCGAGGAGATCAGATAGGCCTCGGCGCGTTCGGCCGTGCCACGCGGGTCGCGGCCATAGCTTTCGCCGGTATCGGGCTCGACCACGGTGCAATGCAGGCAGAGCGTCTTTTCGGCATAGAACGGGTCGATATAGGCGCTGGTGGTGTCGGGCATCAGCTTCATGTCGGATTCTTCGATCGACTTCCAGCCGGCGATCGACGAGCCGTCGAACATGAAGCCTTCCTCAAGAAAATCCTCATCGACCAGATCGGCCACGACAGTCACGTGTTGCAGCTTGCCGCGCGGATCGGTGAAACGGATATCGACGTAATCGACATCCTCGTCGCGGATGAGGTTCAGAACGGTTTCGTTGCTCATGTCCAGTGTTCCTTGATGCGTTGTATCTTTGGGCCCCGGGCCCGGTTTTTCGAATTAAAGCGCGTCTTCGCCGCTTTCGCCGGTGCGGATGCGGATGGCCTGTTCGACCGTGGAGACGAAGATCTTGCCATCGCCGATCTTGTCGGTCTTGGCGGCATCCACGATGGCCTCGATCGCGTTATCGACCATGTCATCGGAGAGCACGACCTCGATTTTCACCTTGGGCAGGAAATCGACCACATATTCGGCCCCGCGATAAAGCTCGGTATGACCCTTCTGGCGGCCAAACCCCTTGACCTCGGTCACGCTGAGGCCCTGAATGCCGATCTCTTGCAGCGCTTCCTTCACCTCATCGAGCTTGAAGGGTTTGATGATGGCTTCGATCTTTTTCATATGCCCGACTCCCTATGGCCCCGTATCTCGGCCCCGTGACACCACTTTCGCGGGCGGGGGGCAATCAGGTAGCATGGGATGGGGCGGGTTTGGCGCAGGGATTCCATACGTTGCGCTCAAGAATTGTGCGGCGCGCCCAAAAAGCGGGCAGTTTTTGAAAAGGGGGCCGGGATGGAGCTACTGACAGCGGCAGAAATGCGCGCGATCGAGCAGGCCGCGATCGCAAGCGGCGAGGTTACCGGGCTGGAGCTGATGGAGCGCGCGGGGCGCGGCGTGGTGGAGGCGATTTTCGAGGAATGGCCGGATCTGCGCGCGACCTCGTACCGCGCGGTTGTGCTCTGCGGTCCCGGCAATAATGGCGGCGACGGGTTCGTCGTGGCGCGGCTGTTGAAGGAGTGGGGCTGGGAGGTGGAGGTGTTCCTCTATGGCGACCCGGACAAGCTGCCGCCCGATGCGCGGGTGAATTATGAGCGGTGGGCAGGCGCGGTTCGGCGTATTCCCGAGGAAACCCGAATTTTCGACTGTTGGGAGCAGGACCTGATCGTTGACGCTCTGTTCGGCACGGGCCTGGCCCGTGGTCTGTCATTTGATCTTATGCTTGGCACGCTGCTGCCTGAATGGGACCTGAGATGCGTCCCGGACCGTCCACGCGTTGTCGCGGTCGACTTGCCGTCAGGGTTGTGCGGCGACAGCGGGAGGGGCCTTGGAGGGGATGAGCTTTGGGCGGACCTCACCGTCAGTTTTCATGCCGAAAAAGCCGGGCATTATCTTGCGGATGGACCGCGTGCCTCTGGAAAGGTTGTCGTCAGGAGTATCGGAATTTCGGAGCCAAGCTTCCTCGAAAAGCTACGTCGCGCAGAAGCCGGCGAAAGACCTTCGTCGGGATGGGTGTTTTATCCCCCCTCATATGAAGCAGACCCTTCTGAGGCCCCCGCCCGGCGGATAGCCGGTGTCGTCGCGGGGGCTTTTCAAAAGCCGTTCCAGAACCACAAATATTCCCACGGCCACGCCCTTATCCTCTCCGGCCCCATGGGTCGCAGCGGCGCGGCCCGTCTGGCTGCGCGCGGGGCGCTGCGCGTCGGGGCGGGGCTGGTGACGGCGGCGGCTCCGGGATCGGCGATGATGGAATGCGCCACGCAGCTCACGGCGATCATGCTCAGGAAATGCGAGGATGCGGGCGATCTGACGGCGCTTTTGCAGGACGCGCGGATCAATGCGCTCTGTCTCGGGCCGGGTCTGGGGCAGGAACGGGCGCGCGGCTTGGTTCAGGCATTGGCGGGCGGCGGGGTGAAACCCCGCCCTACCGTTCTGGACGCCGATGCGCTGACGGCCTTTGCCGATGATCCCGAGGCGCTCTTTGCCTGCCTCCACCCCGGTTGCGTCCTGACCCCGCATGCCGGGGAATTTGCCCGGCTCTTTCCTGATATTGCCGAAAAACTGGCGGCACCGGCGACCAAGGGCCCCGCCTATTCCAAGGTCGACGCCACCCGCGCCGCCGCCAAACGCGCCGCTTGCGTGGTGCTGTTCAAGGGCCCCGACACGGTGATCGCCTCGCCCCAGGGCCACGCCGCCATCAATTCCGCCGCCTATGACCGGGCCGCGCCCTGGCTGGCCACGGCAGGATCGGGCGACGTGCTGGCCGGGATCATCACCGGGCTTTTGGCGCGGGGGTTTGGTGCGATGCAGGCCGCTGAAACCGGGGCCTGGCTGCATGTCGAGGCGGCACTGGAATTCGGCCCCGGCCTCATTGCCGAGGATCTGCCCGAGATGCTGCCGGCCGTTTTCAGGCGTCTACTGGCACCGGATCGGCGCTGAACAGCTCCAGCCCGTTGGCATAGATGATATGGGCATGGGCGAAATGCAGGCTCAGCAGGGCCTCGGGCCCATCGTCAGTCCAGCGCAGATATTCGCCATCCACCAGCCTTGAAAGCGGCACCCGTGCGGCGGGCGTGCCATAGAGCGCCTCTGCCCGCCAGTCGCGGATCAAAACCCGTTGCGCGCCGGGCAGAACGGTATCCTGCGTCGGCTTGCCGCCAAGCGCATCGCCCGTGACGCGGACCATCGGCGTGCCCGCGGGTACCGGATGGCGGCGGATATCCAGCAGCGTCTGCGCACCGGCATCGCGCGTAATCACCCGATCGCCGGGGTAAAGCGCCTCGATCGCCAGCGCGCCGGCCAGCGTATAGATCGTGGTGCCCATCGGCAGGCCCGATCGGCTGAATACGGATGTCGACCCGCCTGACGCGGGGCCTGATGGCTGTGACATGAAGACTGTCCTGCTCGGGGTTGGGCCCATTTTGGACCACTTATTGTTACGAGCAGGTTAACCGATGCCGTGACGGAGCCCAAGCAATATTTGCACGATCCTTGCGGGGGCCGGCGAATTTCCCGCTCGCGTCAGTGTCGTGCCTTTGTTAGAGAGCGCCCAGATGCGGGTGTGGCGGAATTGGTAGACGCACCAGATTTAGGTTCTGGCGCCGCGAGGCGTGGGGGTTCGAGTCCCTTCACCCGCACCACATTTCGTCTCGCGGCGCGCAGCGCCTCCGGCGGGGCGGGCTGACCGCCCGAGGCGCGGCCGCGCCTTTGGGTTATCCGGTTCCAGGTTTGTCCTTTCGCCCGCAGCAATGGCTGTTTCGAAGGAAGATGCCGCGCCAATCGAAACATTCGAATGCGGCAGTCGCTCCATGGGAGCGATGAGAGCATCTGGTCCTATGCCTGTCTTCTCATCTGCACCACCGTGGTTTTTCAAAGAAAGCGACAACCCGACGTGCCCGAACGCACCGGGCACCAGTCGCTTTGCGAAAAAAACGACGCGCGCCCAGATGGTTATGGCCCCCTGGTGCCAACCTGTTACCCGCTCTATGTCTCAGATGTTTTAAGACCGGCCGAAGCTGCGCGCCGCGGCCATCAGCCAGATCATCATCAACACCAGCGACCCGACAACATTGTAATTGGCCATCGATAGGCCGAACATCGCCCAGGGGATCTGATCGCAGAGCACAATCGCGCTGCCGCAGGTCGGATCAAGCAGACCGCAATCGCCACTGGTCAGGTCAACCCCGCGCGAGGTGCAGGAGGAGGGGCCGATCCACCAGTGCCGCTCCACCCCCGAATGAAAAAAGGCGATCCCGGTGGAAACAGCCATGGTCAGCGCCCCGGCCAGCGCAAAGATGGCGCGTGAAGCCAAGAGGCCGAGGCCCGCGATACCGATGGCGATGGCATGCGGCCAGCGCTGCCAGAGACACATGGCGCAGGGGTCCAGCCCGCCGATATACTGAAACCCGAAAGCCCCCAGAAGGATGGCCGCCGATCCGGCACCGGCAAGGAAAACAAGCAAACGATAGGTCAGGGTCATAAATATTTAACCAGAAAAAATCCGCCGACCAGAAGTATCACGAAAAGGGTGAACATCAAGCCAAGCCGGCGCTCGATGAAATCGCGGATGGGCGCGCCGAATTTCCACAACAGCGCCGCGACGATGAAAAACCGCAGGCCGCGGGCAATGATCGAGGCCAGGATGAACACCGGCAGGCTGAGCCCGGTAAAGCCCGACAGGATGGTAATGACCTTGTAGGGGAAAGGGGTGACCCCCGCGATCAGGACCGCCCAGGCCCCCCATTCATTATAGCGGGTGCTGAATTCGTCGAAATAGGCATCCTTGCCGTAGAACTCCAAAACCGGGCGCCCGACCGTTTCGAACACCGAATAGCCGATCCAATAGCCGAACATGCCGCCCAGGACCGAGGCCGCCATGCAGATGCCCGCAAGCAGGAAGGCGCGGCTGGGCGCGGCCAGGATCATGGGGATCAACAACAGATCGGGCGGGATCGGAAAGACCGAGCTTTCCATAAACGCGACAACCGCCAGCGCAACAAGGGCATAGCGATGCCCGGCCAGGCCGAGCGTCCAGTCGTATAGGCGGCGGATCATTCTGAAGCTCTCCGAAACGATCCTTGCGCGATGCCGGATTTGGGCCACACGGTCAACCCGAAGGCGGCGGTAAACGCGGTTAGTGACAATGACCGACCGTTCGGTTAAAGAATAATGGATGATGGAATCAGGCCTGTCCGCGGCTTTGGAAAATCAGGGAAATCCGTGGCGGGGCCGGTGCCGAAATCGAATTGGATGGTTGCAAAATCCCCGTTTAGATGCGGTTTGCCGATAGCATCGGGGCGAAGAATTCAAGCAAGGGCGCGAAAAAACCTTGGAGGCGCGGCTTGCTTTGAGACTACGATGAAATGTCACCAAATTGGGAGGATAGGCATGACAAAGACCTTTACCACGCTCGCCATGGGGGCGGTGGCGCTGACACTGACAGCAGCCCCCGGCGCGGCCCAGGAGGCAGAAGTCACGCTACGTTGCCAGCACTTCATTTCACCGCTGGGCTCGGTGCCGCGCTATTTCATGGAGCCCTGGGCCGAGGCGGTCGAGGAGCAATCGGGCGGGCGCATCAATGTCGAGCTTTATCCGGCAATGCAGCTGGGCGGCGCGCCGCCGGCGCTATATGATCAGATCCGCGATGGCGTGATTGATTGCGGCTGGGCGATCCCGGCCTATACGCCGGGCCGCTTCCCCGAGGCCGAGGCCATGGAGCTGCCCTTCATGACCACGATGAATGCCGAGCAAAGCAGCCGCGCCGCATGGCAGTTCACCGAGCAATACCTGCGCGATCAGCGCTTTGGCGACGTGCAGTTGATGGCGGTGCATGTGCACGGGCCGGGCGTCATTCACAAAACCGGAGAGCCGATTACCTCGATCGCCGATTTCGAAGGTCTGCAATTGCGCGGGCCGTCGCGTCAGGCCAACGCGCTGCTGGAACGTCTGGGGGCCACGCCCGTGGGCATGCCGGTTCCGGCTTTCCCCGAAGCGTTGAGCCGGGGTGTGGTCGATGGCGGGGTGATCCCGTGGGAGATCGTGCCGCCGCTCAGGATCCAGGAACTGGCCCAGAGCCATACCGAGATCGGCGGCGACCGGGCGCTTTACAACACCTATTTCATCTGGGCGATGAACCGGGATGTGTATGAGGGTCTGCCTGACGATCTGCGCGCTGTGATCGACGCCAATTCCGGCATCGAGGCTTCGGCGATGGCGGGGCGCGCGATGGATATCGGCGATGTCGCGGGGCGTGAGGCGACGGTGGCCAATGGCAACACCATCGTGACATTGTCCGATGAGGTCGTGGCCGAAATGCGTGTCATCGGCGCGCAAGTGACCGCCGCCTGGATCGAGGAGATGAACGGTCTGGGTCTGGACGGGGCACAGATCGTCGAAGATGCCCGCGGCTATATCGCGGCGCAGGAAGGCGGCAACTAAGCAAGGATCGGGCGCGGCCCGGGTTGTCGCCCGCGCCGCGCCCGAGATACCTCCGGGGGGGCGCGCGCGCGGGCATGGATCATTCATCGGCTTTGGCGGCACAGCTGGCGCGCGTTGAGGAGACCCGCGCGCAGGTGGGCGCTGCCGGGCCCTATCACGCCGGTCCGTCGACAGGCCGTTGCGAAACGGTCGAGGGTGGCGATTGGTGTGGCGGTCGTTGGGCCGAGTGTCTGCGCATCGCCGGGCGGCTGCTGGGGCGGCCCGAATTGATCCAGGAGGCGCTGCGCCCCAGGCAGGAAAAGGACGACCAGTTTTGCGGCCACAGGTTTTATTGTTCCGCCGCGCCGCTGCAGTCTGAGATCGGCGATCCTGCCTTGCGCATGCTGGCGCTGGCGGCGGCCTATTCGGTGCGTGCCATGGCGATGCCGCAAAACGGCGCGATGCCCATTGGCCATGAGGTGCAGGTGAAATCGACCACGCTGGCCTCGCGCCGCATCGTGGCGGTCGATAATGCGCACCCCAATGTGCGGCTCGATTACTGGGCGGTGGCGGGAACCGGCGATCCGGTGTTTCGCGAAGGCGCTGTGTGGCCATCTGCGCCCGACCGGTCGCCTGGTGGATGGTTGTTTCAGTCAGCCGCGCCAATTTGCCAACCGCTCCGAGCTGATCCGGGGCAGCGCTTACCTGCTGATGGCGCTATGCTGCCTGGAAGAAGGCAGGGTGGTTTGCTGAGAAAGGGCGCATCATGACCGTGATCATTGCCGGGGGCGGCATCGGCGGGCTCAGTCTGGGGCTCAGCCTGCATCAGCTGGGGCTGCATTTCCACATCGTCGAGGCCGTAAGCCATGTCAAACCGCTGGGGGTGGGCATCAACCTGCAGCCGCATGCGGTGCGCGAACTGTTTGACCTTGGGCTGGAAAAACAGCTCGACGGGGTCGGGCTCAGGACCGAGGAGGTGGCCTATTTCTCGACGCAAGGTCAGCTGATCTGGTCCGAGCCGCGTGGGCTTGAGGCCGGCTATCGCTGGCCGCAATATTCGATCCACCGGGGCGAGCTGCAGTTTCTGCTCTATCGCGAGCTGCTGGCGCGCTGCGGGGCTGGCGTGATCACCACGGGGGCCGCGCTGACCGGATGGCACGAGGATGCCCATGGCGTGGTGGTGCAGCTGGAAAACCGCAAGACCGGCGACAAGCTGGAGGATCTGCATGGCCAGGTGCTGGTCGGGGCCGATGGCATCAACTCGACGGTGCGCGCCGCGCTCTACCCCGATGAGGGGGCCGCGAAATGGCGCGGCACGATGATGTGGCGCGGGGTGACGCGGGCCAAGGGGTTCCTCAGCGGGCGCTCGATGGCGATGGCGGGCACGGGCGCGCGCAAATTCGTCTGTTACCCGATCCAGGATCTGGGCGGGGACGGCGAACAGCGCATCAACTGGATCGCGGATCTGGCGCTGCCGGCCGATTACCCCTGGGACAAACAGGATTGGAACCGCGAGGGGCATCTGCATGATTTCGCGCCGCAATTTGCCGATTGGCAGTTTGACTGGCTGGATATTCCGGCGTTGATCAACGCGGCCGAGGGTATCTGGGAATACCCGATGGTTGACCGCGATCCTCTGCGCGCATGGAGCCATGGCCGGGTGACGCTGTTGGGCGATGCCGCGCATGCGATGTATCCGATCGGGTCGAACGGGGCGACGCAGGCCATTATCGATGCGCGCGTTCTGGCGCGGGAATTGCGCCGGGGCCAGGGAAAGGCCGCGCTGGCCGCTTATGATGCCGAGCGGCGCGAGGCGGTTAACCGGCTGGTGATGCTGAACCGCGGCGACGGCCCCGACAAGGTGCTGGACGAGGTGGCGGCGCGCGCGCCTGACGGGTTCGACGATATCGCGGATGTGATGAGCGACCGCGAACTGGCCGATATCGCGCAGAGCTACAAGGCGGTGGCGGGGTTCGATGTGGATCAGCTGAATGCCCGCGCGCCGCTGATCGATCCTGCAGGATTAAAGGGAACAGACAACCGATGAGTGTGGCACCTGAGATGGAGCGGGCCGTTGGCGGGGTCATTGAAAAATGCGCGCGCTGGCTGGCCTATGGCGGCGGCATCGTGTTGGCGGGGGTCGCTGTGATGGTGGTGCTGTCGGTTATCGGGCGGGCGCTGGACGGGGTCGGGCTGAGCCCGATCCGCGGCGACTACGAACTGGTGCAGACCGGCGTGGCGCTTGCCGTTTTCGCCTTTCTGCCCTGGTGCCAGTATAATCGTGGCCATGTCAGCGTCGATATCCTGATCACTCAGTTTCCCAGCCGCGGTCAGGCGTTTTTCGGCCTGATCGGCGATGCTCTCATCACGCTGGCCGCTTTTGTCATCGCCTGGCGGATCTGGATCGGGTTCGGTGAGAAATTCCCCTTTGGCAGCGACGGTCTGCGCGCGGCGCTGGATATGGGATCACGGCCGTTTTTTCCCGAAACCACCTATGAGCTGGCGATCCCGATGTGGATCCCCTATGGCCTGGCCTTCCTGTTTTCCGCCCTGTTCTTTCTGACCGCGCTCTACACGATCTGGCGGGCGCTGAACTGGACGCTTCAGGGCCGGGAGAACCTGGTATGACCGGGCTTGAACTTGCCATCGCGGCCTTTGCCCTGATGCTGGTCGCGATCTTTTTCCGGGTGCCCATCGGCGTGGCCATGGGCGTGACCGGGTTCATCGGCACCTGGATCGTGCTGGGCCGGTCCAATGCGCCGCTCAGCCTGATGAAATCGCTGACCTATGAGACCTTTTCCAGCTATTCGCTGTCGATTGTGCCGCTCTTTCTGTTGATGGGGCAGTTTGCCACCAAATCGGGCATGTCGGCGGCGTTGTTCAAGGCGGCCTCCGACTGGCTGGGGCATCGAAGGGGCGGCGTGGCGATGGCCGCCGTCGGGGCCTGTGCGGGCTTTGGCGCGGTGTGTGGATCGTCGCTGGCGACGGCCTCGACCATGGGGCAGGTGGCGCTGCCCGAGATGCGCAAACGTGGCTATGCCGATAGCCTGAGCACCGGGGTGCTGGCCGCCGGCGGCACGCTGGGCATCCTGATCCCACCCTCGATCATCCTGGTGATCTACGCCATCCTGGCCGAGCAGAATATCGTCAAGATGTTCATCGCGGCCCTGGTGCCCGGCATTCTGGCGGCCCTTGGCTATATGCTGACGGTCGCCGTCTATTGCTGGTTCAAACCCGAGGCCGGCCCGGCGCTGGAGCGGGTGCCGATGGGCGCGCGGATCCGCGATCTGGGCCGGATCTGGCCGGTGGTGGTGATTTTCGGGCTGGTGATGGGCGGCATCGCGGCCGACTGGAACTGGGCCCAGGACGGGGTGCAGGCGCTCTTTACCCCCACCGAAGGGGCCGCCGTCGGCGCGGTGGCCACCGGGATCTACGGCGTGTTTTCAGGCGGGCTGACCTGGCGCGGCTTTCTCGATTCGGTGCTGTCGGCGGCCAGTTCCACCGCGATGATCTTTTTCATCGTGCTGGGCGCGCATATGTTCAATTCCTTCCTGGCCTTTACCCAGGCCCCGCAGGATCTTGCCGACTGGATCAGCGGCCAGGGGTTTGCGCCGCTTTTGGTGCTGGCGATCATGCTGGTGACCTATCTGATCTTTGGTTGCGTGATGGATTCGCTCAGCATGATCCTGCTGACGATCCCGATCTTCTTTCCCATCGTGCAGGCGCTGGACTGGACCATTCTGGGCTATGCGATGGATCAGGAACAGGCGGCGATCTGGTTCGGGATCCTGGCGCTGATCGTGGTCGAGGTCGGGCTGATCACGCCGCCGGTGGGGATCAACCTTTTCATCATCAATTCGATGGCGCGCGATATCCCGATTGCCAGAACCTATGCCGGGGTGGCACCTTTCGTGGCCTCGGATCTGTTGCGCGTGGTGCTGTTGGTGGCCTTTCCGGGGATCACGCTGTGGCTGGTGGGGGTGCTGTTCTGAGAAGGCATATTGACGGGGCGGGGCGGTCCGACTAGACCGGCCCCCGCGTTGCCCGAGTGGCGGAATTGGTAGACGCAGCGGATTCAAAATCCGCCGCCGCAAGGCTTGCCGGTTCGAGTCCGGCCTCGGGTACCATATGGTTTTGAAGCGGCCGGCAGACCGCGCCGCGAAGGCGGTGCCGCCGCAAACCCGGGCGGCGGCCTCTGCGAATGCCAAATCGCCCTTGCACGCATGGCCCACCACGCATAGAAGACCGCAAATTCGGACATTGCGGGGCAGGGGCCCCGCCCAGGTTATATAGGGAATGCCATGCAGGTTTCTGAAACGCTGAACGACGGCCTCAAGCGCGGCTACGAGATCACCATCACCGGTGCCGAACTGGCCGCGAAAGTGGATGAAAAGCTGGTCGAGGCGCAGCCCGAGATCGAGATGAAGGGATTTCGCAAGGGCAAGGTGCCGATGGCGCTGCTGAAAAAGCAGTTCGGGCCCCGTCTGATCGGCGAAGCGATGCAGGAAAGCGTCGATGGCGCGATGCAGAGCCACCTGGAAGAAAGCGGCGACCGCCCGGCGATGCAGCCCGAGGTCAAGATGGTCAACGAGGACTGGACAGAGGGCGACGATGTTGTTGTTGCCATGACCTACGAGGCGCTGCCCGAGATCCCGGAGGTCGAGTTCAAGAGCTTTACCCTGGAAAAGCTGGTCGTCACACCGGCCGAGGAAGACGTTGCCGAGGCGATGAACAACCTGGCGGCCTCGGCGCAGAATTTCGAAGCCAAGGACGGTGCCGCCGAAGACGGCGATCAGGTCGTGATCGATTTCCTGGGCAAGGTTGACGGTGAGCCCTTCGAGGGCGGTGCCGCCGAGGATTACCCCCTGACGCTGGGCTCCAACAGCTTCATCCCCGGTTTCGAGGAACAGCTGGTGGGCGTATCCGCCGGCGATGAGAAAGATGTCGAGCTGTCTTTCCCCGAGGAATACGGGGCCGAGCATCTGGCCGGCAAAGCCGCCGTCTTTGAATGCAAGATCAAGGAAGTGAAGGCCCCCGCGGCGGCCGAGCTGAACGATGAACTGGCCAAGCAGTTCGGGGCCGAAAGCCTTGACGCCCTGCGCGGCCAGATCGAGGAACGCCTGAAATCGGAATATTCCGACGCCGCGCGCGCGGTGATGAAGCGGGGGCTGCTGGATCAGCTGGACGCGGCCGTGAGCTTTGACCTGCCGCCGTCGCTGGTCGATGCCGAGGCGGGCCAGATCGCGCATCAGCTGTGGCATGAGGAAAACCCTGAAGTCGAAGGCCACGATCACGGCGAGGTCGAACCCACCGACGAGCACAAGACGCTGGCCGAACGCCGTGTGCGTCTGGGTCTGTTGCTGGCCGAGCTGGGTCAGAAGAACGACGTGCAGGTCAGCGATGCCGAGATGACCCAGGCGATCATGAACCAGGCCCGGCAATATCCCGGTCAGGAACGCGAGTTTTTCGAGTTCATCCAGAAAAACCCGGCCGCGCAACAACAGCTGCGGGCCCCGCTTTTTGAAGACAAGGTCGTCGATTTTGTCTTTGAAATGGCCGAGATCACCGACAAGGACGTCTCGAAAGAGGACCTGCAAAAGGCCATTGAGGCGCTGGACGACGCCTGAGCCACGCCAACAGGCTGCAAGCATTCGAGGGGCTGCACATCCGGTGCGGCCCCTTTTTTTTGATTGATGGGTGCGCTTTACGCATAATCTTTTTCCGTCGGGCGCGTTTTTTTGCTAGGTTCCTGCGCTGGAAGGTTGTTATCCTTTTGCCAAGGCCACGACACCGGCGGTCGGCTGCCCCAATATTTTTTGAACCTTTAGCGCCGGTTAAAGAACGTACCAGAACGATGGCCTATACATGTGCCATGCCCACCGCGCCGTCAGCGCGGGCCGCCAAACGGTCAGGCTGCGGGCACCGGGCCGGATCGCGCGGGCCCAGATCGGGGCCGGAACTGGCACCGGGTTGTGGACCGGGAAAACCTGGGAGGGATTTGACATGTCTGATTATCTGCTTGCGATCCCGAGCATTGCGACGGGTTCCCGGGCTGGCGCGAAGGCGGCGCTTGATGCCGCTGCCGTCCGGGTCCGGTCCGGTTCATCGGCGATACTCTCTGCCCGCCATGGCGGCGTTGCACGAAAGGAATGGGATTAGCGAATAGCAGGGGCGGCCGGTGCGGCTGCCACTGCTCCACGGCCCCTGCGGAACGGGACGGGGCCGAGCCGGTCGAAAAAGGATCATGTGCGACCGGCGCATTGGGACGAAGTTAAGTCATGATCTCAACCATTATTGTGGAGGACCCTCCCCGTGAGATATTTAGCAATGGCCATATTCGGCCTCTTCGCGTCGGTTTCGGCGGCGCTTGCCTGTCCGGATTACAGCCAGACCGGTGCGACCTATAATTATTCGGGCGACCAGCTTTACAGCCCGCAATCCTTCAGCGTTGTCGCTGGTGGTCAGAATAACCTGCGCAATTGCGGGTTCAACAATTCCGGCTACACCACATCCGCTCCGGATTTCTCGTTCTACCTGAGCGGGATGGATCCCTATTACCTGGTGGCCGATGTGGTCAGCGCCTGCGATTCGGTGCTGTTGGTGAACACCGCCAATGCCACTTGGCTGTTTGACGATGACAGCAATGGCAACCTGGATCCGCGCCTTGAGATCCGCGGGGCACAGAACCTGAACGGGCGCGTCGATATCTGGGTCGGCAGTTACGATGGCAATTATTGTGACGCGACGCTGAACATGGAGACCTGGTATGCTCAGGCCCCCGCGCCAGCCCCTGCGCCGCTGCCGGTGCCAGCCCCGCTGCCGGCACCTCTGCCTGTTGCAGCCTGCCCCAGCTATGACGTGCCGGGCCAGTCCTATAACGCCACCGGTCAGGAGCTTTATACCCCGCGCGCCTTCCCGGTGACGGCAACGGGCGGTGCGGAATTGCGCAATTGCGGGTTCTCGAACCCGGGCTATGCCTCGCAGGTGCCGCAATATTCGTTCTACCTGAGCGGGATGGATCCCTATTACCTGGTGGCCGATGTGGCCAGCGGCTGCGATTCGGTGCTGTTGGTGAACACCGCCAATGCCACCTGGCTGTTTGACGATGACAGCAATGGCAACCTGGATCCGCGCCTTGAGATCCGCGGGGCGCAGAACCTGAACGGGCGCGTCGATATCTGGGTCGGGAGCTATAGCAACGCGACCTGTCAGGGCACGTTGAATCTGGAGACCTTCCTGGCGCAGGCCCCGGCCCCCGTGCCGACGCCACAGCCGCTGCCGACGCCACAGCCGCTGCCGGTCCCGGCCCCCATAGGCGGATGCCCGACATGGGACATGCCGGGTCAGACCTTCAATGTCACGGGCCAGCAGCTCTACAGCCCGCAGCGTTATCAGGTGCAGGCCGGCGGTTCGACACCGTTGAGCAATTGCCCGGTGGACGGGGTTGGCTATGTCTATCAACAGCCACAATATTCGTTCAACCTGTCGGGTATGGACGGCTATGGCCGGCTTGAGGTCGAGGTCGACAGTCAGTGCGACGCAACCCTTTTGGTCAACATGCCCGATACCACCTGGTATTTTGACGATGATGGCAATGGCGACCTGCAGCCGCTGCTGAACCTGCCCTCGGGACCGGCGATGAATGGTCGGCTGGATGTCTGGGTCGGTACCTATAACGGCTCGGTCTGTCCGGCGACGCTGGAGCTTGAGAGCTGGTATAACTGAGGCTCGTTGCTTTTGAGAACGAGAGAGGGCCGCCCATCCAGGGCGGCCCTTTTTCAGGCGCGTATTGCGCCAGGGGTGCCGAAAGGGCAGGGCCCGCGCCCGGAGGGCGACCGCGCGGCGCAGCGGGTAATGCGCAGGAAACGGGTCGCCGGTCAGAGCGATCCGGCATAGCCCATCAGAGCCACGCCTCTGGATGGAGCCACCCGATATGACCCGCACCCATATATCTGCCATGGATGTGACATCCGTGATCATGCTGCTCTTGCTGGCCGTGGTCTGGGGCGGGACGTTCTTTTTTGCCGAGATTGCCCTGCGCCAGGTGCCGCCGCTGACGATTGTGTTGCACCGGGTGGTCTGGGCGGTGCCGGTCCTGGCGCTGATCCTGCGCCGCAAGGGGATAGCGGTCCCGCGGTCGTGGCGGGTCTGGCGGGCGTATCTGGTCATGGGGGCGCTGAACAATGCGCTGCCTTTCTCTCTGATCTTTTGGGGGCAGACACAGATTGAGGGCGGCCTGGCCTCGATTCTGAACGCGACCACGGCGCTGTTCGGCGCGGTTGTTGCGGGGCTGTTGTTGCGGGATGAGCCGTTGACGGCGCGCAAATTGGCCGGGGCGGGGTTGGGCCTGTTGGGGGTGGCATTTATTATGGGGCCGGACGCGTTGAGCACGTTCAACCCGGGAAATCTGGCGCAGTTGGCTGTTTTGGCGGCGACGCTGTGCTATGCGCTGGCGGGGGTCTGGGGGCGGGTGGCGCTGTCGGACCAGCCACCGCTGATGAATGCCTGCGGCATGCTGGTGGGCAGCGCTGTGTTGATGATCCCGGTGGCGTTGTGGGTGGAGGGGGTGCCGCGGCTACAGCTTTCGCCCGATATATGGGCGGCCCTGCTGGCGATGGCGGTCTTGTCCACGGCGCTGGCCTACCTGTTGTATTTTGCCATTCTCGCGCGTGCCGGCGCGGCCAACCTGTTGCTGGTCACGCTGCTGATCCCGCCCGTCGCGATCGGGTTGGGGGTGTTTTTTCTGAGTGAGCGGATGCCAGATGGGGCGTGGATCGGCTTTGCCATCATCGCGGCGGGGTTTGTGGTGACGGATGGGCGGCTGCTGGCCCGCCTGGGCAGGGTGGCGTCCATCCCTGGCTATGCCGGCCGTTAACGGGCCGCGCCTGGTACCCGGGTCGGGGTGCCGGGCTGAGCTGCGCCCGAAAACGCGACGCAAAGCCTGTTGGTCGCCTGTGATTCGAGGCGCGTTCCCGCGCGCAATTGCGGTGGGCTGGCTGCCCCGCCGCAATTGCGCGGACCGTCACAGGATCAAAGGCCTGATTTTTTCTTTGAACCAATGCGCAAAACGGGGGGACCTATAGGCGTATGTGGCGATGCATTACTAAAGTGTAGACATGACACCAACAGGGGGCTATGATCCCCCTGCATGAAAAAAATGGAGATTACAATGCGTACCCTTATTGCTTCTTTTGTTGTTCTTTTGTCCCTTTCCGCGGCTGCCATGGCCTGTCCGACGATCACCCAGGGCCGGGTCTCGCATTCCGTGACCGGTCAGGATCTTTACAGCCCCAACAGCTATAGCGTGACCGCAGGCGGCAACCAGAGCCTGCGCAATTGCGGGTTCAGCAACACCGGCTATGTGATTTCGCAGCCTGATTTCTCGTTCTACACCTCGGGCATGCAGCCCTTTGGCCGGCTTGAGATCGAAGTGACCCAGGCCTCGTGCGACACGGTTCTGCTGGTGAATTCGGCCAATGCGTCGTGGTATTTCGACGATGACAGCGCCGGCAACCGGCACCCTCGCGTCAACCTTTACGGCACCGCGAACCATCAGGGGCGCATCGATGTGTGGGTCGGCACCTATGGCACACAGACCTGCGGCGCGACGCTGGAAATGGAAACCTGGTATGACTGAACCCGGTTACACCTCCTGATCCTGAAAGGGCCGTCCGGCTTCGGGCGGTCTTTTTCACATGCGTGATGTGGCATGCAAACCCGAAAATCCGTGAAAAACCAGCCCCGTAAAATTTACCAAAAATAGTGTTTTAACGACACGAAATATCTTGATAAGGTGGCGCTGCATGATCAAGATGGAGATATCAATGCGCGCTTTTTTCGCTTCTATTATTGTCCTGTTGTCGATGTCGGCGGCGGCTTTTGCCTGCCCTGACTACAATCAATACGGGGAAACCTATACCCTGACGGGTCAACAGCTGTATGCCCCGCAGGATTACCCGGTGACCGCCGGTGGCGGCAATTCCCTGACCGATTGCGGTTTCAGCAATACCGGTTACGTGATTACGGCCCCGGATTTTTCGTTCAACCTGTCCGGCACAGGGGCCTATGACCGGCTTGAGATCGAGGTGACCGCCGCGGATTGCGATACCGTGTTGCTGGTCAATTCGGCCGATGCGACCTGGTTCTTCGACGATGACACCAATGGCAACCGCCCGGTCGTGAACCTTTACGGCACATCCAACACCGAAGGGCGGGTCGATGTCTGGGTCGGCACCTATGGCAGCTCGGCCTGCGCCGCAACCCTGCAGATGGAAACCTGGTAAGCGTGCCCCGCAATAGCACTTTCGGAAAAACCTGTCTCACTTAACGCGGCCTGAAATCAAAGATTTCAACGCGTTAAGCGATGCACCATGGCGCGAGGTTTCCGAGAAGTGCTTTAACAAAAGGCTCGACATCAAAACGCCCGCGCCTTCGATAAAAAGGCGCGGGCGTCTCTGTCCCCCGTAAAGGGTTCTGTCGGATCAGGCGTCGTCGTCGTCCGAGCCTTCTTCCGCAGGCGTTTCGGTGACGGCCTCGGCCAGGTCGTCGTCATCGGAGGCCGCAGCCCCGATATCGTCGAACAGCTCGGCGATCTCGAACTCGGCCTCGGCTTCGGCTTCGGCGGCAAGCTCCTGAATGGATTTGCCGGAGGCCTGAAGCTCGGCCTCTTCGGGCGAGCGGGCCACATTCAGCGCGATATCGACCTCAACCTCGGGATGCAGGATCACGTGCACCGTGTGCAGGCCCAGATCCTTGATCGGACGCGACAGGGCGACCTGTTTCTTGTCCAGGGTAAAGCCCTCTGCGGTCGCGGCCTCGGCGGCGTCACGGGTGGTGACCGAGCCGTAAAGCGCGCCGGCATCGGAGGCCGAACGGATCACGACGAATTGCTGACCGGCCAGCTTGGCCCCGAGCGCATCCGCTTCGGATTTGGTTTCCAGATTATGCGCCTCAAGCTGCGCTTTCTGGTTCTCAAAGGCCTTCAGGTTGGTTTCATTGGCGCGCAGGGCTTTTTTCTGCGGCAGCAGGAAATTGCGGGCATAGCCCTCCTTGACGGAGACGACTTCGCCCATCTGGCCCAGTTTGGCCACGCGTTCCAGAAGGATAACGTCCATGGGTCAGATTCCTTATTTGACGGCGTAGGGCAGGAGCGCCAGGAACCGCGCGCGTTTGATCGCACGGGCCAGGGCGCGCTGGTTCTTTGCCCCAACGGCGGTGATACGGGAGGGCACGATCTTGCCACGCTCGGAGATGTAGCGTTGCAGCAGACGGGTGTCCTTGTAGTCGATTTTCGGTGCATTCTGGCCCGCGAACGGGTCGGTCTTGCGGCGGCGGAAAAACGGTTTTGCGGCCATCGGTATAATCCTTCCCTGACTTAGCGGCGTTCGCGACGGGTGTCGCGTTCATCACGTTTCTGCATCTGGGCCGAGGGCCCTTCGGCATGTTCATCGACCTTGATGGTCAGAACCCGCATCACGTCATCATGCAGGCGCATCAGGCGCTCCATCTCCTGCACGGCGGCCGAAGGCGCGTCGGTGCGGATATAGGCATAGTGGCCCTTGCGGTTCTTGTTGATCTTGTAGGCCATCGTCTTGATGCCCCAGTATTCGTGGTCAACGACGCTGCCGCCATTGTCCGACAAAACGGTGCCAAAATGTTCGATAAGGCCTTCTGCTTGCGTGTTGGACAGGTCCTGACGCGCAATCATCACATGCTCATAAAGAGGCATGGGTGTCTCCAGTCATTTTCTCAGGCATGTTTCAAAGGCCGGGGCTGATCCTCTGCCCCCCGACCACGAGAGACCATGCCGGTGCAAAACGCATCGGCAGAGGAAGCCCGCCTTATAGCCAAGTAGCGCGCGAGATCAAGCGCTATTGCGGCGCGGTGCCGCCCAACCGGGCGAATCGCCGGGACCCATTCGCCCGGTCCGAGCCGCGCACGACGCCCCCCCCGCAGCAGATCCGATCCGTGTGGTAAAAAAAGGATTTACAGTGGAATGAATCGTCGGCGACTGCTACGGAGAGATGACGCAACGTCAGTTGGCCGCCGACCCCGGATTATGCGCCGTGTCGCAGACGTGCTAGACTGGTTGCGGAACTGAGGAAAGGGGGACAGCGTGGCAAAGGCTATGACGTGGAAACGTTTGTGCAGGCTGGCCGCCGGGCTCGCCTTGCCGGGAATTTCCGAGGCCGAGCTGCCCTGCGGCCCGTGTTTGTTGGCCCATGGTGAGTTGTGGACGTGGTGGGACGAGGAGGAGCACGCCCTTGGCCTGCGCCTGCCGCCCGGAGAACGCCCCTTTCTGATTGCCGCGGCCCCCGAGGTTTTTTTCGTCACCAGGCCGATCATGCGATTCAACCAGGTGCTGGTCCGGCCCGACCGGGTCAGCCCGCGTTGGGTGCAGGGGCATCTGTTGTTGAGCTGGCGGGCGCTGGCCCCTCGATATTTCCGGGACCTTTTTCCGGGCGAGGGCCCGCCGGTGCCCAAGTTCACGCTCACCTGACCCATCCGACCCGACATGGCCCCGTCGCACAGCAGGGCTTGGCAATTGCGAAATCGCGCAGCATGGGCTAGCCCGGTAGCATAACAAGCGCCAAATGCGACAAGGGGACGCCGACAATCATGACCAGAGCATTTCTTTTTCCGGGCCAGGGGGCCCAGACCATCGGCATGGGGCGGGCCCTGGCGCAGGAATACCCGGCGGCACAGGCTGTTTTCGACGCGGTTGATGACGCGCTTGGTGAAAAGCTCTCTGGGCTGATCTGGGAAGGGGATCAGGCCGAGCTGACCCTGACCGAGAATGCACAACCGGCCCTGATGGCGACCTCGCTCGCGGCCATGGCGGCGCTGGAGGCCGAAGGCGTCACGGTCGAGGCGGCGGGCTTTGTCGCGGGGCATTCCCTGGGCGAATATTCGGCACTTTGCGCCGCCGGCGCGCTTAGCCTGGAAGATACCGCGCGCCTGTTGCGGGTGCGGGGCCGGGCCATGCAGCAGGCAGTGCCGGTTGGCGAGGGCGCGATGGCGGCGCTATTGGGGCTGGATTTTGGAACCGCACGGCGGGTGGCCGAGGCCGCGGCCCACGGGCTGGTCTGTTCGGCCGCCAATGACAACGATCCGGGCCAGGTGGTGGTTTCGGGGCACCGCGAAGCGGTCGAACGCGCGGTCGAGATCGCCAAGGGGCAGGGGGCCAAGCGGGCCCTGCTGTTGCCGGTCTCGGCACCTTTCCATTGCGAATTGATGGAACCCGCCGCCGAGGCCATGGCCGAAGCGCTGAGCCATATCGATATCGCGGCCCCCAAAGTGCCGGTGGTTGTCAATGTGGGCGCCGTCGCTGAGAGCTCGCCGATGATCATTCGCAACAGCCTGGTGCAACAGGTTACCGGGTCGGTGCGCTGGCGCGAAAGCGTGATGTGGATGGTGCAAAACGGGGTGACCGAAACCTGGGAGATCGGGGCCGGAAAGGCGCTGACGGGTATGGTGCGCCGGATCGACAAATCGCTGAGCTATCGGACGGTGGGAACACCCGATGAGGTGCGCGCGGCGGCGGCTGTTGCGGTGGCCTGAGAGGCCGGGCGCGACCAAGATTTTTGCAGAAAAAATCTTGAAAATTTCTTGGTGAAGAAATTTCCCCGCGCCGGATATCGGTGTCGGAGGATCAGGAAGAGGACGAACATGTTTGATTTGACGGGGAAAAACGCGCTGATAACGGGCGCATCGGGGGGTATCGGCGCGGAAATCGCGCGTGTGCTGCATGGCGCGGGCGCCACCGTGGGCCTTTCGGGGACACGGGTGGATCCGTTGCAGGCGCTGGCCGATGAGCTGGGCGCGCGGGCCCATGTTCTGCCCTGCAACCTGAGCGACGCCGAGGCGGTGCAGGCCATGCCCAAGGCAGCGGCCGAGGCGATGGGGTCGGTTGATGTCCTGGTCAACAATGCAGGCATCACACGCGATAATCTCTTCATGCGGATGTCGGATGAGGAATGGGCCAGCGTGCTTGAGGTCAACCTGACCTCGACCATGCGGCTCTGCCGCGGCGTGTTGCGCGGCATGATGAAGGCGCGGTGGGGCCGGATCGTCAATATCAGCTCGGTCGTCGGGGCCACGGGCAATCCCGGTCAGGGCAATTACGCCGCCTCCAAGGCGGGCATGATCGGGATGTCGAAATCGCTGGCCTACGAGGTCGCCTCGCGCGGGATCACGGTCAACGCGGTGGCCCCAGGCTTCATCGAAACCGCGATGACCGACAAGCTGACTGAGGATCAGAAGGGCAAGATCCTGACCCAGATCCCGGCGGGCCGCATGGGCAGCCCGGTCGAGATCGCGGCGGCGGTTCTCTATCTGGCGTCCCCCGAGGCGGCCTATGTCACCGGTACCACGCTGCATGTGAACGGCGGCATGGCGATGATCTGATGGTCTCGATCCGGCAGAGGCTGTGCAACGGGCTGGCGCGGGCGGTGCAGAAACCGCTGCTGATGCTGCCGCTGCCACAGCCTTTGGCGCGGATGGCCTTTGATCTGAATGCGCGGATCCTGTATCGGACGCCGCGTGATATGGTGCTGGAGCCGGTGGATATCGGCGGGGTGCCCTGCGCCTGGATTTCACGCGCCCGCCAACGGCCCACGACAGATGTGTTGCTCTATCTGCATGGCGGCGGGTTTGTCCTGGGATCGTTGCGCAGCCATCGCCATCTGGTGGCGCATCTGGCGGCGAAAACGGCGCAGCGCGCCCTCTTTGTGCAATATCGCCTGGCCCCGGAACATCCTTTTCCAGCTGCCTGCGACGATGCCCTGGTGGTGTATCGCGACCTGCTTGCGGCTGGTCACGATCCGGCCCGGATTACGTTGGCCGGCGACAGCGCGGGCGGCTGCCTGGCGCTGGTTCTGTTGCAGGATATCGCGCGGGCGGGATTGCCGGTACCGCGCGCGGTGGCGCTGATCTCTCCTATTACGGATCTGACGGGCTCCGGGGCGTCGCTCTTGCGGAACCGCTGGCGTGACCCGATTCTGCCGCTGTCCTGGGGGCGGCGCGCGATTGCCGCTTATCTGGCCGGGCAGGATCCCTCCGGCCCGCGTATATCGCCGCTATGGGGCGATCTGTCGGGCCTGCCGCCGATCTTTGTGCAGGTGTGTGAGAGCGAGATCCTGCGCGATGATGGGCAACGCCTGGTGGCGGCGATCACGGCGGCCGGCGGGCGAGCGGAGCTGCGTGTCTGGCGCGACGTGCCGCATGTCTGGCATCTGATGTGCGGTCGCGTGCCCGAGGCGGATGCCGGCATCGACGAATTGGCGGCGTTTTTGACCCGGCCGCCAGAGATTGACAGTGCATCACGCACCAGGGCCCCCGGTTGCGGCACCTGAACTCACCGGGGTCAGCGCATCAACAGATGCACAGAAGTCGCAGCCATATTGAGACCTGTCTTGGCATCGTCAGGCCGCCCGGGGCTGCTGCGCCACCGGCCATCGCACGGATCGAATGCGCGCCCTGAGCGTTTCGGCAGACACATCGAGCGCGATGGCAATCAGCGGCACGCCAGCGCGTTCGAGGGCTATCTCGATCAGTTGCCTGTCAGTCTTGGCCTCCGCGCCATCCGCCGGGACGACCATCAACGCAAGATCGAGCTGCCCGGCATAGGAAAACACGCCGAAATCCAGGCCTGTTCCGGTCATGGCGCGTTGCACGGCCTGATCGTGTGCGTTGCCAGCCGGATCGGCGCGAATGCGTAGCGCCCGCGACAACATGATGTCGGGCAGGACGCGCTGCGCCCGGCCCAGGCATTCGACGGCATCTTCGAGGCGTTCCAGCAGGTCGGCACGCGCGGGGTCCAGCACCGGCACGCAGTCAATTTTGACCTGGGCCAGGTGCGCTGCCGGGATCGGTGGCGCGTGGCCCTCATCCGTCGGCGGCACCGGGGTTCGAGGCCGGCATGTCCGCGCCGCGCCGCGCCGGCCGGGGCCGAATGCAAGGTCGATGATGGCCAGCAGGCCGGTGGCATAGGCGATCGCCAGAAAGGGCCCCCCAGGGCCAGACAGCGTCGCCGCAATCAGGAACTGAACCGGATCGATCATGACCATAGCCTTTCGTCGAAGCAGGCCGGGCGGTCTTGGGACAAGAGCGACCGGGCGCGTCGTTCATCGATGACCACGATAGCTCTGAAATGATGCGATTTGGTTAAGCGGGGGCTCGGCGGGCAAGTGCGCACCGGCGCGAAAATCAACGCGATGCCCCGTTGCCTTCGCATGGATATGTGCTATAGGCGGCGCAGTTTTGCCGGGGGGCGCACTTGCGTCAGACGGTAGCGGGGCTTTAATGAAGCGCCATAACACCGCCGACATCGGCACATTGAAAAACGAGGGCGGCCCCCGTTGGGCTATGCTTTCGCAAAATTGAATGAGGATCGTAAAGATGAGCGATATCGCAGACCGCGTAAAGAAAATCGTTGTCGAGCACCTGAGCGTCGAGGAAGATAAAGTGGCCGAGAACGCCTCGTTCATCGACG